>JACCDP010211568.1_pt1 | contig 39561 bp, 43 predicted proteins | sample 7445841 | NCBI WGS metagenome assembly JACCDP01 (sample SAMN15323441, study PRJNA562643) | freshwater metagenome | isolation source: river surface water | place: USA:Blue River Watershed | collected 2017-08-17 | reverse complement strand
ATTTAGTTAAAAAATAATAATTATTTGAATTGATTTTCTTTAATAATGGGTGCCAAAAACTTTAATTATTTTCCAGAGATCTCTCACTCAACAGTCAGAAGTGAGAAAGTTTTCAAAGATATCTCGGCAGTGGCAATTCCAGTTTTGCAAGAGGAAAAATTAAGTGTTAAAAAGACAGATCTAGTAAAGCTGCTAACTGCTCACACGCACATTGATTTAAGCATTGAATTGGCTAATTGGCCAGAGTTCACCGCTAAAGCGGGGGAAATAATTAAGATTCCACTAAAGATAGCTGATTTAAATCGGATTTACCTTGTTGGTATCGGTACCGCAAGCGATGAAGATATTCGTAAAGCTAATTCGGTATTAGGCCGCAAGGTCAAGGCAAGTGATGCAACTGTGTTAACTGCAATAGTTGAAGATAAAAAACAGATTGAGATTAGTGTGATGGCATTGGCATTAGCTAATTACCAATTCACCTTTAAAAGTGAGAAAAAGAGCAAGAAACCACAATTTGTAATTTATGGTGATTTCAAGGATCAAATTGAACGTGCCAACATATTTGCTAAAGCAACATGGCAGGCCCGAGATTTAATCCACACACCCTCAAATATTAAAAATCCACAATGGTTAGCAAATCAAGCAAAATCTTTTGTTACAGCAAGTAAGAGCTCCGCTTTAAGCATCAAGGTAAAAGCGGGCCGTGAGTTAAAGGATTTTGGTGGCTTATTAGCGGTTGGAAACTCATCGCCAAAACCTGGTCCTAGATTTGTTGAAGTTACATATGCACCAAAGGGTTCTGCAAATTGGCCACATGTGGTTTTAGTTGGCAAAGGCATTACCTTTGATACTGGTGGTGTTTCATTAAAAAGACCATACGACATGATGGTTGGTATGAAGAGCGATATGGCTGGAGCGGCTGCAATTTTGTCAGCAACTGTTGCATTAGCTGAATTGAAACCAAAGGTTAAGGTAACTGCATTACTGATGTGCGCAGAGAATGCATTAAGCGGAACTTCGCAGCGGCCATCTGATGTGATTAAACATTTTGGTGGCACAACTGTTGAGGTTATAAACACCGATGCTGAAGGTCGCTTAGTTTTAGCCGATGGCCTGGCTTATGCAGATTTAAAATTAGATCCAGATTACCTAGTAGATGTTGCCACATTAACTGGCGCAGCAACCTTAGGTTTAGGTCGCCAATATGCAGCTATGTATACCCGCGATAATTCACTTGCTAAGAAATTGCATGCAGTTGGTAATGCAGTTGGTGAAAAGGTTTGGCAGATGCCATTAGTTGATGAGTATGAGGTTGCACTAGAAAGTGATATTGCCGATTTCAATCACACTGCAGATAAGTATGATTTTTCAGCGGGTTCAGTAACCGCTGCATTATTTCTTGAAAAGTTTGTAGGAGATCGAAAATGGGTGCACTTTGATATCGCCGGCCCTGGTCGCTCAGAGGTTGATGCTGGTGAAAATATTAAAGGCGGAACTGGATTTGCTACCAGATTACTTCTTGGTTGGCTGGATACATTTTGAGTAATTTCACGCCAGCTCGAGGTGATATGAATGCCTTCGCCGAAAGTTATGCGCATGAAGATTACTTCATGCAACTGGCGCGAAAAAATGGTGAAGAGGTTGGAGTAATCGACCCAACACCTGCTGTTGGTAATTTCTTAAAATTTGCAACAGAGTTAACAGGTGCAAAATCAGTTGTTGAAATTGGAACAAACTCTGGTGTTGGAAGTTTGTGGGTACTGCAAGCTCTAGCTAATGATGGTGTGCTTACAACAATCGATGCAGAGCGCGAGCACTCTAAAATTGCCAGAACTGTATTTGAAGAAGCAGATATTCCTTCCACCAAGTATCGAATAATTACTGGGAATTTGATTGATGTTGTAGGCAAGCTGGCAGATAACTCATATGAGTTAATTATTACTAGAGATGCGATGGATCTATTTGAGATTGTTCAGGAATCCTATAGATTACTTAAATCAGGTGGCTTATTAATTATTGATCAGGCATTAAGCGGTGGCAAGGTGGCAGATTCCACGCAACGCGATCCTGAGAGTATTGCTAGAAGAGATGCCATAAAGGTTATACAAGAGGATTCCAGATGGAGTTCATCTGTTATTCCAATTGGCGCAGGCATATTACTTGCCCATAAACTTGCTTAAATGAGCAATCAATTACCAGCTCCCTCTGATTCACCTTGGTGGCGACCAGCCAGTGCACCAACAATTAATGGTGCACCAACAAAGCAAAACAACTCATTTTTTATTATTGCCTCCCTTGTAATTGCTCTAGTTGCAGGTGGTGTTGGGGCCACAATCGGTCGCACATCCTCATCAAATATTTCTGGAAATTTTGTTAGCACTGAAGATGCAGTCGAACGCGCACCAGGCTCAATCGCAAATTTAGCTGCTCGTGTAATTCCGGGAGTTGTATCTATCTCCGTTTCCGCATCTGATGGTTCTGGAACCGGTTCTGGGTTTTTCTTAAGTAGCGATGGTTATGTATTAACCAATAATCATGTTGTTGAAGCAGCTGCTACTCGCGGCACGATCACTGTCGCTATATCTACCGGGAAAAAATACACAGCAAAGATTGTTGGCCGGGATAGTTCCTATGACTTAGCTGTATTAAAAATTGATGTAACTGGTGCACCGACATTACAACTAGGTGACTCTGAAAAAGTAGCAGTAGGAGATGCAGTAATTGCAATTGGTTCACCACTTGGCTTAGCAGGAACAGTTACCTCTGGAATTATCAGTGCAAAAAATCGACCAGTAACAACTGGTAGCGATAGTGGCGATAGCTCATTTATAAATGCGCTGCAAACCGATGCTGCAATTAATCCGGGAAACTCTGGGGGTCCTTTGGTTGATGCAACTGGCGCAGTCGTTGGTGTTAATTCAGCGATTGCATCATTGGGTTCATCGGCTGGCGGTCAATCAGGATCGATCGGTTTAGGTTTTGCAATTCCAATTAATCAGGCGAAGAAAACTGCAGAACAGTTAATTAAAACTGGCTCGGCAACATATCCAATTATGGGAATTGCAGTTGACACCAGATACACCGGCACTGGAGCATTAATTTCATCTGAAGCAAATGGCGTAACCAATGGCGGCCCTGCAGATAAAGCGGGATTGAAAGCGGGGGATTTAATTCTTGAGATTGATGGTGTAGAAATTAATACATCTGATGAGTTAATTGTCGCTATTCGAAGCCGCAATGTGGGCGATAAGGTAAAGATTAAATTTAAGCGCAATGCAATAACCAGAGAAGTCTCCGTTACTCTCGCGGCATCAAAGAAATAAGACCATGTTTAATATTGGAGGCGGTGAGATTATTGGCTTAGCAATACTTGGCATGATTTTAGTTGGCCCAGATCGCATGCCATCAATCGCTGCCGATGCTGCTAGATATCTAAATAAATTAAAAAAGTTTGCGCAAAATGCGACCGATGAATTAAAAGAGAATTTAGGTCCTGGCTTTGAGGATCTAAAGGTGACTGATTTGAATCCCAAGAAATTCATTAAAAAAACTATTGGTGATGCCATGGAGCAAGTTGAAGAGAAGCCCGCTGCCAAGTTAGATCCGGATTTGTTATGAACCTAGTTGATCAAATAACCGAGGCCTTAAGCAAGGTAAATGATCCCGAGCTACACAAGCCGATCACTGAACTTGGAATGGTTGAAATCATCACCGTTAATGATGGTATTGCAAAGTTAAAGATATTACTAACCATTGTTGGCTGTCCGATGAAGGATAGATTGCAATCAGATATCACTAACTCATTAAATGATCTGGCTGAGATCAAAAAGGTTGAAATTGAATTTGGGGTAATGAGTGAAGAGCAACGAAATAATGTAAAGAAAATTATTAGAGGCGGTCGCGAAAAATTTATTCCATTTGCTCAACCAGACTCATTAACTCGAGTGTTGGGAATCGCATCTGGCAAGGGCGGTGTTGGTAAATCCTCAGTTACCGTTAACTTAGCGGTGGCTGCGGCAAAGCGTGGATTAAAAGTTGGCATATTAGATGCTGATGTTTATGGACATTCAGTGCCGCGATTAATGGGAATCTTGGATCAACGACCAACCGCTATTGATCAAACATTTATTCCAGTTGAAAATTACGGTGTAAAGGTTGTTTCAATGGAGATGTTTAAACCAGAAAGATCTGATCCAGTTGCATATCGCGGTCCATTACTTCATCGCGTGTTAGAACAATTATTAAGTGATGCTTACTGGGGTGATTTAGATTTACTACTTCTTGATTTACCACCTGGCACAGGTGATATTGCAATCTCACTTGGTCAATTAATACCGACTAGTGAAATTGTTGTTGTAACAACACCACAGATTGCAGCGGCAGAGGTAGCAGAACGCGCTGGCCGAATCGCACATCAAATGAAACAACCAGTCCTTGGTGTTATTGAAAATATGTCAGATACAAGTTGTGGCAAATGTGGTGAAGTAATTTCAATATTTGGCAGTGGCGGGGGCGAGGAAACGGCAAGAAGGTTAAGTGAGTTAGTTGGCGCAGATGTGCCTTTACTTGCCAAGGTTCCCTTTGATTCTCAGGTACGCGAAGGTGGAGATATTGGCGATCCAGCTGTTTTAACAAATGAAAAGATTCAAAATGCCTTTAATCAAATATTGGACAAGATAATTATTAGACCAAGATCGCTAGTTGGTGTGCGATTAGGTGTAAGTAATTAAATTATTTTTTATCCTTTAACTTTTCAAGTAATTCATCCATTGCATCAGCAAGCTCGGTACGTAAATAATCTCGAGTAGCAACATCACCAATTGCAGTTCGCAAGCTAGCTAATTCACGTGCTAGGTACTCAGTATCTGCAATATTGCGATCATCACGATCGCGATCCTCACTTGCCTGAATTCGATCACGATCTGCTTGGCGATTTTGCGCAAGCAAGATCAATGGCGCAGCGTATGAAGCTTGTAATGATAAAAGCAATGTTAAGAAGATAAATGGGTAGTGATCCCAACGCAGATCATCCGGTGCAAGTGAGTTCCAAGAAATCCAAACCAGCACAAAAACAGACATGTAAACCAAGAAACGTGCGGTTCCTAAGAATCGGGCAAATTGTTCCGACCAGCGACCAAAGGCTTCTGGATCATAGGAAGGGCGAAGTGATCTGCGCGCTTCACGTGGATACTCAAGTGAGTTTTTGCTTAATCTGTTTCTTATTTTTTTAGCCATTACTTTACCTACCTATTCTCAAAATCTTTGCGCATTGATTCATCATGACGCCAATTCTCTGGCAACAAGTGATCCAGCACATCATCAACAGTTACCGCGCCTAATAATCTCTCATTAGCATCAACAATTGGAACTGCTAACAGGTTATAGCTCGCTAAGTATGAGGAAACCTCACTTAATGTTGCATGTGCAGATAATGGCGCAATGTCATTATCAACAATTCCGCCTAATAAGGTTGCAGGTGGTTCACGTAATAAACGTTGAAAGTGAACAACGCCTAAAAATCTGCCGGTTGGAGTTTCAGTTGGTGGGCGACAAACAAAAACTTGAGATGCTAAACCTGGTGCAATCTCATTTGCTCTGATTTGTGCCAAGGCTTCTGCAACTGTTGAATCAGCGGTTAAAACAATTGGCTCAGTTGTCATCATTCCACCTGCTGAGTAATCCTCGTAATGCATTAAGCGTTGTACGCCTTCAGCATCCTCTGGCTCCATTAATGCAAGTAATGCCTCCGCTTTTTCGGTACCTACTTCACGTAATAAGTCAGCGGCATCATCAGGATCCATCTCACCCAACACATCTGCTGCGCGCTCACCCTCTAATTCAGCTAAAAGTTCTACACGTGCAGATTCATCCATCTCCTCTAACACATCTGCTAATCGCTCATCATCTAATGCGCGTGCAACTTCAGCACGACGTTTGATGTTCAAATCATGAAGAACTGATGCTAAATCTGCAGCTCGTAAATTAGCCAAGGTTGCCAGCAGATTGCTTACTCCTTGATTTCCTTCTGCAATTGCAAAACCAGATATTTCAGCCCAAGTTACAGTCGATGATGCACCACGACGACGCAAACCTGAACCACGTTTCATCACATGTACTCGTTCAATAAACCAATCTCCAGTCTTTGCTAGCTCCATTGCTACATCTTCAACAACAACTTTCTCATCACTTTCAAGAAGTGTTACCGAGCGATCTAGCATCTCAGCGTTGACCATAATTTCATTTGTACGTTGCTCAAAGCGACGCATATTTAATAATCCAGTAATTACTACGGTTCCATTATCAATTGATGTAACTCTGGTAATTGGTACAAAGATTCGGCGACGTGGTGGTACTTCAACAATCAAACCCAAAACACGAGGTGGTTGATTATTTGCACGCAAAGTTGCAACCGCATCCCTCACCTTGCCAACTTGATCACCATTTGGGTCAAAGACCGATGTGCCAGCTAATCTTGCGAGGAATATCCGGTTCAGATTTCCATTCTTACCGATATTCATGGTCTAAGGGTAATGGTTGACCCTCAATTAAGAAGAATAATTAATTACAGGTAGGTTTTGCTACATGAAAGATCAGGATCACACCAAATTACCAACGGGCCGTGATATCCCCTTTCTAATTTCAGGAGTTTTAGGTATCGGCGCATCAGGACCGATCATCGCAAAAAGTGTGATGCCAGTACCCACCATGATTATGTGGCGAAATTTAATTGGTGGTTTGGTGATGATGCCTTTTGCCTTAAGACGTGGGGAGTGGAAAACCGCTAAACAACGTAATGCAATTAAATGGTCAGCTATTGCCGGTGTTTTATTAGCACTGCACTTTATTTGTTTCTTTTTAGCGATGCGCCTCACTAGCGTTGCAACAGGAACCGCACTTACCGCAACGCAACCGATTTTTGCTGCGATCTTTGTGCGTTTAAGTGGCGGACATATTCCACGTAAAGCGTGGAGCGGAATGTTTATTGCATTTGCATCTGTTTTAGTAATTACTGGAGTTGATCTAAATCTTTCATTTAGATCCTTTCAAGGCGATGTAATTGCAGTTATAGGTGGGGCTTTGGCAGCCATTTATATGATTATTGGTTCTAATGTGCAACGTGAAATTTCTACCTCAACTTTTACCGCAGTTTGCTATCTGGTTTGTGCATTAACTGCGCTACCTATTGCAATTGCATCTGGTTATAAATTAACTGGGTACTCAAATAGTGAGTGGATCTTATTAATTGCACTTGTAATAACTGCGCAGATTATGGGTCACACCATGTTTAATCTTTCGCTTAAGCGAGTATCACCTGCAGTTGTTGCACTAGTTGTATTTTTCGAGGTTCCAGTTAGCGCGATATTGGCATTTCTCTGGTTAGATCAAAAACCACCAGCTGGCACAATCCCAGGAATTATTGGCTTGTTAATTGGTTGTGGAATCTTTGTGGTTAGGTCAAAGAAGTGATTGATTTACATACCCACTCCAACTTTAGCGATGGTACAGATTCACCAAGTGAGTTAATAAATAAAGCACTTGCTGCAGGCGTAACCACAATTGCTTTAACTGATCACGACTCTGTTGCTGGAATTACTGAGGCACAAAGAGCATTGCGCAACGAAATTTCATTGGTACCAGGTGCTGAAATTTCCTGCCAAACAGATGATGGAATAAGTGTTCATATGCTTGGACTTCTCTTTGATTTAAACAACTTAGATTTAATGGCAACGATGGAAAAAACTCGAGAAAATCGACACAGCAGAATGCAGCGAATTATTGAGAGAATTAATGAAGCAGGAATCGATATCTCAATGCAGGATGTCTTGGCAGAGTTATCAGATGGTGCAACTCTTGGCAGGCCACACCTAGCGGATGCATTGATTAAAAAAGGTGTTGTTAAAAACCGGGATGAAGCTTTTAGCGAGATGTTGCACAATAAATCAAAGTTTTATGTGGCGCACTATTCACCAAAACCGGTAGAGGCAATTAAGTTAATTAAGGCAGCCGGCGGAGTCGCAGTAATCGCTCACCCAATGGCATCACACCGCGGACGCACTATCTCTATTGAGACCTTTGGTGATTTAATTGAGGCTGGCTTAGATGGCATAGAGGTAGATCATCGTGATCACTCACCAGATGAAAAATCAGCACTTATTAGATTAGCAGAGGAAAATAATTTAGTAATGACTGGTGCAAGTGATTACCATGGAAATGGAAAGCTAAATCAACTTGCTGAGTACACCACCTCGCAAGAACAATGGGAATTATTACGATCAAGAGCAAATGCAGATAGAGTATTAACCGCATGAACTCCTACTTTTCACCAGATTCAGTAACTTGGCGATTACATTCAGATCCATCAATGGTAGTTGGCGGAATTCGTGCCCTCCTTGAGCAAGCATTGCAACCAGATGCGATGGCTGGTGTAACTGCACATTCAAACTTTCGTGATGACACATGGGGAAGATTGCAACGAACCGGAGATTATGTTGGCGTATTAACTTTTTCACCGATAGCGGATTCAGATAAATTAGCTGCTCGAGTTCGTAATGTGCACAGCAAATTGGGTTTAGATGATCCGCATTTACTTCTATGGGTTCATATGGCAATGGTGGATGCATTTCTAGATACCGCTGTTAGATCTGGAATGTCGCTTACTGCCGCAGAGCAGGATCAATACTTTTTAGAGATGGTTAAGTTTGCCGAATTAGTTGGAATTCCAACTGCAGATGTGCCAAACACTCTTGCGCAATGTAAGCAATACTTTATTGATATCAAACCAGAGCTACGTGCCAGTGATGATGCAAAACGTGCTGCACTATTTATTTCGGTGCCACCACTTCCAAAATTAATTCGATTTGCAACCCCATTTGCTCCAACCTGGAGTGCTATTTCAGCACTTGCAGGTGCTGCACTTCCTAGATGGGCTAGAGATTTGTATGGGGCACCAACTTTGCCTGGCCAAGAGATTGCAACAGATATTGCACTTAAAGCCTTTCGTCGATCTTTATTTTTAATTCCCGAAGCATTTCGCTCACCACCACAATTAAAAGGGGTGAAGTAAATGAAGATTATTTCAATTGCAAACACCACAGGTGGAAGCGGCAAATCAACAACCGCGTTGGCAGTTGCCGTAGCGGCTGCTGAGTATGGCCGCAATGTTTTACTTATTGATTTAGATGAACGGGCTAATTTAACCTTTCAATTAGCGATTGAAAATCCAAGATTTACTATGTTAGAAGTTGCTACAGGCTCTGCCTCCAATGAGGTGGCAATCATCCGGACAAATGAGCGGATAGATTTCCTGCCCGCTGCACCAAGAATCACCGCATTGGATACGACACAAATTCCAGTTGAAAATTTAAAGCAAAAATTTGCAAATTATGATTTAGTCGTGATCGATACCTCATCTGCTTTAAATCAAAGATTAGCTTTGGCTGCTGAGTTAAGTGATGCAGTTTTATATGTAAGCACCGATTCTTTGGCGGCGGTTAGGGGAGTAGTACTTGCCAGTGATTTCTTTAAAAAGGCAGATTCCTTGGGCGTATTACCAATTATGAGTGCAGCTCAAGGCTCTGCAATCTCCGTGCTTTCTGATGATTTTAAAGTTTTAGATCCAGCTATACCAAGTGATGAAAATGTTTTGATTGCACAAATTGAGAATAAATCTGTTTTAAATTACGCCAAAGCGGCTTTGGCATCTGATGCCTATCGGGATATTACTTACTTTTTGTTAGAGGATTTATTCGGTAGCAAAGCCGACGCGGCGCTCTGAAGATTCGCCAACCTCAACATAATTTATCTTGTTGAATGGCACTAGAAGTTCGCGACCCTTGGTGTCACTAAGTGAAAGCACTGAACTGTTTTTAATTGCAGCGTTAACAGCTGCGATTACCTCTGCTTGGGTACTAGAACAAATGAAATTTAATTCATGAGTGCTATCTGAAATACCGATCTTTACCTCTGTATGAGATGAACTCTTCTTCGCTGCTGTGGCCATATTCCTACCTTATCTGCCTTTTGATTATGGTGCGAATTGAAAGTATTAAGAGTTTGATTTTGGAAATCCGGAGATTCCTCGCCAGATTAAGTTCATTACTAACTCTGTAGCGCGGCTGCGATCAATCTTGCCATCTCGATCTAACCAATGACGCGCTGTTGTCTGCACCGTTCCAATTAAACCTACCGCCAGCATCATCGATTCCTCTTTAGCTAAACCGGTATCAATTGAGATCACTGCGCTAACCGCTGCTGCGCAATCGTAGGTCATGCGATTTAAACGCTCTCGAACCTGTGGCTCAAGATTCATGTCACTTTCAAATAACAAACGGAATGCTTCACCTTCAGAATCTATAAAACCAAAGTAGGCCTCAACAGTTGCCTTTACACGATCTGCGTTGCTGCGATGTTCTGCAATCGCTTTTTGAATTGCAAAGACTAAGGAATCAATATGTAAATCAAGAACCGCTAAGTAAAGCTCAAGCTTTGAAGGAAAGTGCTGGTACAAAACCGGCTTACTGACATTTGCTCTATCTGCAATCTCATCCATGGCAGCGGAGTGGTATCCAGCTGCGGTAAATACCTCAAGTGCGGCACTTAATAACTGTGCACGTCTTTCATCACGAGGTAAACGATTGCTCTTATCATCACTCATTTGCTCATCCTATTATGTAATTTACTAATATGAAATTTATTTGAATGGGCATTTTCCAGCAGCAACAGGTTATATTCAGCGTATGAACTTTAAAAAGCGACTCTTATTAGTTCATGCACATCCAGATGATGAGACTATAAATAATGGCGCTACCATGGCGAAGTATGTTGCCGAAGGCGCTCAAGTAACTTTAGTTACCTGTACCAGGGGCGAGGAGGGTGAGGTTTTAGTTCCCGCTCTTGCAAATCTAGCTAGCTCAATAGATGACAAACTTGGTGAGCATCGGGTTATTGAGTTAACAAATGCAATGGCTGAGTTAGGGATTAAAGATTTTAGATTTTTAGGAGCACCAGATAAAAAATGGCGCGATAGTGGAATGATGGGAACGCCGCCAAATGAACGAGCTGATGTATTTTGGCAAGCAGATTTAGATGAAACAGCTAATGATTTAGTAAAAATTATTTTAGAGACCAAACCCCAAGTGATGATTACATATGATGAAATCGGTGGCTATGGACATCCAGATCATATAAAAGCCCATCAAGTTGCAATGCGCGGTGCTGAATTAGCGGCAAAGGCCGGTTGGACAATCTCCAAGATTTATTGGAACACCATGCCTAGATCAGTTATTCAAAATGGTATCGACAAGATGAAAGAGGTTGGCTCTGATTTCTTTGGCGCTGAAAGTGCTGATGATCTGCCATTTGCAAAACCAGATGAGTTGGTGACCTCACTTATTAAAGCGCCAGAGTATGTAGATAAAAAAATGGCGGCGATGAAGGCCCATGAGACACAAATATCAGTTGATGGTCCATTTTTTGCACTATCAAATAATTTGGGATTATCCATTTGGGGAGATGAGTACTACACATTGGTTCAAGGTGAAAAAGCGGCGCCATTTGATAGTGATGGGCGCGAATTAGATTTATTTTCTGGAGTTAATTAAATGAGGTATTTATACTCAATTATCTTTGGTGCCTTTGTTGGATTTACAGCTGTAATTTTGCATAATGCTTGGCAGCCAATTGGTTTTCTTCTTTCGATAATCCTTACTTATCTTGGAATTAAATTACTGGGAATTAAATACTATTTCCGGCGCTACAAGGTAATTGCAGCTGCATCATGGTTATTCATTGTCTTGCGAGCTGGAAATCCCGGCCTAGGTGATGAACTCTTAATTTATGGAAATACTTATGGAAATCTATTTTTAATGACTGGTTTTATTGCTGCAGTTATTGCAGTCGTAATACCTAAATCAGCCAACTCCAACTTTGCCCGTCGGGATTATCTCTAACCTCAATTCCTTCAGATTTTAATTGATCTCGCAAGCGATCACTCTCTTGATAATTACCTTCATCCCGAGCAACTCGGCGAAGATCAATTAATTGAAGTTGCTCTTTACTTGGTTCAACTTTTGGCTTTGGTTTACGAGTTAAATCTAATCCAAGTACCTGATCTACCTCTTTAAAAATAGCTAATTTAGTACCATTTGAAAGTTGTAGATTTTTTTCAATATCCCGTAATTTTTGCATGGCACGAGGGGTATCTAAATCTGTACACAGATCTTTAATGACCTCATCAAGATTCTTACTAATCTCATCTGTTTGTAAATTTGAATCACTTGCCCACTCATTAACCCTGCTTCGCCAGCGTTCCAATAATTGATTTGCGGCGGTTAAGGATTGCCAGGTTAAATCCATCTGACTGCGATATCGATTTTCTAGCAAGCACACTCTTAATGAAAGTGGATCCAACCCTTTAGCTATTAAATCTGATACTAAAACCACATTGCCTGCGCTCTTAGACATCTTGCGACCTTCAAATAGCAAGTGTTCGCCATGTACCCAAAGCGCAACCGCCTCATTTTTTATGGCAGAGTTTGATTGAGCTCGCTCATTCTCATGGTGGGGGAATCGAAGATCAATTCCACCAAGATGAAGATCTACAAAGTTATCTAGAAATTTAAGTGACATCGCTGAACACTCAATGTGCCAACCAGGAAAGCCAGCACCCCAAGGAGATGGCCAAATCATTTGGGTTCGCCCAGCTGCCGCCTTCCAAAGCGCCCAATCTGCGTGGAAATGTTTAGCGCCATCCTCGGTGTACTCAAATCGATGACCAGGTTTTAGTGAATCTAATTTATTTCCACTGATCGCACCATATGTAGCAAAGGATTGTGCGGAAAAGTAAACACAATTATCTTCACCAACATAGGCATGCTTGCTCTCAATTAACTTTGTTATTAAATCCTGCATTAACTCAATTGATTCACTTGCCCGTGGATATAGATCAGCTGGCTCAATGTTAAGTAATTTTAAATCCTCATGAAATCTTGCCTCATACATTTTGGCAACCTCAAATGGATCCTTTGCCTCAATCTTTGCCTGGGTCAACATCTTGTCTTCGGTGAAATCCTCAGACATGTGGCCAACATCGGTAATATTTTGAATAAATTTTACTTGGTAGCCCAATTTTTTGGTTAGGCGAACCAATAAATCTGAAAGTAAAAAGGTGCGCATATTTCCAACATGGGCATCGCGGTAAACAGTTGGGCCACAACCATAAACTCTTAAAAATTGATCATTTGATATACAAATACTTTGATTACTTCTAGATTTAGTATCAAATATTTGTATCTGCGTTTTAATCATTTAGTGGGCACAACTTTCCAGAGCGCTATCTTGCTGGGATCAAATTTAATTAAGCTGCCATCCTTTTTTCGTACCTCATCGATACTCTCCAAAACACCAAGAATGTCGCGGTAGCCACCTTCTGGGTCATGCATGCGAATACTGACCTTCTGGCCAATATCTGCCACTGATGGCTGCATCACGCCCCCCATTAAACTCATTTAAACTCGATTAAAGTATGCTTTACCTCTGGAAATACTCTTTGGAGTATTCTCCACCTAAATCTTTACGATTGTCAGCATTACAAACTGGAGGATCGCATGACATACATAATCGCTCAACCTTGTGTTGATGTGAAGGACAAATCTTGTATTGAAGAGTGTCCAGTTGATTGTATTTATGAGGGCGATCGCATGCTTTACATCCAACCTGATGAGTGTGTTGATTGCGGTGCTTGCGAGCCAGTTTGTCCCGTAGAAGCCATTTACTATGAAGATGATGTGCCTTCACAATGGAAAGAGTTCAGTGAAGTAAATAGCAAATTCTTTGTTGAGATTGGTTCTCCTGGTGGTGCCGCCAAGATGGGCCCAATTGGAAAAGATCACTCAACAGTTTCAGCTCTTCCACCACAAGCAAAGTAGTTTTCTCTGAAACTTCCAGATTTCCCCTGGGATCTACTTTTACCTTACGGTGAAACGGCAAAAAAGTTTGCCGGTGAATTTATTGATCTCTCACAAGGCACTCCAGTTGATCCCACTCCAAAATTTATTCAAGATGCATTTATTACCGCAGCTGATTCACCAAGTTACCCATTAACAATTGGCACACCGCAACTACGCGATGCGATGCGCAGCTGGGCAATTGAAAATCTTGGAGTCACTGGTGAGTTTGATGTACTTCCAACCATTGGCTCAAAAGAGTTTGTGGCATGGCTGCCAACCTTTCTGCAGAGCAAAAATGTTTTGTATCCAAAGGTGGCTTATCCAACATATTTAGTTGGCAGCATGATCGCTGGTGCCTCATCAACAGCCGTAGATATTGATGCAGCAAGTTGGCCAGCTGCTGATTTAGCTTGGATTAACTCACCAGCAAATCCAACTGGCCAGGTACAAACAGATGCTGAATTAACCGCTGTAATTAACTGGTCGCGCCAGCACAATGCAGTTGTCGCTAGTGATGAGTGTTATTTAAGTTTTTCCAAGGATGCAAAATCAATTTTGTCACTTGCAGCAGGCAATAACACCAACCTGCTTGCGGTGCACTCACTTTCTAAACGTTCAAATCTTGCTGGCTACCGTGCTGGTTTTATTGTGGGCGATAGTAAATTAATTGCGAAAATTCGTGAGATTAGAAAGCATGCCGGAATGATGGTGCCGCTTCCAGTGCAAAAGGCGATGGTTGCTGCATTGTCTGATCGAAAACACGTAATTGAGCAAGCAAATAGATACCAAATGCGCCGCGAAGTTTTAAAAACAGCGCTTGAAAAAAGCGGCTTTAAAATAAAGTTTAGTGAGTCTGGTTTATACATCTGGTGCACACGTGATGAGGATTGCTGGAGCACCGTTGATTGGTTTGCCCAGCGGGGAGTACTGGTAACACCAGGAATTTTTTATGGTGAGAGTGGCAGTAAATTTGTCAGAGTTGCATTAACTGCAACAGATGAAAAAATTAAGCAAACAGCGGAGCGAATTTCATTATGAAAACATCGGCGATTTTATTAGTTGGCGGTAAGGGAACTCGCCTGCAGCCACTTACCAATAACTCACCAAAACCGATGTTGCCAGTCGGTGGTGTGCCATTTACCCAGCATCAAATTGTGAAGGCGCGAGAGGCTGGAATCTCCGAGATTGTTTTAGCAACATCTTATTTAGCAGAGGTTTTTAAGCCCTACTTTGGCGATGGCAGTAATTTTGGAATTGAAATTAAGTATGCGGTGGAGGAGGTTGCATTAGGCACAGGTGGTGCAATCCGAAATGCCGCAAAATTACTATCACCAGCTGATCAAGTAGTTATTTTTAATGGTGATGTATTAAGTGCCCACGATTTGAGCGCACAGATTAAATTTCATGAGGAAAAAGCTGCCGATGTCACCCTTTATCTAACTGAGGTTGCAGATGCCCGGGCATACGGTTCTGTTGAATTACTCGCCGGAGATAGAGTTAAATCTTTTCTAGAAAAAATGGATAATCCACCATCTAATTTAATTAATGCTGGCTGCTATGTATTTAATCGCGCTGTAATCGATGCAATTCCAGATGGTGAGGTAATTTCAGTAGAACGCGAAACCTTCCCGCAATTATTAGCTGCAGATAAGAAAGTTTTTGGTTTTGTTGATCGCTCATACTGGCTAGATATTGGAACACCTGCTGCATTAATTAAAGGGTCAAAGGATTTAATTACTGGAGCGGTGTATTCGGCGGCAACTCCTGCGCACAAAGGTGATTGCATAATTTCAGAGAGCGCAGTTGTGGCTAAAGATGCAAAAATAAGCTCTGGTTGCGATATCCAACCTCAAGTAATAGTTGAGGGTAATTGCGAGATAACCGCTTCAATCATCGGCGGCGGTGCAACGATTGGTGCAAACTCAAAAATAATCGATTCATTTATCGCGCCAAATACCAAAGTACCAGCTGGCACAGTGGCAATTAACAATTATTTAGGCTTTTAGCCATAGATAAACCGGTTATTTCACCCCTTCCCAACTTGACTTAAAGGAGTTACATGCGTGTAATTCTCCCTATAGCGGGCAACCCCAGCCCAAATGTTTTATCCATTTAAATTGAGGAGCGTTATGTCAGATTCACGCCAAGCAGCTCAAGCACTTCCAGCCCTAATCGTTTCATCAGAACAACTTTCCTGGCAGGAGAGAGCGCTATGTGCGCAAACTGATCCAGAGGCTTTTTTCCCAGAAAAGGGTGGCTCAACTCGTGAGGCAAAGCGAGTCTGTCTCTCATGTGATGTTCGCTCAGAGTGTCTTGAGTACGCATTAGCCCATGATGAGCGCTTTGGAATTTGGGGTGGATTATCTGAGAGAGAGCGTCGTCGTTTAAAGCGCCGTCCAGCGTAAATCTCTTATCCGCACCCATATGTAATACGGTGCTTCCGTGAGTAATGAATTAGAAGATCAATATGTAACGGCAATAATCGTTACACATGATGGTGTTACCTGGCTCAGCGAGGTAGTTGCCGCACTCTCCTCACAAAAATTTAAACCAAATCAAATTATCGCAGTTGATAATGGCTCAATTGATGGCTCACCAAAATTATTAAAAAATGCTGGAATTCCAGTTATCTCACAAGATCGCGAGGCTGGCTTTGGTTCGGCAATCGCGGCAGCGGTCGCATCATTACCAAAATTAAAGATCTCGGAAAACTCTGAAAGCAATGAGTGGCTTTGGATCCTGCATGATGATTGTGCGCCAGATCGAAATGCGCTAAAAAAATTATTAATTGCAACACTAGAGCGACCACAAGTTGGAATAGCCGGTCCGAAAATTTTAGGTTGGTATGACCGCAAACATATTCTTGAAGTTGGCGTGAGCATTACCGAAAACGGAACAAGATGGACTGGTTTAGAAGATCGCGAACATGATCAAGGCCAACATGATGAAATTCAAAATGTATTAGCGGTAAGCACTGCCGGAATGTTGATCAAGCGCTCGCTATTTGAGGAGCTTGGCGGCTTTGATCCCAGCCTGGAGTTGTTTAGAGATGATATTGATTTAGGTTGGCGAACCCATATCGCTGGATACTCGGTAATTTGCGTTGGCGATGCAATTTTGTATCACGCAGAAGCCGCAGCATCTGAGCGCCGCAGTGTTGATGTGCATGATGCAGTTTTACACCGCCCATTGTTGCTGGATCGCCGAAATGCCGCCTTTGTTTTATTAGCCAACTCCAGCAGATGGATATTGCCGTGGGTTGCGCTGCAACTCTTGGTAACCGCATTGGGCAGATCGGTAATTTACCTACTGGCAAAGCTGCCAGGTTACGCCGCCGATGAAATTGCTGCGATTGGTCTGTTGATTTTTAAACCTGCAGATTTATTTAAATCTAGAAGATTTCGAAAAGAGGGTAAGTATTTAAGTGCCCGCGTTATCAAACCATTCATTCCATCTCGAAGTGTCCGCTACCGATTAACTCTAGAGAGAATAACTTCATCTATTTTTAACGCATTTAAATCTGGCAAATATCATACCGAAAGTATTGTTGGTAGAAGTTACTCAGATATTGGTGTAATCGATGAGAGCTTTGATGAGTTGGAGTTTGTGCCAACAAAGAGATTTAGCAAAATTCGCACCATAGTTAAGCACCCGATGTTATTTGGTATTTTAATAACATTTCTAATCTCACTTTTATACTCTCGAAATAGATTGGGCTCTCTATCAGGTGGGGCATTAGCGGTGGCTCCAGATAGTGCATTGGATTTATTGCGTAGATATGTAGATTCATGGCACTTAGTTGGTTTAGGAAGCTCTACCGCTGTACCAACTTGGTTACCGCTGGTTGCAATTGCTTCAGCTGTAACCTTAGGAAACCCACAAACTTTTTTAGCATTACTATTTTTCTTAACTCCAACAATAGCCTTTATTGTTTTCTATCGTTCCGCAACTAGATTTTCGCTAGCTAAGTACTCTGCATTTATTGCAGCTTTGTTATACGCCTTTTCACCCGTTCTGCTTTCCTCAATTAATCAGGGCCGACTTGGCACAGTTGTTATCGCATTGATCCTGCCCTCTTTGTTTACCTTGCTTCCAAAAAATCTCAGAGTTGAGAAGTTATCTCTTCGCAGGACAGCATCAATTTCTCTAATTGCGGGATTAGCAATGGCATTCTCACCGCTATTTGGAATCGGTTGGCTTGTATTAAATTCGGTGCTATTTATTTGGCAATACATCACTGACTCAAATTCCTGGCGAACCAAAAGCTGGCAGCACTTGCTGGAAAATCTTAATAAGGATCAATTCAAAAAACGCTCGGTCTTTATCTTTGCTCCAATCTTTATGAATATTCCTTGGGCTTTTTCTTATGTGTTCCATCCATTAAAAGGATTGATTGAACCTGGACTATCTGTGGAGAGTGCTGGATTTTTATCTGTTCTCCTCTTTAATCCAGGCGGAGTTAGCGCACCTGGATTGATTTTTATAGCCCCCTTTGGTCTTTTTCTTTTGATCTCATTAATTACCAAAGAACATCGAGACTCAGCACTATTTGGAATTATCACAATTGTAGGTGCAGCGACACTGTCCTCCTATTATGTGGTTGGAAATGGCAGTGCAGCGCAGCGAATTTGGACTGGCCCATTAATAATATTTGCGCAAACTTTGGCCTTACTTTCCGCATTCTCTTTATTTGAAAAGTTAATTCCAATCTTAAGATCAACAAATATCGGGTATCGACATCTCCTATCTGCAATTACCGCAATTACCACTGCAATATCACTATTTTTACTGCCATTCTGGGCGGCAACAGTTGGTGCTAACTCATTGGTTCGATCAAATCAAGAGCAGGTAATTCCAGCATTCATAACTGATTTAGCAAGTACTACATCAAAACCAAAGACATTGGTTATTAGAAAAAGTTCAGAGCAGCTGCAGTACTTCATTACGAGAGGCGGGGATCTTCAACTTGGTGATGCTGATATGTCGGCAAAGATGCCACCTGAAATTCAACAATCTATCTCCGATTTAGTCAGCGGTGCTGGCGCAACCAGTGGACAGACCCTTGGTACATATGGTGTGCAATATGTATTTATTAAAAATCCAGCTGATGCCGCCTTGATTAGAACCATTGATGGAATCGGTGGTTTCACTAGATCATCAGAGACAAAAGATGGTGTGGTTTGGAAGGTAAATGGCGCAAATGCTCGAATCACATTAGTTGATGAGAATGGAAATAAATTTCCTCTTGCTTCAAATGACAAATCATCTAACGCTTACGCTGCCAAGGCGGGCACAATCTTGCTAGCGGAAAAGTATGACAATGCCTGGAAATTATTATTGGATGGTCGAACTGTGCCGCTATCTAAATCTCAATTTGGTCAACCTGCATTTGTTATTGATAAGCCTGGTGAACTTTCATTAGTTCATGATGGAACTACAAGAAGAGGTTGGGTTTCACTTCAATTAATCTCAGTACTTGCGCTGATAGTTCTTGCACTACCGGCAGGCCGTAAGCGCAAAGAGGTACCGCTTGAGGAGTTAGTATGATCAATAAATTCTTCGCTAACTCAAAGTACAACGCTACCTTCGTGTTTTTGATGCTATTAGCTTTAATTTCATACCTTGCTCCAACTCGAAATGAACAGGTAAAAATCACTTATTCATATCCAGCAACTGTTTGTCCTGCAATAACCGCAAATGCCAATGCTGTTGCTGGGCTACCAAACTCTAAGATTGGCAAGAGATTAATTGATGGCAAGATTAAAAAATTCTCACCCGCTAATGCCAGCTCATTGGCACTTAGCGCCAAATCAATTTTGATTGATGGAAATCCTGGAACGGCGTTGGCCTTTGTTAACAATGGTTGGAAAGCTGTTGTTCCATGTTCAGTAAGTAATGGCGAGCAATGGTTTGTTGGTGGTTCAGCTTCGTTAACAAGTAAAGATGTACTTTCTATCGTCAATAGTGGATTCAGTGAATCAGCTGTCGAAGTTGAGGTATACACACCAAACTCGGCACTTGAACCTAAACAAATAGCCATTGCACCAAACTCAACAAAGAGCATTTCAGTTGACACCTTGGCACCTGGCGAGGATTCATTAGTGATCGCAGTTAAAACTAAAGCTGGGCGAGTAAGCTCATTTTTATTTGATGAACGCAAGAAAGGCCTACGCTCACTCGGTGCCGATTATGTGGCGCCAGTATCTGCTCCAAGCAAGTTATTAACAATTCCTGCGATCTCAGATCTGCAAGGAAAGGCAGCGGTTGCCGGATCGACCTCTTCACATGTACTGCGATTAATGATTCCTGGAAGTATTGATGCAAATATTGAGGTTGCCATTAACTCAAATGATGGAAATTTTGTTCCGGTTGGGTTAGCAGAGTTGAAGGTTAAGAGCCGTCGAGTTGTAAATATTCCACTTACCTTTGCGCCACAAAAGCAAGCCTTCTCAATTATTGTGAAATCAGATCAACCTGTTCTGGGCTCTGTTTTAAGTTCATACACAATAGGTAAAAGCAGTGAGATTGCCTGGGCAACTGCAACAGAGAGTTTAGATAAGTTAATAATTAATTTAACTGGATCAAAACCATTGGTTGCATTTGCGGGAAGTAATATCAATGTCACAATCCAAGCGATAGGCAGTAACGGCAAGAAGTACAACAAGACAATTAAGGGCAGTAATTTTGCGATATGGCAGGCGCCTGTTGGATTAAATCGAATTCAATTTGTATCAAAAAATCCAAATACGCATGGTGGCATTATTTTGCAACCAGAGGGTGGGGGTACAAGTTATATCCCTCTGAATGCCGGGGCTAATTTAGAAAGTACATCGGAACCAATCTCCGATGCCGATGTAATTTCTCGGGGCTAAATCCCCACTTTTTTGCACTTCAACCATTAACCTCTTGATATGAGAAAGATGTCAGGTCGTATCTGTTCGCGGGCTAGCTGTACTAACTCCGCCATCAAGACACTTACCTATATTTACTCTGATTCAACAGCGGTGCTAGGACCACTTGCAACATATGCCGAACCACATAATTATGATCTTTGCGCATCACACAGTGAACGTTTAACTGTGCCAGTTGGTTGGAATGTAATTAAGCAAGAGGAAAGTGTTGAACATACTGGCCCATCTGATGATGATTTAATGGCAATCGCAAATGCGGTTCGTGAAGTTGCTAACTCAGATTTAAACCGATCCACCATGCCGCCAGAGCTTGGCCGTCGTGGTCATCTGCGGGCATTGCCTTCAAATTAATTATTTTCCCAAATCTAAAATAGGATAAATCTGTGTTATCCAAAATTATAAAAGCCTATGACATTCGGGGCTTAGTAGATAAAGAGATCACACCTGATTTTGCATTTTCACTTGGCGTTGCCTTTGCTAAATTTTTAGAGATCGAAAGAGAGCCAGCCACCATTGTTGTTGGTGAAGATATGCGGCCATCATCTCCCGTACTTGCCGATGCCTTTACCGATGGTGCAAATAGCCAAGGAATGGATGCAATAAGAATTGGTTTGGCTTCAACAGATATGTTGTATTTTGCATCTGGAAAATTAAATTTACCGGGAATTATGTTTACCGCTAGCCACAATCCAGCTCAATACAATGGCATGAAGTTATGTAAATCTGGTGCGGTGCCAATTGGTCAAGAATCTGGCTTACTTCAAATTAGAAGATTTATTGAAGAGGGTGCACCGATTTCAAATCGCCCCGTTGGTAAGGAGCGAAAAGAGGATTTACTTACTGAGTATGTCGAGTACTTACTTTCACGTTTTCCAGCAGATACATTTACAAAACGAAGATTAAAAGTAGTAATTGATGCCGGCAATGGCATGGCTGGATTTACCGCACCAGCGGTGATGGAAAGGTTAAATGTTGATTTAATTCCAATGTACTTTGAATTAGATGGCACCTTTCCAAATCATGAGGCAAATCCCATCGATTCCAAAAATCTAGTTGCACTGCAAAAGCGAGTTAAAAAAGAGGGCGCCGATATCGGTTTGGCATTTGATGGCGATGCCGATCGTTGCTTTTTAATTGATGAAACTGGCGCTTTAGTTAATCCTTCCGCCTTAACTGCATTGGTTGCAGTTCGTGAATTAAAAGCTAAGCCAGGCTCCACTATCATTTACAACTTAATCTCATCTAAAGCGGTACCAGAAGTTATTTTAGAAAATGGTGGAAAACCACTTAGATCACGGGTTGGTCACTCATATATTAAAAAATTAATGGCTGAATCAAATGCAATTTTTGGCGGCGAACACAGTGGTCATTTTTACTTCGCAGATTTTTGGCGGGCCGATTCTGGAATGCTAGCTGCTCTGTATGCATTAGCGGAGTTAATGGCGGCAAAGCACCCTCTTTCTAAATTATTAAAACCATACAATCGTTACTTCGCAAGTGGTGAAATAAATAGCGAGGTTAAAGATGTACCAGCCGCTATTGCAAAGGTTAAAGCTGCATATGAAGCAGAGTGCGAAATAGATGATTTAGATGGTCTGACATTTAATGCCGATAATTGGTGGTTTAATCTGCGCCCTTCAAATACCGAGCCGTTGCTTAGGTTAAATGTTGAAGCAAATACTGAGGCGCAGATGAAGAAGATTCGTGATGCCGTCCTTGACCTAATCAAGAGTCGATAAAGCCCCACATTTTTAGGGTATCTTTGCCCTCTAGTAATCTTCTAGTTACCTACATAGTGAGCCCACTAGCCTCGGTAAAACTGAAATTTAAGTTAACTTATAGGAGCGAAAATGAGCACCACTACTGCAGTAAAAAATGATGTAGCAAATATTGCACTTGCCGCTGAAGGTAAGAAGAGAATTGAATGGGCTGGTCGCAACATGCCAGTACTTGCTCAAATTAAAGAGCGCTTTGCTAAAGAGAAGCCATTTGCTGGAATTCGAATTGCAGCTTGTATGCATGTTACAACTGAGACAGCAAACTTAATGTTGGCATTAAAAGCAGGTGGTGCTGAGTTAGCACTTTGTGCATCTAATCCACTTTCAACACAAGATGACACCGCTGCAGCTCTTGTTCAAGAGTTTGGCGTATCAGTATTTGCCCGCAATGCAGTTGACCGTGATGGTTACTACAAACATTTAAATGCCGCACTTGATATCAAGCCACAATTTGTATTTGATGATGGTTGCGATCTAGTAAATGTTTTGCACACCGAGCGCACTGAGTTGCTTGATGGAATTATCGCTGGCTGCGAAGAGACAACAACTGGTGTTATTCGCCTTAGCCAAATGGCAAAGGATGGCGCATTAAAGTTCCCAATGATTGCGGTAAATGACACCGATACAAAGCATATGTTTGATAACCGTTACGGAACAGGTCAATCAACATTTGATGCAGTATTTCGCGCTACCAACACATTAATTGCCGGAAAGATCGTTGTTGTTGCTGGCTTTGGTTACTGCGGTAAAGGAGTTGCAGAGCGCGCAAAAGGTCTTGGTGCTGAAGTTATTGTTACTGAAATTGATCCAACCAAGGCATTAGATGCAATGATGCAAGGATTCCGCGTTATGCCAATGACAAAGGCGGCAGCTATTGGTGATGTATTTATTACTGTCACCGGTAACCGCGATGTTCTTCGTGATGAACACTTCAAGCAAATGAAGGATGGCGCAATTCTGGCCAACTCCGGTCACTTTGATATTGAAATTGATGTTGCTTGGCTTGAGAAAAATGCAAAGCAGAAAAATGAAAAAATGCGTCATCAAACAGATGAGTATGTAATGGCAGATGGCCGCCGTATCTTGTTAATTGCTGAAGGACGTCTTGCCAACCTTGGCGCAGCAGAAGGCCACCCAGCATCTGTGATGGATATGTCATTTTCTGATCAGGCATTAACTGCAGAGTGGTTGTTAAAGGTTGGAAAATCTTTAGCTGCTGGTCTACACAATGTGCCAACTGAGATTGACAAGAATGTTGCAACCCTGAAGTTAGCAAGCATGGGTGCAGAGCTTGATGTACTTACTCCAGCGCAAGAGCTTTACCTAAACTCTTGGGAACACGGTTCATAAGATGCCATTAGTCATGGTCGTCGATGACGACCAAGACTTAGCTGAAATGCTCAGCATCGTTTTAAACGGTGCTGGCATGGAGGTTGATTTAGTAGGACGTGGCGATGAAGTCATGGAAATATTTGCAGCAAATCCACCAGATTTAGTTTTGTTAGATGTTATGTTGCCTGGCATAGATGGCATTGAAGTTTGTAAATTAATTCGCGAAAAATCGATGGTGCCAATTGTTATGTTGACCGCCAAGGGCGATACTCAAGATGTAGTACTTGGCTTAGAGGCTGGTGCCGATGATTACATGGTTAAGCCATTTAAGCACCAAGAGTTAGTTGCCAGAATAAATACCAGATTACGTCGTACAACAAAGGTCGGAACATTAAGAATTGGTGAAATTTTAATTGATCAAATGGAACACACAATTGCGCGAGGCGGAAAGCAGATTCCACTTACTCGACTTGAGTTTGATCTACTTGTTGCATTGGCAAAGGAGCCAGGCCGAGTATTTACCCGCGAGGCGCTACTAAGTGAGGTTTGGGGTTATCAGCATGCCGCAGATACCCGATTGGTAAATGTGCATGTGCAACGTCTGCGTTCTAAGATTGAAACAGATGCAGAAAATCCAGAGCACGTTTTAACAGTGCGTGGTGTGGGATATAAAGCGGGACCGGTTAAAGAGTAAATAAATGTTTATTCCTAAGCTAAAGATTAAACAATCTCTCGGCTTAAGAGTGCTGGTTACAAATATTGCAATTGCTACAACTGCGGTGGCAATTATTGGATTAATTGTTTACTCTCGAGTTTCCACCACAGTAATCAATGAAAAGATAGCAATCTCTAAGGTGGAGACCCGAAACGCACTTGAGTTAACCCAAGGCCACTTCAATATTTCACGTTTTCAAGATGATGCCGAGCTTCGCAAGGTTGTTACAGATTTCTTAACCTCAGTTCGTGAAGATGGTTCACTTTCTGGCCGTGAAACTGTTCTATTAAGAATTCCAAATACAAGTAATGTTCGAGATATTTATCAAACTGTTCCGACCCTGTTATCACTAGATTCAATTCCAGAGGATTTTCGCGAGCAAGTGGTTAAAAGTGATGAGGTTTTAGATATTAGATCTGAGATTAAATACTCAAATGGAGTGGTTAATCCAGGATTTATCATCGGTGGAAAGTTAGATATTCCAAGATCTGGTACCTATGAAATTTACTATTTATTTAATTTAGCAGCGCAGTACCAAACCATTAACTCAATTGCCTGGAGCTTATTCTTGTTTGGCTTGCTATTGGTTTTACTTATCGCCGCTAGCACCAGATTCTTAATTAATCAGGTGGTATCGCCAGTAACTGATGCTGCCGAGGTTGCAGAGAAATTTACCGCTGGAGATTTAACCAGCCGCATGCAGGTATCGGGTGAGGATGAGCTTGCCTCACTTGGTAGATCATTTAATGAGATGGCCTCATCGATACAACAACAGATTTATCGCCTGCAAAATTTGTCTCAATTACAACAACGATTTGTTTCTGATGTATCTCATGAACTTAGGACACCACTAACAACTATGCGGATGGCGGCGGAGATCATTCATGATCAACGTGGCAGCTTCGAGGATCCAGCACTGGCACGAAGCGCAGAGTTATTGATCAATCAAATAGATCGCTTTGAATTACTACTCTCAGATTTACTTGAAGTAAGTAGATTTGATGCCAACGAGGCAATGTTAGATTTCAAAACATTTGATCTAACTGAGGTTATTCGCAAAACTGTTGATTACCTGCACCCCAGCAAGTTAGATCAATTTAAGATAAGTATTCCTAGTGATCCAGTTTTAGTCGATGGCGATCCACGCCGAATTGAAAGAATTTTAAGAAATCTAATTGCTAACGCGATCGATCACAGTGAAGGTAAAGCGGTTCGAATTGAGTTAGCCCAAAGTGATAACGAGGTAGCGGTCTCAGTTCGAGATTTTGGTCTAGGTTTTAATGAGAGTGATGCGACAAAATTATTTGATCGATTTTGGCGAGCGGATCCATCACGGGCTAGAACAAGTGGTGGTACTGGATTGGGTTTATCAATTGCGTTAGAGGATGCAAAGTTACATCAAGGAGAGCTGTTGGCATGGGGTAAACCAAATGCAGGTGCCCACTTTGTTTTAACATTGCCTAGAAGACGTGGTGATCTTATTCAATCTCATCCAATTTATATTATCCCCAGCGATATAACTCTCTAATTTAATCTTTGCTATAAAGATTGGGTGATCACAACCCTCAAATCTCTTTCACAATTAATTTACCCACCACATTGCTTGATCTGTTCTAAGCCAGGGGATCACATATGTAATTTGTGTATCCGAAATTGGGAGCAAAGTACCAAATCTGGAAAAATTCATTCGCTTCCACACTTTTTTACCAATTACTACAACAGCGATGGCATGAAGGTAATTTTGGCGGCAAAAGAAAGTGGTAATCGCACCGCTAGAAAATTACTTGCCAGCTCAATTACAAACTCTTTAACTTATGCAATTCAACAATTGAAATTGGGGAGCGAGGCAACGCTTGTAACTATTCCTTCTCGATCCTCAGCAATTAGAAAGCGAGGGCGTGATCACATAACTGATTTGGCATCCGAAATCATTTCAATGGCTAGCAGTGATGGCATAAAGATTTCTCACCAAAATATTTTGCATCTTACTAAGCAAGTAAGGGATCAAAGTAATTTAAATAAGAGCCAGCGAATTCAAAATATGAATGGTGCTTATCTGGCAAATTACCCAGAAAGTTCCATTAGTAATCTGATATTTATTGATGATCTAATCACCACCGGCGCATCGATCCATGAAGCGATTCGGGCGCTTTCGGTAATAAACCTGCGCCCCGTGGCAATAATCACCGCATGTGCAGTTAACGCTCATCTCTAATAAGATACCGACAGGACGGCTTAGCCGCTGATTGCCAGATGAGATTACGAAAGAGGATTTAACTGTGGGTTTATTAGACAAGATCCTGCGTGCCGGTGAAGGCCGCGCAGTTAAAGAGCTTGCCAAGATTGCAGCCTCAGTAAATCAATTTGAAAGCAAAATTTCAGTTCTGACAGATGAGCAATTACGTGGTCAAACAGAGATCTTTAAAGAGCGAATTGCTAAGGGTGAATCTCTAGATTCATTGTTGCCTGAAGCATTTGCCACAGTTCGCGAAGCCGCTAAACGCACATTAGGTCAACGCCATTACGATGTTCAATTAATGGGTGGTGCTGCGCTTCATCGAGGAAATATTGCAGAGATGCGCACTGGTGAAGGTAAGACATTGGTTTCAACTCTGCCAGCATATTTAAATGCACTATCAGGCAAAGGTGTTCACGTAGTTACAGTTAATGATTACTTAGCAGAGCGCGATAGCGAGTGGATGGGACGTGTTCACCGTTTTCTTGGATTAAAGGTTGGCGTAATTCTGGCCAGTATGTCTCCAGCAGAGCGACGTGTTGCCTACCAAGCGGATATCACCTACGGAACAAATAATGAGTTTGGTTTTGATTACCTACGCGACAACATGGCATGGTCACTAGAGGATTGCGTGCAACGCGAACACAACTTCGCCATCGTTGATGAGGTTGACTCTATTTTGATTGATGAGGCACGTACCCCATTAATTATTAGCGGACCGGCAGATAAAGCCACCAAGTGGTACATGGAGTTCGCCAATATTGTTAATAAGTTAAATAAGGATAAAGATTACGAGGTTGATGAGAAAAAGCGCACCGTTGGAATTTTAGAGGATGGCGTAACTCGGGTTGAAGAGTTCTTAGGAATTGAAAATCTTTATGAATCTGTAAATACTCCAATGATTGGGTATTTAAACAATGCAATACGAGCCAAAGAGTTGTTCAAGCGCGATAAAGATTATGTAGTAATGAATGGCGAACTATTAATTGTTGATGAACACACTGGCCGTATGTTGTCTGGCCGTCGCTACAGCGAGGGATTACATCAAGCGCTAGAGGCAAAAGAGCGGATTGAGATCAAGGATGAGAACCAGACGCTAGCCACAATTACATTACAAAATTACTTCCGCCTTTATGAAAAATTAGGCGGCATGACCGGTACTGCAATGACTGAGGCATCAGAGTTCATGCAGATCTACAAACTTGGTGTTATTCCAATTCCAACCAACAAAACTATGCAACGTATTGATCAATCAGATTTGATCTATAAATCAGAGGCTGGCAAATTTGTTGCTGTTGCCCAAGATATTGTGGAGCGTCACCGTAAAGGCCAACCAGTTTTAGTTGGAACAGTTAGCGTTGAAAAATCAGAGGAGCTATCTGCAATATTAAAACGCAATGGTGTGCCACATGAGGTTTTAAATGCGAAGCAACATGAACGTGAGGCAGCGATCATTGCTCGCGCTGGTGTTGTTGGTGCAGTAACTGTTGCAACCAATATGGCAGGCCGCGGTACCGACATTATGTTGGGCGGAAATCCTGAGTTCATGGCAGATTTTGAATTACAACGCCAAGGTTTAAATCCAGTAGAAACTCCAGAGAAGTATGAAGCAGCATGGCCAGTTGAGATTGCAAAACAAAAAGCAGCAGTAGCCAAAGAGCATGAAACTGTTGTCTCACTTGGTGGCTTATATGTATTAGGTACTGAGCGTCATGAATCTCGCCGAATTGATAATCAGTTGCGCGGAAGATCTGGTCGTCAAGGCGATCCTGGTGAATCAAGATTTTATCTTTCATTACAAGATGAGTTAATGCGCAGATTCAACTCTGGCTTAGTAGAACGATTCTTAAGTGCAGCTGGCATGCCAGAGGATGCACCACTTGAGTCAAAGATTGTTTCAAATGCGATTAAATCAGCACAAACTCAGGTCGAATCATTGAACTTTGAGATGCGTAAAAATGTTTTGAAGTATGACGATGTAATGAATAAACAACGTGAGGTTATCTATGCAGAGCGCAGAGAGGTTCTTGAAGGCGCCGATATCAAAGAGTTAGTACACACCTTCTTGGAAGAAACTATCGAGGCTTATGTAACTTCAGCTACTGCAACTGGTTTTGCGGAAGATTGGGATTTAAATACGTTATGGGTTGCCCTTAAAGCGCTGTACCCAATCTCATTTACAGTGGATCAATTAGCGCAAGAGGTTGGCGGAATTACCGGTTTTGATGGTGAGTTTTTACTGGATCGTATTCTCGCCGATGCTAATGCAGCGTATGAAAAGCGTGAGGCTGATTTAACCCCAACTGTGATGCGTGAATTAGAGCGAAAGATTTTGCTCTCTGTTCTAGATCGCAAATGGCGCGAACATTTGTATGAGATGGATTATTTACAAGAGGGAATCGGTCTTCGTGCGATGGCCCAACGTGATCCATTGGTTGAGTATCAACGCGAGGGTTACGATCTCTTTGCCGCAATGATGGATGCGATTAAAGAGGAATTAGTTGGTTTTATTTTTAATGTTGAGGTTCAAGTTGAAGGTGATCAGGTTGGTGCGAAGGGTTTAACTCCAGCACCTGCTGCACCCGCGAAACTTAATTACTCAGCTGCTGAGATTGAACCAGGCGAAGGTGGCGAGACTTCACGTAATGCTCCTTGCCCATGTGGATCTGGTAAAAAGTACAAGCGCTGTCACGGCGAGAAGTAATTGCGTTAAAGCAAAAACAACTCTGTACAAATCCATCTCTTATCAACACCTTCAAAACGTAGTATCAAGGATCGGACGCGATCTTTAATTCGCAAGGTAACAGTGCTTTCAATTACTCCCTCTATAGGTTGGGCTAGATATATCTTTCTGATCTTTGGCGTATCTGCGGCCAAACTCTTTCCATAACTTTGCAACTTATTATGAACATTGCGATGGCATGATCGTGCGATCTGCATAGCCGGCCGCTTTCCGGCCCAGATCTCAATTAATCCGATTACAAAAGATTTGCTCCAGGTATTTACATCTGGCAATTCAGCGAGTGAAGATGGTTGTGGCCCAAAGATTGGATCAACGCTGGTATCTGCAATGGCGGGATCGGTAGTTGGAACCAGATACAACTTGTGAGAAATAACTGGAATCGGTGGCAGCTCATATGGTTGTAGCTCAAGCATCGGATGAACAAACTCGGTAGATGCTTCACTTATAACTGTTGAGCCATCATGAAAATGCAATTGAGTATTTAGTGGGTATGTAATCGACATGGCCAAACTCTGGATTTAAAAGCCTTGCCTGGAATCATCCGAACGGATGAGTTATTTAAAGCTGTTGTAAATCAGGATGCCGAGATGAAAATAAAGTATCTAGAAATATTAAAAAACTCTCGGCTAGCTATGGGGCTGGCCTTACTTATCTCCGCCCTTCTTGCTGGCACATTGATTGCCAGAGAGGCGAATCGAACCGTCTATGTCTGGGCGGCTAGTGGTGAGCTTGCACCTGGTAACACAATTGCTGCAACTGATATAAAACAAATTCCAGTTCTACTTCCAGAATCTGCCAGGAGTTACATCTCTGCAAATTCTCAATTAATCGGTGCAATAGTTACACACCGAGTTGGTTTAGGAGAGTTAATTCCGGTTAGCGCCGTAACTATTGATTCAGAAAAGTTAACCCATCGCGCAGTACCTCTGACCATTGAACCAACCGATCTTCCAACCGATCTTGTGCGAGGCGAGGTTATTGATCTATACGCCATCCCAAACTCATCTCCGAAAAGCATTACAGAGCCCCAATTAATTGCAGGCGCAATTACAGTCGCTGAGGTATCTAGTAAAAATAATTCAGGTAAATCCGTAGTTGTAGTTAATCTGCCCGAGATTATTGTGCTGAGTACCCTTTCATATATCCCTGATTCACGGTTAATAATTGTCCGCAGCAACTTCTAGCTCTGCTGGCGCTAGCCTCAATTATGTAACAGCAATTGTAGATAGTGAGCTAGAGGCACAGGTTGCCCAACTGCTTTTCTCGCATGGGAACAACATAATATTTCGGGCATTAAATCTAAACTCACTTTCAGAGTTCTTATCCAATCAGAGCTCTGGATATCAGATTGTGCACTGTGGCGATTTTGCTACAGATACATCTATTAACAATCTAAAAGCCAACTTTCCAGAGATTAAATTTACGCAGGTTACATCTAACTTTGATCCTGCAATTTTATTGGCAAATTTATCGCAAAGCCTGCGCCAGCCACTTCTTCGAAAACAAGAGCGGCTACCCAATTTAATTTCAATATTGGGAAGCTTTGGCTCGCCAGGAGTTTCAACGGTTACAAATCAAATAGCTGCCAGAATTCCAAGTTCAACAATTCTTCATGCGACCGGCAATACCCTTCGCCCCAGATTAAATATTAATAATGGTGGTACAGAGTTACTTGTAGAGGATTTAGATTTTAAAATCTCATCAACTAGTAGGTGCTTGCTAGATGCTGGTGCGACTAAGGCTTTAACAGGATCAATATCTGATCGCAGATTTTCAGGCCAACTACTTAACTGGGCATTAAATTCATCGGCAAAACTTATATATGTATTAAAGCCAGATGAAAATGGAATTGCAGCGATGAGTCATTTCCAAAGTGATTATCAAAATTTAATTGCGCCACCACCAGTTATCTATATCCTGAATCAACAAAGATTTAATACCAAAGCAAGATTGATAAATACCCAATTTCTATCATTGGTTTCTGGCCAATCAAATTTTCATATTCCATTTGATCATGCATCAGTTGAGAAGTATCCAACTGGAAAACAATGGCTTACCACCACCTTTTCCAAGCAATTTGATTTAATAACCAAGAGTTTGGCTTGAAGCCAAGGAAACTCATACGATTGGCCAATGGCCACCTTTGCTGAGTTAATTGCGAAGAACTCGCAGTTAAATAAGGATGAGATCGATCATCTTTCAGAGTTAGTTGCTGAGTGGCGTTTACTTGCAGATCTATCCTTTGCCGATTTATTGCTCTGGCTGCCAATCCGTAAAGATGAAAAATCCTGGCCTGATGGTTATGTTTTAGTCGCACAAATTAGACCAACTACTGCAGCTACTGTATTTAATGATGATCTAGTCGGTACTGAGATGTCTTGGGGAATTAACTCCCGAGTTGATTATGCACTTGCCAATGGTGAAATATTGCGTGATACCCAGCCCGAAAAAGTTGGCGAACTTTTAATTAAAGAGGAGACGATTCCCGTCTTCTACGCCGGAAAAACTATTGCGGTGATTGCTCGCCATCGAAATGCAGATTTAATGCGTTCACCATCAAAGCTTGAATTAAATTATCGCGAAATCGCTCACAAGATATACAAAATGGTGGCTGAAGGAAATTATCCGATACGCAACAGTATTTATAGCTCGGAGTCCTCACCTCGAGTTGGTGATGGCTTAATTAGATTAGATACTAATGGCACAATCTTTTTTGCCAGCCCAAATGCCAGATCTGCCTTAAGCAGAGTTGGTTTTGATAAAGAGTTAGAGCAGAAAAATTTAGGTGAGCTCTTTGCTAATCTGCCAAAGAGTAAAAATGAACCAACAGATGAATCTTGGCAAACCTTATTGAGTGGAAAATTCCTTCGCAGGGCTGAGTATGAGAACTCGATGGGAGTAATAGATTTGCTGGTTATTCCACTAACAAATGCCAATGATCGAATCGGTGCAATAGTTTTAGTTCACAACATAACGGAGCTGCGAAATCGTGACCGGGCATTAATTACAAAGGATGCCACCATTAAAGAGATTCACCATCGAGTAAAAAACAATCTACAAACGGTTTCAGCACTGCTTCGTCTGCAATCTCGTCGTATCGAGGATCCAACTGCAGGTGCTGCACTTGATGAGGCGGTTCGCCGAGTGGCATCAATTGCGATGGTTCATGAGACCTTATCTAATCAATCTGGTGATTTTGTAGAGTTTGATTCCATTTTGGATCAGATTGTGAAAAATGCAATTAACTTAAGCCCTAGGGAAATTAAGTATGAAAAGTTAGGGGAGTTTGGCGCATTTGATTCCAAGATTGCTACTGCTCTTTCTTTGGTAATTGCTGAGTTGATTCAAAATGCGCTAGAACATGGCTTGGCTGAATCTGGCGATTTACTTCAACTATCGGTAAAAAATGAGGGAAAGAGTTACCAAGTTTCGGTCATTAATAATGGAGTGGGATTGCCAGATAACTTTGATATTGAAACTTCCGCAAATTTAGGATTGCAGATTGCCAATACCTTAACTAAAAATGAGTTAGCTGGTGAGATTAAATTAAGTAGTGATGGAGCCCAAACAACTGCAGTTGTTACCTTTACCGCAAATTAAAAAGTATTTTGATTCTCTAATTGGCGAGCGCGGTTACGAGCTGCGCGACGTTTCATAGCGCGACGCTCATCCTCAGATAGGCCGCCCCAAACTCCAGCATCCTGTCCGCTTTCAAGTGCCCAAGCAAGACAAGGCTCTTTTACTGAACAACGTTCACAGATTTTTTTTGCCTCTTCAATTTGAGCAAGAGCTGGTCCGGTGTTGCCAACTGGGAAGAAAACCTCTGGATCCTCTTCGCGACAGGCCGCTTCATGTCGCCAATCCATAGGTCATTCACTCCTTGCGCTAGATATTATTTAAAGAAATTTCAGATGAGAATCTCTTTCAGTGCATTAATTGTCCCGTGTAATTAATAAATAAACAAGGATATTTCACTGTGAATTATTAATTATTATCTTAATTTCATTCTCGTTAAGCGTGCCCCCGGCAGGAATCGAACCTGCGCACCTGCCTCCGGAGGGCAGTGCTCTATCCCCTGAGCTACGGGGGCGGATAGATATTTGAACTCTAAAATCAAGGTTATCAGTTATAAATTGATGATCTTGGTTCAATCAGAGAGAATTATCCCATGACCAACACAACGCAAACCGCCTACTTTGCAACTGGATGTTTCTGGGGAGCAGAGCGCAGATTTTGGCAATTAACTGGAGTTGTGTCGACCTCTGTTGGATATATGGGCGGAACAAAAGCAAATCCAACATATGAAGAGGTTTGTACTGGAAAAACCGGACATGCTGAAATGGTTGAGGTTAACTTTGATCCAACTCAAATTTCATATCAAAGATTGCTTGCAGAGTTTTGGGTAATGCATGATCCAACCTCACTCAATCAACAAGGTGGCGATATCGGTACGCAGTATCGCAGTTCAATTTACACAACCACAGAATTACAAATGCACGAGGCTTTATTAACTAGAGATGCATATCAAAGTGAGTTAACTAAAAATGGCATGGATAATATTGTTACTGAAATTCTGCCAGCAGCTGGGGTTACATACTGGCCGGCCGAGGAGTACCATCAAAAGTATTTAGCTAAAAATCCAAATGGTTACGATTGCCACTCATCTACTGGCATAGCTTTTCCAATGGAGTTAATTGGCTCATGAGCGATAAACCAATCTCATCTGAAAATTATCCAGTAAAGATCGATGAAGCAGCGCTAGCTGCCAGAGTAGATCCACTTTCTTATGATGTTCTGCGCAAAGCCGCAACAGAGGTGGCATTTACTGGTGAATATACTGACACTGAAACTATTGGTGTTTACAAGTGCAAAGCATGTGCTGCAGAGTTATTTAGATCAGATACCAAGTTTCATTCAGGTTGTGGTTGGCCATCATTTTATGCACCAACTGAAAATGATGCAGTTGAATTATTAGAAGATCGCTCGATGTTTCCACGAATTAGAACTGAGGTTCGTTGCGCAGCATGTGGTTCACACTTAGGCCATGTATTTAAGGGTGAGGGATATGCAGTTCCAACTGATGAGCGTTGGTGTATTAACTCAGTGGCTTTAGTACTTGAACCAAAGGCTTAATTAATAGAATGTAATGAGTTATGCTTGCTGGCATGTCCGGTAAACACAATTGGGATTCATTACACAATGAAACCAAAGTTGTTGCAGCAGGTAGACCAGATAAGAAACCAGATGGTCCATTAAATCCACCAATCTCTCTAAACTCAACATTTCATGAGGGCGGTCCAATTGGTTACGGTCGTTATGGCAATGAAAGTTGGAGCGCTTTAGAAGAAGCAATCTCCTCCCTTGAAGGTGGCCAAACTTTAATTTTCAGCTCAGGCATGGCAGCAATTAGTTCTGTATTTTCACTACTTCCACATGGCGCAGTTTTAACCGCATCACATCATGGTTATCAAGGAACTACCGTAATGCTTAAGCAAATGCATGAGAGTGGTCGATTAACTGTTCGCTTTGTTGATTTAGCAGATACCGAAGCAACACTTGCGCAAATTCCTGGAACTCAAATGCTTTATTTAGAGTCACCAATTAATCCAGGAATTGAGGTTGTTGATCTTCCTAAATTAATCGCTACCGGAAAAGCTGCTGGGTGTGGAGTTGCAGTCGATAACACCTTGGCATCTCCTATGGTGCAAAATCCACTTGCCATGGGCGCAGATATTGTTATTCACTCGGTAACTAAATACTTATCGGGCCATAGTGATTTGTTATTGGGATCAACCAGCACAAAGGATCCAGCATTAAATGCTCGACTAGAACAAGCCCGCCGATATGGTGGCGCAATTGCTGGTCCATTTGAAGCATGGCTGGCTCTGCGTGGCATTCGTACATTCTCATTGCGAATGAAGAAATCACAGGAAAATGCGATGGATTTAGCTAATCGATTAGTGAAACATCCAGCGATCTCTCGTGTGCGTTACCCAGGTCTTGCTACCGATCCATACCACGAACGTGCAAAATCATTTATGAAGGGTTTTGGCGCAGTCATCTCCTTTGAAGTTAAGGCATCTGTTGAACAAATTGATTTGATGTGTAACTCGGCAAAATTAATTACCAATGCCACATCACTAGGTGGTGTGGAATCACTTTGGGAGCGCCGTCGTCGTTGGAAAACAGAGAGTGAAACAATCCCAGAAAATTTAATTCGCTTCTCCGTTGGTATTGAAAATGCAGATGATCTTTGGGCTGATATCCAAAGTGCAATGGCTGCTGCAAAAATTTCTTAAATGTCATTTGAAATTAGAGAGGCTAAGCCCTCAGATCTAGCTGATATTTACCGTTACATCCATGCCCTAGCAGAGTACGAAAAGGCGCCGGAAGAGGCTGTGCTTTCAATTGATGATTTAGAGAGTTCATTATTTGGTGAAAATCCACAGGTCTATTGTTTAATTTCTGCCATCGGAGATGAAGTAACTGGAATTGCGATTTGGCATTTAAATTACTCAACCTGGAAGGGCAAGCACGGAATTTACTTAGAGGATTTATTTGTTGATCCAAAGTTTCGTGGCCAAGGCCATGGTAAAGCATTATTAGTTAAATTAGCGCAGATTTGTGTTGAACGTGGTTATCCAAGATTCTCCTGGTGGGTACTTGATTGGAATCAACCATCAATTGATTTTTATAAATCATTGGGCGCAGAGGCGATGGATGAGTGGACCGTTTACCGGGTCTCGGGCGATGCGCTGACAAAACTTGCAAGCCAGGAGTAGATTTCGCTTATGATCAAAGTATTTCGCCGCATCATTGCATCCCTTGCCTTTTTAGCTGTTATCGCTGGCGCCATCAAAGCATTGTTTAATTGGATCTCTCGCTCTGAAGGTGACAAGTATGAGGTTTGGACAGATGAGGAAGAGCGCGAAGACGCGTGAGCACTGATTACATTCCAGGCTCTTGCAATATTGGCAAAGGTGAAATTCGCCGCCGCCAATTTGTGGCACTTCTTGGACTTTTCTTAACTGTTTCTTCCATGACCGCATTAATTTCAACCGAGGCTGCAACATCTGCAAGATTTTCAATACTCTTACCTGCCATGGTTTTTTCAATTGGCTTTGTGCAATCCCGAAAAAAGTTTTGTTTAGCTTTTGGTTTCGCCGGAACATTTAACTTTGGCAAACTTGGTCAGATTTCTAGAGTCGCATCCGCTGCTGAACGAAAAGCAGATCGGACAACTGCTTTAAAGATTCTTGGCCAATCGGTCTTATTAGCTTTGGTAATCACAACCCTTTTTGTAGTAGCTCCCTTCTAAACAGTAAATGAAGGCAGCACCAAAAGCACTTCACATAGTGTTAAATGGCGTCGTCGAAGACTCTCGAGTTTTAAAGTGCGCATGGTCGCTGGGAAATGCTGGCTGGGATGTCTTGGTTTGTGGCTCAACGCCAACTGGCAAGGTTGATAAATTAAGTATTGGCTACGCAACAATTGAACGCCTTTCGATAAAGATTGTTATTAAACAGAGATTTTTAGCGAAGTATTTACGCAAAACTCGTAAGCGTTTGCGCAAAGTAGTTGCAAAATTGCTTCCAAGATCCAAATCAAAGATTCCAAATTTACAACGGGCGCAACGGGCAATTAAGCCGGTAGCACTTGAATTTTCACCAGATGTAATCCACGCACATGATTACACCGCACTTCCTATTGCAACTGAATTAACTCAATTACTGAGAGCTCAGGGTAAAAAAGTTTCCCTTGTTTATGATGCACATGAGTATGTCCCAGGTGTCTCTCACTTAACTAAGCCCTTAGCAAATGCTTATACCAAGGCTGAACGCGCTGGCGTAAAGCTTTCAGATGCAGTGCTCTCAGTTAGCGAACCAATGTCTGATCTATTAATGCCACATCTGCAAATTGAAAACCGCCCAATTATTGTGGCAAATGATCCACTGGTTGCGGGGCAACAAAAGGCAAAGCGAAATTTACGTAAAGAGTGTGGCCTAGATAAGAAGACCCCGCTACTTGTTTACTCCGGCGCTGTTGCACCACAACGAGGTATCTCAACAGCAATTGAGGCACTGCGCAAGATGCCAACTGTTCACCTGGCACTCATTGCAAATCCAGAGAATGCAACTGTTAAGCAGTTGCAGGAAGATGCTGCAGATATTGCAGATCGCTTTCATGTGGTGCCATATGTTCCAAACTCAGAGCTTGTCTCATTTTTATCAACTGCCAATATTGGATTAATTCCACTGCACCATAAGTTAAATCATGAGATCTCATTGATTACCAAATTTGGCGAATACATGCAGGCCAAACTTCCTATTGTGGTTAGCGATGTAAAGACCATGTCCGCTGAGGTTAAGCGCTTAAAAAATGGTGAGGTCTTTAAAGCAGAGGATGTTGCTGGCTTTGTTACTGCCACTAAGAAAATCTTGGCTAATGAGAAAAAGTACCGAAAGGTTTACACCAGATCAGTTCTAGGTGAACGCAGTTGGGAGCGCCAAGCGAAGGTGTTGGTTGATCTTTATAACAAGGTTGCTGGGGTTAAACCAAAGCCAAGAAAAGCTAAGCCTTTTACCGTTAAATATTAATTAGCTGGTGCGCCAATTACGCGCACGGCAATTCCAGCAAATGATTTTGCATCAAGTGCTCTGCGTCCATCAACCACTGCTTTAACACCAGGAAAATCAGCTGCACTTAACTTTTTGTACTCTGCATGATCTGCCTGCAAAATCATGCCATCTACTGAATCGCCAATTTTGTAAGGCGTAAAACCAAGTGTGGTTATTTCGCTATCTGAATACATCGGATCATGGACTAAAACCTTGGCACCCTTTGCAGTCAGTGCTGCAACAGTTGGAAATACTCCGCTGAATGCACTCTCTTTAACGCCGCCGCGATATGAAATACCAAGAACTGCAACATTTTTACCAGAAAGTTTTCCAATTTCCTCTTCAAGTAATTCAACAGCATGCTCTGGCATTGCCGCATTAGCTGCACGCGCCGCCGCAACCACAGTTGCCTTTGGATCATTCCATAGATAAAAACGTGGATAAATAGGAATGCAATGACCGCCAACCGCAATACCCGGTTGGTGAATGTGGCTGTAAGGCTGTGAGTTAGATGCTGCAATTACCTTTGCGATATCAATATTGGCACCTTCAGCAAAAACAGCAAATTGATTAGCAAGTGCAATATTTACATCGCGGTATGTTGTTTCAGCAAGCTTAGCCATCTCTGAAGCTTCACAGCTTCCTAGATCCCACACACCATTTTTCTGTTGTAGATCTGGGCGATCATCAAAATCTAATACCGCTTCATAAAACTTAACTCCAGCTGCGGTGCTTGCCGCATCAATTCCACCAACTAATTTTGGATACTTACGCAGATCTGCAAACACGCGACCAGTTAATACCCGCTCTGGTGAGAAAACTAATGTGAAATCCTTACCAGCGGTTAAGCCCGATGCTTTCTCTAATGCCTTGGCAAAGCGATTACGAGTTGTACCAACCGGGAGAGTGGTCTCATATGAAACCAATGTGCCTGGCTTTAAACCAGCGCCAATCTTTTCAGTTGCCGCATCCATCCAACCAAAATCAGGAACTCCTTGTTCATCAACAAACAATGGAACAACAACTACAACTGCCTCAGATTTTGAAACTGCATCCTGGGTATCTGTAGTTGCTATTAAATTGCCGCTCTTAACTACCTTACTTAAATGATCTTGCAGATGTGCCTCACCTGGAAATGGTTCAGTGCCAGCATTAATCAGATCAACTGTTTTTTGATTTACATCGCAACCAATTACTTGATGTCCTTTATTGGCAAACTGCACAGCAAGTGGCAGGCCAATTTTTCCAAGTGCTACTACCGCTATCTTCATAGATTAATTGT
>JACCDP010360368.1_pt1 | contig 39608 bp, 34 predicted proteins | sample 7445841 | NCBI WGS metagenome assembly JACCDP01 (sample SAMN15323441, study PRJNA562643) | freshwater metagenome | isolation source: river surface water | place: USA:Blue River Watershed | collected 2017-08-17 | reverse complement strand
TGCTAGCTTCGTCTATTCAGATATTCGGCTTGAGGAGATGAAGTCAGGAATCCTAAGAAAGTCCTATAACTTATTCGAGCAGCTTTTCGCAAACCAACTGCCGTATTGTGTCCTTATGCCGAGGCGGCTCTGGGAGAATACGGGGGGTTACGATGAGACGATGCGACAAGGATATGAAGACTGGGAGTTTAATATTCGTTTAGGGCTTTCCGGGCATTACGGGTGTGCAGTTCCAGAACCATTATTTCACTACCGTGTATCAAACACTGGTATGTTGGTATCGACGTCAAATAAAATTCACGGGCTACTCTGGGGTGCAATTCAGTCAAAGCATGCACGCGCCTATCGACCGTTTGCGCTAGTTAAGCTCTGGTGGACGTGGAGGAAAGCTGCATCTAGCTATCCACTTTTTATATACTTTGGTTGGCTCTTACTGCATAAGATATTACCAAGTAAGAGTTTTTCAATGCTTTTTATAAAAATACGACGACACTCTCACTCTGCTCGGGTTAGTAGTAAGCTAGGGAAATCTTAAGCAATGTGCGGCATCGTTGGAATTTTAACGCCAGGTACCGCAGCACATGATTTGGCTGCGCGAATTTCTACAATGTCAAAGTCATTAACCCACAGGGGGCCTGATTCAGAAGGCGATTGGATAGACGAATCTAGCGGAGTGGGGTTTGGTCATCGTCGCTTATCGGTAATAGATCTTAGCCCAGCAGGCGCTCAGCCGATGATCTCCCACGATCAGCGATATGTTCTTACTTTCAATGGCGAGATCTATAACCACACTGCCTTACGCCGCGACTTAAATAGCATCGTCTGGCGTGGGCGTTCAGATACAGAAGTTTTTTTAGCGGCAATATGCGCATGGGGGCTAGTGGAAGCGCTGACCCGAGCTAGTGGAATGTTCGCGTTTGCGCTATGGGATCGCCACGAAAGGCAACTGACCATCGCCCGAGATCGGCTTGGTGAAAAGCCGCTTTACTATGGGCGAATCGGAGCTGAGTTCGTGTTCGCCTCTGAGTTAAAGGCCATTTGCGCACTGCCAGACGTAGCGCTCGAGGTAAATCCTGAAGCCGTTTCTCTAATGATTCGCTACGGCTATGTACCAACACCCTATTCAATTTATAAAGCTATTGAGAAGCTCCCTCCGGGGACGCTTCTGCAGGTGTCGCACAAATGTCACGTTAGCGGTCCTCAAGCCTGGTGGAGCATAACGAGTGTTATCGAGCGTGGTTTGCGCATGCCGTTAGAACTTAGCGACCTAGAGGCTACTGACCGGCTAGAGGAAATACTCTCTGTATCTGTAAAGAGCCAGATGGCTTCAGATGTCCCCCTTGGGGCAATGCTCTCCGGCGGAATAGATTCATCAACGATTGCCGCTCTGATGCAAGCTCATAGCGCTCGTCCCGTCAAGACGTTTTCCGTTGGATTTACGGAGAATTTATACGATGAATCGAAGTATGCTGCGAAAGTTGCGCAGCATCTTCACACGGATCACACAGAATTAATTATCTCCCCGCAAGAAGCAATGCAAGTGATACCAAATCTTTCTGAGATCTATGACGAACCCTTTGGCGACTCCTCGCAGATACCAACCGCGCTTATATGCGCTCTTACACGCCGGCATGTTACCGTTTGCCTTTCCGGAGACGGGGCCGATGAGGTATTCGGTGGATACAACCGCTACATTATGGGAGCTTATTATTGGAAGACTTTTCAACCGATACCGCTGCCAATTAAGAAGGCTGTAGCTAAATTCGCGCTAAGTATATCTGCCAACACTCTTAATTCAATACTCGCGCGTATGAATCCGTATCTACCGACAACTATAAGACTAAGCAATCCCGGCGAGATGCTTCACAAACTAGCCTCCATAATGGATGCCCCTTCAGCTGATATTGTTTACAGACGTCTTGTGAGTCAATATGATGAGAAAACGATGCCAACTAATATAATAACTCCTAACGCCTTCTTGGACGATAGCAGGCGGTGGCCGCAGCTACCACATTTTGCAGAGCGTATGATGGCCTTAGATAGCCTGACATACCTACCGGACGATATTTTAGTCAAAGTTGACCGTGCTTCAATGGCAGCAAGCCTCGAAACGAGAGCGCCCTACCTAAATGAGCGGGTTATAGAGTTCGCATGGCAACTACCGATGCATCAAAAAATACGGGCAGGACAGGGCAAGTGGCTCCTTAGACAGGTCTTAGATCGGTACGTCCCCAAGCAGTTTATCGATAGACCAAAGCAGGGATTTGGGATTCCTCTCGCAGACTGGCTGCGTGGCCCTCTCCGGGGGTGGGCAGAGGACCTGCTCTCGCCGTCTAAGCTCTCTAGTGATGGTTTTCTAAATCCTGTTCGAGTTCAAACAATATGGAAAGAGCATCTTAAGGGTAGGAACTATCAGCATGCTGTTTGGAATATTTTGATGTACCAAGCTTGGCGCAGCCGATGGGCCTAAAAGTCTGCCAACTTTGCGCGGTTGACTTCACGCTAGAAAAGTTTCTTCTGCCGCTCGTTTCAAAGATGCTAGCGCAAGGATGGGATGTCCACTCCGTCTGCTCCGCTGGCCCAGCGTTGGACCGAATCCGTACGCGGGGCTATAAGACTCACGTGATTAAGATCGAGAGGGGCTTGTTCCGCATTAGACACCTAAGTGCGCTCATTGGGCTTATCAGACTATTTAGGCGTGAACGCTTTGATGTGCTACATACCCACACACCGATTGCGGCAGTTCTCGGTCGATTTGCTGCAAAGATCACTGGCATTCCAACAGTAATCTACACAGCACATGGATTTTACTTTCATGATGACATGCCCAGGTGGAAGTATTTCTTTTATGTTCTGATCGAGAAACTTAGCGGTATGTTCACGGATTTACTGTTTACACAAAGCTCAGAAGATGCGCAAACGGCAGTTCAGTATAATTTCATTAACCCAAAGCATATTTACGCTATCGGAAATGGGGTGAATCTTGAGCATTACTCCCCTACAGTATCGAATACCAACCGAGAGCTTAGGGCAGCGCTTGCGATACCAATGGACGCATTTGTTGTTGGGTTTGTTGGGAGGCTCGTTCATGAGAAAGGTATCTTAGATTTACTCCGAGCCGCGGAGAGTGTGTCTCGAAAATCTTCAAGAGTATGGTTTGTGCTAGCCGGAGAGCGTCTTAAGTCAGACAGTATGAAGGGCTCGATTGACGACCTTATCACGCTAATCAGTCAGAGCCATAAACGTGTTTGTATCCTTGGACCTCGTGATGATATTCCACAGATCCTTTCGGCAATTGATTTATTCTGCTTGCCATCACATCGCGAGGGAATGCCACGCTCAATAATAGAAGCGATGGCAATGGGTAAACCTGTAGTTGCAACGAATATTAGAGGCTGTCGTGAGGAGGTTGTGCACGGAGAGACAGGCATTTTGATTTCCCCGCGCGCGCCCGACGAACTCTCGGACACAATACTTCACTTATCCGAGAACCCAGAGCAGTGCCGGCTGATGGGAGAGAAGGGCAGAGCGCGTGCGATTGCCTATCATGATGAGAGTCAGATATTAAGTTATCAAATTCAAATTGTCCGAGACTACCTCCGTGAGCATAAAGCGACTTGAAGATATTGTGTTATCTCTCATAGTGCTCGGTATCCTTGCGATTCCTATGGTGGTTATCGGTCTGGTGGTCAGGGTATCGTCGAAGGGACCTATATTCTTCCTCTCGCCCCGGGTTGGGAGAAACCAGACAATTTTTAATATGATTAAGTTTAGAACAATGAGGCAGCATACGCCTCTGGTTGCGACTGACTTGCTGGACGATCCGATGCGATACATCACGCCAACCGGAAAAATTCTGCGTCGCTATAGTCTGGATGAGTTACCACAACTTATTAATGTTCTTTTGGGCGACATGACTTTGGTGGGCCCAAGACCTGCGCTGCCCAGCCAACGAGAGCTGATAGCACTACGACACGAGCATGGACTAACCGGTCTGAGACCGGGAATTACCGGATGGGCACAGGTAAACGGTAGGGATCATCTCACCATCGAGCAGAAAGTGTTTTATGAAAAAGAATACTGCGATCGTCATTCCATGGCGCTCGATTTAAAGATCTTCGTACGAACGATTAAAAAGGTTTTGAAGGGAGAGGGTGTTTCTCATTGAAAACAATTCTAGATAACTTTAGGACACCGGTTCTGGGGCTGCCTCGGGCGACAAAGCAGCTAATTGTAGTTCTAGCAGACGCAAGCCTTTGCGTAATAACGGTATGGATTGCTTTTTTCCTTCGTTTGGGAGAGTTTGTGAGTCTCACCGAGGGGGCTGCATGGGGCGAGGGCTTGATGTGGTGCTCGACTGTCGCAATTTCTATCGCGGTTCCGGTCTTTACCGCATTAGGTTTATACAAAGAGATATTTCGGTATAGCGGTACTCGCGCCCTCATAACTGTAGCGCGGGCTTTAGGTATATATGGGCTTGTATTTTGCGTAGTTTTTACAGTGTTTGGCGTTCAGTCTGTCCCAAGATCTGTTGGAATTTTACAACCCGTTTTGCTCTTGCTCTTTATCGGTGCGTCTCGAATGCTTGCCCGGTTTTGGTTGGGTGAGGCGTATGCGCAACGACTCGGGCTTGCTGCGCATCCTCAGGCACTGATCTACGGTGCCGGTTCCGCGGGGCGACAGCTCGCGGCCGCTTTACGTGAAAGCGCTTTGATCCGCGTTGTCGGCTATATCGATGACGATGACCGCCTGCATGGCCATACCCTGGACGGAAAGCCCATCTACGGAACTCAGGATCTTGCTGTGTTGGTACAAACGCAAAATATTCAAGAAATACTCCTTGCAGTTCCAAGCGCTAGTCGCAAGCGACGCAATGAGATTCTTAACACAATTCGAGAAGCGCGAATTTCTGTTCGATCACTTCCCAGCGTAAACGAAATTCTTGACGGACGCGTGAGCGTATCGGATCTGCGAGAGCTCGATATTGATGACCTACTTGGTCGAGATCCGGTCACACCTAATCAGATTTTGCTCTCTAAAAATATTACTTCGCGTGTAGTCTTAGTCACTGGCGCAGGAGGATCCATTGGGAGCGAACTCTGCCGTCAAATCGTTAAGCTTAGGCCTGCAAAGTTACTCCTTCTGGAGAGTAACGAGTACGGGCTATATAAAATTTACGGCGAGCTACACGAATCACTAGAAGCGATGAATCAAGGGACCCAGGAGAATTTGTTGCCCCTCCTAGGTTCAGTGCAAAACGAAGACCGTATGCTCGAAATAATGAGAACCTGGCAGCCCACAACCGTCTATCATGCCGCAGCCTACAAGCACGTGCCTTTAGTGGAAAAAAACGTGGTCGAAGGTGTTGCTAACAACGTTCTCGGTACTCTTAGTGTCGCTCAGGCGGCGATAGCAGCAGGCGTTGAGGACTTCGTCCTCGTATCCACCGATAAGGCAGTGCGGCCAACAAATGTCATGGGGGCAAGTAAGCGAATGGCGGAGGTATGCTTGCAGGCGCTTAGTGCCTCACAGCAACAAGGCAAGCGCACCCGAATGTCCGTGGTTCGCTTTGGAAACGTACTGGATTCCTCTGGCTCGGTTATACCGACCTTCCGCAGGCAGATTCAACAGGGTGGGCCAATCACACTCACGCATCCCGAGATCTGTCGCTATTTTATGACGATACCCGAGGCTGCCCAATTGGTTATCCAGGCCGGTGCAATGGCCAAGGGTGGTGATGTATTTTTGCTTGATATGGGTGAGCCGGTCCGTATAAGAGATCTTGCAGTTCGTATGGTGGAACTTTCGGGTTTGAGCGTCAAAGACAGCGCAAATCCAGATGGTGATATTGAAATCGAAGTCATTGGCCTGCGTCCGGGCGAAAAACTCTATGAGGAGCTCCTTATTGGTGAGAACCCGCAGACGACTATCCATCCGAGAATCTATCGTGCGAGCGAGCCTTTTTCATTCTGGGAGGACTTAGAAGATGATCTGGCTGCGCTCAGGCTGCTACTCAGTCACGGCAACGTTGAACTCATTCTTAGCAGCCTCAAAAAGCATGTCATCGGATACGCGCCTCATCATGAGGTGGTTGACCTAATTCATGCCATGCAGGCTCGTGGAAGTTAGCATAGTGGGGCGTGTTGTGGACCCTCGTGTGACGAGATCGGGAAATAGCGGGCGCCTACAATCCCACCTGTGAGTTCATGAACTTAGCCATTAAATCAATCCTCCCGCAGTAAACCTTTTGGCTTTGCCCCCCTCTGTGCCTTCTTCTGAACTAATTCATTTCCAAGCAATCGTTCCCGTGATCCTCTGCGGTGGATCGGGTACGCGGCTTTGGCCCCTATCGCGAAAGAGTTTTCCCAAGCAGTTTGTTCCCCTCATTGGGGATAAGAGCCTCCTCACCCTCACGGCTACCCGGGTAGCGCAATTAAATGGGTCTAAAGTAATCGCGGTGGGCTCTGAGGACCATCGGTTCTTAATTGGCCAGTGCATGGAGGAAGCCGGCGTGACCGGATCCATATTGCTAGAGCCCACCCCCCGTAATACCGCCATGGCGATGGCCGTGGCAGCGGTCTATGCGATTGAGAATTTAAACCTAACGAGCAAAACAAACGGTGATCAAGCTCTCCTGAATCAAAGCGATCCGGATCCGTTACTGCTCTTTTGCCCAGCAGATCACCACATCCCAGATACAGATGCTTTTATAGATTGCATCCGAAGCGGTGTAAAAGCCGCCGATAGCGGCTTTATCGTGACCTTTGGCGTGATGCCAACGCATCCCTCTTCAGCCTACGGCTACATCCGTGCCGGTGAGCAAATTGATGCCTTCGCAAGGAGTACAAGTCAATTTATTGAAAAACCACCGAGTGCTGATGCCGAAAAGCTCCTTTTAGAGGGCAACGCCTTTTGGAACGCTGGGATATTTCTATCCCGTGCATCAATCCTCCTAGAGGCTCTTCAGCTTTGCGCGCCAGATATTCTGGAGGCAGCAAAAGCGTCAATGCAAAGCGTAAACACGGAAAAAACGACTGAAGGTAATCTCTTTATCCGATTCGATAAAGAAATATTCGAAGCTGCCCACTCAGAGAGTATCGATTACGCGGTGATGGAAAAGCATGACCGAGTTGCTGTTGTTCCCTTTAAGGGCCAGTGGAGCGACGTGGGAAGCTGGAATGCGGTCGCGCAATTAACGAGCGCAGATGCCAATCAAAACCGAATAGAAGGGCGGGGCGTTGCGCATCAGACAGAAAATACCTTCATCCATGCACCAAGCCGCCCCGTTGTAGCCTTGGGTGTCTCGAATCTTTTAATTATCGATACCGCCGATGCGGTGTTAATTGCCCACCAAGAAAGCGCCGAAAAGGTTAAAGAAGTTGTCGCCCAACTTGACTCTCAGGGGATGGGTGAAGCGCATACCCATAGACGCGTGGCTAGACCCTGGGGCTGGTATGACTCGATTACCCAGGGAGATGGATTTCAGGTGAAACGGATTAGCATCAAACCCAAGGCAAGTTTAAGCCTTCAGATGCACCACCACAGAGCAGAGCACTGGATTGTGGTGAAGGGAGTTGCCGAGGTGACCTGCGGTGAGAAGATCTTTACGTTAAATGTAAATGAATCGACCTTTATCCCCTTGGGTGTAACCCACCGGTTGCACAACCCTGGCGAGATCGAGCTTGAAATCATTGAGGTCCAGTCGGGGGGCTACCTGGGTGAGGATGATATTGTGAGACTGGAAGATCGGTATGGCAGATCATGAAGAAGCGTTTTTATAGATTTGATTAAATTCTGAATATAAAAATTAATAAGCGCTAACCCCTAACCCCAAAAGCTATGTCCGCAAAATTAAATGACGCCAAAAAAATCTTTATTGGCCCTTTATCGAGGCAACCTGAGGAGGAATATAGTTGCTGAAAGTCTTTTGGCGTCACAGGGAGTTATTTTTTGAGCTCACGAAGCGAGAGTTTTCCGGAAAATACCGCGGATCGTTTGGCGGACTTCTGTGGTCATTTGTCCAGCCATTATTTATGTTGGCGGTCTACACCATCGCATTTGGTGTCATTCTTCAGGCGCGCTGGGGATTTTCGGGTAGCACCAGCGAATATGCACTGATGCTCTTCGCAGGATTGATTGTCTTTAATGCGTTCTCGGAGGTTTTGATTAAGTCACCGACTCGCATCACCGACAACCCCAATTTCGTCAAAAAAGTAGTTTTCCCATTGGAGCTACTGCCTGTTGTAACTGTCGTCACTGCATTAGTACACGCTCTGATCGGTATCGGTATTTGGATTTTGGGCTATCTGTTTTTAATTGGAATGCCAAAATCTACGCTTCTCGTCTTCCCTCTCGTATTAGGCTGCTTCTTGCCCTTGCTTTTAGGGCTGGGGTGGTTGCTCTCTTCCGTGGGTGTTTTAGTCAGAGACATAAATCAGTTGACCGGGATGCTGAGCCATACGTTGCTGTTCTTAACTCCAATTTTTTATAGCATTGAAGCGGCGCCCCCGCTTTTACAAAATATGCTAATGCTTAATCCCTTGACCTTTGTAGTCGAGCAACTTCGTTTGGTGTTGTTTTATGGCCAAGTACCCGCACTGAGGAGCTTGGTCTTATATTTTGTTCTCGCATCAGTTTTTGCCTCGGTTTCGTATATTGTGTTTAAACGGCTGCGCGCAAGCTTTGCCGATATGGTGTAAAAGTGAGTGGTATCGCTATCTCAGTAAGTAATGTCAGTAAGTGTTACCGCGCCTTTGAAAGCCAGCGGTCTCGACTAATACACTCCGTTTGGCCTAAATATACCAAGGGTATTCAGGAAGTTTGGGCCCTCAAAGACATTAACTTTGAGATCAAACGTGGAGAGTCCGTAGCGATTATCGGTCGCAATGGCAGCGGAAAAAGTACGCTGCTCGAGATCTTGACTGGAACCCTTACCCCAACAACCGGTAGTGTCAAAGTCAACGGCCGTGTATCCGCTTTATTAGAGCTTGGTAGCGGATTTAATCCAGAGTACTCAGGTAGAGATAACGTCGTTTTGAACGGCCTATTACTGGGTCTGAGCAAAGACGAAATATTGAGCCGATTTAGAGAAATCGAAGCATTCGCCGAGATTGGCACGGCTGTTGATCGACCGGTCAAAACTTACTCTAGCGGCATGATGATGCGCTTGGCGTTCGCTGTGCAAGTGCTGTGTGATCCGGATATTCTCATCATCGATGAAGCACTGACTGTGGGAGATTTTTTCTTTCAGCAGAAGTGTTTCAAGCACTTGCAAAAGATGCGAGATCGTGACTTGACTTTATTGTTGGTTTCACATGATATGAGCGCAGTGCGAGATCTATGCGCAGATGTTTTGTTCCTTCATGATGGACACACAATGTTTCATGGTGAATCATCTGCGGGTATTCAGCGATACTTGTTGGCTGGATCTGCTATCGATAACCACTTGGATAAATTTAACTCCCCTGCGGTCTCGGTAAGTGAGACTCTAATCAAAAATGACAGCACTTTGAATGACAGTAGCACGATTTGGAAGAGCATCAGACCGGTACAAGAGCTTACGGCGCTTTTGTCCATATCCTTGCTGAATCAGGCCGGCCAACAAGTTAAAAGTCTGCGAATCGGCGATACACTTAAAATAAGAGTGTATTACCAAGTTTACGATCCGAGACCCGTTCATGTCTCGATCGTTTTAAAAAATCGTATGGGGCAAGTCGTCAACTGCACGAGTACCCATACCTTGGGTAGGGGGCGGGTCCTGTCTCGTGGAACTCTTGCAAGTATCGACATAACTTTGGCTATGGTTTTGGAGGCAGGCCAATATGCTTTGATGGTCAGTTTAGGGTGTGTGGAAGGTGGTCCCAACCAAGGAGTCGCCTTATCCGAAACGCCTTGGCTGGGGCCGCTGACCGTTTATTGGGATTATGGGGCAGATCCGCCGCCTTTCATGGGCATGTTCGGGTTGCCTGCTGGTATCGATGACTGGAGAGATTGCAGCTCCGGCGAGCAGATCATGATTGAGACCGTATGAGTGAATTTTCTCGCGACGTTGCTTTTCTGCTCTCCTTCTTGGATGGAAGGAAAGATGGGTTGATCGCGTTAGATGTTGGTGCGCATCACGGAAAATTTACCCAGGCACTTCTCGATTCAAATCATTTCGAAAAGATCCATGCGTTCGAGCCAAACCCTCTTGTTTTGGCGAAATTACAGAGTGAATTGGTGGACCCTCGCGTTAATATTCATGCGTTGGCTTTGGCTGAACTGGAAGGCGAAGTGATGCTTTGGTGCGACTCTGATAGCGCTACAGGATCATTGTTGCCATATCATCCAACCTACGACAGAAAAGGCGAAGTGTCGGGTACGGCGGTATCTTCTGCGACGCTCAACGAATGGAGCCGCATGCAAGGCCTACAGCGCCTCGACCTGCTCAAGGTCGATTCACAGGGGAATGACCATAGGGTGTTAAGCGGAGGAGCAGATACCATAAGGCGGTTTCGTCCCGTGGTGATGGTCGAATTGGTCTTTGCTCCGCTGTACTCGGGCCAAGGAAACTTATCCGAAGTTCTTACACATTTTGACGCTTGGGATTATCAACTTGTTAGGCTGAGGAATATTCATGAGAACGAAAGAGGTCTTATTTCTTTCGTAGATGCCTTTTTTGTACCTCGAGAGCTCGTCACCTACGAAGGTAGTCGATTTGCGCAGGTGGATGTGGATGAAAGCTTGTACTCCGAACTAGTCTCACTGCAACAGGTTTGCCAGGAAAGACTGGAGTGCATAAATCGTCTGGATGCGGAGTTGCAACTCTTTCGCCAGACCGCAAGTAGTCGTTCAATTACCGGCTTAAAGGCCTTAATTTCAAGAATTTTTAATCTATAAGCGACATCCAGGATTTTGTGCATGAGTGATGCATTAGGACAGCATTCAGATCTGCGACTTTTAGCGTTGCTTGCACCGCATCTACATAGCCAAATTTTTGTAGATATTGGAGCAGAAAAAGGTGTTATGGCTGAGTGTCTGTTCTCTTGCGGTCTGTCCGGCTATCTGTTTGAACCTCTTCCAAAGCACGCAGAATACCTTGCAGAACTTGCGAGGCGAAATGGAAGTTATTTCTATGCGAATGCGATATCGGATATTGATGACAAGTGCGAATTGAATATAGCCGTAAACGAACACGGCGAAGTCTTAGATTATTACCATTCATTGATCCCGATGCCACCGCACACAAATTTTCGGCATGAAAAGCGTATATCAGTGCAATGTCGTCGGATTGACTCCTTAGTTCAAGAAGGCGTTTTACCAGACAAAATCGGTATTTTGAAGACGGACACGGAAGGTAACGATTATTTTGTTCTCACAGGACTTGGGGTTCTTCGACCGGAAGTGATTGTCTGTGAGTTCTTTTCGGAGGGTATTTATGAGGGTTGGGAGCATTCTCGCCCTGAATTGCTGATTGAGTTGATGAAAAAACTCGGCTATCGCCGCTATCTTGTGATCAAGCGCTGGAAATTTTTTGAATTGACGTTATCAGGTCCCACGTCTTTCAATGCGGGGGATTGGGGAAACCTTTTCTTCTTCGATGATATCTTTTTTGAAGTGGCGGAGAGCACTATTACGACCTTCATTTCCGAGTGCAATCAGACTTTCGTTGGTGGCTTGGAGAACATACTCAAGGATCGCGAGACAAAAGAGATTGTTATCCAGCAACTCTTGGCCGAAAAGAGGTTTGTGGCCAACAGGAAGGCCAATTTTGAAACCTTGCTAAGAAAATTCTGCCGGTGGGTGCGATAACCTTTTCTCTCGATCCACGTCTAGTTTCGGCACTAAAGACAGCGCTACCCTTAAATGTGCTCGTTGAAACTGGCACATTTAAAGGAGATACTCCTTCTGCATTTGCGTCTTGGTTCAATAAAGTAATTTCGATTGAGCTATCAGAGACACTTTTCACCGATGCAGTGAAAAGATTTTCGGACAGTTCTAATGTTCAAATTCTTCAGGGTAGTTCCAGTGATAAGCTACAGGACCTTCGATATGAACTTAAAGATATAGGGGTCCTATATTGGCTAGATGCACATTGGTGTGTCGCTACCGAAACTGAGGGGGTGCACTCGCAGTGTCCGCTTCTTAATGAGTTAGCAGCCATACACAAGCTTAATATTAATTCTGTAATTCTGATTGACGATGCCCGCTTGTTTCTCGCCCCTCCACTGGCGCCACATGAAATCTCTCAGTGGCCAAACCTATCAGACATACTTCGAACGTTACAGACTCTAAGTACAGTGCATGATTTGATGGTAATTAATGATGTGATTGTGTTTTATCCTCCAGTTGCCAAACTAACCCTAATGAAATTTGCACAATTTCACGGAGTTGATTGGCTGCTCGCCGCAGAAACTTTCAAAGAGCATCAATCGTTGGCAAACGAATTGAAGGATAAGGAGTTATGCATTAGCGCCCAAAATGAGTCGCTAGTATTGCTGAGTGGTAAATTAAAGGAGAAAGAAGCGGTCATCCAAGATCAGCGACGGACGATACGTGCATACGCAGCCGCATATGGAGGATTGTCAATCTTCCAACCGATTGCGAGGCTTGTGCGTCGAGCGATAGAAATTTTCTTGCCTCGACTTGGTAATCTGGATCAGTACCAACCGCGTCCGATCACTCGTCTGAAGTCGGTTAAGCCTGTCGAGATTGATTCGCCGCTGCGCATTTCAATTGTCACACCCTCGTTCAACCAAGGGGCCTTTATTAGCCGCACAATTCAAAGCGTAATAAATCAACAATATCCGTCTTTAGAGTACTTTGTGCAGGATGGCGGTTCAGGCGATTCCACCATTCAAACTCTGAAGCAGCTCGAAAATGCGCTCTCTGGCTGGGAATCAGTCAAGGACAGTGGTCAATCCGAGGCTATCAACCGTGCGTTTCGAAAGACTACTGGTGACATCATGGCATGGATAAACTCAGATGATTTGCTTTTACCGGGATCGTTGCAAACAGTTGCCAATTATTTTTCGGACCATCCTGATGTAGACGTCGTCTACGGAGACCGGCTACTAATTAATGAAAATAATATGGAAATCGGTCGATGGCTCATGCCGGGACACGATAGCGCTGTTCTGAATTGGGTCGACTATGTTCCGCAAGAGACTATGTTCTGGCGACGAAGTATCTGGGAGAGGGTGGGCGGCCAGATTGACGAGACATTTCACTTTGCTATGGACTGGGATCTACTTGTACGGTTCAGCGATGCCGGTGCTAATTTTGCACATATTCCTCGGTTTTTGGGCGCGTTTCGCATTCACGAACAGCAAAAAACATCTGCAGAGATGAATCAGGTTGGTCAGGAGGAAATGGATCGAATTAGAGCTCGGCAGCTTGGCCGGGTTCCGACTCAGCCAGAGGTGAAAAAAGCTATTACATCATTTTTAGTAAGACATATTTTTGTGGATTTGAGGTATCGCGTTCGTGTCCGACTCAGGGGAGAAAGGTAATGAGATTCCGTTTCCTTTTTTATGCGATTACCCTGCTTTTTTTTCTGGCTGCTGGAAGAATGACATCGGAAGAAGCTACTACCCTTCGGGAAAGATTTTAACAGAGGCAACGGTGCGTAACGGATTGCTAGAGGGTCCTTCGACTATGTTTTATGAGAGTGGCGCTAAATTAAGTGAAGCGAATTATAAAGCTGGAATGCTTTCTGGAAAGACAACGTCCTATTATGAAAGCGGACTTAGGAAGTCTGAGGCAGAGTACAGGGATGGCGTGCTTCATGGGGTTAGCACCAATTGGGATGAGAACGGTAGAGTAACCAGTAGATCTACTTTTGTGCTTGGAGCTCTTAAATAAAGAATCTAGATTTTTTTCGAGAATAACTAAAATCTCGCTATTGTAATAACTATGTATGCACTACTACTGACAGTTAGTATTTTTTTATACTTGAGTATTGTCGGATTTGCCATCCAGACCCTCTGTTCACAGAGGCAACGCATCTTCCAACTTAGTTTATTGTCGCCTTCAATAGGTTTGGCGGCAGTGCTTCTGCCGGTATTTTTTCTTAGCCGTGGTGGTTTGCCTGTCGTTAAATATGCGACTTATCTTCTGCTTACTATTACGGTCTTAGTGGCGCTCATTTTGATTGTCAAAATTCGGACAAATCCATTTCTAAAATTGCAAAAAAGTGCCGTCATATTGATTGTCGGGCTGATGCTTATCTCTTGGCCGATGCTGAAATTTGACTTTAGCTGGGTCAGCTACGCCAACGATGACATGGCCAACTATAGCCTAGGTGCGGCACGTTTTCTTGCCCATGGTTTTTTTGACCCTCCTAATTTAAATAATCTTTATGACGGACGGGACTATACCCAAGCCTATTGGTACCTTTATGTACCTGCTAAAGTAAGACCTGGCAGCGAGCTGATCTTAGCTTTTGTTTCGGCTATCACTGGGCTAAATATGCACCAGGTATTCATGCCAATAATTATTTCTTTACATTTGGCTCTAGTTGCTGCTGTAGGCGGCATGGTTAATGGAGTGACGAACAATCGCAAAGCCCCCCTGATTGCCATGTCGTTGATGGCAGTTTCTCCGCTAAACTCCTTGGGTTCTTTATACCAACTGATTGGTCAGGTCGGCGGCCTTGCCTTGCTAGTTTCGTCGATATCCTTGCTGTTGCAGGTTCCGCACACACCTAGACTATTGCAATTTTTTGCCTCCGGAATCCCCGTTTTTCTGACTATTTCCGGAATACTTGTCTGGTATCCTGAGCTTCTACCTTTTTTAGGGCTAAGTTGGTTTATTTGCATAGCCATTCTCACGTGGCATGACAAAAAGACCGCGCTAAGGCTATTAGTGCTTGCCGCAGCAGTCGGGAGCTTATTGTTAGTGTTTTTTCGAGGAACGATCTGGGATGTTTTTGAATTTTTGCTATTCCAGGCGTCGTCGGGGACAAAAGCAACTGATGTAGTCGATGTGGGCTTTCCTTATATGCTGTTGCCAAGCGGCTTGCCTACGTTTTGGGGTATTTTCCCCCTCGGGGCGCACCCAGTAGAGCCTTTTCTCTCTCTTGGAATAGCCTGGGCAATCGCACTTACCGTTTGGTTTCTTTCGAAGCTACCGCAGGAATTGCGCAGGGCGTCAGCACCCGCAATTGTCAGCCTGGTGATGTTCACTGTGGCTGTCATACTATTTTTCGGAAATGCCGATTTTGGTCTATTTAAATTAGCAATGTTTATTCAACCGTTTTTGATAGCCGTAGTCGCAATACGATTATCTACGAATCTAAGTCCCTCTGGAAACTGGCGTATCAAGAGTTTGGTCGTGTTACAAATGCTACTCTGTCTGGCCTCGCAGATGGCCGCTGTCAATCGAAGCACAGGAGAATATCTCGGGACTGTGAACGAAATTCCGGGCGCTTCTGAGAAAGAAATGAATAGTCAGTTTGCGCAACTGCTCGAATATTCGAAATCTTTCGAACCAAGCGGGTTTTTTTCAGATACTTCTCACTTGGTAATTGCAAAATATCAGTCACTCTATTCCCTCGGTACAAGTGTTTTATTTCCCAGTATGCAATTTTTCCAAAATATTTCTGGAATTCTCCCCTCTACTGAAAAGGAAACGATTAGTTTTAACGGCTTAATAAATTATTTTTATCGAGATAAAAAACTGACAACGGAAGAAATTCGCAAAAGATGGCTATTGATTCAAAATGAAAAAAATACCCCCTTTAATGCGTACACTCAAAAAAACGATAAAAATTTTTTCTCCGCACTACCGATAAATAAAGTAGAAAACCATCTTATTTTTATTCATTCTAAGTTAGGTGGTCATTACTTTTGGTTCGCGGCAGCTGACACAGAAAGAGTAGACAAACGAAACACTGCTTTTTTCCCGATGGAGAGCGACCCATTGTTTATCGGCCAAAATTTTAATGGCATGGGCCGGCATATCATGCTGATGCAACTAAATCCAACGCCGGAAGCACGCATGGTGATGGAGGCTACATCTACAGTAATGAAAAATTTTGAAAGTACGCTGCCAATGCCAACTATTAATGGAGACCCAAAAATCCGTCTTCGGTTTGTTGGTCGAGGTAGTGGTAGGGTATTCAGTGATCCAGTCCAACCCGTCGTTCACGGAGGAATTTCATATTTGTTAATTGATATTGGTCGTGATGGTAAACAATTTGAAAAAAAAATGACCGGACTAATGAGACTTTACGGCACTGAAATTTTATCTGATACCCGTAGAATTACAGTGTTTGCTAGAGACATATCCGTCATAAGTCAGAAAGATTACCAAAGGTTAAGACCGCCTACCTTCATTTCTAAATTTCCAGAGCATTTGACAAATAGAAATCTTGAATATTCTGGTATTTACGAAGATGGATGGATTTCTGAACGTGCGTTCTTCGTATTAAGCGCTCAACCAGATGCCCGTTACTTGTTGATTAAGGGTGTGATCCCGAAAATTGCTGACTCTGGATTCCGTAGCAACTTGATTGTAAGTATAAATAATTCTGCGGTAACAACGCATCCGCTGAGCGTTGGAGAGTTTGAGATCAGGATTCCGATTAAAAAATCACCCGAGCGACAACGAATCGATTTGACTTTTGATGAGTATCAGGTACTAACAGGCTTAGATGGGCGCCGAACAGCAGGAAAGATTGATTTTATTGGTTTTGTTAATGAAGCGTTATAAATTTATTACACGTTGAAGTTAGCGATTTAAACGTCTGCAAATAGCAGAATAGCATCGTCATTCAGTCCCGATTAATAATGATATTTGTGACTCCATGGTTTCTGCTGTTTAGCTTTGCTGTCGCCGTAATTCTTTTTCTCGTAAGGCGGACACAATTACCCAGATTAATATTGATGTTCGCGACCTCGGTGTGGTTTTACATTCACTTTGCCGGTCTGTCTGGATTTCTAGTGATTAGTGCCTTGAGCTTGTTTACCTTTTGTGCAGGGATAGCGATTTATCACTACAATAATTTCAAGCAACAAAAGTCAGCTTTACTGCTTTTTATATGCGTTGCGCCAGCGATTATTACCTTGGTTTACTTTCGTTTTTATGATTTTTTCGGAGCTCAACTCGTCCGAGGATTAGGTCTAATCGGTTTTGATTTCACTACAACGGTTGGAAGTTGGCTAAAACAGTCATCCCCAGTTATTCATCTCCTGGGCGTTTCATTTTTTGCTTTTGAATTCTGCCACTACCTAATTGACATATACCACGGAGAAAAACCTCTCCGTAACCCATTGAAATTTGGAATCTTTGCGCTGTTTTACCCACGACTTGCTGCAGGTCCAATCCTGCGTTTTCAGCAGATCTCGCCCCAGCTAAATGTAATGGCTTCTGTGACCCAAATGGATGTAACTTGTGGTTTTCTTCGGATATCGATAGGTTTCATAAAAAAGTTTGCTTTTGCAGATCCGGCGGCACAACTCGCGACTAGTGGACTTAATCCCGCAAATATCTTAGCGGGCACAGATGTGCTTTGGCTTTGTCTGTTGCTATATATTTGGATCTATATGGATTTTTCAGCATATTGCGACATGGCAATAGGATTAGCAAGATTTTGGGGAATACGCTTACCAGAGAATTTTAACTTTCCGTATCTCGCAACTTCACCATCTGAGTTTTGGCGACGCTGGCATATAACTCTATCCACATATATTCGAGATTATATCTATATTCCACTTGGCGGAGGAAAAGTTTCCTTTGCTCGAAAAGGCCTGAACTTCTTTGTTGCGATGTCGCTGTGTGGCTTATGGCATGGTTCTGCATGGAATTTCGTTCTTTGGGGATGTGCCCATGCCTTTGCGCTGCAAGTCGGACACAGCCTTTCATGGGTAAACGACCGACTCGCAGCTAAAACCCGCTTAGACGACCAAGTTTACAAAGTTGTAGACCTACTAAGGACGTTACTCGGCTGGGTTGCAACTCAACTATTCGTAGGCTTAAGTTGGATACTATTTTTCTTTCCTGTTGAAAAGCTAATACAAATTGCACGCAGACTTATGTCCTGGTTTTGACGATCTTATGCAGTATAAATAAACCATCAATATCATACAGCACGGCAAGGTGAGTAAATCTAATTTAAGCCTGCTATTAGGCATTCTGTTGGCCCTTCTACTAGTTCGCCTGTTGCCGCCAGCACCAGCATTCTCGCCGCAATTGGGACGCGCTACCTACTGGCAATCTTACGAAACCTCGTACTTTGCATCACTTCGTTCCTATGAAGCTCATATTTCAGATCTTCTCTCTCGCGGCTATATTCCCGTGGTTGTGTTCGGAGATTCGACTATTCGTGGAACTGGTGCAACTGGTGATGAGGTATGGACGCGTGTACTTGAGAAGCGCTTGCAAAAAGTAGAGCCAAAAATACGAGTTGTTAACTACGCTCAAAATGCCGGAGACATTCTTGGCCCATTTCTCTTCCATCATCTTCAGCAGATATTCCCAGAGGTTCGTTACATCGTCCAGTGGCACTTTCCTAGCGAAGTTGGTGTACGGCACCCCTTTCACTACTGGCTTACATCCGAGATCGCGCTCCGAACTCTAGGCAGAAATCCTGCAGTCAAACGCTCTCACTCCATTGTCCCGCCGTGGGGAACAAGCTTGCGCGAATTTGCGAATAAAGGCCTGAATGTTGAGCACTATTCTTTCATTCTAGCAGGTTTGAACATTGTCACCAATTACCTCGATGCAGGCAATTGGTTGCGATATCTAATTTTTGGCCGAGTGTATTTTGACTCTGATAGGAAAGTGAAAATTCAAGGTCTACAACATATAGGAGAATCCGATCTGACGGTTCCTAAATTCACTCCACGTGCAGATACCGAAAAGCAATGGAGCGAAATATTAGCAAATAGAATACATGCGCAGTCTGCATATTTGAAGTTGCCGTTAAGGCAGCGCACCGACTATTTTTCGGAAATATTCCCATTATCAGTTCGTAAAAACTTACTGCTTCTTACGTTAGACCTTAATCCTTACTACGTGATGAATAGTGATCAAGATAATTTAAAACTATGGACGCTAAACTGGAAAACACTAAGAAGAGATATGCAACAAATTGACAATTTGCGGTGGGTTTCGCTCTCTTCCCCACTTGATGAATTCCAGATAAATGATTTTATGGATCTAGGACATCTCACGCCGCAGGGACAAAAGCGTATTGCAGACAAAGTTGCTGATAGTCTTATAAGCCCTGGTGGCTGGTTTGCTGTCAAGAAATAGGCTCGAAATGAACCGAGAACTAAAGTGCTTAATTAGAAAATTATTGCATGGTCTATGCATTGGTTTCGGCTTCGTCGTAATACTGTATTGTTTGACGCTTCCCGCAAAACCCTTCGTCTACGTTGGATTCTAAGCACCAGCGGAAGATTTGCGAACCCTGCGTTTGAAATAGTCTTAGCTAGCAGGATCCGTAATTGCGAACAAATTCGTAATTATTTTCCAAACTGTCTGAGCTATATTAATTAGTATTAAGATAATCAAAGCGCGACCAACAGTAATGACAGTCAACTATTAAAGTCATATACATTTTTTAATTTAAAAAAAGTAATGAAATTATTCAATTTTTTCGTGATGTATCAAAAGAACAGCCGTCAAGATCTAATACTGATTGCCTTTATCTTATGCTTGGGGGTCTGGTTTCTGTGGGATGTATCTCATTGGACCGGCATTGTGACCATAGGAACTAGGCAGTATGGGGATGCCGCATTTTGGTGGAACGGGGCTCTACACTTCGGTGAAGGGATAATAAAAAATAACCCTAATTTAGATTTCAGAATGGGTTACGCGATATTTGCAGGATTGTTCGTGGCAATATTCGGAGGTGACTTTTTTTTATTTCACAAGTTTTTAATAGTTGTATTTATTTCCTCAGCACTTTACTTATATTTCTCATTAGTCCCATCCGTCGGTAGAATCATCGCTGCGGGGTCAATAGCACTCTTAATATTTAACCCGTACACCGCAGAGTGGCTAGCCATCTCTAGTTCTGACAGTCTCGGTCTTATATTCAATATAACGGCTGTTGCGAGTCTTATTAATGGTTTAAGGAACCGGCTGCATCTTGGATTTCTGGCAGCTTTCGGAGCTGTAATTGCAACAGCTTCACTAACGCGACCCTTAATGAGCCCGTTTGTGCTTGCTTCAGTTTTCCTTTTGTTAGTTTCTTCCGCCATACCCCGAAAGCGTCGGATCATAGGAATCGGAACTGTTCTCACGGCATTTGCAATACCCACCACTCTCTGGGTAGTTTTTCTCCATGGAATAACAGGTTCTTGGGCTATGGCCGGTCACGATTCGTCTGCATTTTATGCTGCAAGTGATCCGCAGGTGCAGGTGTGGAACGGAGAGATGTATAACAAGGTTGAAGAGTCGGCAAAGATGCGCCACTCGACGGAAAAGCCAACCACCAGTCAAATGACGGAAGAGTTCTGGCTGCTCACAAAGAAAAATTACTCTTTGCACTTTAAACATCATATCTCGAGAGCAATTCCTCATGTCTTCTCTATCGCAAGTTTTTCGACCAAAAACGCGTCTAGAAAAAGTTGGGCATCGCAGATAGTTCGAGGGGCAATTTTATTAACTTCTATGATTAGTCTAATAATTGTTTCTGTGGTGAACGGGCGGAGATTAGGCGCCTCACTTGTCTTAATAGTTGGGCTTCTAGCTGCTTTTCCACAAACTCAGTTAATACTAGTGATGTTGAGCGTTGTCATATTCGCGTATACAGTTTTGTTACCCAACGCTAATCGCACATATGCAGTATTTGCACTTTACTGGTGGACCGGCGTGGCCGCTCTTTATCTAGTCGGGGGCACATGGGGGCCACCATTAGGAGCCACGCATGATCTAAATGCTTTGGGTTATCGACTGGGAGTGCAGTTTCTATTTATAAATGATCTTTTAATTTTATTTATTTTGGGACTCTGTTCGACAGTAAAGGCAAGATCGACATTGTGGGATCACAATTCTTTAACAAGCGAACAAATTCATTTAGAAGTTGATAAATCTGAAGGCGGTGTAACCCCAATCCCACGCCCAGTAACATTATTGGGTAAAACACTAATTAGTGTCTTATTAGTTCTATTCATTGTTGGCTCCTCAATTGTTTCGTACAGAGTCTGGAGGAGAGGTGCCTTGGAACCTCTTCCGTTTCCCGCAACTAAAAGTGTTCGATTATGGTTACAGGAAAATCAATTAAGATTAAATTCGCCAATATCGGAAGAAGTAATTTCAGACATTTCGCAATTCAACGCCAGGATCGGCACAACATCGCAAGGAGGAACAAGTTCTAAATACCTTGTGTTTACTGGCGAAATGAGCGACTTTATCTGGAATTTAAGCGGACAAAATCGAAGTCATGCGATCGTATATATACAAGAGAACATCTCTCCAAACAGCATGTCTCCTGGGACAATCTACTTAGAGTTTCCGAAGCATCTAGATGAATCGAAGTGGACTCGCAGGCAGGGAATATGGATAGTCAGGCGAATTGCTGATCTACCCTCACGAAGCAATCTCCCTTATTACTATTCGGAAACAGTTATTAAGGCATTTGTACCTTTAGCCAAAGATAAGACGAATTATGATTTTTCATCAGCGGAGATATTTCCTCTACAAAAATATGCTTCACAGCTATACGTGGCTAGCGAGCTTAAGGTTATAGTTGGTGCTATAGAGTGGTATCACAATTCAGGCGTTGAAAAGTATCCTCGTAGATTTTCATTGCAGCAAACAGATTCTTCAAATTCAAAAGGTACCGTTATTCTTGAGTTAGACCTATCAAAAATGATTGGTGTACGAGAGTTAAGCTTTCGTTGGACAGTGGAAGTGCAAAATAGTGAACTAATAATGCAGGCTAAACCAGCTCTAAGGATCATTAATAATTTCGGAGTGCAGATGGATAATCTTAGTAACCGGGTCGCCTCAACGGAAAGTGGTGCAAATTATTCTAAAGACTTCAACTATGTTTATATTGATCTTACTCAGAAGAAATACGAAAAACTGAAGTTAGTATTTGATGGCATGACCCCGAGCAGTAAGCTATTCATAAATGAATTTAATGTCATCGCTGATGAATTCGTACATTAAAGCCGTCGATAGCTTTCAAGTCGTGGAATTGTTGGAAAAGTCAGCATGCACATGAATATGCCATGAAGACTCTAATAAAGTTGACGATCTCGCTTACCATTGTCATATGGCTTATCCACGGAGTTGATATTCGAGAGTTCACCGCCCGGTTCTCAAACATAAATCTTTATCTGTTGCTGCTCGCAGTATTGCTCTTATTTTCTCTAGCTTTTCTTCATGCTGCACGCTGGGTTGAAATCATTCGAGTAAATCAAGCAGTCATGAGCTATAAAACTGCAATTCAGCTTGTCTTAGAAGGTTATTTTTTTAGCCAAGCCTTGCCCTCATCAATAGGGGGCGATGCCGTGCGTATCTGGCGTGCTCATAAAGCCGGTTTGAGTCTGACCAGCTCAATAAATACTGTAATTCTTGACCGTTTATTTGGTCTTATTGCTTTGCTGCTTATGACACTTATGTCGGTTCCTTGGTTGATGAATCTATTGGCAGATACAGCGCTAAGGTGGGCAATCATTCTAATTCTGATCAGTAGTATGGTAAGCGTGCTAATGCTGCTCACCCTCGCTCGGCTAGAGGGGCGGGATCTAAAGTGGAAAGTGGTTAGTTCTGCGATACAGATCTCTGTCACTGCAAAGAGAATACTATTTAACACAAGATCTTCTTTGGTCACTCTAATACTCTCGGTAGGAGTTCATTTTTTTGTGGCTTTGTCAATATTCATACTTGCCCATGCCTTGGGCATCGTAGTGGGTTTCGTGAACTGCGTAGTTCTCATTCCTCTAGTGATGCTAGTTACTCTATTGCCAATTTCGATTGCTGGATGGGGCATTCGCGAGGGTGCAATGGTGGTAGCGCTCAGCCTCATACAGGTCTCTCGCAGTGATGCAATCGCAGTTTCTCTACTTTTTGGCACGATAATGCTAATTGTTAGTCTGCCCGGTGGGCTATTCTGGTTGCGCACCAGATACCCGTCAAAATTTTTTAATTTGAAGTAGTTGGATTTATAAGCACTCAATAGTGAGAGGCTATGCAAAATAAAATTTCTCAAGATAATATTTCTTACCGAAAACGGTTAATTTGCGAGCTTGCAGACGCATACGCTCGTGAGCGTGATCGTTGGATTGAGAAAAATATCTTTTATTATGAACATGATTTGCGCTATATGAGATTTCTAGTTTCAGAGGGACTACGTGTTTTAGACTTAGGTTGTGGCAACGGACGACTGCTTGCTGGACTAAAACCTTCGTATGGTGTTGGGGTTGATTTTAGTTATGAAATGATTAATGTCGCCAGAGAGAAGTATCCGACGCTTGAATTCCATCATGGTGACGTCGAAGATTCGCGAGTTATAACGAGTCTAAAAGGCCCATTTGACGTGATAATTCTGTCAGATACGATCGGTAGCTTAGATGATTGTCAGGCGACGCTTTCACAATTACATACATTGTGTAAAGCTGACACACGAATTGTGATTTCATACTACTCCCGTATGTGGGAGCCCATTTTAAGTTTGGCTAAATTCCTTGGCTTTCAGATGCCGCAAGGCGAACAAAATTGGTTATTTACACAGGATATTGAAAATTTCCTTGCTTTAAGTGACTTTGAGGTTGTGAAGCGCGAGTGGCGACAGATAATCCCGAGACGTTTATTAGGCCTTGGTACTTTAATTAATCGTTATATTGCGCCATTACCAATAATCCGATCAGTGTGCTTAAGGAACTATATACTAGCTCGCCCCATACAAGATAAGCACATCAGGAAACTTAGCACAACTGTTGTTATACCCTGTCGTAACGAAAAGGGGAATATTGAATCGGCTGTAAACCGGATTCCGCAGTTCTGTGAGGATATCGAGATACTATTTGTCGAGGGGCATAGCCAAGATGGTACGTTAGAAGAAATTCAGCGTGTAATTCGTGCATATCCCTCTCGCAATATAAAAGTAATACAGCAGGATGGAAAAGGCAAAGGCGACGCAGTGCGAAAGGGCTTTGAGTATGCCCGCAATGAAGTATTAATGATTCTAGACGCGGATTTAACTATGCCGCCAGAGGCGCTAGTTAAATTTTATGATGCTCTTACTACAGGGAAAGGCGAGTTTATAAATGGCTCTAGACTTGTATATCCGATGGAAGAAAACGCGATGCGTTTTCTAAACCTTCTGGCGAACAAGGCGTTTTCAATTTTGTTTACTTGGCTACTAAACCAACGGTTCACGGATACCTTGTGTGGTACAAAAGTATTAACAAAAAAACATTATGAGCAACTCGCAAAGAATAGATTATACTTTGGAAACTTTGATCCTTTTGGCGATTTTGATTTGATATTTGGTGCTTCGAAAATGAATCTAAAAGTTGCTGAGATTCCAATAACTTATGCTAGTAGACAGTATGGTGAAACACAGATTTCTCGATTTCGGCATGGATGGATGCTAATAAAAATGGTAGTTTTTGCATTTAAAAAATTAAAAGCATTTTAAAATTTAAGCTCCAGAGAAAATGTCTATAAGTATCTCAAAACATCAAATAGAGATTGAGAAGAATCGTGATCTCTGGCGCAGAAAACCGCTTCTGAGAAAAATATATAAACGTTTCTATGACACGATTAAAGTTCGACTAAATCCTGGCGTAACTCTGGAGCTTGGCTCCGGAATCGGACAAATAAAAACCTATATTCCTGATTGCATCACGTCAGATTTATACTTCAATCCGGATATTGACCGAGTCGAATCTGCTTACGAGTTGTCATTTGAAAATCTTTCGATAGATAATATCGTTCTTTTTGATGTATGGCATCACATACAGTATCCTGGAGCGGCGCTTCGAGAGTGTTACCGAGTACTAGCTCCAGGTGGTCGTTTAATTATTTTTGAGCCAGCGATGGGATTTATCCCGCAGATAGTTTATAGATTATTCCACCATGAGCCACTTGGATTAGGGGAGGACATCGAGTGGGAGCCCCCTACCCCCACAGATCTATCGAAGTTAACCTATTTTGCAGCCCAGTCGCGTGCATGGCGTATATTTCATCAAGGCGAGGGCGCGAGTAATCTGAAAAATTGGGCATTTACTGAATGTTTATCTTGGTCAGACATCGCTTATCTAGGAAGTGGAGGATTTTCGAAACCGTCGCTCTATCCGATCTCACTGCTCCCATATATTGAATCGCTTGATCGTCTATTTACCCGAATGTCTAAGCATCTTTTTTCCGCACGTATGCTCGTGGTGCTCAATAAAAAATAGTTTACATATCCGCCGACTGGGTCCAGCAGCTATCATGCTCAATCCCCTATAATGATTTCAGGTTCAAATCAGACTGGCTGTACGATTCCTGATTTGTTAAAAAAGAACTTGTAATTCCGTCAGGGATAGTAAACACAACAAAATATCCGAACAATCATTTACAAAGATTTTTTAGATCCGAGTGTCTAAATGATTGCAAATATGATCAAAAAACTTTTCCAGAAAACCGCACTTCTTGCATACAAGCTTGTTGTATCGACTGGCTTTCTATCTACTGGCATTGGGCGCAGGTTTTATATATATACATACTATCGTTACAAGGCTATTTACGAACCTAGCATTGATCATCTGAGTGGGCGCGTTAATTCAGGTGAGCATATTCTTGACATAGGGGCGAATATTGGATTTTTCACTGTAAAGTTCGCTAAGTGGGTGTCTGGTGGTGGAAGGGTTATTGCCATAGAGCCGGAGCCTGCGAACATAAAAACCCTAGAGATGGTTTTGGCCAGAGATGGTGTAAGAAATGTCGATATTATAAAGGCTGCGGCTGCTGAAAAAGATGGATCACTTTTACTATCACTTAATCCATTAAATCCAGCAGATCATCGCTTAGGCGAAAGTGGGATTGTTATTCAAGCCATGACGATCGATAGTCTGCTACAGGAGACAGGTTGGCCCGTAGTTTCATTTATAAAAATAGACGTTCAAGGGGCAGAGCCGAGGGTGCTGGCTGGAGCTAAGGAAACTATTTCTCGATTCAAGCCTACATTTTTAATTGAGATTGATGACAAGGCATTGCGAGAGTCCGGCTCATCTGCTGACGATCTGGTCGACTTACTGCGACTACAGGGTTATCAGATGTTCGGGACCGAAAGAACTTCGATGAATATGCCAGTAACCGATGAAGATTACAAATTACGATTACAGAAGATGGGCTATGCGGACTTTATTTTCATTCATAAAAAATTAAGAATGGAGTTTGAATGATCGATATCTCAATCGTTGTACCGGTTTATAAAGAAGAATCGAACATTCGACCCTTTCTTTCTAGAATGGAGGGGGCACTTGAAAAAATTGGGAAAAATTACGAAATTATCTTCTCAGTAGATCCTTCCCCAGATCGAACCGAGCAAATTATTATAGAAGAGACCGTCAGAAACCAGAATATAAAAATGATCGTTTTTTCCCGTCGTTTCGGACAACCTGCGGCCACAATCGCAGGGATTTTAACCTGTCAAGGCAACACCTGTGTGGTAATTGACGTGGATCTTCAGGACCCGCCAGAACTGATTGTACCTATGTATGAAAAGTTGAACGAGGGCTATGAAGTCGTCTATGCAAAACGCCGCTCTCGAAAAGGAGAGACGCTCCTCAAACGACTAATTTCACACGTGGGGTATTCGTTAATTAATAGACTAAGTGATGTAAAAATTCCTCGGGACGCAGGAGATTTTCGAATTATCACTCGACGAATAATAGAGCATTTACGACAACTCAATGAATCTCACGGTTTTCTTCGAGGTCTGGTCGCCTATGTTGGTTTTGCACAGACATTCATTGAGTACGATCGCGATGAACGATTTGCGGGAAAAGGTAACTATAATCGGTTTACTGGATCACTTAGGATTGGTTTAAACGGTCTTGTAAGTTATAGTGCTCGCCCGTTGTTACTAATGTCTATTAGCGGTTTCGTGCTAGCTACGCTTGGTTTCATCTTGGGTGGGTGGTACGTACTACAAAAATTAATTGGGGTTGATCTAACACCCGGTTTGTCGACAACCGTCTTTATTATTACTTTCTTCTCTGGCATTCAACTCCTAGGTTTGGGGTTAATCGGTGAATATGTCGGGCGAATCTATGATGAAGTAAAGCGAAGACCTATGTATATTGTCGATAAAAAAATTAATATCAGGAACTGATCTTATGAAGTTCGCGCGCAAAACGCACGGCTCTAAGTGGCCGAAGATCGTTCCACCTCTTTCAACGGAACAGCAAAAAATCAGTGATGATTTTATGCGGTATTGGCATGAAGTTTTACCAAAAAAATATGGAATCGTCGATAGGTTTAATCATAGTTATTCCGTAAACACAGCTCCTTCACAATTCTTACGAACACTAGAGATTGGTGCGGGTATCGGCGAACACCTCTCTTACGAGAGACTTTCGCGGGAGCAGGAAGAAAACTACGTTGCGCTTGATTTGCGTGAAAATATGATCTCTGTTTTACGATCACGATTTCCGAACGTACGTGCAATTGTTGGAGATTGCCAAAAACGCCTTGATTTTAATGATGGTTACTTTGACCGGATTTTGGCTATTCATGTTTTGGAGCACCTTCCTAATCTTCCAGAGGCCGTAAGGGAGATTCATCGCCTTTGTGACAAGAAAAAAGGAGTTCTTTCAGTCGTTATTCCTTGCGAGGGAAGTGCAGCATACTCATTGGCACGAAAAATATCTGCTCAGAAAATCTTTGAGAAGCGTTACAAACAAAGTTATCGATGGCTAATCGAAAGGGAGCATATAAACCTTCCTGAGGAGGTTTTTGAAGAGCTGGATTCATATTTCAAGAGGGTATCTGCCAGATTTTTCCCAATTCCTTTGAGTCTTCAATTTTGTAATTTATGCATAGGCGCGACATTCATTCCGAATTCAAGGATGTAGTCATAGTACATAATGTAATTTATTAGGAATGCGACATACGTGTTTTTTTCTGATGATTTATTCTTTTCATTCTGACTTATTTTTTTCACCTAAGGATTTTGAGTTTTGACGTTCTGAGATGGTTGGCGGCGACCATTTTGAGGGTATTTAAACCTTCTTTTCATTGGAAAGATGAGTTTTTTGTCGAGAAATGATAATGAAGAGCTACAAATTTCCATGTCAGTGTATTTATAAGAAATTAAATGTATATAGTTCACATTATCCGGTTTTCAAGATTTCGTAATTCTTGAGCTATTAAGATATCAGCGTATGGGGTTTTCTTATGTAAATACTTATTACCAAAGTGCTGGGTATTTAGAAAGTTGGAAAAATAATGAGTAATATAATCATCACCGGTTGTGCAGGCTTTATTGGTAGTAATTTACTAGACCGCCTCTTGGCGATTGGTCATAAGGTCATCGGAGTTGATAATTTTTCCACTGGTCAGTGGAAATTTTTAGATAGTGGGCTTGCGCATCCTAATTTTCGACTCATAAAAATCGACCTGCTTAACCTTGACGCATTAAAGCAGGCTTTTGCGGGTGGTGAAACAGTCTTTCATTTAGCTGCTAACGCCGATGTTCGGTTTGGCACAGACCATCCGCGCAAAGATCTCGAGCAGAACACGATTGCGACCTACAACGTGTTAGAGGCGATGCGCACAAATGGCATCAAGAAGATTGTCTTCTCCTCAACAGGCTCAGTCTACGGCGAGGCGTCAGTTGTACCAACACCAGAAGACGGACCGTTTCCTATTCAGACTTCTCTGTATGGTGCATCCAAAGCAGCTGGAGAGGGTTTAATAGCTGCATATTGCGAGGGCTTTGGATTTCAGTCCTGGATCTTCCGCTTTGTATCCATACTGGGGGAGCGTTATACCCACGGCCATGTATTCGACTTTTATCAAAAGCTGAAGGCTGATCCGACACGCTTAGCTGTTCTTGGAGACGGGAAGCAGCGTAAGTCATATCTCTATGTTCAAGACTGCATTGATGCCATTCTTTTGGCCGTAGAGAAGGCCACTGAAAAAGTCAATATTTTCAATTTGGGAGTAACTGGTTACTGTGAAGTGAATGACTCTATCAGCTGGATCTGTAACGAACTTGGGGTTCAACCGAGGCTCGAATACACAGGTGGTGACCGGGGATGGATTGGCGACAATCCGTTCATCTTTTTGGATACGAAGAAGATCCAATCTTTGGGGTGGAAGCCTAAGTGCAGCATAAGGGATGGAGTAGTCAAAACGTTAGAGTATCTCCGTGCGAATGAATGGGTTCTAGATGCAAGAGGTTGATATGTTACATCAATGCTCGATTTGTTCTCGTGAAACTGTATTCGTTGGTCTCCAGAGGGGTAAGTTAGACGCACGAAATTTCGTCTTGAGGCATTGCGAGCACTGTCGTTACTCTTACATCGAAAATTACAGGACTGATTTTTCTAGAATTTACAACGAAGATTACTACTTCGGCCGCGGAGCGGATTCATTAGTTGATTATGTTTACGAGCTCACACACCCATCTCAAACAATTAGAACCCACGAATGGGAGGGTGTTTTTAAAATCTTTAAACAGCTCCGCCCGGAAGGAGGGCGTTGGCTTGACTTTGGATGTGGCGGGGGGGGGATGGTCAGGTTCGCCCTTGAAAAGGGTATCGAAGCTATAGGGGTTGAAGATGGATGGATCGCTGACAGGGGGCGCGCGATGGGTATTCCGATCATCAAACTCAGCGAGTTACGAAATTTTTCGGGCCAGTTTGACTTTGTCAGTGCCATTGAAGTCCTAGAGCATGTTCCGAATCCATTAAATATTATTTTAGAAATTAAAAAACTCATGAAACCGGGTGGCATTTTATTCTTGACTACGGGTAATGCAAAACCGTGGAGATCCAAGCTGCTTGCATGGCCATATACTCAATGTCCTGATGTACATATTTCTTTTTTTGAGCCTGAAACTTTATCGCGCTGTTTGATGGAAGCTGGATTCGAACCAAGAAATATAAAGTTCTCTGAAGGAATTACAGACATTATCAAGTTCAAGGTCTTAAAGACGCTTCGAATTAGAAATCGTGGGTTGCTTCTCGATTTATTGCCTTGGAGCGTTTTGGGTAAAGTTATCGACGCTAAATACAAAGTTTCAGAGCAACCTTACGGAGTTCTCCTTGGAAATTAGTAAGGCATGTCTTATTACGGGGGCATCAAGAGGGCTGGGTGAAGTACTTGCGCGGCGCTTTTGGGCAGCTGGCTATAGTTTGCATCTAGTTGCTCGCGATGAGATTAGCTTAGAGTCTCTGAAGGACTCGCTTCTGAGCCATGAACATTCTCAAATATGCTCCATTCATAAATGTGATCTGAGTAATTTGGAGTCAATCCGGGAACTTCTGGGTAAGGTGTCTGCATCTGATTTTCCGTTGGAAGTATTAATTAATAATGCAGCGACTCATGGCCCGATCGGTTTACTCTGGGAAAATAGTATTGACGAGTGGATCGAAGCATTCCGTGTCGATCTGTTTGCTCCCGCTATCCTGTGCCACGGGGTTGTCCCATTAATGGCAGCAGGTGGGGGAGGTTCGATAATTAACCTTTCAGGTGGAGGTGCGACTGCCCCGCGGCCTAGGTTTACAGCTTACGGCACGGCAAAGGCTGCGATAGTACGTTTCACCGAGACCTTAGCGGAAGAGACGCGTGCGCTTAAAATTCGCGTTAACTGTATTGCGCCAGGAGCTATGAAAACTGCGATGCTGCGTGAAGTCTTAGAAAAAGGCGCAGGTTTAGCTGGCGAATGTGAATTTTCGACAGCCAGCAAGGTGTTTGACCAAGGGGGGGCGTCTATGGATCGGGTGGCTGATTTAGCTCTCTTTCTCGCGTCAGATAAAAGCAGCGGAATAACAGGAAAACTTATTAGTGCGGTATGGGACAAATGGGAAGACTGGCCCGATCATCTAGGAGAGTTAAATCAGACTGATGTTTACACACTGCGGCGCGTAACCGGCCGAGACCGCGGTGTGACTTGGGGTGATAGATGACCTTGGGAGTGGGAATCATTGGTTGTGGGTTGATTGGTCAGAAGCGCGCCAAGGCTCTCGGGAAAGCCGGCAAATTGCTTGCTTGCGCGGATATCGATTTAAAACGGGCGCAGGCTTTAGCAGGGAGTAGCGCCAGTGTATTCCATGACTGGCGGGACTTGCTGGAGATGTCAGAGATCGAGGTAGTCATAGTTGCCACACTGCACGACTCTCTTGCAGAGATCACGCTGGCGGCTTTAAATGCAAGTAAGCATGTTTTGGTAGAGAAACCTGCTGCACGCAACGCCAGTGAACTTGAACCGATCATAGCCGCCGCATGCAAAAGCGGTGTAAAGGTGCATGTTGGGTTCAATCACCGCTATCACCGCTCATTGCGCAAAGCAAAAGAGCTTGTGGACTCAGGGGCGCTGGGCGAATTAATGTTTATACGTGCAAGATATGGGCATGGTGCACGTGTTGGCTATGACAAAGAGTGGCGTGCCAACCCCACGCTCTCAGGCGGCGGTGAACTGATTGATCAGGGGCCGCATCTGATCGATCTATCCCGTTGGTTCTTAGGTGAGATAACCGAGGTACAAGGCTTTGCCCATACCTACTTCTGGGATATGCCTGTAGATGACAACGGTTTTATGTTGCTTAAAACGGCCAAGAAACAAGCCGCATTTTTGCATGCGTCTTGCACCGAATGGAAAAACCTATTTTCTATGGAGATCTACGGCAAGTTAGGTAAGTTGGATTTATCAGGCCTGGGTGGAAGCTACGGTGTTGAAAAAATCACCTGGTACCAGATGCTTCCAGAGATGGGGCCCCCAGAAACGATGTCTTGGGAGTACCCCATGGGTGATGACTCGTGGGCGGTTGAGATTGCTGAATTTTTTGAAGACATTCGCCTTAATCGGGAGCCCTCTGCCGGTTTGCGAGATGCCCAAGCTGTACTGAAGATTGTTGAATCAATTTACAGGGAGTCTGGCTATGATTATTGCGCGTAGCCCGTTGCGGATAACCCTAGGCGGAGGTGGCACTGATCTGCCCTCGTATTATCGGGAACATGAGGGGTTTTTAGTTTCTGCCGCAATTGATAAATATGTTTACGTAAATGTTATGCGTCCGTTTACTGAGGGTATATACCTGAAGTATTCACAGTTAGAGCATGCGGAAAAAATCGATGATGTAAGGCACCCGATCATACGTGAGGCTATGCATTTGCTTGGCTTTAAGACGCCACAGGTAGAGATAACAACCTTAGCCGATATACCAGCAGGCACAGGATTAGGATCATCGGGAAGTTTTACGACTGCGTTACTCAAAGCGCTCTATACACACCGCAAGCGTCACCTTCTCCAAGAAGAGTTAGCTGAGCTAGCGTGTCATATCGAGATTGATCGCTTGGGAGAACCAATTGGTAAGCAAGACCAGTATATTGCCGCGGTGGGCGGCGTGACCTGCTTTACTTTTCATAAAAATGATCAGGTGACATCCGCACCGCTAGACATCAGTATGGATACGATGTTCGATCTAGAAGATAATTTATTACTATTTTTTACTGGCTTCTCACGAAGCGCAAGCGGCATCCTTAAAGATCAGAAGGTTAGGTCGCAGCAGAATGACGCAGACATGCTCAATAATTTGCATTATGTCAAAGATCTTGGATATCGCAGCCGAGATGCATTGATAGACGGCAAGACGGAATTGTTTGGTGAATTGATGCATGAACACTGGGAGCATAAGAAGCGCCGCTCGGGTGGCATGAGTAACCCGAAAATTGATGAGTGGTACGAACTAGGCATGAAAAACGGCGCTGTGGGCGGCAAGCTGGTGGGAGCCGGTGGCGGTGGCTTTTTGATGTTCATGGCACATGACCGCAACAAGCTGCGCCATGCCATGGCGCATGCGGGCATGGAAGAGGTGCGCTTCAAGTTTGACTTTGAAGGCACTAAGGTTGTGATGACTTCTTGATGGTGGCAACCTGATGTTTCCGATTGCTATTCTGGCCGGTGGCCTTGCCACAAGGTTGCGCCCCATTACAGAGACCATACCGAAGGCTTTGGTCGATGTTGCAGGCAAGCCGTTCATCGCTCGTCAGTTGAGCTATCTGCGCGAGCAAGGGGTAAGCCGCGTCGTGCTGTGTATTGGCTATCTCGGGGACATGGTTCGAGACATCGTAGGTAGAGGAGACGCTTTTGGACTTGATGTTAGCTACTCTGAAGACGGCCCGAATTTGCTAGGTACGGGTGGTGCACTTGCGAAAGCCATTCCCCTTTTGGGAGACGACTTCTTTGTTTTATATGGCGACTCCTTCTTGCCAGTGGATTTTTCTTACGTACAAGACGCCTACGAGAAGAGTAAACAGCGAGCATTGATGACCGTTCTAAAAAACCAAAACCAATGGGACAAGAGCAACGTGCTGTTTGTGGATGGCCGATTGCATGAGTACAACAAGCGCACACCTCGGGCGGAGATGACCTACATCGACTATGGATTAGGCGTTGTCTCAGCATCGGTTCTCAAGCAACGCCCTGTTAGCCAGTCTTTTGATTTGGCAGATGTATATCAAGATTTGTCTTTGCTAGGGCAATTGGCAGGGCTTGAGGTTCACGAGCGTTTCTACGAAATCGGTTCGCACACTGGCCTGAAAGAAACTGAAGACTATTTTTTAACCAAGGGGAAGGTATGAGTTACGCAGCACAGCACATGAAGGAGGCCATGGACATCATCCAGAAAATAGATGTGTCTGTCATTGAAAAAATGGCGGACCTGCTGGCAACGGTAAAAGTAGATGGAGGACGCATTTTCTTCCTGGGCGTAGGTGGAAGCGCCGGCAACTGCTCTCACGCGGTGAACGATTTCCGCAAGATTGTTGGCATTGAGTCTTACGCCCCCACCGACAATGTCTCTGAACTGACTGCGCGCACCAATGATGATGGGTGGGCGACCGTATTCGTAGAGTGGCTCAAGATCAGCAAACTGCAGCCCAAAGATGCACTGTTCATCTTCTCTGTGGGTGGTGGCAACTTGGAAAAGAACATCAGTCCCAATCTGGTTGAAGCCATTAAATTGGCAAAGTCTATTGGTGCGAAAGTGACAGGTGTGGTCGGACGCGATGGTGGTTACACGGCGCAAGCAGCGGATGCTTGTGTCATCGTGCCGACAGTCAACCCCGAAACTGTCACGCCGCATTCTGAAGCGTTCCAAGCTGTGGTGTGGCACTTGTTGGTCTCGCACCCCAAGCTCAAAGCTAACCAGACCAAATGGGAATCTGCGGTCAAGTAAGACTGCGAAGAGTCGTGAAAAGCATGAAGCGGGCGGTCTTTTTGGACCGGGACGGGGTGATTAATCGCGCCATAGTGCGTGATGGAAAGCCTTATCCGCCCGCTGATCTAGCAACACTAGAGATCCTGCCGGGTGTGTCTGATGCAATGCATTCGCTGCACGAAGCGGGGTGGCTGTTGATTGTGGTGACCAACCAGCCCGATGTGGCGAGAGGAACCATGCTACGTGCTGATGTGGAAGCGATTAACGCGTATTTGCAGAAGTGTCTCCCGATTGATGAATTCCGTACCTGCTATCACGACAGCGGTGACGGGTGCGATTGCCGCAAGCCCCTGCCCGGCGCGCTGCTTGCGGCCGCGGGTGCGCATGGGATTGACCTTGCATCGAGCTATATGGTCGGCGACCGTTGGCGAGACACAGAAGCGGGCGAACGTGCCGGCTGCAAGACAATTTTTTTAGATTGTGGCTACGACGAAAAGCAGCCAGAAAAGTTCAACCATCGTGTGCGTTCTCTTGCCGAGGCCGCAGACATTATTTTAGGAAGATGAAATGAAAAAAGTAGAAGATCTCAAGGTTCAAATTTTTGCTGATGGTGCCGACAAGGCCGGCATGCTGGAAATGTATGCCAAGCCTTACATCAAAGGTTTGACCACCAATCCAACTTTGATGAAGAAGGCGGGCATTACCGATTACCGCGCGTTTTCCAAAGATATTCTCACGCATATCAAAGATAAGCCGCTGTCTTTTGAAGTGTTCTCGGATGACTTCGCGGAGATGGAACGTCAGGCCATAGAGATCGCCAGTTGGGGCGATAACGTTTACGTCAAGATCCCCGTGACCAACACCAAACAAGAGACTTGCTATACGCTGGTGAAGAAACTCGGTGCACAAAAGGTCAAGATGAACGTAACTGCCATCATGGCGATGACACAAGTTCGGGATGTGGTCGCCGCGCTCAATCCGAATGTGCCAAGCTATGTTTCGGTTTTTGCTGGACGCATCGCTGATACGGGCCGGGACCCAGTTCCCATGATGGCGGCAGCGGTAGAAATGCTCAAAGTTGCGCCAGCAGCAGAGCTGATCTGGGCCAGTCCGCGTGAGTTGCTCAACATCTTCCAGGCGGATGAGGTGGGCTGCCAGGTGATTACAGTGACCAATGATATTTTGAAGAAGTTGTCATTGGTTGGATACGACTTGGACACCTATTCGCTGGATACAGTGAAGATGTTTTACAACGATGCCGTTGCCGCTGGATTTAAGCTGTGAGTAAAGTCGCGCTCATCACCGGGGTAACTGGTCAAGACGGGTCTTACCTTGCCGAGTTGCTACTCGGCAAGGGCTATGAAGTGCACGGAATCTTGGGCAACCTGGATGCTAAGCGGGACTGGGGTCACGCTAAAGACTACGTCGAGATGCAATGGCTCATGCTGCAGCAGGACGTGGCCGAAGACTATGTGATTGCCATAGGCGCCCAGTACAGCGTGCGTGAATTTGTGAATGCCGCTGCGCAAGAGATTGGACTTTCCATTCGCTGGGAGGGCCATGGCGTCGACGAGAAGGGGTTTGATGCCAAGGGCAAATGCGTGGTTGCCGTTGATCCGCGCTATTTCCGTCCTACTGAGGTTGAGACACTGTTAGGCGATGCCAGCAAGGCCAAGGAGAAGCTGGGCTGGACCCCAAAAATCAGCTTCCAGGAGTTGGTCAGCGAGATGATGCGCGAAGACCTCAAGGCGGCTGAGCATGATGAGTTGGTCCGGCGCCATGGGTTTAGTACCCCGAACTATCACGAGTAAGCGTATGAATAAACATGCCAGGATTTATGTGGCGGGGCATCGTGGCATGGTGGGCTCGGCTATTGCGCGGCGTCTTCAAGCTGCGGGCTACACCAATGTACTGACGCGTACTCATGAGGAGCTGGACTTGACAAGGCAGCTGCCGGTTGAGCAGTTTTTTCAGCAAGAGCATCCAGATTACATATTCTTGGCAGCGGCGAAGGTGGGTGGCATTCATGCCAATAACACCTGCCGAGGCGAGTTCATTTATCAAAACCTGATGATGGAGGCAAATATCGTCCATGCGGCCTGGAAAGCAGGTATAAAGCGAATACTATTTTTGGGATCAAGTTGTATCTATCCGCGCGATTGCTTGCAGCCCATCCGTGAGGAATATTTACTTACAGGGCCCCTGGAGCAGACTAATGAGCCTTACGCAATTGCCAAAATTGCAGGGATAAAGTTGTGTGAGAGCTATAACCGACAGTACGGTACTCAGTATGTCTCAGCAATGCCAACCAATCTGTATAGACCTAATGACAATTATGACCTTAATAATAGCCATGTACTGCCTGCCCTGATACGCAAGGCACATGAAGCTAAGCTACGCGGGGATAAGAGTTATCTGGTCTGGGGCTCAGGTAAGCCGATGCGCGAGTTTCTGTATGTGGACGATATGGCGGATGCGAGCGTTTTTTTGATAGAGCATCCCGAAATTCAGGGTGGGTTGTTCAACGTGGGTACGGGGCAAGATGTCTCGATCCGGGAATTAGCCGAGGTTGTTATGAGTGTTGTGGGCTTTGAGGGTGAAATTGTTTTTGATGCGACAAAGCCCGATGGAACGCCTCGCAAGCTCTTAAACGTAGATCGATTACGTGCTTTGGGTTGGCAGTCAAAAATTTTGCTACGCGATGGTATTGCGAGAACTTATGCCGATTTTCTAGCTAGGGAAACGATCTAGAAGTGAGTTTATCATCGACAAACCCGTTGGTGACGATCGCTGTCCCATCGTTCAATCAGGGGCAGTTTCTCGACGATGCTCTATCGTCTATTTTCCGGCAGCAGGTTCCTGTTGAGGTGTTTGTATTAGATGGCGGCTCGACAGATAACTCTCTTGAGGTAATCAACAAATGGCGCCCTCGCTTAGCCGGCTGGCGTAGCTATTTAGATTCAGGGCAGGCTGTTGCTATTAACGAGGGTATTGCCCTGGGCAGTGCACCTTTCGTGTGCTGGCTAAATAGTGATGATTGGTTTTTGAGTAACGGTTTGGCAACACTCGTCGGGGAGTTACAAGCCAATCCTAACCTACCGGCAGTGTATGGACGGTCATGGAATGTAGTGCAAAAAACGGGTAAGCGAACACCTGTATGGGTGGAGCCATTTAATGAAAGCCGACTGGCCTTGCGTTGTATCGTTTCCCAACCTGCAACATTGATACGTCGATCTGCATGGAACGCTGTGGGGGGCGTTGATGGGGGGCTTCATATGGCAATGGATTACGATTTATGGTGGCGCTTGTTTAGGCAGGTAGGAGCGTTGCAATTTGTAGATGAGTTTATTGCAGTTAATAGAATTCATGCGAAAACAAAATCAAATACCCAGCGTGTGGCGCATTATCGAGAAGCTATGAGTGTAGTTAGGAGGTACCATGGATCAGTCCCTTGGAAGTGGTGGTTGGCCCAGCCATATGCCGTGTGGTTTAAGTCTATGAAGCATTACTGGAATCTTTATCACTAATCTATTCAGACTTTTGGATCGAGATTATTTCTGATGCAAATATTGCACGTCTACAAGACCGCTCTTCCTGAGTCAAAGGGAGGTGTTGAGCAAGTTATTCACCAGATTGCAAAAGGCTGTGTTGCTCATGGAATATCGAGTGACGTTCTTTTTACATCTAGGTCAAAAAAACTAGACTCCTCGAACTATTCTGGATATAACATTCATAAATCCAAATGTATGTTTGAACTTGCTTCAAGCCCATTTTCGGTCTCTATTTTTTCTCAATTCCAGTCACTCGCAAAAAAAGCAGATGTAATTCACTATCATTTTCCGTGGCCAATGATGGATTTATTACATCTTTCGCTCCGGTCGAAAAAACCAGCAGTTATTACCTACCATTCCGACATAATCCGACAAAGATTTTTGTTGCATCTTTACTCACCTTTAATGCGATGGATGATGGGAAGTGCAGACAAAATTATCGCCACATCAGAAAATTATTTTAAGAGTAGCGAGATCTTAGGCTTTTTCAAATATAAAGTTGTCGTTATTCCTCTTGGACTAAGCGATGCAGAATATCTAATGCCGGTAGAATATAAAATTGACGGCTTCAGAAAGCAGTATGGGGAGCGATTCTTTCTCTTTATTGGGGTTCTTCGATATTACAAAGGATTGCATATTCTGTTGGAAGCTGCTCTTAGTACTGATTTTCCCATTTTGATTGTTGGTGCTGGGCCCACTGAACGTGAATTAAAGAGATATGCCCAATTGCTTGGTTTAAAGAACATTCATTTTCTTGGCCTCCTTCCGGATAGCGATAAGGTTGCACTCCTGCAATCGTGCTACTCGGTAGTATTCCCATCGCAAATGCGCTCGGAGGCTTTTGGTGTGACGCTACTTGAGGGCGCCATGTTTGGTAAGCCTCTAATATCGTGCGAGATTGGCACTGGAACCAGCTTTGTGAACCTAGCAAACGAGACCGGCGTTGTGATTCCCCCAAATGATCCCGTTTCGCTGCGCCACGCTATGCAATATCTTTGGGATCATCCAGAAAAAGCGTCTGAGATGGGCAAAAACGCTAGATTGCGTTACGAGAGACACTTTACGGGGGAGCAAATGGTGCGCTCTTATGTAAATCTATATAAATCTGTAGTTGATTAAAGCTGGAGCCCATCAATTTTTATTCTTGATTTACCGATGTATCGGATTACAGTGTCTGGCTTCCCCCATCCGCCCAAGACCATGAGTTAGGGAAGGCTAATCCCCTTCGCTGTCCAATCCTGAGCCGCTCCTGCCCGTAACGAGTGCCCGCTGATGTTCTGGGCGACTGATGTAGGCAGTGAGGCCTCTTTAGCCAGCTTTTTTAAGATCCTTCCGACCTGACCTGCTCCAAGCTTATTCGAGATGGCTCTGCCAGGTACTGCGCGAATGATTGGCCCATTTTTTGCGCCAATCTTCTCCTGCCGGTCAAGGATCGCTCTCAGCGTATTTTCGGATATCGGGAGCCATCTTCCCTCTCCCTCCTGATCGACTTTGCTTTTTCGTAGGTAAATCCCGACCTCAGATGAAGAGGGTTCGATATCCTCAAATCTAAGGGACACAAGCTCCGATCGTCTGGCCATGGTTTCGTAAGCGATCATCAGTAGCACCCTATCCCTGAGCGCCCTTAACACCTCTTTTGGCTCTCTGGCCACACAGACCCCGAGCATGGTTTCCAGGATATCCCTATTGATTGGCTGAGCCTGCTTGCAGGCCCGACCAAGTTTGCGATGCATCTTCCGGG
>JACCDP010075436.1_pt1 | contig 39621 bp, 26 predicted proteins | sample 7445841 | NCBI WGS metagenome assembly JACCDP01 (sample SAMN15323441, study PRJNA562643) | freshwater metagenome | isolation source: river surface water | place: USA:Blue River Watershed | collected 2017-08-17 | reverse complement strand
GGCTGAGCGTTTGCGCCTAGAAGGCGCGCGGTTGGGGGTTGGCGGTTAGGGGTTTGATTGATGCGGCTACCACTACACTCGACTCAGCACTCGATTCAGCACTCCGCACTCTGTCCTCTGTACTCTGTAATCCGTAATCTGTACTCTGCACTCCGCCTCTCGCATCTTCCTACGTCCTATTCCCTAACTCCTCCCCATGCCCACGTGTCACCTTGCCCCCGCGCCCCATGTCTATCGTTAGGGCCGACCGTCCCGGTCGGCCGGGGATGAGTCATATAAGGGGGGTTCCGATGACACCCCGGAAGGTTGACCGCCGTCCTTCGCGGCCTTTGATGAATTCATGAGCACCGGGAGCCATCGCTTCGGACGCATGTTTATCGCGGGCATCCAAGGCCAACCGCGACGCCACACCGGTCAACAAGCGCTAAGTGACTTCCAAGCCGGAGCCTTCACGCCGATGCTGGTCGCCGGGATCTACAATCCCGCGGGGCCGACCTTGACGGTCTTTTCCCTCTCCAAACCGGATAAAGACGGGGAGGTCTGGCTCTGCGAACATATGTTCAACCCCTTCCAGACGACTTTCCACCGGATGCTCCGCCTGAACCGAGACTTCTTGGAGCTCTCCCCTGAAGGCAGGCCGACCACCGGCGTGGATGAGGCCCTGCAATCCTTCGCCCGCGTCCACCTCGCAGGCGACCAAAGCTTCACCCCTGGAACTTTTCACACCTATTGCGCCGCCGTGAAACCGTCGACGACGGAGGCCGTCCTGCTCTCCTGGATGGAAGGCTCCGACAATACGGTCAAAGACCTCCAGGATCTCACGGACCCGAAACTTCGCCGTAATTTCGCCAAACGGGCCAGCTTCGAGCGCATCCAGCAGCGCATAGCCGACAAGCGCAAGACCACCCAGGCGGATGCGGTGAAACTGCTTCGGGCCGCCTTGGAGCCGGCCCAGCAAGCGGCCGAAAGGGAAGGCATCCTCGAAGGCTGGGATATCGCCCAAGCACGCGCCCCGGGCCTCAGGGTCGTGACCACTTCCTCCGAAATCAAGGAACTCTTCCTCATGGTTACCGGCATCCATTCCGGCCAAGCCAAAAGCTTGGTCACCGACAAGGTCACCTCCGGATCTTCAGCCCAACAGCCCGTCCAGTCCGAGCCTGATCGCATCCTTTCCGGTAGAGGCTTGGAGGCAAACAAACCCAAGACAACCGACCACCATCGACCCCAACTGGTCGAAAGAGACTTTCCGGCAGGAAGCTGGGCAACCTATTGGGTTTCCCTACATAGGCAGCATGGCAAAGCCGGCGGCTATCAGCGACCCACCGACGGCCTCGAAGCCTGGGGGCAGTTCACCGATGGTGACAGCATCCAGAAAAGCGCCCGCCTTGGTGACTGGCCGGCCATCGCCCGTCGACTCCAAGGCAAGAAGTTCTCGATGGGGCAGCTCGCCGTTCGTCACGCTAACCTCACCTTCGAAGGTCGCCCCGGCGTGACCTTCCTCTTCAAAGGTCAGCAAGGCGGGTCTCAGCTCGCGCACCGGACGATGGGGATTTTCAGCCGACATCAGCTCGGCGGGGCCATGGCCGACCTGGTGGAAGGCGGCAACTGGGTCTCGCTCACCTACATCTTCTCCCCGCACTGGTATGCCGCCGCCGGAGATCGGTCCTTCGACGCGGACTGGCCTACGCGGGAGAAAAGCGGGGCCGACGAGGTGGACGGGCGGAGGATCTGGTGCAACGGGATGCAGCATGCTATCAACGAGGCATTGGCCGAACTACCCGAGGGTTGCGTCGATGCCCTGTATTTCGACAGCTATGCGGCGAACGACCGCCTCGAACTGCTGACGGACCAACAACTGCAGACCCTGTTGAAGACCAAGCCCGACGGGCTCGCCAAAGTCCTGTCGCTACCCTATCCGCCCGCCCCGGGCCTATGGGATGCGTTGTTTGGCTGAAGGCGCTTCGCCCGAAAGCGAATACTTACTTTTCGTCCGGCGCCTCACGCATCTGCCTCGCGAAATCGAAGGCGAGAAGATGCAGGATCGCCATGCCGAAGCACCAATAGCCAATGACAAGGTTGAGGTCCATTCTCTCGGCATGGGATAGGTTCGGCTGGAGACGATCGCCCAACCCGACGGCCACAACCCAAAGCACCACGTAGGAAAGCAGCCCTAGCCAGCGAGCCGCCGGCTGACGACGGTGCAACAGGCGCATCTTGAAGCCGTGCACCCAGAGGAATGCCAGCAAGACCAAGGCGATCAGCCAAGCCGACTTGAACATCGCCCAGATCGCGCAACCCGGGGCCAACAATAGTTCCAGAAGCCCGATGACTTGGACCTTTTCCGGGAGGCCCGAGAGTTGCGGCGGCTTCACCACCGGCTCCTCGGGCTTTATCTTCATTAGGTTGGGGAGATCGGGACTCAGCAGCACCAGCATCTGCACCAGCATCTTCTGGCCGAGCACCGGGCGGAGGCCCGAGTTGAACCCGATCGCCCCTTCCCATGCCTGCAATAGGTTGAGCATTTCGATACGCTGCTGTTCCGGGTCCATCACCAGCTTCGCCATCTCCATCGCCTCGGCGTTGGTGAGACGCGCCGGGGTCTCGCCGCCCTTCAGGCCCATCGCCCTGAGCATGGCTTCAGCCATGTCGGCGCGCGCCCAAGGGTCCTTACGTTTACCGGGATCCCGCAAGTCCTGGAGATCCTCACGTCCCCGGGCCGTCGCCTGGTAGACCCGCGCGACCAACTTAAGGGTCTTCTCATGGCTCTGGGCGGGAAGCACATGGCATAGGGTGAAGGACGGGAGCCGCTCCGACTTGCCGAGCGCGTATCGCATCACGAAGTCGACAGAGGTATGCAAGGCCGCGAGGTTCCGTCCCTTCATGACGATGGTGCCGGTGGCGGCAGAGGCTTCGCTGTCGATCCGCCCAGGCTCGATTTTGACGCTCTTCTCGTCCAGCATGCCCAGACCGGCCTTCTTGCATGAGAAAGGATTCAGGGTGAACAGGGACAAACGCCAGCGACCCTCCAGATGCTCGTCCGGCTGGACCAGGTAGATGTTCAAAGTAGGGCCGAGAGGATTGAAGATACCCGTGATCAGGAGCGGGAACAGCGGCCCGTTATCGAATTCGCGGCTAAGCTGCTGGAGGTTCAGCGGCTTCGTCCTGTAGGGATTCCCCCAGAAAGAAATGTCCTCCGAAACCATCTCGAAGCCATCATCCTTGCTGAACTCCTCGAATTCATCGTACAGTTCCCGGGAGGAGATGTCGGGATACTCATCTTCATCATCCTCGAAAACTGCTTCCTCAGCCTCGGTTTCGGGGTCGTCCGGGGCGTCTTCCTCGGTACCGGCGGCCTCCGACCATGCTGCAAGGGCCGTGTTCAAGACCTTGGGTTCGGTCTCACGAGCGAGCAACGCCTCGAGACGCGGACGGAACCGGGCGAACGCCACCGCGAGATCTTCGCGCGCGAGCAATTCCATGGGTTCCTTGCCAGGCGGCAGACCGAAGTTGCGGCGAATATCCAACACCGCCTTGACGGGCTGCTGGGTGGCGATTCCGGGCAGCTTGTAAAGCGCGGCGCCCAGCTCACCGAAGTACTCCTCCGACTTGTCGGCCTCGAGGCGACGCAGGAGAAACTCGACCATCAAAGCCGTGACGAGATTGCTGCGCCGTTGAACCATCCGACGGCGTGCTTCCGGCGTCAGTCGCTCCCAGATTTCCTCCAGCAAGGGGAGCAGCCGCATGTCGCCGAGTAGCAACAGGCCGGCGGCGGCATGCCCTTCGTCATCTAAGCCAGGGCGGCCCATCTTAGCCCGCAGACCGCCACAGCTATGCAGGGCGACATGCTTAGGCCCCGTGAGCGGGTCGCCGTTCTCCTGGGGCATTACCATCGACACATCGAGGGCCGCCCCGGAGATGATTTGACCGTCGTTGTCGGCGTTAAGAAAGCAAAGCAGGGCCAGGTAGCGGTTCTGTCGGCCGTCGCTGACGAACTCCGTGATCCGGGTCAGCAGGCCTTGGCGGCGGCCGACCTCGGCCATGCCGAGATAACGGCGATAGAACGCGAACAAGTTACGCACCTGCGAGGCATCGGCGATCGACCCATAGCACTTAAGGGCCTCCTCTAGGACGAATTCCGTCTCGGCGAGGTTAAGGCCGCCCCACTCCGACTCCATCGCGAAGAGGCGCAGCGCCTCCTCGACGTCACCCTTCAACCCTGACCGCATGCCGGAAAACTCAGCCATACCCCTGAGTCTAGGTTATCTATTTATTCTTCAACGGTTAAAATAGGCTAACCCCAAGCCGATGACTACATGCTTCCCGCCCGAGTGGGCAGGCCGCTTGTTAGGGTGCGTGTGGGGTTATTGGTGACCGAGGCCGGCCTTGGTGCGGAGGTAGACGGTTCCGTTGATCACGAAAGTCTTGCCGACCTTGACCAGCTTTGCACTGCGGGAGGCGATGAAGTCATCCGGGAGCGCCCCGGAGGCGGCGGAATAGAAACCTGGGCAATCCTGGTCGACCGCCATGGCGAGTACTGCATCCGCCGCCTCTTCCAGGGAAGCGAACGGCCCGCTAATCCCGCCCCAGTCGCACATCCAGTAAAGACCGGCGAAAGCACGGACATCCGTGCTCCCGCGCTCGCCCTCCGTGTCCTCCAGGCTGAACTCCGTATCGCCCGACTCGATCGCCTGGGCCGCCAGAACCTTCAACTCATCCTCGTCTCTTGGCAGCCCCCTACCCGCCTTAATGAACCCCTCCGCGTGACCATAGGCCAGCAAAGCCTCCCTGAAACCAGGAGCCCCCATCGCCCCCTCCCAATCGTGGATATCGGACATCTCTCATGTATGCCCCGGAATAAGGATTAAGCAACCGACCTAAGCCTCGTCACCCCTGAGATCAATTAGTGAGTCCTAGCCCCATCCTCATTCGACCATTCGGAGACCTCCGGTGGCGGTGCTTTCTCGCGGTTACGTCTCCGCTCCTCGTCCCGACGGCGCAGTTCCTCTGTCAAATCATGCTGCACCGCCGCACTGTCCATGGACATCTCGCTGTGATCCTTGATCGCGCTGTGTTGCGCATAGGCATCAAAGATGGCCTGTTTCTCGCTGATGAGCCGCACAAGGTCTTCGTCAATCGAGTCCAACGCGATCAATCGGTGAACCATGACGTTGCGGCTCTGGCCCATGCGACGCACGCGGGCGATTGCCTGATTCTCCGTCGACGGCTTAAACTGCGGCTCCATCAGAACCACCACCTGAGCCGCCTGCAGGTTTAAGCCGACTCCACCAGCTTCGACCTGAAGCACCAGCACGGCGAAACCCGCCTGGGCCCCGAAAGCGTCGATGATGCTTAAGCGCTGCGCCGCAGGGATGTCCCCGGTGATCTGCGCGCAACCGCCGACAAGCGCGGAGACATCGTCCAGGACCTTCCGGAAGGTCGAGAAGACCGCGACCTTCCGTCCTTCGGCCCGATAGACCTCTAGCAATTCCGACAGCCTTTCATATTTAGCCGACCGACCCTCCCCCAGACCGACGGTCGTCGCCTGACGACGGTTCATCAAGTGAGGCTTTTGTGCCTCGGGTGAATTGAGTTCCTCCGGGGAGAGCTGCACATATTCATCCACCTTGGTCAACTCGGGGAGTTCCGTGAGCACGTCAGCCTGAGTCCTGCGCAGATAAACCTGGGCGACGCGTCGACGGGCCTCGTCCGCCGCCGGCAAGGTGCTAGCGATCAGGTAGTCCGCCCGGCTTTTCACCGAGGGTTGCACCATCACGACCAGCGTATGCAGTTCCTTGATCCGGTTTTCGAGGGCCGTACCAGACATGAAGACGACAAAGTCCGACTTGGCCGCCGCCGCCCGCACGGATCGTGTCCGGACAGCCGAGACATTTTTCACGAAATGCGCCTCGTCCACCGCCAGCATGTCCAGGTGGGGGATGGACGCGACCAGCGCACCGATGGTGCCGTAGGTGGTGATCGCCACGCCGCCGGTCAGGCTCCATTCCGTGAACCGGCGCATCCGTTCGGTCCCATGGACGATATAAGGCCGCAAACGGGTGTGTTTAGACACCTCTCGCTCCCAGTTAGTCAGGACACTGTTGGGCGCGACGACGAAAAAATGCCGACGGCCTTTGGCATGTAGATGGCACATCGCCGCCAACACCTGCACCGTCTTCCCCAGCCCCATGTCATCGCCCAGCAGCACCCGCTCCTGCTTGATCATATACTGGGCACCAAACTGCTGGTAACGTCGCAGCGTGGCCGTCAGAGGACCTGGCTCCAAAGGTAAAGCCTCCACCGCTCGGGCGATTGCCAAAGGAAGTTCACCGTGGATGCCATCATCCGAGGCCGGGGCGAGCGGCTCCAGGATAGGAGCCGACCTTGGATCTTCGATCTCCGGTGTCGGCGGATTCCTGCTATCCTCAGCATAGGCATCTCGATTCCGCTGACTCCCGGGCCGAAGACGGGTTTGGTTTGTCGCCGCCGGACGCGGCGGAGAGGCTGGTCGACTGGCTCCCCCGGAAGTCGGTCGCTCGACCTGGACCCCCGGTGCCGAGAATGGGCGGGGAGGCCTTGGCAAAGGCGCAATCGCGTCCATGATGGCATAGAACCAAGCCGCGTTGGCCGCAAAGCGCGGCATCGGGCTATTGGGCCCATCACTGGGGAGCGCCCTAATTGCTTGATACTTCGCCTCGGCAGACTGCCTAAGCTCTAGAACAAATGGCTCAATTTGCCCGACGTACTTGACCGTGCTCGCCTGTTTTTCGGCGGAGAACAGCAGCCCTTGCTGGCGCTGGGCCTCAATCCAGGCGATACTCCCGACAAGCTGGGTACGTCGCTCCCTGATCGACTCTATTTGGGCAGGCAAATCCCGGTGGATTGCTTCATACCGCGCCACGGACTCAATAAGCCTCTTTTCATCCGCCGTCAGACGATCTGGGTTAAGCGTCAATCCTGTCGTCTCTTTGACATGGCCACGCCACCTTGCGTAGGCGTCCATGACGGAATTCGAGGTCACAGGTCCTACTCCCGAGTAGTTTTCGAGTGAGCTACGGGTATGACATCGGAGGTCGCCCACCCTTCGGAAACCGTGGGCCACCAAGGGATTGATCCGGGCGTTAAACTGTCCTAAGACCTCGATGTCAGCCCCATGGATCCGCTCATCATGCGCCGCGGCCAAAGCCCGGTCGCGGGCCGCGATCACTTCGCAGCGGGCCTCCTCCTCCGCCAGCGCCAACTTCCCGGTGGCGAGGTTCAGCTGGGCCACCTCGTCATCAAAACTCCGCAGGGCCGCATGGGTGCCCAGGTAGCTCGTGACCCCACCGAGCATATTTTTGATTTTACGGAACATACCTCAGGCCTGAAGACCGATGGCCTCCAAGACAATCGTCCGTCCGATCGTGAATACGGATTTCATCAGGAGTAACTTTAGAAAGTCTTAATAATCACCCGAGGCAATCCCTCATATCATAGGCGGTCTTGGTCCGGTCCTTTAGAGTAAGCACCCACACAAACCGGCATCATGCCTCCAACCCTTATGCAGCTCGCCCCGTCATGTCTGCTCAGCAATCAGGTCCATACTGACAAGTGACCTGACCGCCCGCGGCAAAGTGACTTCGCACCGACTTACCCAGATATTGCCGGCGGATCTCCGCGGGGGCCACGGCGCCTTCGAATTCCGTACAGAGATAACCGGACCCGGGTATGAAGTCCGTAGGTTGCAAATTCCGGCTGGGATAGTGCGCTGGATTCGCGGGCTGCCAGCGATCGACGTGATAGACCTCGATGACGAATCCCTCCCATAGCGCGAGAACGTACCGGTAGTCTCGCGCCGTTTCCGGACTAAGATTCCAGACCCCCCGAGCGGCTTCGTAAAGCTCTTGGTCGCAGATACCCTCGCGATAAGTCTGCGCCAACTTCACGAAAACCACCTTATGCCTAATCTCGGCCTCTTCGGGCATATAACGCGCGGCTAAAGCACCGAGGCTAGTTCGCCCAAACTCCTCAGCCCCATGTCCGGCCACTTTATTCGTCAGGTTCGCTAAGCCATACGCATCAATCAAGGCCGCTTCCACGAGGAAAGCCTCCTCTTTGGTCTGCAGGCCATGCCTGATGATATCAATCTGCAGCTCCCTTCCCGCGGCCTTGATTTCGGCGATCTTGGCCGCCTTACGTTCGCCGTCCTCGGAGTCATCGTGCTGCAGGCATCGGTCGTCGATCCCTTTGCCGACGTAGAAGACGGAGCCGTCGCGTGGGTCAATCATGAGATAGACGTAATGACCCAGGGCTTTCGCCAAAGGCCAAGCAATGTTTTTAGGCTGGGGTAAGCGGTCGGCCATTCTTGAAGAATACAGCCTTCGGGCCTCGTGACCAGTGAATCCGCGGGCGGAGAGGATGACCCGCCGCCTATCAGGACAAACCTTCGGGGAAGCCGGTCCAGGTAATGGTGCCGTCGGCTTCGAGGTGGGCTTCGGCGCGGACGGCATTACGCTGGTCGGCGACGGTGTAGCGCGAGCTTACAAAGTGGACCTGTTGATTGGCGGAGCCGACCCAAGCGTTTTCGAAAGATCGTTGCGCTTGGACGTAGGGGCCGGCGACAACGATATCGGCGAGAGACCATAGCTTCTGCTGCGACGGAGACTTTAGCTGATCCTGTCGATAACCGGTAAAGATGAAGACGCTTAGGCCACGGGCCCGACAGGCCGAAGCCAGCTGCGCCAACGCTTCCGCCCGTGCCATGGGCTCGCCGCCGGTGAAGGTGACGCCTTCAAGCCCCACTTCGGCCGAGATCTGCGCCACCAATTCCTCGATGCGGACCTCCCGGCCCCCCTGGGGAGCCCAAGTGTCCTGGTTCCAGCAGCCCGGACAATGGATCGGACAGCCCTGCACCCAGACGACGAAGCGTTCGCCCGGGCCATTGGCCAGGCTCCGCGCGATCGTCCGGGCAATCCGCAGTTTCACTGGATGACCATCTTGACGAACGTGAAGCGCTTCTTGCCGTTCACGACCTCCTCCTTGACCTTGAAGTTGCGCTGCTTGGCTTGGGCCAAAAGCGCTTCGGTGCGTTCGGCAACCAGCTTGCGTTGCTCCTCCAGGATGCGCTGCCGCTCGGCCTCGGCGGCGACGCGCAGGCGTTCCTCGATGATGGACTTATAGGTCTCGTTGATCCGGGCCAACTGCCTTTGGACTTCGGCGTTGACCCTTAAATCCATCCCCGCCGCGACGTAGCCCCGCGGAGAAGGCTCAAAGGTGAGCATGGTCCCATAAACTTGGATGCTCGGTACCGTGATGACTTCACCGACCGTGTTGACCGCTAACTTGCACTGGCGGATGGCCTCCACGAGGACCTCCCGGTCGGTCATGGCGGTGGGAATGCGGACGTAAGCGCTCATGGTTCAGCCCTGCTGGTTGGATTGGATGTTCTTGATGGCACGGTCGCCGGCGTCGCCGCCTCCCGTATGCTCGATGGTGGCACCGCCGAGATTCATCCCCTTCATGAGCGCCTCGATCTCCTTGAGGCAGGCGCCACCGGTGAAGCCCTCGGCCTTCATGGTCATCTCCCCCTTCTCGTCGATTTCGACGATGATATGGACCTGTTTTTCCATTGGAACTTTTTAGGAGAAATCTCTCGCGGCGTCAATGGTCGGCTAGCTCTTCGTGTTCCGTTGGTGTGGGCCGATATACCCGATCACCCAGAGCTTGTTGGCGTCGTCCCAGAGGAAGCCAATGCGGATCATATTGGTCGGGTCGGACCCGATCCCGAACTTCAGATGTTGTTCCGCGAAGGCCCTCCGGCCGCCCGGCAAAGGATAATCGACCCGATACCATTCTTCGAAGCGACTCATGGTCTCTTCCGTCTGATTGCCGGAATAGGACCAGTTAGGCAGCACCTTCTTGAGGCTCTCTTCGGGGATGCCCATCGCCTTGCGTTGGGCCTTGGACTGCCAGAACGGTCCGGCCAACCAGCGAAACGCCGTCAGGACATCCGTCGGATGGGCGAAGGGCGCATCCTCTTCCGACTTAGAATTCAGGACGAAGATCAACTTGCCGGCCAATTCCTTCTTCGCCGCCGCCACGGCTTCGGCCAAGCTGTTGACTTCCGGGACATGTCGGAGCGCCGTCTGCCAGGCTTCGCCACCGCGCACGCGTCGCAAGCCTTCCGAGGCGATCCGCCGCCATTCACGGAGCGCCGAGACTTCATCCCAAAGCTTCCGGTTATCCTCCGCCAGCGTCTTCACGTCATTTTCCAGCGCATCGACATCGTTGACGTACTCTTGGCACAGCGACTCTTTCTGCGCCTGCAACGCGGCGACCTGCTCCTTCATCTTATCCAATTCCGACGCGTTCGCCCGGAGGGCGATGACCTCCGGCGAGGGCAAGGTCTGGAGCCGTTGCAGCTCCTGCATGCGGAGCAAGCTGACGAGGTCCTGCCAAAGCAGGAAGCCTGGATAAATCCGGTGGGCGCTGACCTCCGCCAATTGACCCACGACGTTGTCGACCAAGCCCATGGCCGACTTGGCTTCCAAACTCTCCCGGATACTTTCGACGGAGAGCAGCGGATGGTTGTAGGGATTGGCGTCGGTCGTGAAACCTGGTCGATAGATTCGGATCGAGCCACCCCAGCAGACCAAGCGATTCGAGCCGACGGCGGTTTCGAGGGCAAAAGTTGTCTCCCACGACTCCGCCACCATGACGTAAGCCAGCGAGCCCAACTTACGGGCCCAGAGCTCGGGTTCGACCAACGTCTGCCCCTCGCGATTCCGGGTGATCAAGACCACCGGATGCTGCCGGTCTGGCGAAACGAGGAAGTTAACTAAGCCATCAACCTCGGACATCTTGAGTTCGTATGGCCGATCGGAGAGCGGCCGACTCCCCGTCGCATCCTTGCCGCCAAAGCGACGCAACAGCTCGATCACGATATTCGGCTGGCTGGACCGACGGTAAATAGCCTCGCCGCGGTCCTCGACCCAAGCGACCCCGACTTCGCAGGTGAAGCGCATCGCCTCCCCCTGCTGGCTGATGGTTAAGTTGATGACCCAACGCAAATCGGGGTCTTCGCTGTCCGGGTGCTGGACCTGAATACCCCAGCTGACCTGCGTAGCTTCCGTGACGAGCACGGCTTCCACCGACCAGCCTGACCCCAGGATGGTCAGCGGGCGCGCCACCGCTTCACCGCGCCATCCCTCGGGACGCACCAAGCCGGGTCGCGGCCGACCCTGTCGAATAAAGACCCAATCCTCGATGACCGCGGCGACCTCATGGAGGCTCGCGGGCGGGCGCTGCAGGAAGAAGGCCGTGCGATAGAGGGGCTTCATGGGGCGATTCAATCTCGCCACCCATGCGGGGCAAGACCATCTCGGAAGGGTCTCCATGGCCCGCCCCCCGACCAAAATCCGGCTCCATAAGACCCTTAAAGAAGGGCTCCGGCGGTGCGTCTACCGTCGGTGGCAGGCGGAAGTCAAAGGGAGCATGCTGCTGACCTGGACCTGGGAGCTCGAAAGGCTTTACCGCGGCAACACGCCCTACCCCTTCAGGCCGATCAAGAAAGTTTGCCGGACTTACCCGTCCCGCCCCTTGGCCTTGGCCGCCCTTTGGCAAGCTCGTCAACGGCGACTGACGCTCGGTTACCGTCCAAATTGAGCCTGCAAAAAACTGCGCCAATCGATGGGGCGTCCCGCCTCTTCTCGCTGGACGACCCCGACCTGCCGGCGCTCACCCATGATTGTGATCGGGACATTACGCAGACTCAGGCCAAGCCAACGTTGGCTACTCAACTGATAATGAAAGCAAAGGAATACCTCGTTGCGTATCTTGGTCACGAGGACGGCATCCGGGGAAGTATTGTCAGACCAATCCATGATGATGTCTCCCTCGGCGGGGTCTGGTTCAATCTCGCGCCCACGGAGCATTGGTCCGGCGAACGCGACCTCCAGTTTTCCGCGCGGGAGCATCGGCAACCCCATCATTACATGCTGGGGTAATGGGTAATCCGCAACCAGCGGCGCAAAGCCCCCGTGGGTGGCCATGTACTCGAAACTACCCAGCGGGCCAAAGCCGCAAACTAACCGCGGGGTGCCATCGCTGAGATGGGGCTGGCGAGCGAAAGCTGCGCTGGCCTGATAATTTCTCACCTCCATTTCGCCCGTGGCCGGCACCCCGATCTGCAACTCAGGACAAGGCGGGGCCACGCCCGCAAAAAAGATCGGCGGATGCACGACTGGACTCATTGTCGCGTCACTTCGTGCGGAAAATATCCACCGAGGTCTCCATGCACGGACGGAGGTCCATGTCGCTGGCGCCGATGTGCAGCCAGCCGTCCGGTCGCTGGTAAATATCGAAGCCGCGGCCGATCTTCACCGTCCAGCCGTTGCTGAGGACGATGTGGCGATCGTGCAAGGTCGGCTTGACCTCGATGGTGAGTTCGACGTCGTGCGCCTTCAGGCTCTCGGCGATCGTCTCGAGCTTCGGCATGGCCTCCGCCTTCTCCACCTCGTCCTCGAATTTCGTGACGAGCTTGATTTTCTTTGGTTTCGCGAGACGGACGGCCAACTCGCAGAACTTCAGGAAATTCAGAATCTGGTGCTGATGCCGAATGTAGGCATCCTCAACCAGGATTTCGTGGGCACCGGGCAGGTAGTCGCCAAGAATCGACTGATAGGAATACCCGACGGCGCCATAATGAATTCGGTAATGTCGCTCCGCCAGGACCGCGGCGGGCGCCGCGGCCGACGCCACCGGAGCAGGCGGGGGCGGCGTGACTTCCGGCGGGGCCGCCGCTTCGACCTTGGTCGCGGCCGGCGGCGGCGGTGGTGACGTCGGGTTCTCGCCCGGGCCGGTGAAGAGCGAAGGTCCTTTCGCGGCCAGTTGGCTGCTCCGCGCCGGACGCTGCACCGCCGGCGAGTCCTTGGACTCCGGACAATAGACGACCCGGTTCTGTCCAGCAGAGTCGATGAAGCTCAGGTTGATCTGGGCGAACTCGTCGTCGGGCTTGAGCTTGTTCAGCTGCTCCTTCACGCGGCGACGGCCTTCGACCGCGTAGGTGAGGTATTCGTCGAGCTCGGACGGCGTGGGCTCCGAGGCCGGATCAGGGTGCAGCAACTTCAAGAGCGCACAGACGGTCTTGAGGACGGCGGTCTGGTCGCGCTGTGCATACCCTTCACCCAGCTGGCATTTGGCCTTGGCGTAGGCGAAGCGGTTGGTCTTCCGCGCCAGATGGTGGAAGGACGCGGCAAGATACTCGATGATCAGGCCGTAGTGCTTCGTGAGGCTCTCTTCCTTGGCCTTGGGGATTTCCCAGCCCGGGACATAATAATGGAAACGGTCCTGGATGGCCAAATCGAAGACGGCATGGAGCGGCTTGAAGAGGTTATACTCCCGAGAATCCACCACCGCCTGGACGGCGTCGTCGATATTTCCCAAGAAAACCATGCTGGCATTGGCCGTCACGCTCGCGCTGCCGCGGGTGAAGTTACCATTGGCCATGTACTGCTTCATGATCTGGAACGTCTCGCGGTCCTTGACCACGACGCCTTCCCCGACCTCGTCAAAGGCCACCACGTCCCAGAAACCGATCAGGCCAGGCTTCTTGCGCCCAGCGTTCCACCACAAGGTCGAGGCGCTGGTCGGCGCCCCGAGCAAGGTCGAATAAGGGGAGAATTCGCTGAACGAGTAGGATTTCCCGTTACCGCGCGGGCCCAGCTCGATGTAGTTGTAGTTCGACTCCACCAAGGGGAATAGCCGGGCCAGATAATGGAACTTCAGGCGCCGGCTCATCTTGCTCGGCTCCAGTCCGAACGAGCGGATCAGCACGTCCAGCCACTCATGCGTAGTGAAACCGGCCCGCGCCTTGGCGAAGGCCTCGAAGTCGAACCGCGACATCTGGATCGGCTTCAGGTCCTCGATGAAGAACGCATAGTCGTCGTCCTCCGTCGGGTTGGCTGCGACCGTGCACTCGGCCCAGATGCCGCCTTCGTAGATGCGCTCGTTCTCGTTCTGGTGGAAACGCTCGTTGATGGCGATACGGCCCGACCCGAAGTTTTCCATCCGGCCCCAAGTGCGCTTCTCCTTCTCGTTGAACGTCACGTGGATCTTATCGATGAAACTCTTCCGGCCGTCGCGATTCACGCTGATCTGGGCGCGATTGGCCTCATCGGGCCCGACGAAGCTCCGCTGGAGCGTCTCAAGCACTACCTTGAGGCCTTCTTCGATTTCCCGGACATCATCCGTCGCGCAATAGCGGGAAAGGAGGAATTCCAGGACGAAGGAGGGCACATTGGTCCCCTTCTTCACGCGCTGCAAAAGGTCCTTGCGGACCACGCGGCCGACGAAGGCCTCGTTCAATTTACGGTCCAGGTCGTCAGGGGCGCTCATCGGTGGAATTGGGTTTCGAGTTCGAGCTTGGCATAGCTTTGTTGCGTCACGGGGTCAACGATGCTCACGGTGAACGGCCCGGCAAAGGCTTCCTCGAGGCGTAGGCAGAACGAAGCGAGCTGTCCCGGTCGGATTCGCAAGTATCCCGTCGCCGGGTTGGTGTGATCGCCTTGGACCACCCAACCGATTTCCTGGCCCGCGGCATCCTGGGCGACCACGCGTAGTTCGACTTCTGTGGCGAACATCTCGGCCTGTGACCAGATGACGTCGATGAACGGCCGACGGGCCGTGACTAACTTAGTCTTGCCGCCCTTGTAGAGGGCCGTGATTTCCATGGTCGTACGCTGGGGAACATTGGCGGTGGCCAATTTGACGACCATGCGTGGCAGGACATTCTCCTGGAGGGAAATACCTTCATGGAAATAGCCCTTGGGCGAACGGTAGCTGGTGAACGCGCGGGGCGTGGCCAGATGCTCGAACTCGCCGGGGATGCCCAACGCGGTGCGGGCCAAGACGGCGTTCGCCGAATCCGACGTGCCCCGCCCCAAGACGCAACGCTTCGTATGTTTCGTCCATTCACCTTCGGGGTATTCACACGTCGTCCCCGCACCGACGTCCATATTCAGCATAAACCCATGGTCCGTCGCGATGACGACATGGGTGAAGCCCATCTCCTGCAGCTTCCGGATACCCTTCTGCACATTGTTAAGGAGCTTGGGGATGATCCGCATGGTGAGCTCCTCCGATTTTTCGGCGGATGCATCGATACTGCTATCGCGGACCAGGAGCAGGTTGACGTTTTCCGCGACCATCGGCCGGCGGGCGCCGATCAGTTCCTCCAGATTGATATCCTGACAGCGGTCGCCCTTTTGCTGCTTCATCCAGGCGAAGCGTTTTTGGGGGTCGGTGGCGACCATGTCGCCCAGGTAGGTCGTCAGTTCGCCCTCCTTGAGTTTCAGCGCGAGGTTACCTTTCGCCTTGGGCATCAAGCTCGCCATCCCGATCTCGGTATAGGTCGGCAACTGGGCGCAGGCGACCTTCAGGTCGACTTGATAGTTCTTCACCAGCTGTTGCTCCAGATCGCGGGCCAGCTCAAAACGCAAGGCATCGATGAGGAAATAGGCAACGCGGTTAGGTTCACGGCTTTCGAGGAGCGGCTCGACGACCTTATCGAAGAGCTCGCTATTCTCGAGGTACTCCAGGCCCCGCAACGGCCAGCCGGCCGCGGTCACGGCCGCCAAAGTCGCCGCATGGAGACGCTGGGTGAAACGGACATAGGCCTCTCGCGCCAAGGTGATGACGGCGTCGAGCCCCTGATGATGCTCCACGCGGTCAACCAAGACGCTCTCCAGGTAGCGATGCAGACGATCGGCATGGCAAAGCTTGCCGACGTAGTGCTCGACCAACGCCGGCAGGTCGCTCGGGAGCGCGGCGAAGTCGGCGAGCTTCTCCAGTAAGTCCAGCGCCCGACCGGCGACTTCCCACTCCACCTTGCGGCCTTGGTAGGTTTCGACGTTGATCCACATTGAACGCCGACGGATTTCGACCAGCGCCCGGGCCGAGGACCATTGCTGCGCGTGGATGGCTGCGACGAACCGGTCCAAGAAGTAAGTCTCCTCGAACGCGAAAGTGTCGCGTTCGCCGAGGCTACTCATCCCGACGGCCTGCTGCTCCAGGCCGAGTTGGTCGGCCAGACGATTGGCCCGCTCGATGTAGGCCTCCTGGAAGCGACCAGCGCGGAGACCGTCGCAGAGCTGGTAGACGAACGGCTGGGCCCCATCGGCCGCCCGCGGGACCGTCCGGAGGCTGGCCGGCAGGTCGACGCGGGAGGAATCGAAGTAGAATTCGCTGAACAACAGCAGCAGCCAAAGGTAATCCTGCAGGCTGGCGAGATCGGCGGACGGAGCGGCCACGCCAAGGACGTCTTGGATGCACTGCTTGGCTTCCGGCAGCCAGCTGAGATTCCGGAGGCGCTCCGCCTGCTCCGGCGTCGGGCAGAGCAGGCCTTCGAAGATCGCGCGCGTATCGGGATGGTTCAGGCCAAGCGCCGCCTGCAGCTGCACAAACTGGGTACCGCCACCCAGCGCATTGATGAGGGCAAACGGCGGGGCTTCCTGACCTTCGAAAAGGCGCTGGATGCCCACCGCGTTCTCGGGACGCGCGCGGAGACAGAGTGCCTTATAGGAGTCGCCGGCCCCGGCGGGAAAGATCTCGCCCACCGCCGCCACCGCCGCGAATGGGTCGAGCTTCTTGCCTTCGTCCGTCAACGGACGCGGCGTCGGTGTCCAGATGATCAATGTCTCGATGCGCCGCGCGCCAAGGTCGGCCAAGGCCAAGGCGGCCGCGGAGCGGGCGTCGATGATCGAGGCTTGCGCGTCGATGACCTTCAGGCGAGGCGTCGCCATGGCCAAGACCAGACCGTGATAGAGGCCCGCTGGGTCATAGACGACAAGGGCGCGGGCCCTATCGGCGCGCGGGCGGAGAATTTCGTCCTGCAGAAACTTTTCGATTGTCATAAATTAGGTAGAAGGCGGGTTTTTCTTGCGACCACGCGTGGCCTTAGGCGGTTCGGGCGGGCAAAGCTCGTCCTTGCCGTGGGCGATCGCGATGGAGCGGTCCTTTTTGCAAATTTCCAATACACGGTCCGGCCACATGGCCATCGCGAGGTGGGACCAATCGTAGTCCCCGCGGGCGAGCTCTTTCCAACAGGCCTCTAGATTCTTACGGAAGCCGGCATGGCGGAAATACTTCGCAAGCGGGCAGGCCGTGATGAGGACGCCGTCGTTTTGATTCGGGCGGTAACCGCGCTTAATCAAATCTAAGAAGTCCGCACGCATCTCCTCCAGCTCCTGGCGGAGCGCTTCCAGTTCGCCGATCTTACCCCCGGGAGTAGCTCGGCGATTTTCGATTTCTTGGGAAAGCGTGCGAATCTTCGGCGAAAGCACGTCGGCAATCAGCTTCGGCAAAGATTGGTTGTCTAGTTTGGGGTAATAGACCCAAATGGTAAAATTACCCGACTTCGTCGAGAGCGGCCAGTAAATGGGGGCTTGCCGGCGGCTTTTTGAGTAGACGGCGAGATGGTCGGCGAAAAAACCTGAAGGCTTTGTGAGATAATCTCGAAGCGTAGCCACCTGGAGCTGCAGACTGAGGGCGCTTTCAGCATCATCTCCGAATTCCTTGATGAGGTTATGCCTCACAGACTCCGCATAACCAGAGATGGCCTGGGCGTCATCCAACAAATACAGCAGTTGGCCATCGCGGGCTAAGCCAGGAGGTACCTCAGGCAAAGGAGTCAAGGGGTCATCTGGCAGTGCTTGATCGGGTGTGGCATTTTCAGCATTCCAGCGCCCAAAAGATACGCCGACAGCAAAAGAAACGGCTGATTTCGCCAAGTCTCCAGATTCCTCTGATTCGGCCTCCTCGTCGACGGCTTCAGCCGGACGACTACGGGCCGAATGCCCGCCTTGAATCGGAGCAACACCACCATAAGCGCTGAGCACAAGCTTCTCGATGCTGGCTTGCTGTTGCGCAAACTCGTTTTCCAGCTGAGTCCTTAGCGCCGTCTCAGCGTCTTGCGAATCGGCCATCGTGGAGGCCTTGATTGCCGGTCGACTAAACCACGGCGAGCGCTCCGACCGAACCGCTAATCGACGTCGATTCAGCCAGCAGGCCTTAGCGAGATTCTCCACCTCGTTCTTAAGGCTCCCGTCTACCTCTGGTACCGGCACTAGCTGCATAACACCTGCAATAAAGAGCGGCATCTCATCCTTGCCGACATTCAACCTGTAGAGGGACTCAAAAAAGCTGCTGTTTGTCAGACCTAGCAAGAATAGCAGATCACCTTCAGGGGCGAAATATTGGAATCCGTTATGAGAGAAAACACAGCCACGCGGGGTGATGTGCGGGGCCAAACGGAGCGAACGAAGGGTCTGAAAGGAGCCTGCCTTAAAGTAGTAATCGGTGTTCTGGACTCGTGCAGAAGATGAGGCTTTTAGTTCCGCCCCATTTTCCTGCCAATTTACCTTCATGTAAATATCCGCGTAAAAGGGCGAGACGCCGCCTCCTTTAGCAAAAGGCTGCCAAGAATCCCCAATCGGGGCCTCCCACCAACAACGTACAAAACGGAAGTCGTCAGCCGTGGCTAGTCCTTGGCGAGCTGTTCGGTTTCCTGACTCAAAAGCTGGTAATTGCTTGAAGAGCCTACGAACTGCCTCACTGACCCAATAAGCGAACGGCGCATTCGGCACCTGCTCGAAGGATGTCGGGTCGAGCGTGAACACCGCCGCCCCTCCCTGGCCAACGTTAAACTGGCGCACAGCCTCGGCCAGAGGTCCCGCAGGGGACTCGGCGTCGAGCAGACGGAAGCAGGTGAGCTCGGGCATGGTCAATCGGTGGCTTTCTTGCGTCCGCGGGTGCCCCTCACCGGCGCGGCCGGGCAAAGCTCTTCCTTGCCGTGGGCGATCGCGATGGAGCGGTCCTTTTTGCAGACTTCCAACACACGTTCCGGCCACATCGCCATCGCGAGGTGGGACCAATCGTAGTCCCCGCGGGCAAGCTCCTTCCAGCATGCGTCAAGATTCTTACGGAAACCCGCATGACGGAAATACTTCGCCAGCGGGCAAGCCGTGATGAGCACCCCGTCGTTTTGATTCGGTCGGTAGCCGCGGTTGATCAAGTCCAAGAAGTCGGTGCGCATTTCCTCTAGCTCCTGGCGGAGGGCCTCCAGTTCGCCGATCTTCCCCCCGGGAGTCGCACGGCGGTTCTCGATCTCCTGGGAAAGCGTGCGAATCTTCGGTGAGAGCACATCGGCGATCAGCTTGGGCAGCGATTGGTCGTCTAGCTTGGGGTAATAGACCCAAATTGTGAAGTTACCCGACTTCGTTGTGAGCGGCCAATAGATTGGAGCCAGCCTGGGGCTGTCGGTATAAAGCGCCAAATGGTCCGCAAAGAAGCCCGAAGGCTTGTAAAGATAGCTGCGCAGGTCATCAGCAGCCAGTCCTTCGGCGATGGCCAATTCGACCTGTCCCGCACTCTCACCGAAAATGATCGCGGCTTCCTTAGTGATAGCCGCTGACACCAGCTCTCCCATGCCGTCATCCGTTAAGTATAGTTTAGCGGAAACCGTATTCATTGAGCCGGGCGGAACTGACGGCAGGGCCGCGAAAAGGTCATCCGGGACGACAGTGTTCCACTCGATGGTCGCTGATTCTTTGGACCAGCGGCCGATGGCTCTCCCAAACAAATATGAAAACAGCCGCTGGGCAGGAGACTGAAGCGTGGCTGTTCCATACATCTTCGCGGTGGCAGTAGTTAAGCTTTCGTCCGATGAATAGCCCGTCACTCCGTCCATGCCATAAGCTCGATCAACTAACTGGTTAATTTTAGTTTCAATTTCGGCGAGCGACGAGATGAGCGCTGCCCGCTCCCTTTCTTCGGTCTCAATCGTTAGGCTACTCTGAGCGTTGCCCAACTCCAGTCTGGTTGGTCGCACAAAGAATCTAGAGTTTTCGCTGAGCCGAGCCCGACTACGCTGCAGGCGGGCGGCCTCGAGAGCCAATCGGCTGAGCTCTAGTCGGTCGCCTTGGTCAAGTATTACGGTCGGCAGTTGCCCCACGATACCGTTAACAAACTCGGGGTGAGCGTCGCGCCCAAGCATGACTTTTGCCAAGTAATTGAAAGCAGCCGAGTTGGTTAACGCCAATAAAGATCCGAGTTCTGCCTGCTCAGAGAAAATTCCGGAGCCTCGATCGCTTATAATCGCGTCACTGGGCAGCACATAGGTGCTAAGTTTGTGAAGGCGCTTAGGCCATGATAGTCCAGATTTGAAATAAAAATCCGGGTTGCGGATGACTGCTGCCTTAAATGCACGAAGTTCTTCCCCGTGATGCGCCCAATTAACCACCTGGTTAATGTCAGAATAATACGGAGAGTATGATCCACCTTTAGCAAACGGCCACCAACGCCGCTCTGGCTTACCGGTCTTTTGAACTGGGACCTCCCACCAACAACGCAAAAAACGGAAGTTGTCCGCCGTAGCCAAACCTTGCCTTGCGGTCCTTGACGTCGACTCCAACGCCGGCGTGGTGGAGAAAATTTTCCGAACTTTATCCTCAACCCAATAGGCAAAAGGAGCATTTGGGACTTCGCCGAAACTTCCCGCATCAATCAAATATACCGACTTTGGCCCTTCGCCTGCCCCCATCTGGCGCACCGCCTCGGCCAGAGGCTCCGCGGGGGACTCGGCGTCAAGCAGACGGAAGCAGGTGAGCTCAGGCATGGGGCTTGAGGAAGACGTAGGCGGCGGCTTCGACCATGGCTTCGTCCATCACGCCGTGACCAAGGTCGACCAAGAGCTTGGGCTCAAAGGCCTTCAGGACGACCTCTTCGCGCCACTTGGTGTATGAGGACAGGAAGAAGCAGGTGCGCGAGGTGATGGCGCCGAGGCGACCACCCGGGTGCAAGAGCTCGCCGCCGCGCTCGACGAAGGCGGCCAGGATGTCGCAATAACTATTCGGATAGAGATCCTTGGACTGTTTCTTGAAGCCCACCGACCACTCGCCGAAGGGCGGATTCATGACGACGACATCAAAGCGTTCGCGGCAGAGGTCGATGAACGCAAAGCCTTGGGCGGCATCTTCCGCGAACATGCGTCGCTGGAGGCCGCCTTGCTCGAGGCGGGCCGAGTAGCGGGCGAGCTCCGCGTAGAGACGGGCTTCGGCGTTGGCCCAGAAGGATGCATCCGCGACCCCGCCCAGCGAAAAGCCGGGCAAGGCATCTTGGGTGGCGACCGGACGATCGGCGCCCAGGCCGGGCAAGGCCTTCTGGACGACGGCTTGATCCCGGCGTTTCTCCTGCTTCACGGCGTCAGCGATGGCGCCTTCGATCCGGAGCAAGACGCCGGCTTCGCCCGCGAGTTCCATGGCTTCGACGATTCGACGGAGCAACTTAGCCAAAATCTCATTCTCCGGCGTGCCCGCGAGGTGGGCCGCGATGAATTCGTCGAGGAGCTGGCGGTTGCCCGGCATGGGCTCGGCACAGACGACGTGGGATTTACGAATCGGCGGACGTTCGGCCGCGCTGACGCGCAGCTGCTGCCAGGCTTTCTGCGCGCGCAACCAGAGCGCCAAGCGGGCGATCTGCACGGCGCGCGGGTCAATATCGACGCCGTAGATATTGTTTTCGAGGATCAACCGCGGGACCTCGCGACGGAAAGCCTCCCGATCAGGATAATCGGTCCGGAGCGTCCCGACCGAGCGATCCCAGGCTTCGGCATAGATGACCTCGAAGAGCTCAAAAGCGTAGAGGCCGAAATGCATCGAGCCACAAGCCGGGTCGAGGAAGCGCAAGGCGCGGGGGTCCTTGAGCGGACGATGCGGGACTTCTTCTGGTAGTTGCAGTCGCTCGGCCGAGGGGAGTTCCGGCGGAATCGGGGCGGCCGTGGACTTTTCCTGCGGGGCGAGGAACTTGGTCTGCGGACGGCGGACCAAGTAACGGCAACGATCGACGAAAGAGGTCGCCCCTTCGGTCATCTCATACCAAAGCCGGCCGAGGGAGTTGTCCGTCAGGAATTCGACGACGTAGCGCGGGGTGAAGAACTGGTTACGAACGGCCAGCTCCCGGCTGGTCCGGGGCGCCTGGGAGTCGTCGCGCATCTGCTTCCGCTCCTCGGGGTCATTGTAATACTGGTAGATCCAGCCGATCGTCTCATCCTCGGCCCAGAGCGGATCGACCGCCCCGTCGTTCATCAGGGCGATCAGTTCCGTCAGCTTGGCTTCCGTCGGGAAGAGCAAAGCGTTGGCCGCCCCGGAGGCCATGACTTCACCGAGGTCCGTCGCGAGCTCATCGAAGAGACAGCGCAGGAACTGCCGGTAGGCCTCGTAGGTCGAAGCGTAGGCCACGACCGTCGAACCCTGCGAACTCGCGGCGTCCTTGAAGTTCAGGAAGCCCGTGGACTCGTAATGCGAAGCCAAGGCTTCTTCGATCAGCTGACGCTTCTCCGCCATCCGGACCGCCGCGAAGCGGTTGACGAGGCCGAAGGAAAGTTCCCGGGCCAAGCGGGCGAACGCGATCGACTCCCGGTCGCGCCCTTCGGGCGTGCCGGAACGGATGTGACTCAGGCGCTCCCGCAGGATGCGGGCGACCGTCAGTTCGGCCTGGCTCAGCGCAGGCAACGCCTCCAAGGGCTGGATGGTCGTCTCGCTCAGGCCGTAGACAGACTGCATCTGCACCATGAAATCGTCGGCCACGAGCTTGCGGGCCTTGGCGACGAAGCGCTGCAGGCCAGCGCGCTGTTCGGAGGTCAGACCCATGATCAGGGCAGTTGCTTGAACTTGAGACGGACCGGCGAGGACTGGAGCAAGCGGGCGAGTTGGCCGAACTGACCCTGCAGGGCCTGGACATCCGCCGCGGAACGCAGGACCTGCGGGCAAGTCAGCTCGAAATCGACCTCGGGCGCCGGGGGGGGCGTCGGCAGCGGCGTGGGCACGTAGGTCGGCACAGGCTCGCGCGTCGAGAGTTTCGCCGCGGCGTATTGGTGCAACGCGTTGAACGCGGCCAATTGGCTTTGCCCGCGCGCCCCCCCCGCCATCAGCCATTCGCGGAGGCCGGCCAGACCGACCGCCATGATCGGCGGCGGCTGGCGGAGCATCTGTTCAATGCTCGCCCGCTGCTCGGCATCCAAGGCCGTCATCCATTCCTGCATCTTCTGGAAGTTGGCGACCACTTGCTCCCGCTCCGCGGCATCATGAGCCTTGAGCTGAGCGATCATCGCCTCGACCAAGGCGGCGAGTCGGGGCTTGCCGGCCACCAACACGGCAGGCTGGAAGTTGCCTTGCAGGTCGGCGCGCGCCTGCTGGAAGGCCGCCAGCAAATCGACCAACTCGGCCTTCTCCTTGCCCAATTCCGTCGCGGCGGCGAGGTTCAGGTTTTCGAACTGGGCCGCATAATCGAGCGCCGCCAGCACGTCGTCGGTCAGCGCCAGCTGGAGGCCGCGCGCCCACTTCGCGTTGGTGTAGGTCGAACTTTCCTGCGCGCCGAGGCTCGCGATCGCGGCCGAGCCATCGCCGACGATCAGCTGGCTCAGCTGTTCGTTGGCCGTGATGACCCGAGCCTGGCAGGCCAACTTGTGCGCGGCCAAACGGCCGGCCAGATGGGTGAGCTTCGTGAGGAAGCCCGGCATATGGGTGATGACCGCCTGGGCCAGCGGCTTCTCCTGCGGCTGCACCGTGGTACCGAAGAGATCGGTCAGGCGTTGGGCCGCCAGACCGCGCAGCTCCGCGGACGGGGCGTTGATGCGGATCTCGAGGCCCACGGCGTGCAACCCCTGGGTGGTCGCCAGGGCACGGCGCGCGTCATCCGAAGCCGTCGCGTGGACGTGGTTGTTGATGATGAGCTGGATCTTGCCGGCCTGGAGCAAGGCGGCCAGCAGGTAACGCACCGTGTCCGGCGTCCAACCGTAAGGCGGCTCCTTGAAGCGGTCGACCACGTCCTTGCCCTGCGAGCGCCCGTGCGTCTGCAGCAGGTCGATGACGGCCGCGAGCGCGGGGTGCGCATCATTAACGGTGCCGACCCCGCCGGCGCGACGGACCAGGCTGAGGGGGTCGGCCTCGGTCGCCACGGCATCCAGATTGGAGCTCAACAGGCGCTCGGCGCACGGTGCCGGAATGCCTTGGCCGACGAGTTCATACTTGTTGAAGATGACTTTGCCCGCGGCCGCCAAGACCGTCGAGAGGGCTTCGGTCAGGGGACGGGCCGCGTCGAGGGCGTATTCCTGACCCGCCGCGAAGAGCGGCGCCGCCGCCATGACCTTGCGGTAACTCTTGAGCAGTTCGTTCTGGGCGCTTTCGCGGCGATGCTGAATGACCTTGATGAATTCCTGGAGTTCGACCGTCGCCGCCCCCGTGTGCCGGAGCAGGAATTCGTCGCACTGCGTCATCGTGCGGGCGAACTCGAGGTGTTCGGGCAGGCGTTGGGCGACCAGGAAGAGTTCGTTGCGATGGGCCGGCTGGACCGAACTCAGCTTGGCGCCGGCGGTCGCCCCCACTAACTGCGTCGCCAACTCAAACTGCACCACCAGTTGCACCGGCTCGTTCTGGCCGTCGATAGAAACCGGCTGGCTGCCCGCGTGGGCGACCTTCAAACCAGCCTTGAGGTTCTTGCCCGGGAAGACCTGCGCAAACGGGAGCTCATCGTTGAGGGCGGCCTTCACGGCGCGGTTCAAGGTCTGGTTCACGCTGACCTGCGTGACCTCGAGCCGTTCATACTGCTGCTGCAGGTTCGTGCCCTCGGTGGACAGGAACCGGTAGCTGTTGCCCTGCGCCGGCTGGACCGGGACGAAGGAATTGCGGGCGAAATCATCCAAGACCCCGGCGACCTGCTGGCCAAGCGCGGTCGGGCAGGTCAGGTCGGACTGCAGCACCGCGGCCAGGTTCTTCGGCGTCGACGGCATGGAATCCAAGACCTGGAGCACGGCGACGGCCTTGGCCACCTGCTGGTGCAACGGGCTCTGGGGGAACTGACTCGTGACCGCTTCGATCCCCGCGGTGATGAACGGGAAGGAATTCCCGATCTCGATGCGCAGGGAATCGTACAGGATCACGGCGTTGGCCAGATAGCCGACCTCGCGATCCGCGAGGGGAGCGGGCGGCGAGGTGAGCACATCCTGCAGGATCTTGATGGTCGAACGGAGGCCGACGCCCCCGGTCTTGCGCGCCAGGCGACCGAGCAGCCGGACCAAGATCTCGAACTGCGCGGGCGGGAACGGGTAAAGGTTGACGAAGCTTTGGGGGTCCGGCGGCACCGAGAGATCGCCGGCCTGCTCGAGCTCGGTATTCAGGCGGATGTTGCCCGCGTGCTCCTCGTAGCGGCGGCGAAGGTCGGCAGAAGCGGCGTCGGACTTCGTCAGGAGGCGGCGATAGCAGATTTCCCGGATGTCGCTCGCCTCGAGGTGGACGTTGATCGGGAAGCGGTCCTTGAGCTTGTAAAGGTTCTCCGAATTCAGGGCGGCGGCGTTCTCCGCCAGGATCTGCTGCGCAGTCGCGACGAGCCAGACCTTGCCTTGGCCGACGTTCTTAATGTTCCGCGCCAGTCCATCGAGATTGAGAATCAGCTCCTCGCGGGCAGAGACGTAGTGACCGGCTTCGTCGACGATGAAGAGGATGTTTTCACGGCCGGAACGGCGGCGCACCAGGTCGATCATTTCCTTCACGCGATCCTGTTCGCTGATCATCTCCGTCAGCTGCAAGCGCGTCAGGTGCTCCGCGTCCCGGAAGACGGCCGGGTAATACTTATGGGCGAATTCAGCGGCGACCGGGAGCGCCATGAGGGGCGCGCTCTTCAGTTCGGTCCAGCTCGTCCCGTGCGTCGCTTGGACCGCGGCTTCGAACTCGGCCTTCTTCTTGTCGCGCTCGATGAGCAACTCGAAGTGGGCGATCTGGGGGACGGTCGAATAGCCCGCCCACTGCTGGACCTTAGCGTAGAGCACGTCGCTCACCGGCATGGTGGTATTGCCGGCAATCTGCTCAGAACCGAGATCGAGCAGGATCACCTGCGGATTGAAACGATTGGCGACACCGGTCAGCAGGGCCTTGGCCTCGCTGGTACGCAGGCGCTCCTTGAGGGCATCGCGGAAGAGACCCGCGCCAAGCTTGCGTTCGGCATCGAGGGCGAAGCCCAGGTACTTGCTGAAGGAGCTCTTACCCGAGCCGTAGAAGCCGGAGACCCACACCCCGATCTCGGCCTGACGGCCGTCGAGGGAATCCTGCATGAGCTTCAGCAGCTTGACGTAGGCCGCGTCGATCTTGTCGGTGACGACGTACTCGGAGATTTCCGCCTGCAGCTGCGCCTCCTCGACGCGGCTGTAGGTGATGACTTTTTCGATTTGTCGGTCCAGCTGCTTGTGCTGGTCGAAGAGCGTGCGAATGATGGGCATGAGCGTAAAAATGAGTTAACCGATGTGTTCGGAGCGGTAGTTGGGGTCAGGGGGGTAGAATTCAAGAAAGCGGAGCGTCGTCTGGTCGTGCCGCTTGCCGGGGTACAGCACCACGATGGGCTGCTTCACCTTGCCGGTCAGGTGGTTTTCGATGACGTTGATGCGGATCAGCGGGTGCAGCGCCTCGATGTCAGTGAACAGCAGCAAGCCCTTCGGGCGGGCGTTCGAAGCGACGACCTCATCTTCGAGGCGCTTAGCGAGCAACGGGTGCAGCTTCCCCCGGGGCATGACCAGTTCCTGCAGAGAACTGCCGAGGTCACGCAGGAAAGCGTCCATGTCCTGGGCACCCTTGGTCCGCAGCAGCATCTTCTCCCCGGCATGCATCGCCTTGAGCAACGGATGCTGCTGGAGGTGCTCGGTTACCATCCGGCCGATCGAAAGCTCGTGGGCATCCCATCCGGAATTGCGCAGCTCACCCAGCCACGCCGGGGTCTTCTCCTTGACGAGGATGATCTCCGCGCAAGGGAAGACGAGGTAGTAGACCGGTTCGACGCCGTGGCCGCGCAGGGACGGTCCCTGGGCGATGCGGGTACGCAGTTCGGCGAACTTATCGTTGAGCGAGAGCATGGAGAAAAGCGTCCATCGTGGCATGACGCCAGGAGAGGGTGGTGAGACCGGCGCCGTACTGGTAAAGCGCGTCGTCATCGAGCTGGCCCTGGCCCAGGCGCCGATGGACATCGGCGGCGACCAAGCCGAAGAGCTGCCAGTCCGGGTGGGCGACCAGGTCGGCGTCGCTCACGCCGGCGAAGTGCAGGTCGTGGGCCAGGTAGGCGAAGACCTTCGGGCGCAGGTCGAACGCCGTGAGTTGGCAGACACCGGGCCGGACGCGCGTCAGCAGGCCGAACTCCACGCAGGTGCTCAACAGGTACCCGGCGTTGTTCTTGATCGTGACGTCGCTCCAGCGCGTGGGCATCCGGCCCGTGTCGAGCCCTTGATGAATGAAGCGCATCGCGGCGGCCCGGTCCAGCGTCGTGGCGCGCTGCCGGGCGTAATCCCAGTAAACCTGCAGGACGAACTCGCGGAGCATCACCTGGACCCGGCAGGTATGCAGGAAGCAGAGCTGGGCGAAGTCGGCGCCCCCGCAGCCGCCGGCGAGGAGGACCTGCAATTGGCGGGCCGGGCGGCCATCCTGGACCATGTAGCGGGGCGCGAAGACATCGTTGACCTGATCGTAGATGCGGCGTTCGGTCGCTTCGCCGAAGACCCCTTGGCGCACCGCCGTATCGACCAAGACCTTCGGCGTCACCCCCGGAGTCCAAAGTCGCAGGAAGTCGCGCGTCTCCTGCAAGGCGCCGAAGCCCGAGGAGAGTTTGGAACTGTAAGCGCCGAGCTTGCTTTCGCTCATCGACCGGAAGTGAAGTATGGGTAAACCGGACGGCGCTTCGTAAAGGCATCCAGGTAGGCGGCGCAGATCAGTCCGAGGACCGTCGGGTCGTAGCCGGCCTCGCCGACCTTGGCGGGACCACCGGCGCCGGCGCGGTATTGCGCGTCGCGGGCGAGGCGCTGCAGGGCTTCCGTAGCGGCCTCCGGGGACGCGATCAAGGCGCGGGCGGCCTCGCCGGCGAAGGCCGTGACGTGGCTCGTCACTTGGTCCTCCAATTCGATGGGCAGTCGGAAGAGATGGTACATGCCGGCGGCGGCCGTCTTGCCGTCATCATGTTCGGCCGCGGCGACCTCGGTCGCGGAACGGAGCGCGGCGGCGAAAAAGGTCCGGGGGAAAATCGGGCGGAGGAATTGTTCGAGCTGGGTCGGCTGCAAAAACGAGCCTTTCCAGGCTCCTTTCCACCACTCGCGGGCGGTGGCTTCTCCGAGATAGGCCACGCACAGGCGGGCCCGCAAAAGATCGGCGATGTCGGCTGGAACCGTGGACATAAAAAGGGGGAGTCCTTGGTCTACCGCGGGAAGACCCAAAGGCAAACGCAACCCCTGAGGAATGTTTGAGGAATTGAAGTTGTCATCATCGAGCAAGTGATGGCTGGCGAAGGCCCGAGTCTGGCCCGGCGGAGATATAAACCTGACTGGGGGTTATAACGGCGCGATTTCGTGCGACGGCACCCGGGCGAGGAGCTTGACCTAGGCCTAAGCCGGGTTCTTGAAGAAGGTGCAGTTGGGGCTTAGCAGACACTGGCTGATCACTCCTTGCCGACCCCCGTTTAAATGGCAATATGTGGCAATTAATGTTTAAGTTGTTGTTAAACAGTTACTTATTTATTCAAGTCAGGTGAACAATTGTTCATTATTTTGCCCTACAAGCGGGGCCAATCGCCCAAGCCGTCGAGCCAATGCCCCCGCCCTACCCGCCCCCGTCGGGTCGGACGCCCCTCGTCCCGCCAAGCCCCGCCGGCCCCCTTTTCGTGCGACTTCTTGGATAATGCCTCAAGACGGCCGTCCGTTGACTCGCCCTCCTGAAAAGGGCAAACCGAACCCATGCCCCCTGCGCCCTCCGCGGACATACCCATCGACGAAGCCTTCGTCGGGCAACTGGTCGACCATTACCTGGCCGGGGTTCGGGTGATTCAGGTCATCTCGCATGAGCGCAAGCGTATCCGCGCCGCCGCCTTTGCCTTAAGTCGCCATGACGAAATGGACACGCAGCCCGAGGTCTATTACTGGAGCATCGCTTCGGGCGTTCACGAGCTCACGACGCGGGGGGAAGTCCGTCCATCCAAGGTCGAGCTTGAAGATGAGTTAGCCCTGATCGGCCACGTCCGCGCCACTCCCGGCATCTGGATCCTCGAAGACCTGCATAGCGTCTACCATGACCAGCCCAACCGTCGGGTGATCGATTTCCTCCGCGAAGTCGCAGGTTCAACCGAGCCGAGCCTCATCATCCTATCGACCCCCGAAGCCAGCCTGCCGCAAGAGCTGCAAAAAGAAGTCGCCTGCATCGACCTGCCGCTCCCCGACCTGACGGTACTTCGACATCTGGCAGAGAAACTGAGCGGCAAAGCCAAGGACCAGATTGACGACCAAGCGCTCGAGGCCGCGCGCGGCCTGACGACCATGGAAGCCACGGTGGCGTTCCGCAAAGGACTACGTCAGCACAAGGCTCTCAATGCCGAAGCGGCGGTCATCATCGCGAAGGAAAAAGCCCAGGTCATCCGCCGCAGTCAGATCCTGGAGTACTTCGAGCCCGCCGCGGAAATGAATCAGGTCGGCGGGATGGAGAACCTGAAGGCCTGGCTCCAGAAGCGCAAACGCGGCCTACGCCCGGCCGCGCGCCGCAATGGACTCGAGCCGCCGAAGGGCGTGATGCTCCTGGGCGTCCAAGGCTGCGGCAAAAGCCTCGTCGCCAAGACCATCGCACAAGACTGGAACCTGCCCCTACTCCGCTTCGACCTCGGCAAAGTCTTCGGCGGTATCGTCGGGCAATCCGAAGCCAACATGCGCCTCGCCCTGAAGCTAGCCCAAGCCTTAGCGCCCTGCACCCTCTGGATTGACGAAATCGAGAAAGGGCTCGCCGGCATGGGGAGCAGCGATCGCACGGATGGCGGCACGACCGCGCGGGTGGTCGGCACGCTCCTGACCTGGATGCAGGAAAAGCAGGAGCCCGTCTTCGTCGTCGCGACGGCCAACAACATCCTGCAGCTCCCGCCGGAACTGCTCCGCAAGGGTCGCTTCGACGAGATCTTCTTCGTGGACCTGCCGACGGAAGAAGTCCGCGAGGCGATCTTCCGCATCCATCTCGAACGTAAGAACAAAAAGCTCCCCCCGCCAGACATCAAGGTCCTCGCCGGACTCACCGCCGGCTTCTCCGGGGCGGAGATCGAGCAATGCGTCAACGATGGTCTATATAACTGGTACGAGAAAGGCGCGACCCCCCTCCAGCGGGCTCACTTCGAGACCGCCATCAAGGACACCAAGCCCCTCGCCCACCTGATGCACGAGGCCATCCGCAAACAACGCGAATGGGCCAAAGACCGCACCCGTCCCGCAGCCCTGGGCGAGCCCGTCGCGCTGGACGCGTTGCCGCGCGTCAAACTTCTGCGGACGGAAGACGACCCCGACTTCTTCGCCGACGACCGTCGGAATTAAACCATGGCGAATCCTCAGACAGGCCGACCTAAAAGGCCGGAACATAAGCGCCTCCTCCATTTCGCCGCCCTCGACGACCGACCGCTCGACCAAGACGGAGAAGTTCCGCTTAGCCTGGCTCGACGGCGCTTCAGGCGGTATGAGTTCTTCCTCCGCATCTCGGAAACCATCGCCAAACGCCAAACCAAGCAAGGGTTCGCCTGGCGACCGGCGCGGATGCCTAGTGTACTAACTCTGGCGGAGGATTGGACCTTACACAGCGTCGCCAAGCCAAAGCCGGTTTGGCATCTCCGTTTACCGACGGTACCTTCTTCGACGGCCGAAAGTATCGACCTCATCTATCGTGACAGCGGCGGCAAGAAGCAGCTCCATTCGGTCGAGGATTACCAATTGGTCGAAGACGGAATCACCACCGAGGAAAACCTGGCCGAACTCGAGGGCGTCGAGCTGACTTACGACAAGCAGCCCATTACCTTACGGCGGCATCAGGCAAAGACACCGCCGAAAGATTGGCTCGATGAGCATGGCAACACGATAACGTGCCGTGAAGCCCCGGCCCTTGGCCCTGCTGATCGCTGGAATTTCCTGACCCCAGGACCAGGCAAGCACCGGCGCCTCCAAGCCCGCGGGCAGGATTGGGCCGTCAGATGCGAGCCTTGGCCGGTCAGCCGGTCATTTAAAGTTGGCCCACACAAGGTCGTCTTCCGCGGTTTAACGGCCGAAGTCGATGACCTCGGCGAAGCAAGCGAGGCAATCTGTGAGATCAGCGGCGCCAGCTTTCGCTTGAGCGCCAAACCCAAGACCTTTGGTTACAAAGGCAAGGGTGTGGCGGTCGAACTGACCTCCACCGACGAAGACGAGAACAAGACGGTCGACCCCGTCCGCCAATTGCTCGAGTCCGAAATTGACGAGCTGTTTGCGCGTGATGGTAAAGAATTCCGTAATTTTAAAATCGAAGATAAGCGACATGATCGCCGCATCTTCTTCTTGGACAGGAAACCGCCGGAAGGCGTGGTCCTACAACCGCGACTTTATTTAAAGCAGATCCTGCTCCAAAAGCGTGCTATTTACCAACTCCTCAACGCCCCCTTACCCCATCAGCTGCCGCTGCTCCGCCTCGGAGATAGCGCCAAAAACTTCCACCCAAGAGAAAGCCTGGGCCTGGAGCCCTGGTCTCCCTTCCCGATCAATGATGACCAGTGGGTTTGGCTGAATCGGCCGGAATTGGGCGGCACCGATGAACAACGTGACTTCGTCCGCAAGGCGATAGCGACCCCTGACTTCGCGCTGATGCAGGGCCCGCCCGGATCGGGCAAGACCACGGCCATCTGCGAACTCATCGCCCAGTTGCAGCGCCAAGGCCGCACCCGGATTCTGCTTTGCGCCAATACCCACGCCGCCGTCGATAACGTCATCGATAAGCTACGCAAAAAAGCTTCCTTAGCCGAAAACCTGGACATCCTGCGGATGGGCAAGAAGCGCGGCGACGAGCAAACAGGGTTTGATCATCGCCGTGAGCGCCTCCAAGCGCAAGGCCTCAACCAAAACCAGGCCATAGACTTGGTCACACGAATGGCCGACATCACCTGCAGCACCGTCGAGGGCCTTTCGATGCACCCTGCGCTGGGAGCCGTCGACAGCGACGAGTTTGCGACGCATAAATGGAGTGAACCGGTCTGCGTGAAGCCTTTCTGGGATGTCATGATTCTGGACGAGGCCAGCAAGACCCTGCTGCCGCAGTTTCTGCTTCCGGCGATGCTCGCCAAACGCTGGATCGTCGTCGGTGACCTGAGACAGTTACCTCCTTTCGCAGACGAGAGCGGCCTCTCACGTAATATCCGAAATTGTCATTTCGACCCCAAGGATAAAGACGACGATATATACGAGGAAGACCAACCCTGGCAACGGGCAGCGATGGTAAAATTGGCGCTACGGCGGGCCATGGGCGACCACGATTTCCGGCCGCTCAAGTCACTACAGAACAAGAAATTCCTCGTCGTTCTGCCATCGTCAGTCGCCGCAGAACTCTATGGTCAACTCCAAGATCTGCCGATGATCGGCGTGTTCTTGAGTAACGGCACGACCGAGGCCCCTCCCCGTCAAGATTGGTCCTTCGTCCGAGCCGACGATTTCTCGAATGATGAAGCTCGCCTGCACTGCGCGATGGCTGACCTTGTCATCGTCGATGAAGCTATCTGGCCAAGGGTTGCCGACGCCTTACCCGCTGGTAATCATTGGCTGGAACTAGAGTGGAACCAGCCCAAATCCCTGTCATCGCATCTGACTAAGCAGTCTTATCGGAACCAGGCGCTCACAACTTGGCTGGGCACGGGAAATGACGCCAGCGATGCTACCGAGACTGTCAATCAACTGCTCAGTGAGGAAATCGCCTGGCGCCTGAATCGTCAGCACCAACTTCGAGATGGTGTCGTGAAAATGGCCAATGTCACCAAGACCAACGAAAACCTCGAACGCCAGATTCGAAAACTCATCCCAGCGGGGAGGGCCGCAGAATGCGAACGAATCATGGACGCGGCCTCCGTCGCCATCCCAAGCATTCTCGACGCACTACAGGACGGGCTCGCCATAGTTGAGAGGGAGCGTGATACGATCATCGATCGGGGGCTCATTCGCCAGGATAACGAAAAGCGCCGTTTCGTAGGCCTCAGCTACCAGCACCGCATGCATCCTTCGATCTCGGCTTTCCCGCGCGAGACGATTTATGGGCAAGGCGCCCTGCAAGACGCTCAGACCGTCTTGGATATCACAACCCCGAAACCCTCCGACGGCGCCCGGCAGACCAACTGGGGCTATCGTTTCCCAGAGTTGAAACGACATCGCTTGGCCTGGGTTGAGACAGGCGGGGTAAAACCTTTCGCCGGGGTGAATCGCCAAGAAATCAAGGCGATGATTCAAGAACTTGAGCGCTTCCTTGACTGGGCCGATACCCCCGAAAACCGCCACTCAGATGGCCGACCGTGGGAAGTCGCCTTGCTGAGTTTCTTCGTGCCTCAGGTCAAAGCACTGGAGATTGCGCTGGATGAAATGCCTCAACTTAAAGATTCTTGGGACGAAGACGAAAAAGCCTATAAGTCAGCATCATGGCTGATACGGTTTAATACGGTCGATAGCTTCCAGGGCTGGGAGGCCGACTTCGTGCTCTTAAGCATGCGCAATGTCAATAAGACCGGCTTCATGGATTCGCCGAATCGCCTGAACGTCGCGTCCACCCGTGGGCGCGAGCTCCTCCTCGTCTTCGGACATCGGCCGTACTACCTGACTTGCACGAAATCCGGCGAGCCCTGCGTCGCGCTCAACGAATTTTCCAAACGCTCCCCCCTTCTCCCATGATTGTAATCGCCGAAACCGCTCCGGACCTACGCGAAATCAGCCTGATGGCTGATTTCGCCAGCCGTCAGCCCAGGCCGGAGTTGAAGCATATTCTCCGTCTGGCTGAGGGCGGGTCGGTCCAAACCCAAACCGTCGTCAAGCGACTCAAGGTCAACCCGCGAGCCGCTTTTAATATATTGTGCGAATGTGCCAGCCTCGGACTCATCGATCAACAAGGAGCAGTGACTCCCGAAGGACAGTCCTTCCTGAACGACGAGCACGGCCATGTCTATGCACCGGAGCACGGCTGCTTCAATGTGCTGGTCTGCCGACACCCGTCGTTCGGCCAGGTATTGCTCAACATCGAACGGACCCCTGAGAATATCGATCTGGCCGACATCACAGACCAACATGACATAGTCCTACGGCCTGGCGATAAAGCCCTGGGAAAGGCGGGTGAGTTCAAGTTCCGGGATTATCTCGTGAAAAACCGGCGAGGCGGCCTTAAGAGCGCCAAACAGTGGAGCGCACGCCTGAGCGTAGAGCTGACGAGCCCCGATGTTAAATCCGCAGCAGGGAAAATCCAGTGGGGGCCGGGTGCGCCGACAAAAGATGCGGACGCCCTGACGCTGCGCACTCCGCCTCGGGCCTTATGGGATGCAGCCTTAAGGCAGATCCCCCCTGCTGTCGGCACGTGGAAGACGAAACCCCACCCACATCTCGCCATTCCCTTTCAGTCGGCCAAGCCTGAAGAGGTGACCCATTTCCAGCGCTCGGAGATTCGCTGCCCAGGGCCACATCAACTTGATTCGGAAGAAGATGAGTGGTCTCAGTTTATCCTACGAGATGTGCCGGTCGGTCCGGCTGACGAAGCCGAAGCCCGGGCCTGGGTTGATACCCTTTTCTTCAGGGCCGTCCAAGCTGAGCGAACCTACCTTAATCTTTCGGAGGCAACCGAGCTCTACCAAGAAACCGCCCAGCGGAACCCAGTCTTGGCCGCGCTGGCGCCCAGCTATCAACACATTGCGACCTTGCGGAACGCTGGGCAGATCGACGATCGGCAAACCTATTGGGCGCTGCTGGCCCCCGCCGACCTCGAAGACACTCAGCTGACGGAAAGTTCTCTCCGCGTCCGACCGGCCGAACGGATGTCCTTTCTGTCATTCCTGGCGAAGACCGTCGGAACAACTTCGGAGAACACGCACTTTTTCCTTTACGATAAGTTCGCACTCCGGAATCCCAACTGGCGGAATGTACCCGGCTTCCTCGAAGCCTGTCAGGGGGTCGCCAGTAACGCCAAGCTGACGCTTCTTTATCAGCCGAAGCGCCGTAGTGAGGTCGAAAAAGATGGGCCTGACCCGAAGCCGTGTGCAGCCCAAGCGACGCATAAGAGCTGCCATGAAGTCTTCCCGCAAACCCAGTTGCCGCATGACCGCTATCTGTTCGCGGTCAGCGAAAGGCAAGTCAAGGCCTGGCAGCTCTCGAATAGCCCCTTAGCGGCCAAGCCCGATCATGGAGCCGAGGTAAACGCCGGCACGCCACTCGAGTGGCCTGCTTTAACGGTCTTCCCGGTAGATTTCGCCGCCCTCGAAGCCGGATTCCAAAAACTTCTCAGCTGATCATGAAAACCGGCCCAATCACAAGCCTGCACTACGAAACGACCATTGACCGAAGGGGCGAGGTCGTCGCGGAAGCCTGGGTCAAGCAACCTGTCAAGGAGCCCGTAGGGACGCTCAAATGGTTTGGAGCAGCCGTGCTTCCCGCCAAAGCCAAAGTTTCACCGGTACTCCTGGCGATGACCACGAAAGTTGCCCCCGAAGAACTCAAGTCGCTGCTTAAGGCCCACTTGGAGACCGGCGGACGCGCCTATCTTCTGACGCCGGCAAGCTTCGACCCATCCCACGAACTCAGGTCACTGACTGATCTCGAAAAAGCTCAGGTCTTGATTCGTCAATTGCCCCGCACGCCCCAAGCAGGCTATTGCCACGCGGAGGGCGGAATCTGGTATGCCCCGCTGGGAGATCGCGCCGCCCGTCTTCATCTCCGGCTAACCAGTCAACAGACAGAGGAATGGCGGCACCTATTCTTGCGGTCTTTCTGGCATGAAGCCGAAAAGGAGCAGCATTTCGCCAAGGGTAAATGGACGCCACCAGAGGCTTGCTGGAATCGCCCAGCGGACATTTCGCGGCGCGAATTTACTTACTGGCGAACGTCTCCTGATGACCAAACCGCACGTGAGCAGGTTCCGCCGGCGGAGATCGCCCACTGCCTGCACGCAACTAAACCCGGCTCGACGTCACTCTACACCAAGCCTGATTTCAATGCGGCAAATTTATTACAAAGAGTTGCCGCCCAGGGGGTCCAGATCTTTGGCCTGTCTCCCTATTTACCGGAATGCTACTTGGAAGGCGCTAGTGGCTGGGTTATCTGCGACGAGAAAGATGCTTTGATTCTTAAGTTAAGCAGCGAGCAGGCTCAAGAGGCCCGTGACTTGCTTGCCTTGAGCCGGAGCCTGACCTACGTCCGCGAGCGTAACCTGGCATCGCTGCAAAGCGATTTTCCGGCCGCGGCGTTTCTCCTGCCGGAGGCCAAGGACTGGGAGCAAATCGCGGGGCAATGGCCCGCTGATAAGCCCAAAGATCTGGGACGCGTCACGGCGCGAAGCTTACATGACGTCAAGCGTAGCGAACTTCGTTGGGAGGCTCAGGATCAAAAACTGCGTTGTCCGCCCCTGGCTTTATCGGTCAACTTTGCCTGGGAAGTCATGCCACCGATAGCTTCGACTAAGAGCGCGGACCCCCTCTATGACGAATGGAAGCAACACACCCAGGCGTGCACAACGCTCAAAGAAAGGCTAAGCAAACGAACCCAGGACCTGAGCGAGCTTAACTGCGGATGGCATGATGAATTCGAGAAATTCTTCGATGATGCGTCGGCCCTGAAGATCTCCTTGGCCGCGCTGTCCGCGTTCGCTCAAGTAAAGTGCGACATGCAGTTGACCCCAGTTATAAGGCAGCTGCTAATGGACCACCTCAACGCTTGGCTGGAAGAAGCCGATCATGCTCGGAAGCTGCTGAACCATGCCCTCATAGTTCAGGATTGGCTCCAAGCCCGCGCGAAGCACAGCGCCCGCATCACGGATTTAATGTCGAAGCTTGAGCTATTGCCCTTACCCACGTCCAATGAAGACGTGGAGGCGGAAGCCCAAGCAGACAACGACGACCAGCAGAAAGAACGCACGAAACTCGAGAAAGAACTCGGGCGGCTTCAAAAGGAGATGGCCGAACAGTATCGCGCGGCACCAGCGGACAAATCTGAGCACCCGGAATTGAAGGCTCATCGGCCGCTGGATAAAACTGGGCTCAAGCCCTGCCCGACGGAGACTTTACCAATCGTTGGTAAACTTTACTTCGGCAAAGGCGCCGGCGGACAACCTGCCCGCTTCCTCGCCATCGCTGACTGGGTCGATCATGACGAAGGCCTGAAAGAGGCCGATCGTTTGAAGGCTTTGCTTGTCGCTGAGCCTAGTTAGTCGTTAACCAAAAAGGGGGCCACTGCGTGGCCCCCATAATCCGTCGCTCTTTGCTGTTTTACACATGATGGCCGTTGCCGCGATGGTCATCGTGGATGAGGCTTTTCCGCTGCCTACCCTTGGGGGCGAACCTTCCTTAGTGCGGCCAACAAAGGCTCGACTACCGGATAGTGCTCAGGGTCGTGCTCAGCCGACCAATACTTGGTCGCATAGTCTATCCAATCAGCGGGCATAAAGTGCCTGATGCTCAGAAAGTCACCGAGCTCTGGGCTATGACGGCCATCCGCGAACGCCGCCGCGTTCATCCATTGATAGAGGTGTCGCCAAATGCATCCCGTAACCAATAAGTGGCAATAGTTTACCTTATGGGCAGCCACGTTCATTGCGATCAGCGAAGCTAGCATGTTTCGCGCCGCGGAATCGAAATTATTTCTGCCCTGACTTGCTTCCCGCCACGCAGAAGCGTCCTTCTCCGATATTGGTCGCAATGCACCAAAGTAATGGGAAACGAGTTTGGCCCGGGCCATGCCGTCATCCGACTGCGGCAAAATCAAGATTCCAATCGACGGCGCCTGATTCACGGAAAACAACTGGGCATATTCTTGGGAAAATCGGCCGATAAACACATGAGAGAATTTTCGTCCCCAAATCATTTCACGAACCGCCGCCTGATACGCGTCGGTTATAGGTGGCTTACGATAGCCATGTTGATCACCGGCGATTACCATCACTTCATGCCGACTCTTTTCGGGCATTACCCCAGTCAACCACTCCTTAAGCAGATCGACCCGTTCGTCCCCCGCATCGATTTCCATATTCAGATTGTAGCCCAAGACGACGGCTTGCAGTGCAGTCCAGGCCTCCTCCTCCGAGGGGAAAATGCCCGGCGGTAAACTGGCGATGTTGTGTTGGTACTTCGCTCGCAGGGTCATGGTTGCCTCGGCTCCGTTTGATGTAGTCATGATCTTTAAAATTAAGCGCCGCGGCCGTGCCGGCCGAAACGGGCGAGGATGAGCTTCTGGGCCACGGGGTCCCAGTCGAAGTAGATGGACATGCAAGCGCGCGGGTTGAGGCCCTTGCCGATGGTGACGTGGGGGGCGAAGATGCGCTCCCGGCCTTGGTAGCGGGCGGTGTAGTCCTCCGCATACTTCTGCTTGGCGGTGAGGCCGATGTTGTCCCCGTAGTGAGTCAGCCCGGCCTGCTGGGCGAGGTGGTCAGGGGTCTTGCGGGCGTTGGCCGGGTCCCGGCGGAGTTTGGCGTAGGTGACCAGGTTGGCGAGGTAGCGGGCCAAGGGGCCGTCATTCTCGAACGGCGAGTCCTCGGCGCCGGCCAGGGCTTCGTCCAGGACGACGATGTGTTCCTGGAACTCGGGCAGGCACATGAAGCGCCGCAGCACGTCGATCGCCGGCTCGAAGGTCTTCTCGACCTTACGAACCTGCGATTCGCGCTCGTGGATGTTCTCCATCAGCTTCTGACCGACTAATGCGCCGCAGAGTCGGCCGGCCTCCTTGACGCGGCTCGACGCCACGTTGACCGTGACATGCCGGTCGGACACGAGGTTGAAGTAGATCGAGGTCTGGTCGGCGAGGAACGTCACGATGGCCTGGGAGCCATCGATTGTGGTGCCGGCCATGTCCTTGAACATGCTGCGGACGAAGTCCCGGATCTTGCTGCGCAGGGCCTTCGGCGCGATCTGCGGGCGGTAGTTCCAGGTGAGGTTAGGGTTAGTCATGGGAGTGCGGGTAATGACACCCCACATCGTGGCGGAAGTTGCCGCGTTACAAGCGTCTCCAATGCGGGCTAGAGGCATCGTGATGTCGCATGAATTACAAAGAAATGACCATTAAATGTGTGGAAATTGCCCTGGCAGCTTGTCGCATGAAAACGCGATTCAGCTCGATGGTTATAACGGCAAGCGATGTTTATATCGCCACGGCATCTCCGGCGGTCCTAAAGCCTTAAAACGTCATTGGATTACAAGCACGCTCCCCTCTGGTAACGCCATGCCAAGTCGGCGAGATTGGCCAAGTCGATGTTTCGGGGTTTTGAGTCGGTTTCCTGAGCGCCTTGATCGGATGGCGTATTTCCATGCGACTTCTGGATGGGTGCTTCAACGCAGCTTTAGTGGGCTCGACCCGATCTCATGCGACAAGCGCCCTCGTGGTTTTTCCGCGGAGGGGAGCCCTATGGTTGAACATGGTACCTATCATTCCCTCGATGCCCTTCCTCGCCTTCCCTTCGGAGAAGGTGCTGGCCGAATTCCAGCCGGTCCGCGGCCTGCTGGTCACCGCGCCCCTCCCGGGCGGGGCGGACAACCGCCCGGTCGTCGACTTCCAGTCGCTGGCCGACCTGACCGATCTCCACG
>JACCDP010886185.1_pt1 | contig 39640 bp, 38 predicted proteins | sample 7445841 | NCBI WGS metagenome assembly JACCDP01 (sample SAMN15323441, study PRJNA562643) | freshwater metagenome | isolation source: river surface water | place: USA:Blue River Watershed | collected 2017-08-17 | reverse complement strand
CACAAGCTATATCTCCTGTGTCGATCAATTGCAATTTCAATGTATCCCCATTGCATAGAAAATTACCAGTATAATAAGCGCAAGCATTTACAATAGCTAAATAAGATATATAAATTTCGTTGGGCCTGTAAATTATTGAATCTGTTTTTTCATAAAATTCATTGGAATAAACACCTTTTCGGAAAGAAGAATCCAGCAATAACAGCGAATCTATTTCCATCGCAAAATTATCATTAAACGAAACCAAGCGTTTATTGATTTTTATTTCCTGTTTTTTATCATTAGAACAGGATAACACACAAACTACCAACAAAAACAAAGCAATGCATAATCTCATGTATTCATCGTTAAAATCACCGATGATCCGAAACCACCATTATCGGATATCATACTCCAAAGTAACCGTCACGCTGGCGGTTTTTTCTTTGGAACTGGTATTCAACGTGCCGCCCCAAGAATAATCTTCTTCGGAATTTTGACCAGTAATCTGGAAAACACCCATGCTACTTTTGGTTAACTTACCCTTCCCGCCACCGGCTTCTTCCAATACAGTTTCGCAACGGTTTCTGGCGTCTTTCGCAGCCTCCTTCAACAAATCTATTTTCAACTCCGCCAATTTGGTGAAATAATACGACGGCGAATTAGAATTGAATTGCACCCCCTGCTCCAACAAATCGGTAACCTCACGGGAAATATTCTCTACTTTATCCACTTCTTTCGACTTAATCGTTACGTATTGTTTTGCCGTATAACCGATAAATCTTTCTCCTTTAAAATCCCCTTTATCGTTGTAAATACTCTCCGTTTCCTTCTCTATATCCGTGGATGAAAAACTGATTTCGCTTTCCTTTACCCCCTTCGCAATTAAAAATGCCTTTGTCTTGGCCTGATCCTCTTTCAACAACCGATAAGCATCCTTGAAATCGGCACTAAATCGTCGATAATTACCACTCCAAACCACCAAATCCGAAGTGAAATCCTTCTCGCCTTTTCCCGTTACCTCAATGGTCTTTTTGTTTTCAAAACTGCGCTTGCTCTCTACCCAAGAGGAGCCCAAAATGGCAGCAGTTGCAACAACACCGATAGCAATAGAAATACTACCTAAGTGATTTAATACGGAGGATTTAAGTGTGTTCGACATAGCTTTAGTATAACGAAACTATGCACAACATATTGGATAAACAACCTGGGAAAAATTATTTCGATTGTTTTTCGAAAAATTCCAATGCCTGCAGACCCTGCTCACCCCAAAATTGATAGTCGTGTGCCCCAGCAGTGATGCTTAGTTTTAATGGTCCGATGACCTGCCCATTCCCCGTGGCACCCTTTTCCTTGATGGCTTGCTGATAAGCCGAATACAGGATTTTCGCTTGATTTACGGAAACCACCCTGTCAGATTCGCCATGAGCCACATAACACGGAATTTGCAACGAACCAATGCGGTTGCTGATGTTGTTTGAGCCCTTCCATCTACTCGGAAAATCCTCAAACTTACCCATACAATTGATCATTAAATTATCGTTGGGGGTTAGGGTTGGATCGTAGTCGCCGCTAAGCGATGCAACCCCCTGAAAAGCCTCCGGATGCTCCAATGCCAGCAGCATAGCACCTCTTCCTCCCGTTGATAAGCCCATAACATACGTAGGTATTGGCAAGCGTAAATCTCGATGAATCACGGCTCCACTTCCCGTTTTAATTGGAGTTTCTGGAATACCCTTGTTGGTGAAATAACCCCGCATCTGCAATGGCTGTAACACAGAATCCCACAACCAAGCGCGCGTTGGATGCAACCGGTAATCTTTGCGCATCTCCGGGTATAAACTATCCATGTAGACACTTTTACCCATTTCAACAAACATCAAATCATAACCACGTTTCAGGGCCTCAACACAAACTTGGGTTCTCGTGCACCACTGAGTATCCGAAAAATTCCATCCCGGTAATAACAGCAATAATTTCCTGCCAGATTCAGCGGAATTCTTGGAAATTTCAAATCGAACCTCCACCCACTTGCCCATACACTTTACCCTATAAACCGTATCCGATAATATCGGCTGGGTTTTAGTAAGGTATTGATTGTGTAATTGTTGAGCAACGGCAACGTCCTCGTTGGTAACTGAGTCTTTAGCAGAACCTATTTTATTGGAGCCAACCCCGTGGCAAGCCATCCATGGCAAAACCCCTACCAATAGCAGCCCAAGTACACGCATAAAAATTATTCGGTATCGTACCCAAATTGTTTGAGCATGGTTTTGTTATTTCTCCAATCGTCACGCACTTTTACAAACAATTCCAAATACACCTGTTTACCCAAAAACAACTCCAACTCTTTTCTAGACTCGATGCCCAATCGCTTTATTCCGGCTCCGTTTTTTCCAATAACAATGGGCTTTTGAGAAGGCCTTTCCAAAATAACCTCGCAATGCAATCGAATGATTTTTTCCTCCTCCTTAAACGATAGTGTCACCACTTCCGAGGCATAGGGAATTTCCTCTTCGTACAACTTCAAAATGTTATTGCGAATAATTTCGTTTACAAAAAATCGTTCGCTTCGATCGGTCAGTTGATCCTCGGGATAATAGGGTGGGTGCACGGGTAAAAAATCTACGATATACTTTTCTAACACGTCTAATTGAAACCCTTCTTGTGCGGAAATCGGCAAATATACTTCGGCCTCAAATGTCTCCTTCAACCAACTTAATTTCTTTACTAGTTCTTCTTGATTAGAATTGTCGATTTTGTTCAAAGCAACGATTTTTTTAGCCTTAGAGCTTTCAAATTTTTTCTGAATTTCCTCGGAGAAATCCCGACCATGGATATCTAGTAACAACACCAAAACATCGCTATCCTCCAAACTCTCGTTTACTACTTTCATCATTTTCTCGTGCATTCCGTAGCTGGTTTTCCGCAGAATCCCCGGTGTGTCTGAGTAAATAATTTGAAATCCATCTCCATTCTTAACACCCAATATACGGTGCCTAGTAGTTTGGGCTTTGGGATTAATTATGGCTAATTTTTCGCCCATTAGGGCATTGTACAACGTGCTTTTTCCGGCATTCGGCATGCCTATGATACTCACAAATCCCGACTTAAATGTATCTTCGCTCACAGCAATTCAAACCTACAATAATTTTGTAGGACTACCAATTTTAATATCCAACGCATTCACCCACTATGAGAATCAAATTCCACTTAAAATTCTTTTTACAACTCATTATATGCTACCAATTTCTGTTGGAAATTCCATCGCAAGTACATGCACAAAGCAACCCGCTGGATTCCACTAAAATTGGATACAAGAGGGCCACATTGGGATTGTACTTCAAACAAACTTGGAATATTAGCAATCTTTGCGGCAGCCTCAGGTATCGTTTGGGAAAGAAAAATACCACCCAATTGGTGATCCCAAAAATCACCCGAAAAGATAGAAAGGATTTTGCATTAACACGGGATCAGAAATTCGCATATACTCCTATTTTTCGCGACAGTTTCAATACATTTCAATCCAATATTTGGCAAAAAGGTCAGCCTTGGGGAAACTTCCATCCCCAAAATTTAAATCAATATTACGGGGATGCTTCGGTGGAGGTAAAAGATGGCCTAATGCATTTATACAATATCCATCAACCCAATCTATTTGAATTGCCCGAACAATCCATTTCTTTTTTCAAGGAACATCACAACGATTATTTGCTTGTTAAACGCGAAAACCAACCCCTCATGGACACCGTTCGCAATCCAGAGAGCTTAATCAGCAAATCGGCCATTAAATTATACGGAAACATTCCCATGAATGTTGGACTAATCAACACATTTCACAGTTTTTCAACCACTTACGGATTTTTTGCAATTCGATCCAAAAACCCAACTGGACCGGCCACCTGGCCTGCATTTTGGCTCACAGGCAAACAAAATTGGCCCCCAGAAATAGATATTTTCGAAATGTACGGCGGTAAAACTGGAAGAAAAATCCATACCCAAACCGCCACCATCCATTTCGGCAAAATTGAAACGCATACTAAAGAGCATTTGGTAAGAAAATTTCGACTCAAACCCAATACAGACCAAGTATTTCATATTTATTCATGCAAATGGACCCCAAAAAGGGTGGTATTCTATACCGATGGAATAAAAGTACGTTCTATCCGCTTTAATCGCTGGATGAAGCAGTACTTTCAAGAACCCATGTATATCGTTCTAAACAACCAAATACAGTCTCGTTACCTTGAACAATTACAAAGTTTAGGATACCCTACGTCGGATTTTCAAGTGGATTGGATTCAAGTATATTCACCCCGCATTATCTTCGCACTATGAAAGGCATCGTCCTCGCGGGAGGTTCAGGAACCCGTTTGCACCCATTAACCCTTGCCATGAGCAAGCAATTGATGCCGGTGTACGACAAACCCATGATTTATTATCCGTTATCAGTATTGATGATGGCCGGAATTAACGAAATCCTTATTATCAGCACCCCCCATGACCTACCTCATTTCCAGCGTTTGTTGGGAACGGGAGAACAAATTGGTTGTCGATTTGAATATTGCGTTCAACCGTCACCGGATGGATTGGCTCAGGCGTTTATCTTAGGGGCCGATTTTATTGGAAACGATTCCGTAGCCTTGGTTTTGGGCGATAATATTTTCTTTGGTTCGAGATTTCAAGAAACCCTCAAAAGCAGCGTAGATCCAGCGGGAGGAATCGTCTTTGCTTACCACGTAAGCGATCCAGAGCGATACGGGGTAGTTGAGTTTAGCGAGAATTTACAAGCCTTATCCATTGAAGAAAAACCGGTTCAACCGAAATCCAACTACGCGGTACCAGGCTTATATTTCTACGATAATAACGTGGTCGAAATTTCAAAAAATCTAAAACCCTCTCCGCGCGGAGAATTAGAAATTACCGATGTAAACAAAACCTATTTGGCCGAAAACAAACTGCAAGTTCGAATCTTAGAAAGGGGAACTGCTTGGCTCGATACCGGAACGTTTGCTTCGTTAATGCAGGCAGGTCAGTTTGTACAAGTTATTGAGGAAAGACAAGGCCTCAAAATCGGTTGTATCGAAGAGGTAGCTTGGAGACAAGGCTTTATAAGCAGTGAACAACTATTGAAAGTAGCCCAGCCCTTGAAAAAGAGTGGTTACGGTAGCTATTTAGAAAAAATAGTAAACTTATAACGTTTCCGATAGCGGAATAAAATCAAGTTGATGCCAAGTGCTAAATAGCCTTGATCAAATAGTATTGCTTTTTGCCTTTTTGCGCAATTAGGTATTTACCGTGTAATAATTTATCGGTTGAAACCGTCGCATTGGGATCCGTTTCCTTAGTTTTATTGAAGGCGAAACCGTTGGATTGAATCATCTTTCGGGCCTCGCCTTTGCTAGGGAAAATGGTGGTATTAACCGCTAATAAATCCAAAACGGGTATTCCAGCTTCCAATTCGGATTTAGATACCTCAAACATTTCCATTCCTTCCAACGAAGCTTCCAACGTCGCTAGGTCCAAACCTAAAAGATCTTCCGAGGAACCATTGCCAAAGAAAATCGCAGTAGCCTTTATAGCCATGTCTAAATCCTGCTGAGAATGCACACGGATGGTCATTTCTTCGGCCAAGGCCTTTTGAACAATTCGTAAATGCTCATTGCCAACAGAATCTTGAATGATTTGTTCGATCTCAGACCTGGATTTAAGCGAGTAAATTTTAATGAACTTAATCGCATCTTCATCGGCCACATTCAACCAAAACTGATAAAATTTATAGGGCGATGTTTTCTTTGGATCCAACCAAACATTGCCGCCTTCGCTTTTTCCAAACTTGGTACCATCCGACTTCGTAACTAGCGGCGCAGTTAATGCGAATGCTTCGCCACTTTCCATACGTCGAATCAACTCCGTGCCGGTGGTGATGTTGCCCCATTGGTCGCTACCACCCATTTGCAGTTTACACCCTAATTCGCGGTATAAATGTAAAAAATCGTAACCCTGCACCAACTGATAGGAAAACTCAGTAAAGGAAATCCCGCCACTTTCTAAGCGATTCCGTACACTGTCTTTTCCCATCATATAACTTACCGTGATGTGTTTTCCAACATCGCGGATAAATCCTAAAAAGCTCCAATTTTTAAACCAATCGTAGTTATTAACTAACTGAGCACCGTTCTCAAAATCACCGAAATCGATAAACTTTTCCAGTTGTTTTTTCTGGCAATCGATGTTGTGCTGTATGGTAGCCTCATCCAGCAATTTACGTTCATCTGATTTGCCGCTAGGATCGCCCACCATTCCGGTAGCACCACCCACCAACGCAACGGGTTTATGTCCTGCTCGCTGAAATAGCATTAGCTGCGTAATGGGAACCAAATTACCGATATGCAGAGAATCAGCGGTTGGATCAAATCCCACATAACCAGTAACGCGTTCTTTGTTAAGTAATTCTTCAGTTCCAGGCATGATATCGTGCATCAAGCCTCTCCAACGCAACTCTTCAACGAAATCAAAATTGGGTTTAAACGACATAATCTAACTACTTTTCCTATTGTTCTTTTTCTCTATTTCCGATAACGCTTGAAATCTTCTCTTTCAATTCATCCGCTTGTTCTTCATCCAAACCACTCAATTGAAAACTCACTACTTGTGCGGTTTCTTTGAGCATAAAATTGATTTCAAATTCCAAATAATCAATTCGTTGTAGGTAAGACCAGGGAATATAATTGTATCTGGAAAAGAAATGCTGTCGCCAACCAATTCCTGTTTCGTCCACTTCCACAAAGTATTCTCCGGCTCTTTTCTTATATATCCAAAAAATCAAAGGAATCACAACGGCGAGCCATACGAATCCTCCGGCATATCCAAACAAATGATTATGCGCACCCCATCCAAACAAAGAAGCAATCACCATGACTGCCAAGGCAGGTGTTTCGGCCCGGCGTTTAGGAATTTCAAACCGAAGTTTGCTCATTCTTATAATTTTACAAATCGTTTTGTTACACTACCGTATGAACAGAAATAAACTCCCGCGGGAAGGGAATGAGTATCCACCACAAAATGGGATTCATCTTTGCGCTCAACACCTAACTTTACCATCCTACCCATTGCATCCATTATACAAATACCCATCGTATTTTTCTGTTGACCTAAATAAACGTGGAGCTGATCGCTAGTTGGGTTGGGCGTTATGGTGAATTCACGGTTAATTTCTTGAATTGCCATTCCATTCATTCCATTCACTTTCATGGTAAAATTTCGAATAGTATCCACGCGATTGTATGGAAGTGCACCCCCAATTTTAGCATAGATCATGATCACCATCTTCAAAGGGTAAGTTCCCGCTTGCGTAGGAGTTCCAGAAAAATTCACACAACTGGGCTTAGAAGGAAAAAATACACAACTGTTTTTTTGGCACTGATGATTAATACCTGGAGGTAATCCCAGTACAGCTTTAAGAACTGTTGAATCTATAATTACAGCCTGTCCAAATACTACTGTATCTTTAATAGACAATATAGTTGTTGTAGCGGAATAAGGTTTATCTTGATCTGCTTCAGGGAAAGTCGCTGGATAAAATCCAGGTACTTTGATGGTTGTATCGGGAGAACACTGCGCAACCGCTTTGTTGGATAACCCAAAACCAACCACAGCAAACAAGGAAAAGAGTATTGCTTTTTTCATACTGCGAAGATAATTGTTAAGGCCTTATTTTCTAATAGAAACACTTACAGAAACTTCCTTCGAAATATATTAGGCAAAACATGCTGCGATCCGAACAATAAAAAATGAACAAATCCAAACCATACCACCATGCCCCCAAATCCTTGCAATCTCAATCCTTGCCACTCCAAACGCAAAAAGGCAGGGAACGCCTCCAAGAAGAGCAAATTACCCATTAAAATACCACCCAAAATAAAAATACATTTATGAGCAATGGTCAATCGCAATTGTCCATCCACCCATTCTTTGATAATCAAAACCACTATCGGCAATTGCAACATCAACGAATAATCGCGTTGATGAGGAAACGCAATGGGTATCGCCCCTAAAAACAGAGCCATTTGCCAAAATGATTTGTGCTGATAGGAACCATTTTCAATGATTTTTACCCCCACCCAACACAACAGGAAAACTAGTACTCGGAAGGCTTGGGTTGACCAAAACACTTCGCTATGACTCCAATGAAAACTGTATATGGTTGCTTCGCCCGGCACATACAAGGAAGTCATGTACTTCGTTACCAAAGCGCCAAAATCCACAAATCCACCTTCCCCAACTTCTAAAATATGACTACCGGAAAATGGATTGATATTTTGAAACCATCCTTGCAATAATTCTAAATGATACCCAAAGGGCAAATAACCAAATGGCACAATGGCCAATAAAATCGTAAGAAAAATTACTGTAAAAAATGCCCGCCATTGTTTTTGTAAAAAATATTGACCCAAAATAAAAATTGGCAGAATTTTAATGTTGATACCCACTGACATAGGGAGTAAATTTTTGATATTTTGGGTTTCCGGATTCCTAAAAGCTCGGAGCACACCCCAAAGAACCAAGATCGTCATTTGACCATACAACAAATTCAAAAAGCACCAACGCCAAGTTACGAAAGCCAAAATTGCCCAAAATTGAATTCTCTTTTGGGAGGATTGAAAAGTAAATTTCTCGTTCAGCATCTTCGCGATATCCCAGATCAACCAAACCATAAAAAGTCCCCACACCAACTTAAGCACGATAATGGACAATGGAATTTGTTCGGGAAGAAACGGTGTATCTGGCAGCAACGTAAACGGCAGCAAAGCAGTCGCAAACAGCGGACTGTAATAATATTTTAAAACCCACCCTTGAGATTCATATCCAGGGTCGTATAAATTCTGCAAAGAAGTCAATCTTTCTGCCGCGCCGAAAAATAGATTTAAATCGTTGGTGGTACTAACTGCGCGTAAAAATGGCCATAACAGCAAAACTGCAAATATGCCCCCAATAATTTTAAACGCTTTGTTTGATTTTTCCTCCATCGGCATTGGAACGCGAAAATAGTAATCAATTTGTTTAGTTTGATTTTCTTCTGTGAAACAAACCAACTAATTTCGCAGCCCTTGGCCCCGTAGTTTAATGGATAAAATTAGCGTTTCCTAAACGTTCGATATGGGTTCGATTCCCGTCGGGGCTACCAAAGTAGTAATCGTCTTTTCTCCTTATTTAGGAAATACCTGGTTCATATAATTGGAAATAATCCTTTGAACATTAAAAATAATAGTATTTACGAATACTCCGTTTAATTACTATTCAACCAAAAAAGGATGCGAGTAATTTACATCACCAATAATCATGATATAGACTCCTTTCGCTAATTTACTTACATCAATGGTAGAATTTAAATTGTATAATTTACCTTGTTTTATTTCTTGCCCTAAAGGATTGATTATACTATAGGTTGAGCCCAAAAGATTTGATTCAATCGTAATATTTAACTCTTTTGAGACTGGGTTGGGGTAGATATGGGAAATTTGATAGTCATTGAGATTGTTAACGCCTACCCCGTATAGTGAAAGCACCACTGCATCCGAGGTATCTGAACAATATTGATAATTGACAATGCATCTAAATTTCTGCTTGTCATTCGCTGATGTAACATTAGAAATTATTAGATTTTTAGTTTGAGTGCCACTGTATTGTCCAATATTAAACATTTTTTGAAACCCTACACCCAAATCTGTTTGCCATTGGAAGGTTAGGCTTAGGGTGCCTATGGTTTCTATATCAAATGTCGCATTTTGTGATTTAAAAAGTGATAGATTCGTTGGTTGCTTGCTAATTAGGTCAGAATTAGTAATGGTTAAATTTAAAGTAACAATACTATCACAACCCGCGATATTAACAAAAGTATCTTTGGCTGTATTATTACTTTGGGTGTACGTTATTCCATTGGTCCATGTATATGAATTACAGGCTGTAATGGTTTCAATCTTTGAATCTGCAATACATGTTTTAAACACTCTCACATGTCCAGCATCGGTTCCATTACCATCGTTATTGGGTGCACCGATCGCTACAATGCTCCCATCGCTGCTAAGCGAGACAGAATATCCATTCCAATTACCTCCGGATACTTCCCCATCGATATCTGTACCTTGTTGTGTCCAGGTGCCATTTATGTTTTTATATATCCGCACATGCCCAGAAACTGTCCCATTACTGACGTTATTGGGTGCACTGACAGCAACTATACTCCCATCGCTACAGAGTGAGACAGAATATCCAGATTGATCGTCTGCTGCTTCCCCGTCAATATCTGAACCTATTTGTGTCCAAGTACCGCTTATATTTTTATAAATCCTTACATGTCCAGCACTTTTTCCATTTCCGTCGTTGCCGGGTGCGCCGATAGCTACAGTGCTCCCATCGCTACTGAGTGAGACTGAATATCCAGAATAATCATCGGCTGCTTCCCCTTTGATATCTGAACCTACTTGGGTCCATATTCCGCCTACGATTTCATATATCCGCACATGTCCAGAATTTAAGCCATTACCGTCATTATAAGGGGCTCCCATCGCTACAATACTGCCATCGCTACTGATAGAGACAGACCGTGCAAACTGATCCTCTGCTGCTTTTCCGTCGATATCTGCACCTACTTGGGTCCAAGTGCCACTAATATTTTTATACACTCGAACATGTCCAGCACCTTTTCCACTTCCGTCGTTGCCACCTGCACCAACAGCCACAGTACTGCCATCGCTGCTTAACGAAACAGACCATCCAGAAAAATCTGCTGCTGCTTCTCCATTGATATCTGAACCTACTTGGGTCCAACTACCATTTACGTTTTTATAAACCCTTACATGACCAGAAAAGTTTCCATTACCGTCGTTTTGATCGGCTCCAATAGCTACAATACTCCCATCGCTGCTTAATGAGACAGAAAATCCAGACTCATCACCGGCCGCTTCTCCATCGATGTCTAAACCTTGTTGTGTCCAGGTGCCGTTTTTGTTTTTATATATCCGTACATGCCCTGCACTAACTCCATTACCTTTGTTTAAAGAGGCTCCAATTGCTACAGTGCTCCCATCGCTGCTCAGTGAGACAGAAAAACCAGATAAATCGTTTGCTGCTTCTCCATCGATATCTAAACCTTGTTGCGTCCAAGTTTGTGCGGATAGCGCTATGGTGGAAATGCAGAAAAATATTATAAAAGTGAATCTCATAAATGTATAGAAATGCAACATATCTTTTTATTTAACTTTTTTAAAATAATAATACCATTCTCTCAAACACAGTATCTAAAATCTTGGAAAGCTCCAAATCTTTGTCAGTAACCACGTTGCCGGCATCGTGGGTGGTTAGTTTAACCTGCACGCGGTTGTAAACATTGGTCCATTCCGGATGGTGATTTATTCGAGAAATTTCCAAGGCTGCATTTTGCATAAATAGCATTGCATCCTCGAAAGAATTGAACTTAAATTCCTTTACCAGACTATCGTTTACATGAATCCAATCCGACATATTTCTTCCTAAATACATTGTCAACAGCCCAAGTTTTCGTCAAATTCCGACTTAAACGTACCGTGTTCTGCACGACAAACAGGCACCGGCATGCCTTTAATTTTGGAAGCTTTACTCGAATAAAACACCATCGAAATTCCATTACCGGTGTACTTATGTGAATTGTCGATGATTAAATCGGGATAAGTATCTCCGTCTAAATCACCAATGAATAAAATTTCCACCCTTCCGTCGTCAAAAAATGGAACAAAACTCAACATCGACTTCTTCAAATCCCTTCCATTTTTATCCGTGCTTTTTAAAATCAATCGGTAATTCGTCATGTATTCCAAACTTCCGTCTTTGGTGATTGAATGCATGCATTTTAGTCGGTATTTGCGATCTCCCCCAACATAATCATACACCTGGGAATCGGTTAAAAATAGAGGCTCTTTGATAAGATTTGTTACCGATGGCATTGGCTTATTAATGATGTTATCGCTAAACAAATACAAACACTTCGTGGATGCAGAAAACATAAGTGGCCAATAATACCCAATATCACCATTTTCATCTTGCGAATTCAACATATCCGGCGCTTCGTTAATTTTCTCTACCGAATATTTCATGGTAAAACTGTCAAAAACTAACCCGTAGAATTTCTGTTTTAAGTACTTCTCGCTTTGATATTTATCGTAATACCCACCCGGAATTACCATACTCATTTCATCCTTGAAACTAAACGGATAGGTGATTTCGGCATTTTCCTTGGATACAGGAAACTCATCCGCGGAATCCGGCAACAATAAGCTATCCTTAACCGTTTCGGCCGCTGTTTCCGTTGAAGAACATCCCAGAATACAATATCCTAAAAAACTGGTTAATAAGCAATTAAAAACAAACCTTCTCATAGCAAATGCAATATAGGAGCGATATTCTAAAGTAGTATTTTTTGAAGCTATTTTTTTCATTTACCTTCGATCAACATTTCGTATTAACGACCATGAAAAAAATACTATTTTATGCCTTAGCGGCCTTGAGTAACCTACCATTAATCGCTCAAACCATGCCCGCGGAAATTCCAAGCATCGAAATTCAAGCCCGGGCCGAAAAAGAAATTACTCCCAACGAAATTTATATTATGATAACCTTGTTGGAAGTTCAAGATGGAAGGAAAACACTGAAAATTACCGAGCAGGAAATTAAACTCAAAAAAATTGTTAAAGATTTAGGTATACCAACAGAGAATCTAACATTATTCAATGCACAAGCCAACTTACAGAATATCAATTCCTGGGGGAAAAAGGACGTAGTAGATAAAAAGGTATATAGTTTAAAAGTTAATACCGCCGAAACCTTAGGCAAGGTGTACCAAGAACTCAATAAAATTTCCATTAACGAAGCGGCCATTTATAAAACACGGTATAGCAATCAAGATAGCATCTACCAAGAATTGCGCATAGAAGCCATGAAAAAGGCGAAAAAACAAGCCCTGGTAATGACCCAAGCCATCGGAGAATCGCTAGGTAAACCGTTGATGATTCGTGAAGACAATATACCCATGCCCTACCCAATGGCTCGCGGATTTGTTAGTACGTTAGCAGATGATGTTGCCGAATTTAAATCTGAAGAAATCAACAATTACAGCATCGAATTCAAACCCATCAAATTTGAAGTCTCGGTATACGTAAAGTTCTCCATTAAATAGTTACAATCGTTTGAACAGATTCAAATAGAACGTGGTGGCCTCGTTAAAGGACTGCCGGGAAACGTGTTCGTTCCTGCCATGAATACCGGATAAATTGGCGTTATTAAATCGATAAGGCACGAACCGATAGATGCGATTGCATACGCTGGTATAGTTTTTACAATCGGTTCCGGTAATAACTAAGCCGGGAACCGGAACAGCCGACCCTATTACTTCGGAAATGGTGGTGGTTATCTCATCGTACCCCAAACCATGATCGGGAGAAACGGGAGAGGCTTCGTAACTTTCTCCAACTTTGGTAATTGTAATGTTGGGATTGTTCACCAATTCGCGTATATGTTGAATCACATCGTTAATCTTATCTCCGGGCAATAGCCGAAAATTGACAATTGCCTCGGCCGAAGGAGGCACTACATTTTCCTTTTCACCCGCTTTTAATAAGGTTGTAACATGTGTAGTTCTGATGGTGGCCGCTGTTTTTTCGCTCCCCTCCAACACCATTTTAATCAACGGTTGGGTAATCCACAGGTTTGAAAATAATAGTTTATAACCAAAATCCATGTGCGGTGCGGCTTCTCGAAACAAACCACCTACGGGTCCATCCAAATTAGACGGGAACTGAAATTTATCCAATGCGCTCAATGCCTCGGTAAGCTGAGCCACTGTATTGTCTTTTCGAGGCCATGCACTGTGTCCGCCTTTTACCGAAGCCGATAATTTTAACGTTAAATACCCTTTTTCTGCCAAACCTATGATAGCAGCATCTTTATCTAAACCAGGCACGATTCCCTCCATTATACCAAAACCTTCGTCCGAAATAAAACCAATCTTTATACCCGATTGAATGATGTATTTGGCGATTTCTGCCGCGCCAGCTTTACCGCCCGTTTCTTCGTCGTGACCAAAAGCCAATAAAATATTTCGTTGGGGAGTGATGCCCTTCAACAACAATTTTTCTCCTGCCTCCAACAAAGAAATCACCGCATTTTTATCGTCCAATGTACCTCTTCCCCACAACGTATCCCTTACAATTTTACCAGAAAACGGTGGGTATTTCCACTGAGAGGAATCCTCCACGGGTACTACATCCAAATGACCCAAAAACATGGCTGCAGGCAAGGATTCATTCTTGCCTTTTATTGCAATTAACAAGGATCCTCCGTTGATAACTTTCCAATCGGCTCTGGCAGACAACAACGGATAATGCACTCGCATCCACCCGTGAAACTGCCTTAGATTTTCCATCGATTCAGCATTCATGCTACCATCATCCAATCCAATAATCTTAAACTTAATGGCCTCCGAAAAACGCTCGAACCCAGAAGAATCGTCGTAGACTAAAAAGAAATTCTTGGATGTAGCAGGTTTCGATTTGGGTTGATTCGATAAGGCTACAATCACCATCACGAACAACAGCGACATCAGAGAAATTAATACCCATTTAAATGCTTTCATGGCTGAGAAATTAAGGATTTAGCAATTACATCAAACCCCAAGAACAATTATAACAAAACTTTGACATAAACTTGCGACACTTTTTGATGTTTTTACGTCTATACGATGACATCTAATTATTGAAGCCATCAATAACTCCATGAATCGTTATTCGGTTATACGTACCTTACCCATTATTCTTCTGGGGTTTATTCCCTGGAAACATGCCGTTGGGCAAAGCTATGATTCGGTGCGATACGACATGATAACTGCCAATGTGCACTGGAATAGTTTATCCGAATACAACTCCAAAGGGTTCAATGCCGATACCTTAAGCAAACCACTGTATTGCCAAGCAGAGTCCATCCCTGCATTTGTTAGTAATTGGCAAAAAGGAAATAATTTTAATTCCAATATCTCCAAAGCCACCAATGTGTTGGATGCAGGTAGTTTTTATGGAGTGGCTGGGGTATATACCAAAAAAACCTACGATTTAACCACCCACGTAGTACGAATTAAAGGTGCCTTTGTGTGTAGAACCACCACCGATGGCGAATACAACGAACATTGGTTGGGCGCTATTCCCTCCACCAATAAAAATTATCACCCCTTGGTGTATGGGTCGGGCAATACCCCGGAAGGATACCTGATTGGAGCTTGGGTGAATTGGTGGATGTCCAGGACGCGTAATAACCCAAGTACACCGGACAAAACATTTATTCCCCGAGTAGATTGCAATATGCCTTTGGGTTTATTTTTTGAATCCATGGCCGAATTCAAAATTGTCCATGATTCTATCGTATTGTCTACTTATCGATTAAGTGCCGTGGATGGAAGCATCACTCAACAATGGCGTTTTCAGAAAGAAATACCCAACACCTTTGAGCCATTTTCAGCTGCGCCTTGGTTTAAAAAATTTCGTCCTGCCTTTCTACCCGACGACGGATTGGATTGGGTGGAGGTAGTAGAAGATCCTATTCCATGTTCCATAGAATTACGAAAGCAAAATTCCAAGGTTTGCAAATCCAATTCCGGCAACTTCAATCTGTTAAATTTCATTTGGCTAAAAAGTCAATCCATAGACACAACCAAAGGGAGTTTTTACGTAAGAAATTGTTCTACTCCAGGAGGAGTTAGTTTAATACATAAGCGTATTAGTGGAGCAAAATTTTCCTACAACAATCCAGCAGGAATTTACACCATCGCCTACATTTCGCCTTGCGGCGATTCGATTCGATTTTCGGTTGAAATTACAAAACCTGCCGTAGAACCCAATTTGCGTGATACCATCTTATGTGCCGGTAGTATTTATTCACCCAACCCCAATTTCTCAGTGGATCCTACCGCTCTTATTAAAACTTATTCATGGACCATGGGAAGTTATTCAGGGACTACAATAAGACCCATATGGAATTTAAATACACCCGGAAATTTCACCCTAAATTTAACTATAACCGATAATAATAATTGCACAGCTTCTTATTCGGCTAAATTGGAAGTGAAAGTAAAACCTCAAACAGCCATATCGATTACAGACTCTGTTTTATGTTACGATAAACAACCCTTTAACTTAACCGCAAAAACGCCTGGAGATCCAAATGCAACTTGGGTTTGGATGGTGAATCCTCTGCCAACTTCAACTTCCAAATCATTGAGTATATCCTATAAAAATTCAGGGGATTTTGCAGTAAAATTAATTGGTACTTCCCCTTTTGGATGCAGAGATTCAATGACAAAAATTTTAAAGGTTTTGGAATCCCCAGAAGCCAGAGCCTTTGATACTCAATTTTGTGAAAACGAAATTGTCTCATTGCGTTTTTACAATACAAAATTTGGCCAAAACATTCGATCGATTGCTTGGTATATACCCTCCATTAATGCTACCTCTTCTTCTACATTTTCTAATATAAAAAGTGGCACTTATACAGTGATACTTAAGGTTGAAACCACTGCGGGGTGCATCGATGATGACACCGCTATTCTAAACATATATCCAAAACCCATATTCTCCGTTAATCCTAAACTTGTGAATTTGGAAGCAATTGGAAGCAATTGGTTTTTTGAATACACTGGCACAAAAGCACAAAAAGCATATTGGTATAGAGACTATCAACTATTTTCTACCCAAACTCAATCGTTCACCAAAAATGTGTTTGATACTGGCTACAGCAACTTTAAATTGGTGATTTTTACGGACAAAGGTTGTTCCGATTCTACCGAATTTTTACTGTATTTACCCAAATCTACTCAAATTTTTACGCCCAATGCATTTACACCGGGTAAAGATGGTAAAAATGACTTTTTTGGACCGTACAATTACCAAACACTGCAATACTTTGAAATGAAAGTTTTCAATCGTTGGGGGGAAATGATCTTCATTTCAAGTCCAACAAAACCATTGTGGGACGGAACCGATAGTTATGGTGAACCTGCCATGGACGGACACTATGTTTACATGTTTTCCGGCTTACAACTAAATAAACAATGGTTGCACGCTAAAGGTACTGTTACTCTTTTGCGCAGGTAGAAATTCAATTCTCCAATTTTGTTCCCTAAATTCGAAGACTTGCAGATTAGGGATGCTGGAGGATTTATTTCATAGAAACCATACATATTTACGAATATCTCTCACGGATAACTGCAACTTTCGATGCAATTACTGCATGCCGAACGAAGATTATGATTTTCTCAGACCCAATCATTTAATGTCGGCAAACGAAATCATCCGCATCGCCGAAACCTTTGTAGGATTGGGAATTAACAAAATCCGACTTACCGGAGGTGAACCACTTATTCGAAAAGACCTGCCTGAAATTTTAAAAGGGCTGCATTCCTTGCCAGTAAAGTTAACACTAACTACCAACGGTTTATTGTTGGATAGGTACTTTGAAATATTGAATCAATACGGAATTAACTCCGTTAACATCAGTTTAGATACCCTTCAATCGGATAAATTTCATCGCATTACCAAAAGAAATGAATTTGAACGCGTTTGGAAAAATATTAATACGATGTTGTCTCAAAATTTCGACGTAAAAATTAATGTTGTAGCGGTTAAACATCAAATTGAAGATGAAGTTATTGAGTTTATTGAGTTAACTCAAGACCGAAAACTTGAAGTTCGATTTATTGAATTCATGCCGTTCGATGGAAATTATTGGGATGCCAACAAAGTGCTAACCAGCCAAGAACTATTATCGATCATTCAACAGAAATATCAAATATCCAAAATTGCCGATTCGCCAAACGATACGGCTAAGCATTACCAACTTCCTAATGCTCAAGGAAAATTTGCATTTATAACCACCATGAGCGACAATTTTTGCTCTACTTGCAATAGGCTTAGACTTACAGCCGATGGCAAAATTAAAAATTGCTTGTTTGATAAAAACGAATTGGATCTTTTAACCCCCTTTAGACGAGGTGAGAACATCAATGCATTGATCCAAGAATCGGTAAGCCGCAAAAAAATGGCATTGGGTGGACAGTTCACCAATCAATTTAAAACAACCAATCCCTTGCACATAATCAACCGCAGCATGATTAAAATTGGAGGTTAATATGGTAACATTTGAAGAGGCCATTGCATTGCTTTCAACCATTCAAATTAAGCAAAGTCACCCTTTAGTTCCATTGGATCAAAGTCTTGGCAAGTATCTAAGTACCGATATTTTTGCTCCCTTCGATGTGCCGAATTTCGATAATTCCGCTATGGATGGATACGCCGTTTGTTGGCAGGGTGAAGCACCCGAAACCTTCCAACTAAAAGGACTTGTAGCGGCCGGAGATACTTGGATTAGCGAACTTAAACACGGTGAAGCAATCCGAATTTACACCGGTGCTCCCATTCCCCCAGGTTGTACTTCCGTAATTCAACAAGAATGGTCCGAAGAGAAGAATGGACTGGTTCAATTCTCTCAACCCATTAGCCCAAATCTAAACATCAGAATCCGGGGTTCCCAAACCCAAGAAAATCAAAAAATCGTATCCGCGGGTATGAAAATCAGCAGCGGTATACTCGGTTTGCTAGCTACTTTTGGAATAGAAAAAGTTTCTGTATTTAAAGAGGTAACCACATCTATAGTAATTACTGGCAATGAGTTAGTTGAAATTGGAAATCCATTACCCATTTCAAAAATATACAACAGCAATGGACCCATGTTGCAAGCTTTATTTGCAGAAAAAAGATTTCCATTGCTACCCTACAGACGGTGTTTGGATAACCCCGAGGAAATAAAAGAAACCGTCTTAGAATGCATGAAGCATTCCGATATTGTTCTATTTACGGGTGGTATTTCGGTTGGAGATTTCGATTTTGTTCGATCTGTACTTACGGAAATCGGAGTTAAGGAGATCTTTTATAAAGTAAAACAAAAACCTGGAAAACCATTGTACATCGGATCTAAAAACAAGCAGGTATTCATTGCACTTCCTGGAAACCCGGGTTCGGTAAATAGTTGTTTTCATGCTTGGGTAAATCCGCTAATACAACAACTTAATGGCGGAGAAACCGTACAAGAGTTTTATAACAAGCTTCCCCAATTACCTTTATTATCGGATTATCAAAAAAAATCGGGGTTAACACATTTTATTAAGGCTAGCATCGATAGGGCAGGGATTCGGATATTGTCCGGACAAGAATCCTTTAACCTTTCTTCGTTAAATGTAGCCAATGCATTAGCCATTTTACCAGAACAGGAGAGTCTAATCAAATCCGGTTCCGCGGTCTCTTACATACCCATTTGATAAATAAATACTACCCATGGAACTAATCGCATTGGTTTTTTTTATTGTTGCATTTATTTATTCTTCGGTAGGGCACGGAGGTGCCAGTAGCTACCTAGCACTCTTGGCATTGCTTAATTATCCAACAAGCGATTGCAAAAGTTCTGCGTTGATTTTAAATATAGTAGTTGCAGGAATAGCCTTCGTTAATTTTATCCGAGTAGTAAAATTTCAAATCAAACCATTTATTTGGTTGATCCTTGGCTCTATTCCTGCTTCATTTTTGGGAAGTAAAATTCTATTGGATCCAAGCATTTATAAGTTAATTTTAGGCTTTTTATTGATAATCAGTGCCTTGCGATTGTTTGAATTCGCATCCCTACAACGCTTATTTCACAGTTCTTATAACCAAACAATTCAATCCAATACACATGTTTTTCTGCCCTTGTTCATCGGTATGCCCATAGGATTGATTTCTGGAATGATTGGCATTGGGGGTGGAATTATACTGTCGCCCATACTTTTATTATTGAGGTGGCACGATGCCAAAGAAACAGCCGCACTAAGTTCGGGATTCATTGTGGTCAACTCCATTGCCGGATTGCTAGGAAATCCTAGCATTCCCAAAACCATGGATAACACACTAATTTGGATACTAATTGCTTCGGTAGTTGGTGGAATTTTGGGATCTTGGAAAGGCGCAAAAGAGTTTTCCAATTCAACCATTAAAAGAGTTTTAGCCGTAGTTTTGATTGTTGCGGCGGTGAAATTGATAGGCGGTATTGATTTGCTGTGGTACTTATTATTTTTGTAATTCCCCAATTCACAAATGAACCCACTAGAAACGATACAGGTACTCCTATTTGGCAGTATTGCTGAAATTATCGGAAAATCTCAACTGGTTTTACCCGCATTTCCGCATACCCAAGACTTACTAAATTACCTATTGAAGGAATATCCTCCGTTACAAACCGTTGGTTTTGTGCTTTCGGTGAATAGGAAAATTGTTAACGAATCCCCAATAAAATCAAACGACGAAATTGCATTGCTACCACCATTTTCAGGAGGATAAACCATGGGTAGATTTAATAGACAAATCATTTTACCTGAAATTGGACTTATTCACCAAAATACAATTCAACAAAGCACTGTTAGTATAATTGGAATTGGAGGATTGGGATGCCCTGTGGCAGCATATTTAGCCGCAGCAGGAATTGGAACACTCAGACTCATTGATTTCGACACCGTACAGCTGGATAATCTTAATAGGCAGATTTTGTTCGGGTATTCTGACATTGGAAAATTAAAATCCACCAGCGCAGCAGAAAAATTGCAAGCGCAATATTCGGACATCCAATTGATTGATATTCCAAACAACCTCGATGAGCACAATGCCTCAACGCTGTTAAGTAATTCAGATTTGATTGTTGATTGTTCGGATAATTTCGCTTGCAGGTACATCAGTACTAAAACGGCTGAAACACTAGGAATTCCTTTAATTTCTGGTTCCTTGTTTCGTTCCGAAGGCCAAATTCTTGGTTTTAACCGTCAGGAAGCTGGGTATAAATCCTACGAAACACTATTCCCTAAATCTGTAACTGATCTTAATAACAACAACTGCGAAACGGCCGGAATTTTAGGCGCAATGGCTGGAATTGTCGGTGCAATGATGGCAATTGAAGCCATTAAACAATTACTAGACAATCCCGATAAATTAACCAATGAAATATTAATCTATCGTCAAAATGGGCCACAAATTTTTCGAATTAAAATTTAAACTAAATGTTTAATTAATAGGTTTTATTAATATCATATATAATGACTTATAAAAATATTTTTTTAGAAGGTTCTATTTCGCCAACCAAGATAGCCAATTCCATCACTGCGCATCAGTCTAAAACCAATATTGGAGCACATTCAATTTTCCTGGGTCAAGTTAGAGCAGATCAAACGGAAAACGGCAATATCCAAGCCATTGAATATACAGCCTATCAGGATATGGCCTTGGAATTGGCGCATGGTATTCGTGAAGAAATTTTTTTGAAATACGAACTAACCTGCATGCATATTTACCACAGTTTGGGTGTGGTACCAGTGGGTGAAATTTGCTTGTTTGTATTTACATCGTCCAAACGCAGAAAGGCCGCAATTGAAGCGTGTTCGGAATTGGTAGAGCGAATAAAATCCGAATTGCCTATTTGGGGCAAGGAAATTATCGATAACGAAAACAGTCAGTGGAAAATTAACGCATGATAGACATAACGCATAAATCCAGCAGTTACCGGAAAGCGATTGCAACAGCAACCGTTTCTTGCAGTTCTGTGAATACGGTAAAATCAATAGAAGAAGGTACCGTTCCCAAAGGCAATGTGCTCGAATCGGCCAGAATTGCAGCCTTGTTCGCGGCGAAGAAAACCTCTGAATTGATCCCTGATTGCCATCCGCTTCCCATTGAATACACGCAGGTGCGATTTGAACTTAAGGATCACCAAATAATGGTGGAAGTTGAAATTGCTACTGTTTATAAAACGGGGGTAGAAGTTGAAGCCATGCATGCGGCTTCTGTGGCTGCTTTAACGATGTACGATATGTTAAAACCTATCGATAAAGGCATCAGCATCGAAAAAATACAATTATTGGAAAAACAGGGAGGTAAATCGGATTTAAAAAAGAAGCCCTTAGCCAATCTTAAAGCGGCAGTAATTGTTTGTTCGGATTCCATTTCCAAGGGCCACAAAACAGACACAGCCGGTATATCTATTAAAAATCAACTTGCTGATTTCGGAGTTGAGGTGGTTACATACACAATTATTCCGGATGAGGCCTCAGAAATTCGCTCAGTAGCTGAACAAGAAATATTGAACAACACCGATTTGGTTATTTATACGGGTGGGACGGGTTTGTCTCAACGCGACATTACCCCAGAGTCCCTGCTGCCTTTGATTGAAAGGCGCGTACCAGGAATCGAAGAGGCCATTCGTAATTACGGTCAACAAAGAACTCCGTACGCCATGTTGAGTAGAAGTGTAGCTGGATTTCATAAAAATACACTCTTTCTTGCATTACCTGGTTCTAGCCGAGGAGCCGCAGAGTCCATGAACGCCGTATTTCCCCAGATTTTGCATGTTTTTAGCATTTTAGGCGGTCAGAGACACGACTAAAAATCAGGTAATTCATCATGATATTCGTATATTGCATAACTACTACGAAACAATCATGAAGAAAACCCTACTACTTACTGCATTATGCCCGCTAATTTCTGTTTTAAATGCGCAGAGCTTTACCGATGATTTCGAATCTTATTCAGCGGGTGATTTAATCGCTCAAAAAAGCAACACCTGGGAAACATGGACAAGCAAAACAGGGGGAGGTGCCGATGATGCAAAGGTGGTAAATACCAAAGCGAAAAGCGGAAATAACAGTTTATATTTTAGCTCCACGGTTGCTTCCGGTGGACCTCAAGACATCATTCTACCTTTTGGCGGACAATATACCACCGGTGAATTTTCTCTTGGAATGAATTTATTTGTTGAAACGGGAAAATCTGCCTATTTCAACCTCCAAGAACAGACCGTTGCTGGAAAAGGATATACGTTTGACGTGTATTTCGAAACCACCGGCGATCTTTCGATTACCAGTACAAAAACTGGATTGGTCTTTTCCGGAAAATTCCCACACAATCAATGGTTTGGTTTAACAATAAAATCCTTTTTAAATACAAATACCTGGGAAATACTAATAGATAATAATAGCCTGGGTACTTTCCAAAACGGTTCTTACCAAATTGCCACGATGGATTTATATCCTTTGCAAGGCAGCAGTTTTTGGGTAGATGATGTAACGTATCAATATACTGCACCTACTGCTAGTTATACCAAAAATGGAGCGGTAAGTGCTATTAATAACGTTTTAGGATATCTTGCAGGCAGCGAGGTAACTCCAAGTATCCAATTGAGAAATATTGGCACTGAAACCATCACCGAAGCCGAAATTAAAATCACCTACAACAATCAGGTTGTTCAAGAAAAATTCAGCGGTTTGAACATTGCTAAAAATTCTGCCGGATTATTAACCTGGCCAAATACTTGGTTAGTTGCTGCCGGTAGCAATCTGTTTACTGCAGAAATTATCAGCATCAATCAAAGTGCGGACGAAAACAGTTTGGACGATAGCAAAAGTATAAACGTGGATCCCGTAGTACCCGCCAAAAACAAGCTTGTAATTGCCGAAGAGGCAACAGGGACATGGTGTGCTTGGTGCCCTCGAGGTGCTGTATCTTTGAAAAATATGGACTCAAAATACCACGGTTATTTCCAAGGTATCGCGGTGCATAACAATGATCCCATGGAAGATTTTACTTGGGATGCTGGACTGAACAACAAAATATCGGGTTACCCAAGTTCACTTGTAGATCGTGGAAGTGACGTAGATCCATCGGCCATGGATAAAGATTTCTTACAAAGGATAATTCAAGCTCCCAAAGGCGTATTTACAGCCGGTGCCCAATGGAATGAAAGCAGCAGAGAACTTAAAGTTAGTTTAAAAACAACGCTTACTGCCGATATTTCTGGGAACTACAAGCTTGTATGTGCATTGGTGGAAGATAGTGTTACAGGCACCACTGGGGGTTACAATCAAAGCAACGCTTATGCTGGAGGCAGCAATGGTGTAATGGGTGGTTTTGAGGCACTAGCGAACCCGGTACCTGCTTCCAAAATGGTTTACGACCATGTGGGTAGATTTATTTCGCCCAGTTTTAACGGACTCAATAACGCCTATGGAAGCAGCGGAAAGTTAGGGGATACCTTTGTTCATAATTTTACATTCCCGATCAATACTGGCTGGAATTTTAATCGCATGCATATTGTGGGAATGTTCATCGATCCAACCGGCTCTATCGATAACGGATATTCTATTTCAACCACTGATGCATTATCAGGTATTTTCCTAAACGGCACCGAGGTACTTGCTACCAAAGAACAACGGAAGTCTTCGGTAAAAATCAGTCCAATTCCTGCTCAGAACACATTAACAGTTACTGTAAATAATCGTTATCAACATATTGATATTTACACCATTAATGGAGTACTTATTACATCTATTTCACCCAGTAACTCATCGGAAGTTTCTATAGATATTTCTCAATTTACGCCTGGAATATATCTGCTCCAAGTTCAAATGGAGAATGGATATACCACAAAAAAGTTCATCAAAGAATAATGCGGCTTGTAATCCAGCGAGTATCAACAGCACAGGTTTCTGTTAACAAGTTATTGGTTAACAAAATAAATCATGGCTATTTGATTCTCGTTGGAGTTGAGCATATGGACACTGCCCAAGACGTTGAATGGTTGGCCAACAAGGTGGCTAATCTTCGGGTTTTTGCAGATGAAAACGGAAAAATGAATCTGAATATACGTCAGGTTTCGGGGTCCATTTTGGCTATCTCTCAATTTACGCTACATGCTTCCACTGCAAAAGGAAACAGACCTTCATTTACCAATGCCGCTGCTCCTGAATTAGCCAATTTATTGTACGAAGATTTTATACAACAACTTAATTCGCTGCACGGGATTCCAACATTTAAGGGAGTTTTTGGTGCTGACATGCAGGTTGAACTATTGAATGACGGTCCAGTTACCTTATGGATGGATTCTAAACAAAAAGAATAACCTAAAAAGGGTTATATGAATCTACCTACAAAGTATCCATTCTCTATTTTATGGATTTTTAGCGTAGAGTTCAATTAATCGGTTTGTAGCGTAAATACAAGATTATCTATCAACCGTACTCCTTCCAAATAACCGGCAAACACCAACGCTTGTTCATGAAAGTCCCTGAAATTATCGGGCCGAATAATTGATAGATTTGGCAATGATACCCATTCCAAATATTCGGTTTCAATGTTGAATTTTCTCAGGTTTTCTATGGCTTCAACGGAATCAAAATCGCCCAGTAAACACTGCTTTTTTAATTCTACAAGATTTCGATAGATAGCGGAAGCAAAATCCAACCCTTGTTCGGATAATCGCTGATTCCTGGAACTCATGGCCAACCCAGAAGCTTCCCTCACCGTAGGAATTTGATAGTAAGAAATAGTAGGAAAATAGGCCTGAATCAACTTCTTAACCACCATACACTGCTGCAAATCCTTTTCCCCAAAAAACACCGAATCTGGACAAGCCTTTGTAAAAAATCTATACAATACTTGAATAACTCCATCGAAATGCCCCGGTCTGAAGTGACCCTCAAACACATTGCCAAGTTCGCCCAAATCAAGGACAATATCCGATAAATCACTGGAATAAACCTCCGTTACATTCGGTATAAAAACAGCATCCACGCCTGCAGCCTCGAGTTTTATTCTATCGGCATCTTCTGTTCTAGGGTATTTGTCCAAGTCTGATGTGTTGTTAAATTGTCTCGGATTAACGAAAATACTCACCAAAACATAACAACCGCGCAGTCTTGCTTCTTCCGCCAAAGCCAAATGTCCACTGTGCAACGCACCCATCGTTGGAACCAACGCCAACGGCTTTCCCGCCAACTTTGATTTTAAATCTACAACCTCCTGAGAACTGACTAGTACATCCATGGCTTAAATCGTTTGCAAATAAAGGTTTTTCAAAGGTTTTTAGCCTTGTATTGTTTTAATTTCCAAATTTTTTGTTATACTTTTGTAAATGGTTTCTTTTGAAACTACCCTACCAACTATGTTTCCAACAAAAAAACGAGTTCTCTTTGTGAGTTCCGAAATGTCTCCCTTTCTCGAGACTTCTCCAGTAGCCACGATCGCCAGAATGCTTCCTCAAGCTTTGCAAGAACAAGACAATGAAATTCGTATCCTCGTCCCGAGATTTGGGGTAATCAACGAACGTAGAAATCGATTGCATGAGGTGGTTCGTTTATCTGGGATTAATATTTCCATTGATGACAACGACAATCCCCTTATCATCAAAGTAGCTTCCATACCAAACACCAAAATGCAGGTGTATTTTTTGGATAATGAAGACTATTTCCATAGAAAAGCCATATTCAACGACGAAAACGGTGACTACTTTTCCGATAATGACGAAAGAACTATCTTCTTTTGCAAAGGAGTTATGGAAACCGTTAAAAAACTAGGTTGGGCACCCGATATCATCCACTGTCAGGGTTGGATGACAAGCTTGGTACCGTTGTATCTGAAAACTTTGTACAAAGACGAACCGGTTTTTAAAAATGCCAAAGTTGTTTACAGTGTTTATTGCGATAGCAATCCCATCAATTTAGGCAATGATTTTGCACGAAAAGCAAGTTTAAATAGCATTGAAGATAATTGTTTGGAATGCTATGAAAATGCCGATGTAGACAGCATGAATATCGGAGGTGCTAAACATGCCGATGCAGTTGTTACGGGATGCGAAAAAGCACATAGAGTTGTGGAAGGTCACATTAGTGATAAAATAATGATGATGCACACCGAAGATGACTCGGCCATTGCATACGGAGAATTTTACCAAAAATTGTTAGGATAATTGTGCGGAACCTCATCTTAGCAATTGCCTTGCTAAGCCTAGCTATAGGTAACTGGTCGTGTAAAAAGCAGACAGGAAACGTAATTGTTGAAGGACAAAACACCAACTCCCTACAACCGTTTCAAACCGATACTTTCACTTTGTTTTCCAAAACCATTGATGAAGATTCAATGCCGGGGAACAATTTAAGTTATTTGCTCATTGGGGCAATGAACGACCCCTTGTTTGGTTACTCTAAAGCCACTGCTTTCGCGAAAACCAAAATAATTGAACCGCTAAATAACTTCCCAAATACCATTGAACCAGACTCTGCATTGTTGTTTATTCCCATGGTTGGTAACAACAACTTTTACGGAAATAGAGCAAGTATTCAGAAATTATTAATTCGAATCAACGCCGAAGGCTTTAATGGGAACAGAGTTTATTATCAATCGGACCAATTAAAAACGAAATCCAATGTAAGCAGTGTTTATGCTGGAAGACTATTTCAAGAAGGCATTGATTCAATCGGATATAAAAAACAAAAAATTAAACTTCCGAATGGGTTACTGATTAAGCTATCCAAAGAGTTTGCTCAGTACTTGCAACAAATGCCAAGTACTGCTTATCAAACTACGGAAGGATTGAACAAATATCTACCCGGTATAAGTATTCAACCCATTTCAGACGATTTACCACCGGGCGAAGGTGGTTATGGTGTGTTTGACTTTAAAAACGAGTTTTCAATTAGTGATCGCGCAAAAATCCTGTTGTATTACAACGATACACAAACATTTGTATTTGGATTTGACGACCAAACGAAAACCCTTAATTATTCGCAAACAGGACCCTATACCGAAGAAATTATAAGAGAACTAAACGGCACTACACAATCCAGCGAATTTTCGTACGTCCAAAGCTTAAGCGGTACTAAAAATAAAGTCGAAATTCCGTATTTGTACAATCTGATAGCCACTGGGAACGTGGCTATTAATAAAGCCGAAATTGTTTTTCACATTGCTGACAATACGGCAACACCAAACTATTATGCTCCTCCGAGATTGAATTTATTTCAACCTTTGAGCAGCAGCAGCAATAGAAATTCTCTTATCAAAGATGGAGGATCCAGTACATTCGGAGGGTTGTTAAATGAGAAAGGGTATTACTACAAATTTGATGTTACAAGACAAATACAAAGCATACTTTCTTCAAAAGCTAATTTAAACAAAGAAATAAACAACGGATTGTTGCTCACCATACCTACCGATGTGCCCGTTTCAGGTTCCCGAGTAGTGATCGACAACAAAAAAACCCGATTGATTGTTACCTATACAAAACCCAATTAATCCCTGCAACTATGAGCCACAGAAAACCATACCAATTGGTAAGCCGAGAGTGGAAGAAAGAAAACACCGAGTTTGAAGTGAATGGCGTAACTTTTGGAAAAGACTTGGTTTTAATTGCTGGTCCATGTGCTATTGAAAATCGGGAACAAATATTCACCATCAGCGAATATTTATCGAAGTTAAACATTCGATTTATTCGAGGTGGTGCTTATAAACCCAGAACAAGTCCATATTCTTTTCAAGGGTTAAAAACCGAAGGTCTAAAATTGATACGGGAAGCGGCCGATAAATATCAGTTAGGTGTGGTTTCGGAAGTTATGAGCGTAGATAAGATTGAAGAGTTGGAGGAATACGTTGATATACTTCAAGTAGGCACCAGGAATATGCAAAATTATCCCTTGCTTAAAGCACTTGGGAAATCCAATAAACCTGTGTTATTAAAGCGCGGAATGAGCAGCACTATTGAGGAATGGCTGTTGGCCGCAGAATATATTGTTAGTAGTGGAAATGAACGCGTTATTTTATGCGAACGCGGTATTAGAACTTTTGAGAATGCCACGAGAAACACGCTGGATATTGCTGCAATACCTTTAATTAAATCTTTGAGTCATTTACCCATTATATTGGATCCAAGTCAAGGTACTGGAATCCGTGATTTAGTAGCCCCTGTATCTGCGGCTGCTATTGCTGCAGGGGCAGACGGTTTAATTATTGAAGTACATAATCAACCCAACGAAGCATTAAGCGACGGAGATCAAAGCTTGTATTTGGATCAACTGAAAGATTTACTTCCTACCCTACAGCAACTTGCTAGAATTCGCAACAAACACTTCGATTTCGAAAATTCACTGTCTTTCAGTCCAAACTTAAGTTAATCGGGTTAATCTTTCGCTGTATTTCGCTGGAACAAAAAATAGATAGGCCAACCTAACGCTACAATAGCGATTCCGGTAGCGGCAATCTTGAATTGACTAATTAAAATCCCTACAGCCACAGCACTTGCCAATATCAAATACACTGTGGTAGATATCGGATAAGCCCAAGTTTTATAGGGTCTATGTTCTTTAGGTTCTCGCACCCGCAAAATAATCACTCCCAACACGGTAATTATATAAAACAACAGGGAAGCAAAGGTGCAGTATTTTAATAAATCTCCGTACGAACCACTTAAACAAAGAACCGATGACCAAACCGCTTGCATCCACAATGCTTTTTCAGGAACGTTATTTTTATTTAATTCCGATGCTTGCTTAAAGAATAAACCATGATCCGCCATGGCTTTGTATAATCGACTCCCAGCAAGAATAAGTCCGTTATTGCAACCGAAAGTACTTACAACCACCAATCCTGCCATTAATAAAAGAGCCATAATTCCCGATTCGCTGCTGCCAACCCAACCTTGTAATAATTTATCCGCTGCTGCTACTCCAACGCGGTCTGCATCTGCATTGGCAATTGCATCGATAGGTAAAATAACAAAATATGCCAAATTGGCTAATATATAGACGATAGTTACTATTAGTGTGCCAAGGAACAATGCGCGAGGAATCGTTTTAGAGGGGTTCTCCACCTCGTTAGACATAAACGTAATACCTTGCCAAGCATCGGACGAAAATAAGCTACCAACCATCGCTCCTGTGAATGCTAAAAACAACGCGGCACCTCCCAGTTTCAACCAAATAAATGGCCCACTCGCTGTTTGTGAAGTGTTACTCAAACCCAGCTGAGTAAGACTCTGCTTTTTTGCTATAAAAAAATCGGTAGCACTAAAATTAAAATTAGATACCATCGAAGGAAAATAGCCCATCAATACCAAAAGACCACCTAAGATTAGCATGGCCAAGGCCAATAATTTAGCCAATGTAAAAACCCTCTGCACCCACTTACTTTCGGAAACACCACGCGAATTAATGTACGTTAATGCGATAATTGAGACGATGGCCAATATTTGAATACTGAAATTTTCCGACAACACTGGATAAAACACAGCAACGTGGTTGGCAAAAGCCATGGCAACTGCAGCTATTACCCCAGATTGAATTACTGTGAAAACAGACCATCCATAGACAAAACCCATCGTCTTGCCGTAAATTCTAGAGATAAAATTGTATTGTCCGCCCGCGTTGGGCATCATCGCAGCTAATTCACCAAAATTTAATGCCGCTAAAAGGGTAATTACGCCTCCTAACAACCACGCAATCATAACATAAACCGGACTACCTAAATCCCTGGTCATTTCTGAGGTAACCAAGAAAATTCCACTTCCTATCATGCTCCCAGACACTAGAAGCACGGAATCAAATAAACTTAATTTTTGTGTTTGCATAAAAAAGGGCGGTTTCGCCGCCCTGATTGAAATTATAAGTTGTTTAGGTTGGAATGTCTACGACTGTAAAGGAAATAAACCAATATACCAATAGTTCCCCAAATTAAAAATGCATACCAAGTATTTTCCTGGACGTTAGTCATCAAGAATATATTAAACAAGAAACCCATGGGTGCAACAAAGTATATCCGGGGTGTGCGGTAAGGTCTATCCAAATTCGGTTCTTTTATACGCAACACCAATACAGCAATACAAACCATTGCAAATGCCAACAAAGTTCCCATAGAACACATTTCCGATACCTTTTCAATTGGAGTTAATGCGGCCACCAAGGAAACAATGAAACCAACTAAAATTGTACTTTTATAAGGAGTCTTAAATTTGGGATGTAAAGTTCCAAACATTCCTTTCGGTAACAAACCATCTTTCGCCATTCCTAAGAAAATCCTTGTCTGGCCTAGCATCATCACTAACATCACGGACATTAATCCTGCGGTTGCTGCTATGGTTATTAAGTAAGTGGCCCAATTAATTCCAGCGCCGGAGAAAGCAGACGCCACCGGAGCCTTAAGGTCCAATTGGTCGTACTTTACCATTCCGGTTAACACCAACGATACCAATATGTACAAAATGGTACAGATAACCAACGAGGCAATAATGGCAAAGGGTACATCTTTTTTAGGGTTGATGGCCTCTCCAGCTTGCGTAGAAACGGCATCGAAACCAATGTAAGCGAAGAAAACAATGGTGGCCGCAGTCAATACACCTCCAACACCAAAGTGCATTTTACCATCGTCACCCATTTTCTCAGCCGGTATAAATGGCTCCCAATTATTGGTATCCACATAAAATGAACCCACAATGATTACAAACAATACAACTGCAACTTTTAAAATAACGATGATATTGTTGGTAGAAGCCGCTTCTTTAATGCCTTTAACCAAAATACCTGTAATCACCCAAGTAATTAAAAATGCCGGGAGATTAAACGCAAAATTCCATGATCCAAAAGCCAACCCATGATTAAAAGTGGCAGGGTCGTTTACTAGAAATTCTGGAATATTAATATGAAATAAGTGTAACAGTTTATTAAAATAACCACTCCAAGCCACCGCAACGGTGGTTGCTCCCATCATATATTCTAAAATTAAATTCCAACCAATGAACCATGCAAACAACTCTCCAATGGTACCATAGGCATAGGCATAAGCCGATCCTTCTACCGGTAAAACAGAAGCAAATTCGGCATAACACAACGATGCAAACAAACAGCCAATTCCCGCAATGACAAATGCCAATGCTAGCGCTGGACCCGCATGGTTATGGGCGGCAATTCCGGTTAAGGTGAAAATACCTCCTCCGATAATCGCTCCAATACCCATTGAGGTGAGACCCCATTTTGTTAACACGCGATTTAAATCGCTTTTGTTGGCTTCAGCTTGATATAAAGCTACTGGTTTCTTTCTCCAAACAGACATAATTTATGTGCAAAAGGCAAATATAATCAGTTTAGTAAGGAATTAAATAACGCCCAAAGATTTACCAACTTTGGTAAATGCCTCAACCGCTTTGTCGATATGTTCAAATTCATGCGCTGCACTCAACTGAACTCTTATCCTTGCCTGGCCTTTGGGTACTACTGGATAGAAAAATCCAATAACATAAATGCCTTCTTTTAGGAGAGCATCCGCCATGTCTTGGCTCAATTTAGCATCATACAGCATGACGGGTACAATAGCCGAATCACCATCTTTAATATCAAATCCTGCAGCTTTGATACCTGCCTTGAAGCGTTTAACGTTCAACTCCAATTTATCCCGCAAATACGTAGTTTCGTTCAACATGTTGAATACTTCAATAGAGGCACCAACTATGCTAGGAGCCAATGAATTACTGAACAAATACGGTCTGGAACGCTGACGAAGCAATTCAATTATTTCTTTTCGTCCGGTTGTATAACCACCCATCGCACCGCCTAATGCTTTTCCTAGTGTACCGGTAATAATATCAACACGACCCATTACGTTGCAATATTCTGGTGTACCTCTACCTGTAGCTCCTATAAATCCAGCGGCATGGCATTCATCGGTCATGACCATAGCCCCGTATTTATCGGCTAAATCACAAATTTTATCCAATTGAGCCACATAACCATCCATAGAAAACACACCGTCGGTAACGATTAAAACAAAACGCGCATTGGCTTGTTTTGCGGCAATTAATTGTTTTTCAAGGTCTTCCATGTTGTTATTTTCGTATCGAAAACGCATGGCCTTGCACAACCGAACCCCATCAATGATAGAAGCATGATTTAAACTATCGGAAATAATAGCATCGTTTTCACCTAACAAGGGTTCAAATACTCCGCCATTCGCATCAAATGCTGCGGCATACAGAATGGTATCTTCCGTTCCGTAAAAATCCGCAATTTTAGCTTCCAATTCTTTGTGAATATCCTGTGTTCCGCAAATAAATCGAACGCTACTCATACCAAATCCGTGCGTATCGATGGCACGTTTAGCAGCCTCAACAACTCTGGGGTGGCTGCTTAACCCTAAATAATTATTGGCACAAAAATTTATCACTTCCGAACCATCGTTCAATTGAATCACGGCATCTTGTGCTGAAGTAATAATTCGTTCTTTTTTGAATAAACCAGCTTCTTGAATAGAATTTAATTCTTGGGTTAAATGATTTTTTATTTCTCCGTACATGGTTAAAGGTTATTTGGCAAATTTAGGATTTCAAATCTGTGCTAATCAAATTAAATTAATCAATAAACGCTAATATTTCGTCCAAAATCTTTCGATCGTTGGAAAGCCTAGGGACTTTATTTTGTCCTCCCAATTTACCTTTACTTTTGAGCCAAACCTCAAAAGTTCCGTTGGGAGCTACATTTACCTTAGGAAATTTCATCACTAAATCAGCATGCCTTTTGGCGGCATAATCAGAATTTATTTCTTTTAATTTATTGTCTAAACAGGTAGAAAATTGTTGTATATCGTTTGGTGGTGAATTAAACTCAATAAGCCATTCATGTCCAGGGTTCTCTGAAGACATAAATACTGGCCCTGCTGTGTAGTCTTTCACAACGGCCTCCGTTTCATTAGCAGCATAGGCAATGGCTTTTTCCGCATTTTCAATTACCAATTCTTCGCCAAAACAATTGATAAACAATTTCATTCTTCCTGTAATAACAAACAAGTAAGGATCAACCGAGGTAAACTGAACGGTATCCCCGATGATATATCTCCACAAACCACCAACCGTTGAAATCACCACAACATAATTTATTCCCACTTGAACTTCAGACAATGGAACAATCTTTCCGGGCCCCTCATTTACGGGGTAAAACTCATAAAATATACCGATATGCGTGAGCAATACAAGATCAGAAGAGTCTATTGAAGCTTGCACTGCAAAAAAACCTTCGCTCGCATTGTAGGTTTCCAGGTATTTCATGTGTTTCCCGGGCAATAATTTGTGAAATTGCTCGCGGTATGGAATAAAACTCACACCACCATGGATGAATAATTCCATGTTAGGCCATACTTCGTGAATATTCTGTTTACCGGTAATTTCTAAAACACGATTAAATAAAACCAAAGCCCAAGTAGGAACGCCACTAATACTTGTTACATTCTCATTGATGGTGGCTTGGGCCATTGCTTCTACCTTCTGTTCCCAATCGGGCATGGTGGCAATTTCCAAATCGGGTGTGCTTTTCCAATTTACCCACGAAGGTGCATGATTCATCAAAATTGCACTCAAATCGCCTGTAAACGTATCGCTAGACATTCCAGAAATACTTTGAGAGCCACCAATTAGTAAACCTTTACCTTCGAAAATATTGCTATTGGGATATAGAGTGGTAAATTGCGTTAACACTTCGCGATTGCCTGTGTAATGGTTGTACTCCATGCTTTCGTAACTAATTGGAATAAACTTTGAAACACTGTTGGTCGTCCCGCTACTCTTTGCAAACCACGTTATATCTCCAGGCCATAATAGACCCTGTTCACCTTGTAAGTTGCGCTCAATCCAAGGCTGAATATCCTCGTATTGAACTACCGGTATTTTATCCGTAAACTGTTTATACGATTCATTCCCATCAATAGTATAATTTTCGCCGTATAGGGTTTTTGATAGATTGAATAAAAGCTCCTGAAACAACTCTTCCTGTCTTTCAATCGACTGCTTCAAATTGTCCTGCAATTCCTTAGAACGCTGCTTAAAATACCAATGTATAACGGGAGCAATCATCGATTAGTCTTGCAATTAAATCAATTTCAACAACAATTAATGTTAAATCAATCTACCTTTCCATCGCGCAACCGTATAATGCGTTTCGCTTTTTGTGCAATGTCTTCTTCGTGAGTAACCAAAACAATGGTATTCCCTTGATCATGAATGTCTAAAAATAAATCCATGATTTCGTGAGAGGTTTTGGTATCTAAATTACCCGTAGGTTCGTCTGCCAACAATAAACTGGGATTGTTAATCAGAGCTCGTGCAACCGCAACGCGTTGACGTTGACCTCCAGACAATTCGTTTGGTTTGTGCAGCATCCGGTCTTTTAACCCAACTTTCTCTAAGGTTGCTGCCGCTTTTTCCATTCGTTCTTTCTGCGAAATCCCTGCATATACAAGGGGTAATGCAACATTTTCTTGAGCTGTGAGACGACCTAGCAAATTAAAAGTCTGAAAAACGAATCCAATTTCATCGTTTCTAACTTTACTTAATTCCGCATCAGACATACTGCTGACCAATTTGTTATTTAGCCAATATTCTCCGGAGCTTGGGGTGTCCAAACAGCCAATTATATTCATCAATGTAGATTTTCCCGAACCACTGGGACCCATCAATGCCACATATTCTGTTCGAAATATCTCTACATTAATTTTCTGCAAAGCATGCACAATCTGCTCTCCTAGCGTGTAGGTTTTTGTTATATTTTCAAGGTAAATGAGCGCCTTACTCATGACCATCGATTACCTTGGGGACACGAAAAAAATCACTGTCCTTTTTTGGAGCATTTTTTAAAGCATCTGCTTTTGAAATTTCCTGAATAACCACATCCTCTCTCAAGGTAGTTTCTTGGTTACCCATGTAAATCAAGGGCTCTTTACCATCAGTATTTAAACTATTTAGCTTCTCACACATAACCAAAATACGCTCAAGATCGGCCTGCATTTTTGATAATTCATCACCACTAAATTCCAATCGTGCCAATTTTGCAAGCTCAACTACTTTTTCCTCTGTTATTCTCATATGATTTGATGCTGTTTTAAATGTAAAGATAATACATCGTATACCTTTTGTTGCAACTGTGGAACATCATCGATGGAAAGACCTTTGGTTTCGATAGGTGCATGTACCAACATTCTCATAATCCCTGGGCTTCCCGTAAATGTATTGCTATCAAATCGATTTAAATTATCGATTAAGGTTACTGGTACAATGGGAATTTGCTTTTCTATGGCAATCCGAAAAGCACCAGGTTTGAATGGAAATTTGATTTTCGGCGTATCGTCTGGAATTCTACCTTCGGGAAAAATAATCAGATTTGCTCCCAATTTATCCATTTGATTACTCGCTTGCAAGAAAGCACCATGAGCATTTTTAATACTCTCTCGCTTAACCGGGATATCCAACGATTTAAACCAAATATTAAACAAGGGAACCTGCGTAAGTTCCATTTTTCCCATAAAAAAATTAAATCCTGGCAAATAGGTTCCTGTGGTAACAATATCCAAATACGACATATGATTTGGACAGTATACTACCCTGGAATTTTTAGGAATTTTTACCTCGTACTTCACAACAGGAATAATAAAACCTGTGATTGAAGCCAATCTACCCCATATTTTTCTTAATCCGTGTGCATATTTGAAGGTTATAGGCTTCTGAAGTAAAAGATAAAAAAAGGGATACAACAAGAGAAACCAAACTGCAAACCACAGTCCAGCCCAAACCAACCAAACTCTCCCTAGAATCTTCAAATTTACATCTTATGATTTCGCACAAAGACCAATAGGGCCACTACCATACCGGTGCTTAAACACATCCAAATCTGATTTACACCAAACGACGATACAGAGAAATTATTTTCGAAATTGTCTATTTTCTCTTGTATGGCCTTGGATTTTTCAATTTCGGGTACGGAGTTATCTGCATTTACAAATTTCTCTATGCTTGCGTATTGCAAACCTCGGTACTCTTTCATAATTTGAGGCTCATTGCTGTAGATATGTCGGAATGCCGCAATGTTGCATAATGCAACCAACAACGAAACCAATAAAGATCCAAACAATGCCTTACCCATATTGATGGGTTTATCGAATTTGGCCGTCATTAAACTTTTAACAAACAGATAAACGCCAACTGCAGGAATAAGCAAATTGAAAATAACGGGCAATGAGGCTAAAAACGACCTAGTTTTATACAATCCATTTAAATATTGTACCAACAACATGGCTGCACTCAACGAGCCAAAAGCAATTCCGTAGATTGTAATTCGTTTAAACACTATGCAAAAATAAAAAAGAGGTTACCAAAAACATGACAACCTCTAATAATTAGTTATTCGAAGGAGATTTATTCCTCCTCCGGTCTTTGGTACTCGTCGAAATTATATTCGGGAAGCAGATTGATTTTAACATGCCCGATAGTTTCGTTCAAAGCATCGGTGAACTTGTTAAAATCTTCTTTGTACAAATGAATTTTTGTTTTCACAAAACTTCCATCGTCGTACTTACTTCTCTTGCTTTCCGTGATAGTAACGTAGTAATCGTTGTTACGGGTAGCTTTAACATCAAAGAAATAGGTACGTTTCCCTGCACGAATCCTCTTAGAGAAGATTTCTTCCTGCGACTGACTATTATAGTTATCTTCTTGCATAAGGCAATTGTTTTTTCAACAAAATCTTACGGCAAATATGCAAAAAATTACATCAGATTTTGTGAAATCTTCGAGCGTTTTTTTTAAACAAAGTCAATCAATTGATTTTCAGTGTGTTATAAAATAAAAATATTTTAAATGTTAGAAAAAAATATAATCAAGCCGATGTTTCAAGTATCTGGCTTTCATACAAATAGCGATAATAATCGTTGCTAATTAATAAATTATCGTGGGTATTCACCTCTGAAATGCTGCTGTCACTTAAAACAACGATGCGATTAGCCAATTGCAAAGGGGCTAAACGATGTGAGATGATAATAGCTGTTTTATCGCTTAATTCAACAGACAGATTATTAATTATCAATCGCTCTGTCTCGGCATCCACAGCGCTAAGTCCATCATCAATAATCAACAATTCAAAATCTTTTAACAAAGCTCGGGCAATACTAACCCGCTGTTTTTGTCCACCCGATAACGAAACGCCGCGTTCTCCAATGATTGTATCCAAACCTTTAGGCCACTGATCTATGTCTTTTTCCAAACATGCCAAGGCTATTACTTTATTTAGTCGTTCATCGGATACATCTGGGTTTTCCAAGCCAAATAATATGTTTTCTCGAATTGAATCGGAAAATAAAAATACATCTTGAGGAACATATGCAACTCTTCTGCGCAAAGAAGCGATATCCAATTGTTTGGTTTCAATATTATCAAAGTAAAGTTCTCCAGCTTCAGGAAAATACTGAGCTGCCAATAACTGGGCCAGCGTAGATTTTCCACTTCCGGTTCTACCTGTAATGCCTAAAATGGATCCTTTTTTTATAGATAAATTAATTTCAGTGAGTGCATTTTCAGTTTTTCCCGGGTATCGAAAGGATACATTCCTAAATTCTATAGATTCTTGGAATGCGAATTTTACTTCTCCTCCTACTGCATGTTCGGGCATTAAAACAAATTCATTGATTCGTTTCTGACTAGCGGCTGCCTTCTGCACCAAAGCTGTGGTCCATCCCAAACTAGCCACCGGCCAAATCAACATATTCAAATAAATCACAAACTCCGCAAGATTTCCAGGTGTAAACATGCCTTGTTCTACAGCTTTGCCCCCCAAATACATAACCAACAAAGTAGATAAACCCATCAACAATAACATCAAGGGGAAAAACATAGAGTTTACTTTTGCCAGGGCCATACTTCTTCTTTTGTATTCCTGCCCTTCTGCATTGAACTTATCAATAAACTGCTGTTCTACTCCAAAGGATTTAATAATTCTAATTCCTGCAAAAGTTTCCTGTGCACTAGCGGTTAACAGCGACAATTGTTCTTGTATAATGCGATTACCAGTATTCATTTTGGCACTCACATAATAAATGGATAGGCTAAGAAAAGGAAGTGGCAATAATACCCATAGCGTTAGCTGTGCATTCACCTGGGTCATTTGGTAAATAACCACCACAAACGTGAATAGCATGTTTGCGAAATACATAATTGCGGGTCCAATGTACATTCTTACGTTTCCTACATCCTCGCTCATTCGGTTCAACAGATCACCAGTCATGTGCTTTCGATAAAAATCCTCACCCAGCTGTTCATATTTGTTGAATAAGAGATTTTTTAAATCGTATTCTACTTTTCGTGAAACCACAATCAAGGTTTGACGCATGTAATACATAAACACACCTCGCAATAGAGAAACAACCAGAATTAGAGTTCCAAAAAATGCCGCTGTTTTATAGATATTGCTTGTAAGATAGCTATCAGAAAATCCACTAACCCATCCAGCTTGAGTTAGTGCCTCATCCAAACCCACCCTCACCAAATAAGGCACAGACGCCGAAAAAATATTGGTAAGTAAAACACACAACAGTCCCAACAACATCCAATATTTATAGCGAACCAAGTACTGATTGAGGAAAAATAATTCTCTCATGATGAATGATACAAAGTTACGTGGCTATCGGAGTAAATGAGATTGAAAATTTTTTGAATTATTTCAAAACTATTCCAGCCGTTAAGGGTTTATTGTTGGGGTAGATTTAAGTTTTCATAGCCGATGAGGCCGGGGGTAAAACCTCGGCTTCGTTGTTTTTAGGCTGAAACCAACTTATCTCAAAAATCTTTTTAAATATTTCCACAAATTATAACAAATTCGTTATCTTTGCGTCCCATTTGAGAATACCATGCATTTAACTGCTGAAAGAAAGAAAGAAATTTTCAAGGCCTT
>JACCDP010244936.1_pt1 | contig 39662 bp, 38 predicted proteins | sample 7445841 | NCBI WGS metagenome assembly JACCDP01 (sample SAMN15323441, study PRJNA562643) | freshwater metagenome | isolation source: river surface water | place: USA:Blue River Watershed | collected 2017-08-17 | reverse complement strand
TCTACGACTGCTTCGCCCGCGACGCCGCCGGCTGTCCAAACCGGACAATTGGTGGGCCGCATTGACCTGAGTCAGTTCGGCTATGGAGGTCGAACGACCCGAGGCGTCAGCACTCCGCCGCCTGCTCGTCCGGCAGCTCCGCCTCCCCGCGACGACCGTCGCGGTCCGCCTCCTCCCCAGCAGGGGCGTCCAGGGCCGTCTTCGTATCAGGGTTCCCGTCCCGGCCAACCCCAGCGGCCCGGTCAGGGCCAGTACGGCCGTCCGGGTCAGATGGGTGGCCGTCCGGGTGTCGCTGCAGGGCCAGGGCCTCGTCCGGCACCGGCCGCGCCGCGGCCTCAATTTGCTGCAGATGCCCCGACCATTGTCATGCGGCCGCCCATCGTGGTCCGTGAGTTGGCTGAGCAGATGGGCAAGAAGCCCTTCCAGATCATCGGCGACCTCATGCAAATGGGGGTCTTCGCCACGGTCACCCAGACCATCGACGCCGAGGCTGCCGTCAAGATCTGCGCCAAGCACGGCATCCGTTTCGAGACCGAGAAGCGCGACAAGGCGGCCCACGTTGTCAACGTTCCCAAGGAGGAGAAGCTCGAACTCGACAGCGAGGACAAGCCCGAAACGCTGAAGGCGCGGCCTCCGGTGATCACCATCATGGGTCACGTTGACCATGGCAAGACCTCGCTCCTCGACGTCATCCGCAAGGCCAATGTCGCCTCGGGTGAAGCCGGTGGCATCACCCAGCACATCGGTGCCTACACCATCCAGTACCCTCATCCCAACACCGGCAAGCTGGAGAGCCTCACTTTCCTCGACACTCCGGGTCATGCCGCCTTCTCGGCGATGCGCGCCCGCGGTGCCAACGTGACCGACATTGTCGTTCTGGTCGTGGCGGCCAACGATGGTGTGATGCCGCAGACCCTGGAAGCGTTGGCGCACGCCAAGGCCGCCAAGGTTCCCATCATCGTGGCGGTCAACAAGTGCGACCACCCCAACTCCAATCCCATGAAGGTGCGTCAGCAACTTCAGGACAAGGGTTTGGTGCCGGACGACTGGGGTGGCGACACCTTGTTCGTGGAGTGTTCCGCGATCACCAAGAAGGGGATTGATACCCTGATCGACTCCATCCTGTTGCAGGCCGAGTTGCTCGAACTCAAGGCCAACCCGGATCGCAATGCCAAGGGCAACGTGATCGAGTCGGGTGTCGAGGCCGGTGGTTCCGTGGCCACGGTCCTGGTCCGCAAGGGCACCCTGCGTATCGGTGACGTCATCATTTGCGGTGAGCACTACGGCAAGGTGCGTGCCATGATGAACGAAGAGGGGACCCGCCTGAAGGAGGCCACTCCGTCCGTCGCTGTTCGCGTGCTTGGCCTCAATGGCGTGCCCGATGCCGGTTCCGAGTTCAGCGCCGTCGAAAACGAGCGTGCTGCCCGCGACCTGGCCGAGGAGCGATCCGACGCCCGCCGGAAATCCGAGATGGACGGTGATCGCCGCAAGACCCGTGCCTCGTTGTCCGACTTGTTCGGCCGCATCGGCGACCTCACGGCCAAGGTGCTCAAGGTCATCGTCAAGGCCGACACCCAAGGCTCGGTGGAAGCGATCGTCGGAGCCCTCCGCGAAATCAAGTCGCAGAAGGTGTCCCTCGAGGTGGTTCACAGCGCCGTCGGAGCCATCAATGTCTCGGACGTCAATTTGGCCCGCGGTTCCAAGGCCGTCATCCTGGCCTTCCACACCCGCGTCGACAACAACGCGGCCGAGGAAGCCAAGCACCATGCCGTCGAAATCCGGCTCTACGCGATCATCTACGAGCTGATCGATCAGGTGAAGGACGCCATGGCGGGTCTGCTCGATCCCCTTCTCAAGGACGTGGTGGTCGGCCAAGCCGAGGTCCGCAAGATTTTCGATCTTTCCAAGGGGGGTCGCGTGGCCGGTTGCGCCGTCACCACAGGTCGTCTGGTCCGCGGAAAAATGCGGCTGCGTCGCCGGGGCAATCTGGTGTACGAGGGTGTTTCGCTCACCCTCAAGCGCTTCCAGGACGAGGTGAACGAAGTGCGCTCGGGCATGGAGTGCGGTGTGCGCCTCGAAGGTTTCGACGATTACCAGGAAGGCGACATCATCGAGTGCTACTCGGTGGAAAAGATCGCGGCCAAACTCGAATAACCGCAAGCCGTGCCCTCCCATGTTCCACCGGCCCCGAGTCGGCGTCTGCAGCGTGTGACCGAGCTTCTGAAGCGGGAGGTCAGCGAGTTGCTGCGGCGTGAGTTGAATGTCGAAGAGGTGGGTTTGCTGTCGGTGAACGAGGTCAAGGTGGCTCCCGACCTGAAGACGGCCACCGTGTTTGTCGGCTTCGTGGGCAACCGTCAGCAGCGGTCGGCAGCCCCTGAAAAGCTCGCCCAACGCGCCAAGCATATCCAGATGATGCTTGGTTCCCAGTTGAGCATGAAGTGGACTCCGGTCCTCAACTTCCTGCTCGATGAGTCCGTGGAGAAGGGTAATCGGGTGTTGGCCATTCTCGAGAGTCTTGACCAAGGTCAGAAGCCCGGTGCCTGAGGCCCGGCAACCCCTGTCCCCGAGCCATGCCTTCCTCTGAAATGCCCAAGGCGGTGGAGAACATCCTGGCCGCGATCGATGCCGCTCAATCCATCCTTGTGGTCGGTCACATCCGGCCGGATGGCGACTGCATTGGCAGTCAGGTGGGGTTGGCCATGGCGTTGGAAGGGGCTGGCAAAGAGGTCACGGTTTGGAATCAGGATCCGGTTCCCGACAAGCTTCGGTTCCTGGATCCGGACAAGCGGGTTCGCAAGCCCTGTGCTGGACGTCAATTCGACCTGGTGATCGCCACCGACTGTGCGGCCCTCGATCGAATGGGCCGGATCACTGATTTCCTCGCGGAGGACGTCACGTTGGTCAACATCGACCACCACGCCTCCAACACCCGCTACGGCAAGCTCAACTGGGTTTCCCCTCGGGAACCCAGCACCGGCGAATTGATCTTCGACCTCTGCAAGTGGGCTGGTTGGAAGGTGACACAGCCGATGGCCGATTGCCTGTTCACGGCGGTCAGCACCGACACCGGCAGCTTCCAGTACCCGAGCACCACTCCGGACACGCTGCGGACCGCGGCTGAGTTGGTGGAACGTGGAGCGGGTTTGGGTCGCATCTGTCAGGAGGTCTACCAGAGCTATCCCATGACACGGGTTCGCCTCCTGCGTCACGTCTACACCCATTTCCGACTCTCGGATGACGGGCAGACGGCTTACTTCTGGCTCAAAAAGCGGGACTACGCCCGCGCCGGAGCTTCCACCGAAGAAAGCGAAGGGCTCATCGATCACATCCGGGCGATCGACGGTGTGGTCGTGGCCATGGTCTTCGAGGAAGTGAGCGACGAAGTCACACGGGTGAGTTGGCGTTCCAAGTCGCCCCGCGTCGATGTGGCGGCCATTGCTCAACGATTCGGGGGCGGCGGACACAAGGCTGCGGCCGGCGCGCGCATCGAGGGGCGACCCTTGGGGGTTCAGAGGCGGGTCCTCAATGAGGTCCGCAAATCCCTCAAGGCATCGGTCTGAGCAACGGTTGCCGAGTCGAGATTGTCGCCTGATCCCATTCTTCGGTCCTGATTTTCAAGTTTCCGATGGCCATTCCCACTCTCTCGCCCCTCGATGGGGCCTTGTTGGTCGACAAACCCGCGACCTGGACCTCCCATGACGTGGTCGCCAAATTGCGCAACCACTTCCGCCTGCCCAAGGTGGGACATTGTGGAACGCTCGATCCGATGGCCACAGGCCTGCTCATTCTGGTGTTGGGCAAGGCGACCAAATATTCGGAACGCCTGATGTCGTCCGACAAGGTGTACGAGGGCGTCATGCGGTTGGGTGAAACGACCGATTCCTACGACGCCGACGGAGAACTGGTGGATTCCATGCCGGTGCCGCCGCTGTCATTGAACGATTTGAATGAAGCGGCAGCGGCCTTCACCGGGGACATCCTTCAAACCCCGCCGATGGTCAGTGCGGTGAAAATCGGTGGCACCCCGCTTTACAAATTGGCCCGCAAGGGACAAGAGGTCGCCCGAGAGCCCCGACCCATCCATGTGTACACCTATCGGTTCGACGACTACGAAGAACCCTTCGCCTATTTCCGGGTGAGCTGCACCAAGGGGACCTACATCCGCAGCCTGGCCCATGACCTCGGACAGAAGCTCGGTTGTGGTGCCCACCTCACCCGGTTGCGCCGCGTCACCAGTGGTCGTTTCGATGTGGCCGATGCCGCACCGCTGTCGGAAATCCTGCAGTGGGATTTGCCCATGCTTGAAAAGCGTATCGTCCCCTTCCTGAAGCTCAAATCCTACGAGTAGGCTTGCAGCCGGAGGGGTGGCTCCAGAATCCTCTGAGGCCATGTCCTCCGATGGTTCTCCAGCTTCCTTGGAAACCCGCGCCGCTCCGGATTCCCGGCGGCTCTGGCTCTTCCGCGGGTTGGCCGTTTTGGCGCCGGTGCTGGCGTTGCTGGGAGCCGAACTGACATTGAGGGCTCTGGGGCATTACCGGCCCACGGCCTTCTGGTTGGAGGCGGGTGAGGGAATGCTGCGGGCCAATCCGGCTTTTGGTGCTCCCTATGTCGGAGAGACTCTGGCGCGAATGCCCCGGCCGCTGAAGATCCGTGAGAAGAAGGAAACAGGAACGTTGCGGGTGCTGGTCTTGGGTGAATCCGCAGCGTTGGGCGATCCCGAACCCGGATTCGGCATGCCTCGCTTTCTCCAGGCACAACTGGAGTCGCGCTTTCCGGGGCGCAAGGTCGAGGTTCTCAATGCAGCGATCACGGCCCTGAATTCCCATGCCCTGCGCCGCATAGCCGCGGATTCCGCGCGGTTGGGAGCCGACGTTTGGGTGGTCTATCCCGGCAACAATGAAGTTCACGGCCCCTTTGGTCCGGCAAGCAATCCTCTGGGCAAGGCTCCGTCGCTGGCCGTGGTTCGCGCCGGTTTGTTGCTGCGCAGCACGGCTTTGGGCCAGTGGATCTTCCGGATCCAGGAGGGGCAGGGCGATGGCATGTCGCTGGCCCCGCGCTGGGCCGGGCTCGAGACCTTTTCCAAGAATCACATCGCCGCCGATGACCCGCGTTTGGAAGCCGTGCGTGAGGCTTACCGACGGAACCTGACCGACTTGGTGCGCTTCGGTGTCGAGTCCGGGGCGCAGGTGCTGCTCGGAACCATGGCCGTGAACCTCCCGGATTGTCCGCCGTTTGGGTCGGTGCCCATCGAGGGCTCCGGTGCTTTGCTCAACGACTGGAAAGCCTTGTCGGACCGTGCCCGCTCTCAGGATGTGGCCGGTGACTGGGCTGGAGCGGTCGAAAACTGGAGCAAGGCCGTGGCGCTCGTGCCGCGCCATGCGGAGAGCCGTTTCCAATTGGGTTTGGCCCGAATCAACGCCGGGGACATGGTTCAGGGAACTGCCGATCTCGAGGCGGCTCGCGATCTGGATACCCTGCGGTTTCGCGCTGATTCCCGGATCGTGGCCATCACCCGCGAGGTCGCGGCCGCGGCTGCTTCGCCGCAGGTGCAACTGGTGGATGCGGCAGCCCAGCTCAAAGGGGAGGATCCGCAACGTCCCCCGGGAGCAGACCTCTTCTTCGAACATGTCCACCTGAGACCCGAGGGCAATGACCGGCTGGCCCGATTGTTCACCCAGGCCTTGGCGGGGCGGTTGCCCGAACCCGGAACCGCAAAGCCCCCGGTTGTGGCCGCTGAGGGGTTGTGTCGCACGCGTCTGGGTTGGAATCCGCATGCCGAGGTTCGTTTGTGGACGCAAATCCGATCGTTGTGCCAGAAGCCGCCGTTCTCGCTGCAAAGCCACCGGGAGGCCCGAGACCGATTCTTGGACGACCGATTGGCTGAGGCGAATGTTGGCGCCCGAAAAGTGGGTTTGGGTGCATCCATTCAGGGAGTTGAGGCCGTTTTGGCGAAGCATCCCAGCGATTGGCAATTGGCCGAACAGTCCGCCCGACTGCTGCGTCAGGGGCGACGTTGGACCAATGCAGTCGAGGCTTGGAATCGGGTGGTTGAAGGGGCTCCAGATCATGTGGTGGCCTGGCATTTTCTCGGCGAGGCTCAGGGCCAGATCGGTGCCCGTAGCGCGGCGGTGGAATCCCAGTCGCGCGCCTTGGCGCTGCGACCGGATTTTGTCGAGGCAGCCCTGGCCCTGGGGCAACTGTACGGCGAATTGGGTCGATTTCCGGAATCCCTCGCGGTCTTCGACCAAAGCCTCAAACGGGATCCGAAAAATTTGGAGGCGCTCATCAACAAGGCGGTGACGCTGGAAGCCATGGGCCGTCGCGATGAATCGGTGCCCTTGCTGTCTCGGGCGATGAAAGAGCATCCGCAGTCGACCTTGCCGTGCATCCGATTGGGCGAATTGCTGTCGACCCGCAAGGAATACCCCGCGGCCGTCGCGGCCTTCGAGGAAGCTGTTCGTCGTGAGCCGTCCAATCTGGTGGTCTTGCAGCGCTTGGCTGGAGAACTGGGTCGGGCCGATCGCCCAACCCAAGCCGAGGCTGTCCTGCGTCGTGCCGCTCAGGTGGATCCCTTGAATGTCTCGGTGCGCATCGATCTGGGCGTGGCCTTGGCGCGGCAGACCCGCTTCGCCGATGCCATCGTGGAGTTCGAGGCGGCCTTGCGCGCGCAACCGGGCAATGCCTCGGCTCGGACTTATTTGGAACGTGCCCGCAGCATGCTTTCCTCCGCACCGCAAAACACCAACACCCGCAAACGCTGATGTGGTCCCTCCTTCGAGATTTTGCCCGATTCCTCGGTCGTGAGAAGAAATGGTGGCTCGCGCCCCTCATCCTGATCCTGCTGTTGATCGGGGCGGTGGTGGTCTTTTCTTCCAGCTCGGCGGTTGCGCCCTTTTTGTATCCCTTCCTCTGAACTGCCGAACCCGGCCCACCATGCGATACGTCCTCGGCATCTCGGGCTTGTACCACGATTCGGCGGCAGCCCTCTTGGGTGATGGACGGATTCTGGCGGCAGTGCAGGAAGAACGTTTGTCGCGTCGCAAGAATGATGCGCGGTTTCCGGAACGTTCCATTCGGTCCTGTCTGGATCAGGCGGGCATCACCGCCGGCGATTTGGAAGCCGTGGCCTTCTACGAGAAGCCCATCCTGAAGTTCAGCCGAACGCTGGAGGTGTTTTTGGGTTGGGCTCCGAGGGGAGGTCGTGCTTTTGCCCGGGCCATTCCAGATTGGTTGGGCGGACGGCTGGATCTTCGTGGACGCATCCGATCCTCGCTGCCCGGGCTGCGGGCCGAGTGTTCCATCCTGTTCACCACCCATCACGAGGCGCATGCGGCCAGCGCGTTCCTTGCGTCGCCCTTTCCCGAGGCGGCCATCCTGACAGTGGATGGCGTCGGAGAATGGGCCACCACCGCCATCGCCCGCGGATTTGGCGCCGGAGTTGAGCCCTTGGAGGAGATTCATTTCCCTCATTCGTTGGGGCTTTTGTACTCGGCGTTCACCGCCTACTGCGGATTTCGCGTCAACTCGGGTGAGTACAAGCTCATGGGCCTGGCCCCCTATGGCGAACCGCGCTGGGTGGAGACCCTTTTGGAAGACGTGATTTCCCTGCATGAGGACGGTTCTTTTCGGCTCAATTTGGACTACTTGGATCCACTGGCCGAGGATCACCTGACCAATGCGCGCTTCCACGAGCACTTCGGAGGGCCGCCGCGCCGCCCGGATGAGCCTCTGGAGAAACGTCATCTCGATCTGGCGCGATCCATACAAGCGGTGACCGAACGGGCCTTGTTGGGATTGGCCCGGCGCGCCCACGAACAAACCGGCTCCGCTCAACTGTGTCTGGCTGGCGGTGTGGCCCTGAATTGCGTGGCCAATGGTCGGATTCTGCGGGAGGGGCCGTTTCGGAAACTTTGGATCCAGCCCGCGGCCGGCGACGCCGGGGCTGCCCTGGGTGCCGCCTTGGCAGCCTGGTATGGGCCGCTGGAACGCGGTGGCTTGGCCGCTCCGCGAACCCCGGGCGCCTCCGACTCCATGGCTGGAGGATTCCTGGGGCCAGAAGAGATGCCGCAAGCGGTGGAGGCTGCCTTGAAACGTTTGGACGCGGTTTGGGAACGAATGGACTCGGAGTTGTTGCGGGAGCGCGTCGTCGACGCATTGATCGCCGGCAAGGTGGTGGGATGGGTTCAAGGGCGCATGGAATTTGGTCCGCGTGCGTTGGGGCACCGCTCCATCTTGGGCGATCCGCGCAGCCCCGACATGCAGTCACGCATGAATCTGAAGGTGAAGTTCCGCGAATCGTTCCGGCCCTTTGCTCCGGCCGTGCTGGCCGAGCGGTCGGCGGAATTCTTCGGAATCTCAGGTGAGTCGCCCTACATGCTGTTGGTGGCTCCGGTGGCCGATGCCCAACGCATTCCCTTGGCCCACGAGGCCGAGGGCTTGGATCGCCTGAAGCAGGTGCGCTCGACGCTGCCGGCGGTGACCCATGTGGACGGATCGGCGCGGGTCCAGACGGTGGATCCGGAGCGCAACCCGCAGTTCCATGCCCTGCTGAAACGGTTCGAGGCGAGGACCGGTTGCCCCGTGCTCATCAATACTTCGTTCAATGTGCGTGGGGAACCGGTGGTGGGCTCCGCGGAGGATGCCTACCGGTGCTTCATCAATTCCCAGATCGATGTGCTCGCCGTCGGTCCGTGCTATCTGGAGCGCGAACGGCAGCCGCATGCCGCATTGCCGCGCAGCTTCGAAGCCATCCCGGATTGACCATGAGCCCACCCAGAATCGTCAGAAGCCTTCGTGACCGATTCGCCATCGGTGCATCGCTCATTCCTCCGGTGGCTTTGCTGATGATCGCCAGTCGGGCCGGTTGGGTTCCGGGTTCGCCACAGGTTTATCTTGCGGTCATGCCTGTGGTGGTGGGATTGGGCATGCTGTTTCCGGCGCTTTTTGAGCCCTGGCACCGAGGGTTTTCTCGGATGCGGTCCTGGTTGGGTGGGCGACTGGTGTTCTTGCTGTTGCTGGGAGTGTATGGGGTCGCGGTGGTGCCGCTGGCCTTTCTGATGCGCTGGGCTGGCAAGCGTCCGTTGGATGTCTCGCGTTCGGGCTCGAGTTGGGTCCGATCCAAAGGCTACGGATCCTTGCGGGATCCGTTCTGAACCGCGTTTTCGGATCCGTACTTTCTGAGCCTCGACAGAATCCGATCGGCTGTTGAAAGTTTGCAGGTCGCCTATGAAGACCTCCCTCACTCTGGCCGTGGCGTGTGCCGCCTTGGCTTCCGCCCCCATTCTCTTGGCCCATGACACGGGATCGAAGCCCCATGATCATGGCCCCACGGCTGTGCCCGTGACTTTCCAGGTCGAAAAGAAGGGGCCGGTGAAGGCGCCCGCAGCCCAGGCCAAGTCGGCCGTGTCGCATGTCAGCGGTCAGGGTTTCTGGAAATTCGCCCCGGTCACCAACGCGATGCCCGTGCCGGCCGAGGCTCAATCGTTTGTGAAGGGTGCTCACGGCACCCTCATCGTCGATAGCGAGCGCGATGTGGTGTACTGGGGTCTCGAGAAGGTGGGTTGGGTCGGTTTCAGCGATCGTCTCAAGACTTCATGGGTGGTGAAGGGTGATCCGTCCATCGCCTCGGGCAACTTGCACGGGGCCGATCTCTTGCCGCGCAAGGGACAACTTCCGCTGGTGGTCGCGGCCGACAATGTCGAGGGCGAGATCCTCTTGTCGGACACGACCTTCCGCACGGTGGAAAAGCTCAAGATCCCCGATGGCGGTCCTTACGCCGACAAGAAGGGTTGGGCTCCAACCGACGCAGCATTCGCCGGCGACAAGACCTTGTGGGTGACCGACGGGTACGGTCGTCACTGGTTCATGGATGCCGATGCCAAGCCCATGAAGTACCGGGGCAATTTCTACGGTGGTGACAGCATGAGCCAGACGCCGCACGGCATCACCTTTGATCCGAAGCGCAACGAACTCTATGTCTCGGCCCGGCCGGAGGCTCAGGTCCACGAGTGGTCGCCCAAGACCCGCAAGGCTCTGGCCGTCCATCAGTTGCCCAAGGGCAGTGCCGCCTGCGACACCGATCTCTGGGGCGATTACCTCCTGGTGCCTTGCCTCACCGGCCCGAACAACACCCCGGGCCCCATCTACATCATCAACCTCAAGACCAAGGCCGTGGTCAGCACCATCAAGCCCAAGGAAGACCTTGGCTACGGCTACGCCCAGCACATGCATGACGCCTGCTGGTACGTCGTCGGCAAGGGGCGCAGCGCCAAGGTGTACATCCTCTTCACCGCCTGGAACCCGGGTGGCGTGGGCGCTTTGGAGATGGTGAACATCCAGGACTGAACGGTCCTGATTCAAACGATCCCGCGGATTCCTCCAGACCATGCGCGCCTATCACGACTTGCTCCGGTTGGTTCTCGATCAGGGAACCTTCAAGCCGGACCGAACCGGCACGGGCACGTATTCGGTCTTCGGGGCGCAGACGCGCTTCCGGTTGTCGGACGGATTTCCGCTGGTCACGACCAAGAAGGTCCACTTCAAGAGTGTCGCCTATGAGTTGCTCTGGTTCCTCCGGGGCGACACCAACGTGCGCTGGTTGCAGGAGCACGGGGTGAGCATTTGGAACGAGTGGGCCGATGCGGATGGTAATTTGGGTCGCGTGTATGGGGCCCAGTGGACCGATTGGCGGAGTGCCGACGGCCGTTCGATTCATCAAATCGATCAGGTGGTCGCCCAAATTCGCAAGAACCCTGACAGTCGCCGGCTCATCGTCAGCGCCTGGAATCCCTCGGAGGTGGATTCCATGGCGCTGCCGCCGTGCCACACGCTCTTCCAGTTCTACGTCAGCGAGGGGAAACTCAGTTGTCAGCTGTACCAGCGCAGCGCCGACTTGTTCCTCGGCGTGCCCTTCAACATCGCCAGTTATGCGCTCCTGACCCACATGGTGGCCCAGGTCGCCGGGTTGAAGGTGGGCGATTTCGTCCACACCTTCGGTGATCTTCACCTCTACTCGAATCACCTCGAACAGGTGAAGGAACAGTTGGCCCGCGAACCGCGTCCGCTGCCGACGTTGACCTTGAATACGGAACGCCAAGAGCTTCGGGAGTTCGTCTACGAGGACTTTGTCTTGTCGGGGTATGATCCTTATCCCGCCATCAAGGCGCCCGTTGCGGTCTGAGCGGTGTTCTCATTGAACAGACCGGTACCCGCGTGGGGGCTGTAGACGAGTCGGACGGGGCCTCTTGGATTTGTTCGGTTTCAGTGTTGTTGAACCTTTCCCATGAATCTTGAACTCAAGGACCGGGTGGTGCTCATCACCGGTGGCGCGGCGGGCATTGGCGAGGCCGCGGTGCGGGCCTTCGCGGCCGAAGGGGCGATCGTGTGGTTTGCCGACCGGAACGCCGACCGAGGTCGGGCGTTGGCGGCCGAGGTGCCTCGATCGGTCTTCGCCGAAGGAGACTTGGCCGACCCCATCTTCTGCTCGGAACTTGTTTCTTCCGTGTTGCGGGAGGCGGGTCGTCTGGACGTCTTGGTCAACAATGCGGGCGTCAATGACGGTGTTTCCCTGAGCGGTTCTCCGACCGACTTCATGGCCTCATTGCGCCGCAATTTGTTGCACGTCTTCGCCTTGGCCCATCACGCGCAGGAAGCCTTGTGCCAGTCGCGTGGGTGCATTTTGAACCTCAGTTCCAAGGTGGCGGAAACAGGGCAGGGTGGGACCTCCGGGTATGCCGCGGCCAAAGGCGCCGTCAATGCGTTGACCCGGGAATGGGCCGTGGCCCTCGCGCCCCATGGAGTGCGGGTCAATGCCGTCATTCCTGCCGAATGCGACACCGATCAGTATCAGCGTTGGTTCGCCGCGCAGCCCGATCCGCAGGCGGCTCGCGCAACCATTGAGCGGATGGTGCCTTTGGGGCGTCGATTGACCACGCCGGCCGAGATGGCTGCGACCTTGGTGTTTCTGGCCTCCCCTCGGGCGAGCCATATCACGGGGCAGTGGATCCACGTCGATGGCGGTTACACCCACCTCGACCGGGCCATGACCGGCGGTCATCCCGGATGGTGAGTCTCTTCGAAATCCTGCACGAGGACGCAGACCTCCTGGTCTTGCGCAAACCGGCGGGCTTGGTTTGTCATCCGACCAAGGGGGATGAGTATTCGAGCCTGGTGAGCCGGGTGCGCATCCACTTGGGATTCGAACCCCACATGATCCACCGCCTCGACCGGGAGACGGGCGGGGTCATGGTTTTCACGAAGACGGACGAGGCTGGGGCGGATTTGCGGGCCTTGTGGGCGGCGGGGTTGGTCACCAAGGAGTACGTCGCTCTGGTCCACGGTCGCATGCCTCTGGGAGACGGCGCCTTGGACGCGCCCCTCGGCCGCGATGTTTCCAGCGCGGTGGCCATCAAGGATTGCGTCCGGCCCGATGGGGCTTCCGCCCGGACCCGATGGCGCTGTGAGAGACACTTCGAGCGGCCCGATGGGGTGTATTCGTGGGTTCGGGTCTGGTTGGACACCGGCCGCAAGCATCAAATCCGCATCCACCTCTCGCACCTGGGCTACCCGATCGTGGGCGACAAGGTGTATGGGTTGGATGAGCGGATTTACCTCGATTTTGTGGTGGGTCAGCTCACGGAGTCGCAGCAGCAACGCCTTCAGGTTCCGTTCCACGCCCTCCATGCCGAGCGGCTTTGGTTTCCGTGGAAGGGTTCGGAATGCGGTTTCATGGCCGCTCCCGAATCGTGGTTTTTGCAGTTTGCCGCCGGCCAGCCGGTGCCTTGGTTTGCTGACCCGTTTGCTCCCACCGCGGAGTCGCGCGCCGCACGTTCTGAAACGTCTTCAGCGGGCCCGGGCTCGTTCCTCCCACGAGGAAATCCTCAAGACGGGTAGGGCGAAGGCGAAGGCCGCCTCGCGCTCAGGGGTATCCGCCCGGCGGAACACTTCATAAATCGGTTTGCGGCGTTCCGGGGTGGCCACAGAGCCGGGTGTGCGTGTCCAAAGGCCGAGCCGCAGTCCGCCTTCTTGGGCATGGTCCACATGGCGGTGGAGGATGAAGGCGTCGATGCCGGTCTCGGCGGCGACTTGATGCCACGCGTAGCAGTACGCCGCCGCTTGCACGGTCTCGCCATCCGGGCCGTCAGGCGTGTGGAAGCCTTGCTCACTCAAGATCACGCGGCGATTGCGTCCCTGAAACTGCAGCGCGGGCTGGCTCAGAAAAGCGCCGAGGGCCGGCAGGTTTCGGAAGGTGATTCGTGGGGTGGTTTTCCAATCGGGTTGGGCACTCGCATCCCGCCAGGAGCGCGGGTTGAAGAGGTCTTCAGGGTAGGGGTGGTAGGCGAGGTGCCAGTCGTAATCGCCGCCCGAACGGGCCTTTTGGGCGAACGCTTCGAGGAACGGCCGCCCTGGGAAGACCTGTCCCTGCTTCCCGCCGGGGTAGGCGATGTTCCAATGATGTTCGAGGGAGAGGAACACACGCCCGTTCTTGGAATGCTTGCGGACGGCCTGATGGGTCAGTCGGACGGTGCGTTCATAGTCGATGGCAAACGCATCGGAGGAGCTGAGTCCGAGGTTGGACCAGAACCAGTGCGAATTGACCTCGTTGCCCACGATCCAGTTCCAGACCCGGCCGTGACGGCCGTCAGGCTGGTTCCAGCGTTCGGCCAGAAACTCGATGGATGCCTCGTACCAAGCCTGTCCCTCGGGCGTCACCGTGTTGAAGGCTGACAAGTGGTTCGGGCAATTCGTGCTGTATCCCGGATGGAGAAGAATGCGGCGCAAGTCAGGATCGGCGCTTTCGTAGTTGAGCAGAATGAGCGAGACCACGATGCCGCGTTCGGACAATGTCCGGATTTGGTGGTCCATGGCCTCGACGTATCCCCGCTGAAACCGGTAGGTCTGACCCTTTCGGGTGACCCCGGGATTGTTCGTGTCGCCCCGCGGATCCACCAGTTGGGCCAAGTTGAAATTGAGCGCGGCATGGCGGATGCCCAAGGCAATCGCGTCGTCCACCATTTGCACCTGGAGTCCCTTCTTGGATGCCGGTTGCGGATAGGCTTCCGGATTGGCGGCTTCGACCCCATTTACGCCGAGGCCGAAAACGGCGACCAGAAGGCCCAAGATCACAAACCAACGACTCGGTCCACTCATGTGGACGGTCGAAGGCGCTTGATGAGCACCTTGGATTTGCGGCCGCTGGCGTCATAACGCTCCCGGCGGGAGTGCGGCAGGTCATCCGGACTGCCCTCGATGAAACCTCCCTTGGAAATGAAATAGGTGAAGGCCTGGGTGCTGAGGGTGATGAGTTCGGCCAATCCCTGTTCCCGGGCCCTGGCTTCCACGAACTGGATGAGCTTGGAGCCGATGCCCATGTTTTCGTGGCTCGGTGCCACATACAGGAAAGCCAGTTCCCCTTTGTTCTGCTCCGGATAGTGGTGCAGGGCCACACAGGCCACCGGATTCCGGTCGATTTCGTACAGGTAATAGTCGCCGACCTGTTTCTCGATGGCGGTGCGTGTGCGTTTGACCAATTCCTCCGAAGCGACCGAATCTTTGGTGAGGTTGAGCAGCGCACGGATGTCCTTCTTCAGGGCACGCCGGATCTGGGTGTACTCATTGGCGTAGACCAACGTTCCGATGCCCTCATTGCTGAAGACCTCGGCCAGAAGGCCTTCATCGACTTCGCCGTTGATGATGTGCACACGGGGCACTCCGGCCTCGCAGGCGGCCACGGCTTGACGGGCCTTGGAGACCAGATTGACGGGCCAGTCCGACGGCATCGGGCTGAGCATTTGCTTGAGCTCGCCAACGATGATCTGCCGGATCAGCTGCCCGCCGCGGGTGAGACCGTCCACCGTGGTGAGGAAGATGAGCTTCGTTGCCTTGAGTTGCTCGGCCAGGGCGAAGGCGATGGTGTCGGAATTCACCCGGTAGGTCTTTCCGTCGCCGTCGAAACCCAAAGGCGGAATGACAGGCACGATGCCTTGTGTCAGCAGGCTCTGGAGCATCTCAACATCGATGCGTTCCACCTTGCCGGTGAATTGATGGTCGACGCCGCCCACAATGCCCAGAGGATGGGCGATGACCGCATTGGTGGACACCGCGCGGAGATCATTGGCCGACAGGCCTTCCAAGATCTCGTGGGTCAGCCGATTGGCCGCATTGAGGGAGAGTTGGAGGGTTTCCGCATCCGTGATGCCGGTGCCGTCGAGATTGGAGGCTTTGACCCCGCGTTCCACGGCCAATGCGGCGATCTGCTTGGCCGCCCCGTGGACGAGGAGGATCCGGATGTTCAGTGAACGCAGGACCGCGATATCCAGCAGCAGGTTGGGAAAATTGTCGTCGGTGACGATGGATCCGTCGATGGCCAGGACGAAGACCTTTTCCCGGAAACGCGGAATGTAGCGGAGGATGCCCCGCAGGTCGGTGGGTTTCACGTCGTAAAGTCGAACCGGCCCTTTGGCCGGTACCCAAAGAACAATCAGGAGCACCGTTGCTGCAATGAAGAAATCAAGGGATCCCGGGCTTTCCGGCATTCCGGTTGGCCATTGGTTGAAGACGCGGTGCGGTCTTGGTCTTCCATGGACTTTCGTTCACCCCAGGCTCCGCCGGTAGGGCCTGTCCATTCGGTAGAGACTGTCCGTCGGGCCGAACCGGGATGGGGTTGGGGTTTTCCAGTCCACGGCGTGGGTTGACTTAGGTTGAGTCAGATGTTTCTGTAGAGACAGAAATGAAGTCGCTGAGCCAACTCTCCAATGCCGAACGGCGCTTCATTCTTCATTGGGGTGAGATGGGGACCAAATGGGGCATCAATCGCACGGTGGCCCAGGTGCATGCGCTGCTCTATCTCTCGCCGGAACCGCTCAACGCCGAGCAAATCCAAGCGGTGCTGGAAGTGGCCCGCTCCAACGTGAGCACCAGCCTCAAGGAACTCCAAGGATGGGGCATCGTCCGGCTGGTTCATCTGCCGGGCGATCGGCGCGACCATTTCGAGAGCCTCAAGGATGTCTGGGAAATGTTCCGGATTGTGGTGGAAGAACGCAAACGGCGTGAGTTTGATCCCACGATGGCGGTCCTGCGGGAATGCATCGCCGAGGCGGAAAAGGATGCGGCGACGGGCGGCTACAGCGAGGATCGCCTGCGCGAGATGCACAATTTCCTGGCGACCACGGCGGGTTGGTACGCCACGTTCCGGGGGTGGCCGACGTCGGTCCTGAAGCGCTTCTTTGGCATGGGTGACAAGGCGCGCAAGCTCCTGGGATTGACCTCCGAATGAATTCACCCCTTGCGTCCAAAACATTTCTGCCATGACCGAAAAAAACGACCAGATCCCAATGGCTTCGGGCGCGTGGGCCTTTTATGACCACCGTTGCCCGGTGTGCCGGGCAACCATCGGCCGTTGGAGGCGGGTCTTTGAGGCGCGCCACATCGAGTTTGCAGCCCTTCAGTCTCCTTGGGTCCGAGAACGGTTGGAATTGGCGGTCGGTGAACTGCCGGGGGAAATGAAACTGCTCACGCCCGATGGCCGGATCCTGGGAGGGCCCGTTGCCATTGCCTGGATGTGCCGGCGTGTGGCTTGGCTGTGGCCCTTGGGCGTGCTCATGGTGACCCCAGGTCTTCACGTGGTGACCCGATGGGTCTACCAGTGGGTCGCCCGGAACCGTTATTGCCTGGGGGATGTGTGCGAATTGCCCCCGATGGAAATGGCTCGCCGCCGTCACTTGGCCGCGACCACCTTCTTGGAAACTCCATGAAACCGTGGTCCCGCCTCCGATGGGCGTCGAGCGTTCTGCGCTTCCAGGCATCGGTCAGCCGTTTGGAATTTTTCGTGGCACTGCTGGTGTGCTTGGTTCTCAAGCAAGGGGTGGATCGGTGGGTGCTCCGGAGTTTGGGGGTTTCTTTCAATGGGCACATCTGGGGCGTGGTGACGGGTTGGGATCTGCCGAACCGCGAGGACTTGTCATGGGCAGGGCCGCTGCTGGCGGCTTCCTTGCCCTTTGTCTGGGCTGGACTCGCACTGACCGCTGGCCGTCTCCGGGCGATGGGGCGATCCGCGGCCTGGGCGTTGTTGTGGGCGTTGTTGTTTTTCGTGCCCGTTGTGAAGTTTCTCTTCGCACTGCTGCTGATCGCTCTGCCCGATGCCGCAGGGGTGAATTCCCCCATCCCACCCCGTTTGTCGGGGGAGGCGTCCCGGTGGTTTGGATGGATTCCCCGGGGTCGCTGGGGAGCGGGCGCCGTCGGAGCCCTCCTTTCGGCCGTGTTCGGTGCCGTGTCGATTTTCCTGATCACCCAATATTTGGAAGCCTATGGATGGGCGCTTTTCGTCGCGCTGCCCCTGCTGATCGGTTTCCTGACCACCCTGGTCCACAATCACCATGAACGCCGGACGCCCCGGGAATCAATCCTGGCCACCCTGGCCGCTTTGGCCTTGTTGGGTGGGATCCTGATCATGGCCGCCATCGAGGGGTTGATCTGCCTCCTGATGGCTTCCCCCATCGCGGTGGTCTTGGCCGTGATCGGCAGCACTCTGGCTCAAATGCTTGTTTCACAGCGCTGGGTTCGTCGCATGCAGGAAGGCCGGCTTTTCAGTGCGGGCATCTTGTTCCTGCCGCTGGTCGTGGCCACGGAGTGGGGTTTCCGAGGTCCGCCGGAGATCCGTCCGGTGGTGACCGAAGTGACGATCGCCGCACCGCCGGAGACGGTGTGGCGGCATGTGGTGTCTTTCTCAGACCTGCCGCCGCCGACCGAGTGGATGTTCCGGACGGGCATCGCCTATCCGATCCGGGCGCGACTTGAAGGGCGCGGTGTGGGTGCCATCCGGTATTGCGAGTTCTCCACGGGGCCCTTCGTGGAGCCCATCGAAGTCTGGGACGAACCGCGCAGGCTGGCCTTCTCGGTGACTGCCTATCCGGCTCCGATGGAGGAGTGGACGCCGTATCGCCACATCCATCCGCCTCATCTGGATGGGTTTCTGGTTTCCAGGCGTGGGCAGTTTGAACTCAAGCCGACCGACGACGGAGGCACCCGGTTGGTGGGCACCACTTGGTATCAGCATGGGCTGCTGCCCGAGTCCTACTGGCGCCTGTGGTCCGACGCCGTCCTGCACCGGATCCACGCCCGGGTGCTGAACCACATCCGATCCCTGGCCGAGGCGGAGTCGTCCCGCCGGTGAGGGGTTTCCTTTTCCGTGACCAAACTTCCCAGGGAGCCGATATTCGCGGGGAAACAAGACATGGCCATCACCACTGAGACTCTCCATTTCGAGAACGCACGGGCAGCACTGCAGTTGCTCGGGGGCGATGAACGCAACTTGCACGCCCTCGAAAAAGAACTGGGACTCAAGGCGGCGGCACGCGATGGGTGGATCCGTTTGGAGGGGGAACCCGAAGACGTATCCCGAGGCGTCAAGTTGTTCCAGTTGCTCGAGGCAGCCCAGAAAGACGGAGCGCCAGTCAAAGCCCGAGACTTCACCCATGCCTTGCACGTGGTGAAGCACGATGGGGCCGCCGCACTTCAGGCTCTGTTCCACCAGAAGATCAGCACCTCGCCCAAGAAGGCTTCCATCACGCCCAAGACCGTCGGGCAACAACGCTATGTCACGGCGATTCGGGAGCATGATGTCACCTTCGGCATCGGTCCGGCCGGAACAGGCAAGACCTATCTCGCCATGGCCATGGCCGTGAACGCGCTCAAGGAGTCCCGCGTGGGCCGCATCATCCTGACCCGTCCGGCTGTCGAGGCGGGCGAGGCCTTGGGGTTCCTGCCAGGCGATTTGTACCAGAAGCTCGATCCGTACCTGCGTCCGCTGCACGACGCCCTTCAGGACATGATGCCCGCGGAAGAGATCCAGAAGAACATGGAGCGTGGTGTCATCGAGATCGCCCCCTTGGCCTACATGCGCGGCCGTACCCTGAACCAATCCTTCATCGTGCTGGACGAGGCCCAGAACACCACGGCCGAACAAATGCTCATGTTCCTGACCCGCCTGGGCTTTGGATCGAAGGCCGTCATCACTGGTGATCCCTCCCAGATTGATCTGCCCAACAGCAAGCGCAGTGGTCTGGTGGAAGCGGAGACGGCCTTGCAAGGGGTCGAGGGTGTGTCACTGATCCGCTTCGAGAAAAAGGATGTGGTCCGGCACCCGCTGGTGCAACGCATCGTCCACGCCTACGAACGCCATCGCGGAACGCAGCGGGCCTGATTCTCGGCGTCCGTCACCCATTCCGGACGATGCAGAAACCCAGGATCAACACCAGCACGACCACCCACAGGTGGCGGAACTCCAGCGGTTGAGGGAGACGGCGCCCGGTCATTCGTTGGATGGCCCAAGCGCCGAAACAGTAGGCGCCCACCGGCAGCAAAGCCACGAACAATGGGTTGAGTCGCCAGGCCGAGCGGATGTCTCCGTGGAGGAGCGCATGAGTGGCCCTCAATCCGCCGCATCCTGGGCAGAGCAGTCCGGTGACCTGGTGAAACGTGCAGCGCGGAAAGAAGATCTGCCCCTGGGGTTCGAAGCGCCAGAGCAGGGCCAAGGCTAGGAGTACCGCGCAGGCGACGGCTGAAACCAGCACGACATTCCATCGGTTCGCCCCCATTTTCAAAGCAGTCGGTTCCCTCATGGCCGTTGAAGGGGACGGTGCCGGCTCCGTGGAGCCGGGCAACACAGGCGGCGCCTTCATGGTCCCTGGCGACTGTCGATGATTGGGCTCAGTGGAAGGATTTGCGGACTTCCTCATTGCTGAGGACGACCAGCGCCCAAATGCCGAAGGGCAGACCGGTGCAGCAGCAGGCGCTCAGGCACGGCAACATTCCGATGATCACGCCCGTCATCACCAAGCCATAGGAGCGACGTTGGAGCATTCGGATGCCTGCCATCAATGTCACCACGGACATGACCAGCGCCAGCAGGTTGAGAGGGAGATTGAAGGTCTCCATCACCGACAGGTATTTCTTGAGGAGGGCTGCTGCCTCGGGTGGCATTCCGGGCGGAATTTCGGCGTTCTTGTTGGAACCCAACAACGTGGCGATGACCCCGTACAGGGAAAGCAAACCACCCAGAGCTCCGGTGGTGATGATGCCGATCGCCGGAATCTTCAGCTTTTGGTCAATGACCGACTCGGAGATGCCGGGGGTTGATGGGCGAAAACCGCTGTTTTGAGAGGGCTGGGAGGGCTCCGTTGAGCTCGCCGATGCAGGGGCGGCCGGCAGCGCACCCAAGACGTCGGCGAATTCGGGAAAATCACCCAGAGTCTTCCACAGCGACTCCCCATCGGCACGCGCCGGTGAAAATCGATTGAGCCGGTTCTCGGTGATCCACTGCCGGAGTTGGTCTGCTGAGACCGGTCCGTATTCTTTCTGATCGGCACCTTGGATGTAGTACATGGCTGTGAGGGGCTGGTTTTCGCTGAGGTGTGACGACGATGGATCGAATGACGCTTCAGTTCAATGGGCAGGGTTGTTGGATGCCTTCTTGGACGCCTCCCGGTACTGGTAGCGCACGGCCACGAAGACGAAACCGATGGCCACCGCACACAGCATCGCGGCGCAGAGGTTGAAGAAGGCGGGCCCGGACACATGCAGCACCTCGGTGCCGTCGGGCAAACGCTCCTTCACGTTTAGCCCGAACACCTTGGCGATGGCGAGGTTGCCCAAGGCGGTGGTCAGCAACCAGAAGCTCATCAGGGTGCTGCGCATCGTGGCGGGAGCTTCCCGGAAGGCGAACTCCAGTCCGGTGTTGGAAACCAGCACCTCGCCAGCAGTCAGCACGATGTAGGGCAAGGTTTGCCACAGGACGCTCAGTTTCTCGCCGCCGGCCACCCGTTGGTCGATCACCGACACCATCAGGAAGGAGATGGCCGTCAGGAAAAGGCCCGCCCCCATGCGGCGTAGGGTCGTCACCCGAAGACCCGATTTCTCGGTCACCGGAAAGAGCACGTAGGTGAAGATCGGGACCATGAGCATGACCAGGAGGGCATTCATGGACTGCATTTGCTCCGCTCCGATGCGGTCGCCGATGATGAAGCGCAGCACCGGTCCCACGATGGGGAAGTTGAGGGTTCCTTCGCTGAAGATGTAGGGGGTCATCTTGTCACCCTGCAGGACCCAGGTGGTGCTGTTCTGGTCCCAGAGCGCCCAGAAGAAGGGGATCAATGCGAAGACGCCGGCCACTTTGGTGGCGGCCTTGGCGGCATGGACTTGTTCAAACGAGTAGCGATTCTCACAAGCGCTCCAGAATCCCGAACCTTGCCGACGGCCCGCCGAATGGGTCAGGGCGTACCAGAGCATTTCCCAGAAGCTCCCACCCTTCGGTCCGGCCGGAGGTACGTGGATGTAATGCTTGCGCCCCATCCAGAAAAGAAGGGTCGCCAGACCCATGAAAATGCCCGGGACACCAAAAGCCCAACCGTATCCGTAGTCCTTGGCGACGCGGGGGATGACCAGGAACGAGAAGAAGGATCCGAAGTTGATGCTCCAGTAGAACAGGCCGTAAGCCCGCTGGAGCAGGTGGCCTTGGCCGGCGTGAAACTGGTCACCCACGAAGGCTGAGACGCAGGGTTTGATGCCGCCGCCGCCGAAGGAGATCAGCGCCAATCCGGCGTACAGTAGCCAGAGCTTGTTCTCTTGGGTCTGCACCAGATCCGCCAAGGCCAACACTCCGTGCCCTAGGCAGTAGAACAGGGAAATGAAGAGGATGGTCTTGTAGCGGCCCAGCACGCGGTCGGAGAGCCAGGCTCCGAACAGTGGCATGAAATACACACCGAAGACGAACAGGTGGACGATCTCGGAAGCTTTCGAGGATCCCTGACCGAGGTGCTTGGCGATGTAGAGGGTCAGGATGCTGCGCATCCCGTAGAAACTGAACCGCTCGCAAGCCTCGTTGCTGATGATGTACTTGATCTGCGGCGGGAACGAATCCGCGGAGGCGGATGGGGTTGCTGCCGTTGGGTGGGCGGAAGACACCCCCACGGTTTAGCCAACGGGCCCTTCAAGACCAAGCAGCGAGTGAGTCCGGGGAGCGATTTTTCTCGCGGGCCGGGCAATGGGGCCAGGTTTGGGTCTGAGGGGAGGCCGAAGCGGTCACTCCGACCCAACCTTTCAGGCCTTGTCTTGGATCAACTCGCGGCGAGCGCCGCCGAGAAAGCGTTCGACGAAGTTGGTCGTGTAGTTGCCGCGGCGGAAATCCGGATCCTGCAAGATGGCCAACTCGAACGGGATGGTCGTCTTGATGCCGGTGACCATGAATTCGCTCAGGGCCCGGGTCATCTTGTTCAGGGCGTCGGTGCGGTCCTTGCCCACGGCGATGAGCTTGCCGATCATCGAGTCGTAATAGGGCGGGATGGTGTAACCCGCATAGGCGTGGGAATCGAGGCGGATGCCGGGGCCTCCCGGAGGGTAGTACATCTCGATGCGACCCGGGCTCGGTCGGAAGTCGTTGAAGGGGTCCTCGGCGTTGATCCGGCACTCGATGGCGTGCCCTTTGAGGGTCACGTCACTCTGGCTGATGGAGAGCTTCTCGCCGGCCGCGATGAGGATCTGCTGTTTGACCAAGTCGACCCCTGTGACTTCTTCGGTGATGGGGTGCTCAACTTGGATGCGCTTGTTGACCTCGAGGAAGTAGAAATTGCCCGAGTCGTCGGCGATGAATTCCACGGTGCCGGCATTCGAATAGCCGGCCATCTCGGCGATCGCCAAGGCGGCCTTGCCCATTTTCTTGCGCAGGTCCTTGAGATCCTTGCGGTCCAGCAGCGGCGACGGGGTTTCTTCGATGACCTTCTGGTTGCGGCGCTGGATGGAACAATCGCGTTCACCCAGATGGATGATGTTGCCGCGGGTGTCACCGAGGATCTGGAATTCGATGTGGTGCGGGTTCTCGATGAATTTCTCGATGTACACCCCGGAATTTCCGAAGGCCTTTTCGGCCTCGGTGCGGGCCGTGTGGTAACCCTTGACCAGAGAAATGTCGTTGTGGGCGGCCCGCATTCCGCGGCCACCGCCGCCGGCAATGGCCTTGATCATCACCGGGTATCCGATGCGCTTGGCCACCGTCAGGGCTTCTTGTTCGGTTTGGACCAGTCCGTCGGATCCGGGGGGCGTCGGCACCTTGGCCCGCTTGGCCAGGTCGCGGCTGCTCGATTTGTCATGCAGCGCGTTCATGGCCGCCGAGCGGGGCCCGATGAACCGGATGTTGCAGCTTTCGCAGACGTCCGCGAAGTGGGCGTTTTCGCTCAAGAATCCGTAGCCGGGATGGATGGCATCCACGTCGGTGATCTCAGCGGCGGAGATAAGCCGGTCGATCCGCAGATAGCTGTCGGTCGAGGGGCCGTCGCCGATGCAAATGGCCTCGTCGGCGACCTGTACATGCATCGAATTGGCGTCCGCCTTCGAATAGACGGCCACCGTCTTGATGTTCATCTCGCGGCAGGCGCGGATGATGCGCATGGCGATTTCACCGCGGTTGGCGATCAGGATCTTTTCAAACATGACAGGTAAAGAAACCTTCCGGTGCACCGTCCGACGGGTCGGGCCTGCCCGGAATTGGGAATGCCCCAGAGCGTGCGCTCTGGCAGGCCACTGATTCAAAGCGGGCGAATCTTGAACAGAACCTGTCCAAACTCAACCGGTTTGCCGTTCTCCGCGATGATGGCCGTGATCACGCCACGGGCCTCGGCCTTGATCTCGTTCATGACCTTCATGGCTTCGAGAATGCAGACCACGGTGTCCGGGCCGACTTCGCTGCCCACTTCAACGTAGGGGGCCGCATCCGGCGATGGCGTGCAGTAGAAGGTTCCGATCATCGGGCTGCGGATCTCCGTTTCAGGTCCGGAAGGCGCAACCGAAGCGGCTGGTGCCGCAGGCAGCGTTCCCGCGGACTGGCGGGCCAGTGCCGAGTAGGCCGTGAGCTCAGGGTCGTCCACCGGGCCTCCCAGCATGGGGCCGGATCCCCCGATGGGACGCTTGAGCTTGATCTTGAAGTCTTTCTCCTCGAGTTCGAACTCCGACAGGGAGTTCTTCTTCATCAGGTCGATGATCGATTTGATTTCTTTCAGGTCCACAGTGCAGTGCTTTTTTGTGTTGGGGCCGCTCCAAGGAGATGGGCCGGAACGCCTCAAGATGATCGTGAGTGCCAGGACCGAAGCAGAACCGAAGAGAACTCTTCAGGTGACAGTTTCGTGTCGAAGCGAGCCCAACCTAGGGATGATTGGCTTCTCAGGTCAAGTGCCACTTCGAGTCGTTTTTGCGTCAACTTGAGCAAAAACCAAGGTTTACGCAGTTTAGTTAACCTTAACGGCAGCTTCCAGGGCCAGAATGTAGGACAAAGCGCCGAATCCACTGATTTGTCCGCGGCAAACCGGAGCGATCATCGAGTGGTGTCGAAACGGCTCACGGGCGTGGATATTGGACAAGTGCAACTCGATGACCGGAAGTTCCACGGCGGCGATGGTGTCGCGCAGGGCGATGCTGGTGTGGGTGTAGGCCGCTGCATTCAACGCGATGGCGTGAACCGCACCCTTGGCCTGCTGGATCCAAGTGACCAGTTGGCCTTCATCGTTGGTTTGCCGGAACTCCACCGACACTCCCAAGGTGCGGGCCCTTTCCTGAACGGAGGCTTCGATGCTGGCCAAGGTGTCCCGACCGTAGATCTCCGGTTGTCGGGTACCGAGCAGATTCAGGTTGGGACCATTGAGGAAGAGGATCTTCATCGCACTGCGCGTGAGGGTAGGGATCCCTGAACGAATCGCCAGACGGGAATTCAATCCCGCAGGGCCGGGGTGGAGATCGGAAAATCCCGGCTTTGGGCGTCAGCGGCGCCGGCCCATGTTCAGGGTCATGGTGCCACCCAGAAAGGTCTGGATGCGGGTTTCGATGAAACCCAATTCCCGAAGACCGGAATCCACGCCGTGTTGCGCGGGATAGGCTTTGAGCGAATCGAGAATGTAACCGTGGGTGTCGCCATCCCCGCAGAAAATTTTTCCGAACAGCGGGCAGATGCGTTCGAGGTATTGGAAATACACCCAACGCCAGGGCAGGAAGTCGGGTTTGCCAAAATCGAGGACCAGCAGTCGGCCTCCAGGCTTGAGCACTCGGGTCAACTCCCGCAGCCCTCGCTGGAAGTCGGCGAGGTTACGGAGGCCGTAACTGATGGTCACCACGTCGAAGGATCGGTCGGCAAAAGGCAGGTTGAGGGCGTCTCCCTGCTGGAAAGTCACGGTTCCAGAGCCGGCGGGGAGGGGGGCTTGGGCAGCCCTTGCGATTGCCACATCGAGCATGGGTTGGCTGAAGTCGAAGCCCACGGTATCGGCACCGGTTTGGGCCAACCGGAAGGTGACATCGCCCGTGCCGCAGCAGACGTCCAGGGCCTGATCTCCTGGTTGGAGGGCCGCCGCCGTGACCATCCGATGCTTCCAAAGCCGGTGCATTCCGAAGCTCTGGAGGTCGTTGATGAAGTCGTAACGGGGGGCGATGGTGGCGAACAAGTCGCCCACCTTGGGGGCTCTTTCGGTGCCGGGTACAAAGTACTTGCTGGCCATAATACCTCAGATGGTGGGTGGGTCAGCGGCGGCGGCGATGGAACTCTTCGACTTGTTCCCGGGCGGTCACCGCCCGCCAGACGGCTCCGGTGGGCAATCGGTTCTGGGTGGTCTGGCTCAGTTTCTGAAGGCGTGCTTCGAGGGCGTCGCGCTCTTCCTCCAGTTTTCGGACCCGGTTTTCCATCTTGGCCAGTGCCTTCGAGTTGTCTTTGGACGTGGTGAGGGATTCGGTGGCCGGAGTGGCAGTCAGGGCGGTTGCGAGGCGTTTTTCGAGTGCGGCCTTTTCACGGGCCAGTCGCTCGCGGAATTCGCGCTCCGTGGACAAGGCGGATCGAAGCTCCACCTCCCGGGCCGAACCTTCTTTCAGGGAGGTGCGGAGTTTTCCAACCTCGGTCCGGAGGGTGGCCACTTCGGCGGCGCGGATTTTGGCATCCACAACCGCGCTGTTGGTGGCGCCGCTGGTGGCCGCGGTCAATTTGCGTTCGGTGGCGAGAAGTTCTGCCCGAATGGCTTCGCGTTCCGTCTTCTCGGTGGCCAAGGCCGTTTCCAAGGTCCTTACCGCTTCAGCCCGCTGATCGGCCCCGCGCGTCAGTTCGCTGACCTTGGTCCTGAGCGCCTGATTCGACAGTTCGAGGTCCGTGCGGGCCTGTTTCTCCTTGGCCAGCGTCCCGGCGATCAATTCGGCGTTGGCCATGCTGCGTTCGGTGTTGGCCTTGGCCAGGGCCAGTGAGTTTTCCAACTGGCGGATCTTGGCCAGGCTTTCCTCGGAGGATCGGGCCTGCAATTCGGCGAGTTGCTTTTCCAGCCCTGCCTTTTCTGCGCTCAAGGCCGTGTTGCGCTTTTTGGTATCGTCGAGATCGATTTGGAGTTGGGTCAATTTGGCCGCCAGATCGGCGACCTGTTTGCCGCGCTCAGTGTCGGATTTGAGTTCGGTGACCTGCTGCTTCAGCGTCGCGTTTTCCTTCTGGAGAGTCTGCAGTGTTCCGCCTTGCAGCTCCTTGAGCTTGGCTTCGACTTCCTGTTTCTGTTTTTCGATGCGGCTGGCGGCGACTTTCTGTTCCAAGAGGTTCTTGCTGGCCTCGTTCAGGGCGGCACGGGCCTCGTCAGCGACGACTTTGTCGACCAGATTGCGGCGCTCGATTTGCTGCTGCTCGAGGGATGCCAGCAGCACCTTGTTGGTGGTTTGGAGGGCGGTGATCCGCTCGATGGCCGACTGGAATTCCTTGGGATCGACGGGCGCAGGTTGGGCGGTCAGGGCTTCGCGCAGTTTGGCTTCCAGCAATTGCTTGTCGGATGAGAGGCGCTGGATTTGCAGGTTCAATTGTTCGAATTGGGCGACGACTTCACCGTTTGGGGCCAGAGCCGTGCTCGGTGCCGCATTGGAAGCCACCGATGCCACCGTTCCCGGAGCGGTCGCGGCTTTTTCAGAGGCTTCCGGCTTGGTTTTCAGGGTTTCCAGCCGTTCGGTCACGTAACGGATCCGATAGGCCACCACCCGCTCGTTCCAGGTTGGGTAGTTGCGGCGGAGCACCTCCAGGCCGGATTTGGCTTCGGTGTATGCGTCGCGGGCCGAAGACCACTGGCCTGTTTCGCGATTCGCATCGGCCTGCTGGATCAGGTTGTAAATGCGAATGAACGCGTCATCGGCGCCATCGGCACACACTTCACCCAAGCCTATGCAAAGCCACAAGACGAGGTGGCCCAGCAGTTTCCGCAGACGGTTCATCGAGGGACAGGCTACCGCAGGATCCCGGGCTCGGCTAGGGGACAGGCTGACAAGATCGAGCGAACGGGCCTTGGGCCGGGGATGATCCCACAAGACGGCTATTTCAGCTCACGAATCCGGATGTTGCGGAAACTCACGGCATCGCTGTGATCCTGAAGCAGGATGGGTGTCGGGAATCGGGTGCCCCACTTGGGTTCGTTCTTGAACTTGCTGGCGGCCTTGGCTGCGGCCAGTTCCGGCGAACCGATGCGGTACCTCAGCACGCAGTCGCCGTTGAGCCAGTGTTCGACGGAGTCTCCGCGGACGATGATGGCCGACTCGTTGATCTCTCCGGCTGGCTTGACCCGGGGCGATTGGGCCGGCATGGCATCATAGAGGCCGGCCGTTTGGCGTTTGGGACCAATCTTCGCATCGGGATGGGCGGCGTCATCGATGACCTGATATTCATGACCAATGGCCGCCTTGCGGGCCTCGTCGATGAAGTACTTCACGCCACTGTTGCCGCCAGCTGAGATCTTCCATTCGAAGCGGAGTTCAAAGTCGGTGAAGAGCCGGTCGGTGATGATGTCTCCACCGCCGCCTTTGGCCACATGGGTGAGCCAACCGTCTTCCACCTTCCAACCTTGTTCCGGAAAGGTGGGTTTGCCGAATCCGCGCCATCCCGCAGTGGATTGGCCGTTGAAAAGTGCGATCCAAGGAATGGGCTTGCCGGAGCCGGTCGCCTTCGGTGCATCCGCACTCTGGGCGGTCGAACCGAGGGACAGGCACAGGAGGAAGGTTGCCATGGGGCGGGCTTTCATGCCTCAGACGCTGGACCGGCTGGGTTCACCGACGCAATACCGGAAAGGATGGACGGTCTGAGCTTGGGGTCAGCTCAGCGCCTTTTGGGCTGCGGCGATGTCTTTGACGATTTGCGCTTTCAGGGCTTCGAGGTGGGCGAATCGCCGCTCCGGACGCAGAAAGCTGACCAACTCCACGCTCAGTTCTTTGCCGTACAAATCGCCCTGAAATCCGAGCAGGTGGGCCTCGAAGCGGAGTTGAGGTTGAGTGGACTGGAGCGTGGGGCGCAGACCGAGATTGACCGCCGCAGGGAACTCACCGCCGGCATGGCGCGCGCGTGCGGCGTAGACGCCGAAGGGCGGGAGTTCAAGTCCGTCGACCGGAATGTTCGCCGTGGGGAACCCGAGCGACTGACCGAGTTGGTCGCCGCGGACCACGGTGCCGGCGATGCTGTACGGACGGCCCAGGAGTTCGGCAACCTGGTTCAATTTTCCCTCTCGCAAGGCGCTGCGCACTCGGGTGCTGCTGACGATCTCGGCGCCGATGTGAATGGGAGCCACGGCATTGACCGAGAACCCCAGTTCGCGGCCCAGGGTTCGCAGGAGCGGAACATTGCCGCTACGACCATGACCAAAGTGGAATCCCTGACCCACGGTGAAGCTGCGGAGACCGCCGAATCCGTGGACCAGATCCCTGACAAAGGATTCCCCAGTCTTTTGGCTCAGCAATTCGTCAAAGCAAAGCACCAGCACCGCGTCAGCACCCTGAGCCTCGATGGCGGCGATGCGCTGGTGCAGAGATTGCAGAAGTCGTGGGGCTTTGTCGGGCCGGACCACGGTCAATGGGTGCGGATCGAAGGTGGCCACCACCGTCGAGGCTCCTCGTGTCCGGGCATCCATCTTCGCTTGTCGGATGACATGCTGATGGCCGAGGTGGATGCCGTCGAAAAACCCCAAGGCCAGGCAAACGCCGTGTGCGCCGAATGGTCGGGGGGTGGTCAGCAGGGGTACAGGCATCAGCGGGCCACGTAAGGGGCCTTGTCTCCAAACTGGAGGCTGGGAGCGGTCGCCGTGGCGCTGACATCCAAGGCGATCCAATGGCCGTTGGCTGAATGGGATGGGAAGCCACAGGCGATGGCGAATTCTCCCGCTTCGTCGACCGTGAATTGGAACGGCACGCCCACCTTGCCGGTGGTGCCACGAACCGGATAAGGGGTGGAAGCACCCTTGAAGGCGGGTTCACCCATCTGGAGCTTCTTCACCACGGGTTTCTCCACCACGATGGCACTATGGGGCACCGGGCTGTTGTTGGTGAAGACCACCGACACGGTCCAGCCTTGGGGGATGGTGTATCGGGCCCCGCCCTTGGCGAAGCCGTTGAAGTTCATTCCGTAGTTCACCGAGTTGTAGGCCGAGACCACGATCAGTCGGGCGGTCTTGGGTTCCTTGGGATCCACCGACAGGAACATCGACTCCTTGGGTTCAGCAGCCTTGGATTCGCCGGCGGGTGCGCCGTGGTCGTGACCGGCGGCGGGTGCTGGGGCGTCGGCAGCCCGAACCAGCGGAGTCGGCATGAAAGCACTGGCGAAGACACAGGCTAGGGCGAAATGACGAAACATGGCGGTCAATTGGTTGGCGGCAATAGGATCCCGAAAAAGGCCCGGGGGCCAAGCCTGAGCTTCGCCCCCGGGTGACGGTGTGAGTTGGAAGGTGCCTGCGACTGGCGGATCACTCCAGAGGAGCCACTTCCGCACCCGCCGGAACCTTGTCGGCCGGCACGAGCATCCAGACCGCGCCGCGCTCGTTCTGAGCGGGATCGGCCGGGCCGCCATAGTTGGCCTTGGCTTCGGTGACGTAGAGGGTGCCGTCGGAGCCCTGGCCGCCGCCGGTGAACATTAGCTTGGTGTTCAGCAGCTCCTGCATCTGCCACTTGCCCTGGGCATCACGCGCCGAGCCCCAGACCTTGCCGGAGCCCCAGTCGCCGAAGAAGTAGGTGCCATCCATCTGAGGATACTTGGTGCCGCGGTACACGCCGAAGCCGATGACGCAGTTGCCTTGATCCACGTGACTGTATTCGCAGATCGGGGCCTCGCCGACACGGGGTGCATCCTTCACCGCCTCGAGGTCGGGCTTGCCGCTGGCGTCCAGAGGCAGCGGGAACGGGTGTGTGCCACACATGAACTTCCAGCCGTAGTTCACGCCGGCTTTGCCGCGGGGCTCGAAGTTGACCTCTTCGTAGTGGTTCTGGCCGATGTCGGCGATGTACATGTCGCCGGTCTTCGGGTCGAACTGGAAACTCCACGGGTTGCGCAGTCCGTAGCTCCAGATCTCCGGCTTCGCGTTGGGGTGGATCTTGTTGAAGGCCTCCTCGGTCACACCGAAGAGCTTCATCTGGGAGCCCGGGGTGATGAACGGGTTGTCCTTGGGGATGGAATAGCCGCGGTCCGGCTGGGACGGGTTGACATCAATCCGCAGGATCTTTGCCAGCCACGTGCTCAGGTCTTGGCCTGCGCCCAGCACGTCGCCTTCCCAACCACCGTCGCCGCTGCCGATGTACAGATAGCCGTCGGGACCGAAGGCGATCTCGCCGCCGTTGTGGTTGGCGTACGGTCGGGGCATTTGGAACACCACGCGGGCCGATTCCGGATCAGCCTTGTCGGGGTTGGTCTTGGAGACCTGGTACTCGACGATGAAGCCCGCACCGTTGAACCACATGTCGGAGTAGTGGACGTAGAATTTGCCGTTTTCGGCGTATTTCGGATGAAATTCGAGGTCGTAGAGGCCCTGCTCCAGGAACGAGCTGACCACCGTTTCGTGGATGTCGAGGAAGGGCTTGTCCTGAACCTTGCCGTTCTTGATGAGTTTCACCACGCCGGTCCGCTCGCAGACAAACAGCCGGTTGTTGTCGCCCGGAGCCAAAGAAACGCGGACCGGGTCCACGAAGCCGCCAGCGACCTTCACGAGGGACAGCTTGACGGGCTTGGGCAGTTTGCCGCCGGGAAGGGCGGTGTTGTGTTTGGGTTCAGCAGCCACCGCAGTCAGCGACAGGGCGGAAGCGAGCAGGAGTGGAGTGAGGATTTTCATCGGTAGGTTTGAATGAGGTTGGAGAAAGGTTTTCGACGCGATCACGGCCTGGACGGTGCGGTCGGTTGGGTGGGGCTTGGTGCTCCGGCTTGAGGAGCCTGAATCGGTGTCCCCGCCGTGAAGAGCGGCATCGACCGCTGGATCGATCGGGCGACACCCCAGGAGAGCGGGGTGAGCACCAAAATCCAGGCGATGATGAAGAGAAGTCGTTGCATGATGTTCGAACGTCAGGACGGGGTCGTCAGATGATGCCTGGGGTCCACCGGTCGTACCAGCAGGTTGGCGATGAGTCCGAGGAGCAGCAGGCCGCACATCAGGTACAGGGTGCTGTTGTACGCTTCAGCGGCTGGTATTCCGGCCTTTTTCTTGGCGGTGGAAATGTAGTTGATGAGCTGGGGGCCCACGATGGCTGCCAGCGACCAGGCGGTGATGAGGCGGCCGTGGATGGCCCCGACCTGATGGGTTCCGAAGAGATCCCGGAGATAGGCCGGAATGGTGGCGAAGCCGCCACCGTACATGGAGATGATCAGAGCCGTGAGCGCCACGAAGAGCGATTTGCTGCCGATTTTCTGTGTCCAAGGCACCGATGCGTACAAGAGCGCGCCGAGGAGAAAATAGATCGCATACACGGTCTTGCGGCCGGTGAAGTCCGAAACCGAGGACCAGAAGAAACGGCCCCCCATGTTGAAGAGCGACAACAAGCCGGCGAACCCACCGCCCACCGCGGCACTGACGCCGAAGAGGTCCTGACACATCAGCGAGGCCTGCCCGAGGATGCCAATGCCCGCGCTGACGTTCAGGCACAGGACGATCCACAGCAACCAGAACTGGGGCGTTTTCCACGCAGTGTCCACCGAGACGGCCTTGCCGGGTCCAGCTTTGGAGCCGGTGGCGGCGGGTTGCCAACCGGCTGGCTTCCAGTCGGCCGCGGGAACCCGGACGAGCCAGGCTCCAAAGAGCATCCAAGCCGCGTAAAGTCCGGCCATGGTGAAGAAAGCGGAGGCAACCCCGGGGTTGGTGGCCGTCTTGAAGAACGCCATCAAGGTGACACCCAGAGGCGCGCCGATGAGGGCGCCGCCGCCGAAGCCCATGATGGCCATGCCTGTGGCCATTCCCGGGCGATCCGGAAACCACTTCATCAGCGTGGAGACCGGAGCGATATAGCCCAAGCCCAGCCCGATGCCGCCGATCACGCCGTATCCCAGATAAACCAACCACAGCCAGTGCTGCTGCACCCCGATGCCTGACAAAACCAATCCGGAACAAAAACAGGTGGCGCTGGCGACCATCACTTTGCGCGGGCCGCTGCGCTCAACCCATTTGCCGAAGACCGCCGCGGAAAGTCCGAGCAGCACCAAGGCGATGGAGTAAATCCAGCCGATTTGCGGGATGGTCCAATCACGGGCTGGGTCGTGGGTGGCACCGCCCAGAAGGCGACTCAGGGGTTCGTTGAAAACACTGAAACCGTAGACCTCACCAATGCACATGTGCACAGCAATGGCCGCCGGCGGCACCAGCCACCTCGAGAACCCTGGGCCCGCCACGGTGGCTTCACGGGACAGAAAATTGGGCGAGTTGCTGCTCATTCGGTGGGACGGGAGTCCTTGGATTGAGCGCCGATCCCGTCCGCGAGCCAAGCCAGAAAGCAACGGGGTGCCGGTCCGCTGGGCGTCCAGTCAGTTTCCGCTGTTCGGCAGCACCCGTACGGTCAGAGCCGAGGGCGCCTGGGGTGTGTGGTGCAATTGGTGGAGAGCCTTGCGGAAGTCCGATGGCTGGGCGCGGGCGATGTTGGGCACGAAGGTCTGCGGATTGCGGTCAACCAAGGGGAACCAACTGCTCTGCACCTGGATTTGCAACCGATGGCCGCGTCGGAAGGTGTGCAAGGTGTCCGGCAGGGTGAACTCAACCGAGGTGACTTGGCCGGGTGTCATGGGTTCCGGATGTTCGAAGCTCTTTCGGAAGCGGCTGCGCATCACATCACCGCGGATGAGTTGTTGGTAACCGCCCATCCTCAAGTGGGCTGGATTGGGTTGCGGGTCTGGAAAATCGGGTGGGTAAACATCGATGATCTTCACCACCCAATCGGCATCCGTGCCCGTGGTGGCCACGTGTAGGGAAGCCTGGATGGGACCTGCCAGAGTCAGGTCCTCCTCGAGCGGTTCGGTCTCGTACACGAGCACGTCGGGGCGGGAAGCGGCGAAGCGTTGATCGTGGGTGGGATACCCACGCGGGTAGTCGGTGGTGACCTCCTGCGAAAACGGAACCGGTTTGGCCGGATCGCTCTGGAATTCGTCGTGGCCGGCGTCGGCGGCCGGTGGCGGCGTTCCCAGCACCAGTCGGCCTCCCGGGTGGAAGTAGAGGGTGCGAGCGGCCGCCTGGGCTGGTGGCCAAGATTCGAAGCGGCGCCAGCGGTGGGTGCCGGTCTCAAACATCTGGGCCTCCGGTTGGAAGCGGTTGGTGTCGCCCTTGAGGAACTGGCGGAAGAAGGGCAGTTCGATCTTCTCCCGATAATGCTCTCCGGTCTTCACGTGGAAATTGACGTCACCCACCCGATTGCCCGGACCATGGCTCCACTGCCCGTGGGTCCAGGGGCCCATGACCAGGAGGTTGGTGATTCCCGGGTTGAGCTTCTCGGTCCATCGATAGGTTTCGAGGGCTCCGAACAAGTCTTCGCCGTCAAACCAGCCGCCCACGGTGAGCACGGCGCAGCGCACGTTCTTGAGGTGTGGCCGGATGTTGCGGGCCTGCCAGTAGGCGTCGTAGTTGGGGTGTTCGAGGAACTCGGTCCAGATCGGGACGCGCTTCTTGAAATGCAGCGATTCGGAGTTCCCGAGCGATCCCATCCGCAGGAAGAAGTCGTAACCGTCGGCGTTGTTGAAGACGAACTTCCGTCCCGAATCCCTCAGGGGATCTTCGCTGGGCAACTCGAACCACCAGAAAAAGCCGAAATTCTGCGACAGGAAGAAGGCGCCGTTGTGGTGGATGTCGTCGCCGATGAACCAGTCGGTGATCGGGGCCTGCGGGCTGGCCGCCTTGAGGGCTGGATGCGAGTTGATCATGCCCATGGAAGTGTAGAAGCCGGGGTAGGAAATGCCGAACATGCCCACCTTGCCGTTGTTGTTGGGGGCGTTCTTCACCAACCAGTCGATGGTGTCCCACGCGTCGGTGCTTTCGTCGGTGTCCTTGGGTCCCTTGTTCGGGTTGAAGGGCCGCATGTGGACAAAGGTTCCCTCCGAGCCGAATCGCCCGCGCACGTCTTGTGACACCATGATGAACCGGTCCTTGGCGAGCGCTGCGAAGGTGCCGTCGGGGTCGTTGTAGTTGTCCACACCATAGGGTTTCACCGTGTAGGGTGTCCGCGTCAGCAGGATGGGATACGGGGTGGCATCGTCCTTGGGCACATAGACCCGGGTGAAGAGGCGGACTCCGTCGCGCATGGGGATGCGATGCTCGTATTTGGTGTAATGCTCGGCCAGCCAGGCGGCGTTGGGGTCGGCGGGGGTGTCACCGAAGGAGGTGAACGAGGTGAGGCAGAGGGTGGCCGACAGGAGGGCTGTCCACAGGCGTTGCACGAACTCCATGGAGCGAGCCTCCGTCCGTCGCCGGGGCGGCCGCAAGGGGGAACCGCGTTTCGCCTCCTTGTGCGAGTGGTTTTCGACCGCGTTGGGGCCCGGCTTTTTCCGGCGGGACATTTCGGGCAGGGTGCTGGACGTCGGTTGCTCTTTCATTCCATCCTGAGCCCATGTCCGATCCCGCGCATCCCCATGGGGACATCCATTCCGAGGCCTTCCTCCACCGTCTGATGCGACGGCAGTTGACCTTGTCCATCCTTTGTGCGAGCGCGTTTTTGGTGGCGTTGGTGGGGTTGCCGCTCCTGAATTATCTGGCCCCGGAACTCATGGCGCGTCGTGTCGCCGGCTTCACGTGGTCGTGGTTGGTGCTGGGCGTGTTGTTCTTTCCCTTTGTCTGGGCCATCGCATGGGTGTTCATCCGGCGCTCGATTCGATTGGAGAATCAAGAAGTCGCCGAGGTTCGGGGATCCCCTGGAGTGGCTGAAGCCCGCTGAGCATTGGTTGCAAACCGCCAACACCACCCCTGCATGGATCTCATCAAAGCCTTCCTCGACGTGGTGCTGCATCTGCAGGACCACCTCTATCGACTCACCAGCGATCACGGTGCGTGGGTCTATGGTATTCTCTTTCTGATCATCTTCGCCGAGACCGGTCTGGTGCTCACGCCGGTGCTTCCGGGCGATTCGCTGCTCTTCGCAGTCGGCGCGGTGGCGGCCAATCCGGCCTCGGGTCTCAACGTTTGGGTGGCCGGAGCCTTGATGATCGTCGCCGCCGTGATCGGAGACGCGGTGAATTATTCCGTGGGGCGGTTTGCGGGCGGTTATCTGACCCGGAAATTTCCAAAGATCATCCGGCCTGAGTATCTCGAGAAGACACAGCGGTTTTTCGAGGTGTACGGCGGCAAGACGGTGATCTTGGCCCGTTTCGTTCCCATCGTGCGGACCTTTGCCCCGTTTGTGGCCGGCATGGGTGCGATGAACCGGTCACGCTTCATGTTCTTCAATGCGGTCGGGGCGGTGGCCTGGGTGGGGTTGATCCTGCCGGCGGGTTGGTTTCTCGGGCAGTTGGAGTTCGTGAAGAAGCGCTTCGAGTTGATCGTGCTCGGGATCATCTTCATTTCGGTGTTGCCTGTGGTGTGGGAGGCGTGGAAGGCCCGCAAATCCAACTCCGAACCCGCCTGACGCATGGCCTGCTCTTCGGAAATCATCGCTGAACTGGTCGTGCTTCTGGGGCCCGGATCGGTGCTCACCGCGGCCGAAGACCTGTTGGTCTACGCCTTCGACGGCACGGCCGCCTTGAGCCAGCAACCCGGTTGCGTGGTGTTCGTTCGGACGGCGGCCGACATTCAGGCCGTGTTGCGGCTGGCACAACGCACGAAGACCCCCGTGGTCACTCGCGGCTCCGGCACGGGCCTGAGCGGGGGATCGCTGCCGGTGCCGGGATGCATCGTGTTGTGCACGGTGCACATGAACCGCATCCTGGAGGTTGATCGAGCCAACCTGACCCTGTTGGCCGAACCCGGAGCCACCACGTTGCAAATCGCCGAAGCGGCGGCGGCGGCCGGCTTGTTCTATCCGCCCGATCCGGGCTCGATGAAGATCAGCACCATCGGCGGCAATGTGGCCGAGAATTCCGGGGGCCTGCGCGGGCTCAAATACGGCATCACGCGCAACTACGTCATGGGCTTGGAAGTTGTGCTGCCCGACGGAGAAATCCTCTTCACGGGCAACAAGTGCGTGAAAGACGTTGCCGGGTATTCCCTGAAGGACCTCTTCATCGGCAGCGAGGGAACCTTGGGTGTGATCACACGGGTGCTCCTGCGGCTCATTCCGCCGCCCGCCGCCAAGCAGACCTTGATGGCCACCTTCGATGCCATGGACGCCGCAGCCCAGACGGTTTCCGACATCATCGCCGCCAAGATCATTCCCTGCACCCTCGAGTTCCTCGACCGGACGACGCTCCGCTGCGTCGAAGACTACGCCAAGATCGGCCTGCCCGATTGCGAGGCCCTGCTGCTCATGGAAACCGACGGTCATCCGGCCCAGGTGGCTGAAGAGGCTGCCCGGATGGAGGAAATCGCTCGCTCCAACGGGTGCCAAGAGGTCCGGAAGGCGGCCAATGAAGCCGAAGCCAATGCACTGGCCGGCGCGCGTCGATCGGCCTTCAGCGCGTTGGCCCGGGTGTCGCCGACCACCATTCTGGAAGACGCCACCGTGCCCCGCAGCGAGTTGGCCCGGATGATCCGCTTCGTCGATCAAGTGGCCAAGAAGCACCGACTCCGCATTGGCACCTTTGGGCATATGGGGGACGGCAATCTCCATCCGACCTTCCTCACCGATGAGCGGAACACCGATGAAATGCACCGGGTTCACGTGGCCTTCCAGGAGATCTTCGACGAGGCCATCCGCCTCGGTGGCACCATCACCGGTGAGCACGGTGTTGGGGTGGCCAAGAAGGATTTCCTGCCGAAGTTCCTGGGTGATGCCTCGATGCGGGTGATGCGGGGGTTGCGTCGGGAACTCGATCCGCAGGGGATTCTCAATCCCGGAAAGATGTTCGACGTTGCATGAGCCTCGACGGATCCACCACTGGCAGCGAGCCTGTGCCGTCGGTCACCCGACAGCAGGCGTTGCTGACCTTGCTGGCGGATGAAGATGGAGCGGTGGTCGAGTCGATCCTGAAACAGTTGGCTCCGAAGGGGCGGCCGCAAGCTTGGTTAAAGGCCCACCGACTCCATGGCGATCCGGTGATCCGGGCCCGAGTCCGGGAACTGTGGGATGCTCAGGCGCGGATTGATGCCGACCGGGAGTTTCTCGAATTCTGTGCCGGCCACGGGGAGCACTTCGATCTCGAGGAAGCCGTCTGGCTTCTGGCCAAGACCCGCAACCCCGAGGCTCCGATCGAAGCCTATCAGGCGCAGTTGGATTGGTGGGCCCAGGCGGCGGCTCCCGCTGTGGAATCCGCCACGGATGGGGCTGGAGTGGTTTCCGCCCTGAATGCGGTCCTCTTCGGAGAACAAGGATTCCGGGGCAATTCCGAGCAGTACTTCGATCCCGACAACAGCTACATGGACCGCGTCATCGATCGGCGTCGCGGCATCCCCATCACGCTGTGTTGTGTGTATCAGTTCGTGGCTCGTCGTCTGGGTCTGCCGGTGGTGGGCATCGGCATGCCGGGTCATTTTCTGTGCCGTTATCAGGACGCCCAGGGCGAATGGCTCATCGATGCCTTTCATGGCGGGCGTCTGGTGACCCGCTCCGAGGCCCGTCAGCGTCTGGCGCACTTCGCATTGCCGGATTCAGACAGTGCCATCTTGCTGCAGCCGATCACGCCCCGGCGATGCCTCCAGCGGATGATCGCCAACTTGCACGTGATCCATCAGGAGCGACGGGATGCCGGCGAGTCGCGACGGCTCCAGCAGTATCTCATCCTGCTCTCCCGCTGAGGGAGTGGGCCGAACCATTCAATCGAGGCCGAGAATGGCCGGGTTGCCGTAGAGGGTGAAGCTGCCCACGCGCTCGATCTTCAGGTCGAGGATTTGCCCCTGATGACGCGGAGAACCTTCGAAGACGGCGATCTTGTTGGTCCGGGTGCGCCCCTCGTAGCGGGCAGGATTGCGGTGGCTGGGTCCTTCGACCAGCACCTCGACCAATCCTCCCACATGGGCCTCGAACTTCGCCATGGCCATGCGGTTGATCTCGGCCAGCAATCGTTGATGACGCTCCTCGATGACCTCCTCGGGCAACTGGTCGGGCATATCCGCGGCCGGGGTGTCCCGCCGTCGGCTGTACTTGAAGAGGAACGCCTGGTCGAACTGGACCGTTTGACACAGGGACATCGTCTCCAGGAAGTCCTCTTCAGTTTCGCCGGGGAAACCCACGATGATGTCAGTGCTCAAACCCATGTCGGGACGGACGGCTCGGAGCTTGGCGATGATCTCGAGGAAGCGCTCCCGGGTGTATCCCCGGTGCATGAGCTTGAGCAGACGGTTGGATCCGCTTTGGACGGGCAAGTGCGCGCTTTCCACCAGTTTCGGCAGGCGACCGTAGGCTTCGACGAGGTCATCCCCGTAGCCCTTGGGATGCGGCGAGGTGAAGCGGATCCGGTCGATGCCTTCGATGGCGTGGACCGCTTCGATGAGTTGAACGAAGGCGCTGCGGCCGTCTCGCGCCGGAATCGTCCGACGGCCGTAGCTGGTGACGATCTGGCCGAGCAGGGTGATCTCGCGGACTCCGCGCGAGGCCAGTTCACGGCACTCGGTCACGATGTCGTCCATGGGCCGGCTGCGTTCTTCGCCTCGGGTGGACGGCACAATGCAGAAGGTGCAGTGCTGGTTGCAGCCCTGCATGATGCTCACGAAAGCCGTGACCGGGCGGGAATCGTTGCCGACTCCGTGGCCCAGATGTTCACGAATGGCCGATTCGCTGCCGGCTTCTTCAGCGGTATCAACAACCTTGTCTCGGGAGCCGGACAACAATGCATCGAGGTATTCGCCGGCCCGGTGCGTCTTCTGGGTGCCGAGCACCAGGTCCACGTCGGGCAACTGGTCGATGAGTTCGCCGCCGCGGCTTTGCGCCATGCATCCGAGGAATCCGAGGATCTTCTTGCTCCCGGATTTCCGATCCGCGCCGATGACATTCTCCATCCGGCTCAAGGCCTTCTGCTCGGCCATGTCGCGCACGCTGCAGGTGTTGAGCAACACGACATCCGCCTCTTTTTCCGAAGGAGCCAGAGAATAGCCGCGGGCCAGGAGTTGGACCGAAACAGCCTCGCTGTCCCGCTCATTCATCTGACAACCGTAGGTCTTGATGTAAACGCTGGGCATGGTGTCGAACGTGGCGAACCATGGTAGCCGGATCGGTCTTGCGATGCCACGCCCAAGCGCACGAAGTCTGGGATGGATGCCGATCGGCGGAACTCAGGGTCCGTCGCGGGGTTGTCTGGAATCTCAGAGGTGGCCTTGTCAATCGGTCCT
>JACCDP011191416.1_pt1 | contig 39665 bp, 36 predicted proteins | sample 7445841 | NCBI WGS metagenome assembly JACCDP01 (sample SAMN15323441, study PRJNA562643) | freshwater metagenome | isolation source: river surface water | place: USA:Blue River Watershed | collected 2017-08-17 | reverse complement strand
TTACTAATTCGCGCAAGACTGTGTGCCGATGTGCTGTAATTTTCTAGGGCTTTTTCACGCATAGAACACAGGAGTGTGTAACGAGCCCGGCACATATGTTTATGTTTTGTGCTAATTATATCGAGCAAGTCCGTTTTGCTAGGTTCGCCGGCAGCATACATATAGGGTGAGAGAAAGGCTGCGCAATCCAGAGCACGCGTTTCAAGCCACAGGCGATAGGCATTCATATCAGGAGATGTAGGAAATGTCAGGACGCGAAAGGCGATACGTTGTTTTTCCGATTCACTCAAGTCGTCCAGGAAGGCTCGTCCTTTGAAGACATCGGACCATTTATGATGGTGTACGTGGACGCAGGGGCGTCGCATAGATACCCACACTTTACGCAGCCCTTGTACAAACTTTTTGGGATCTGGCTCATGGAAGATTTGTCGCGGCAGATTGGATTGGTAGAGTTGTTTGGCAGCCCATGAAAGAAAGCAGAGTTCGGTCGGCATTCCGAGATGGCGAGCATTGGAAGGAATATTGTTTGAATCATAGAAATGGTCTAGGTATCGTATGCGTGGTGTCCAGTTTGCGTACTGCCAGACAGAATTTCGATAGACATAGTTTCTCCAATCCTTAGACACGGTTGCCATTTTTGCAAGATCTTCGTGATTCATATAGCTCACGACGACGTCCATTACATATGCGGGGATATAGGTGGTCATGGTGTATCGAGGTGCCAAACGAAAAAATATGTGATATATGGGTCAATTTTTGTTTCGGCTCAACCCGTCTTAGTCCATTTCTTCCATATCCACGTTGGATCGTAGGGGTTTGTTAATATCACGATCAATGGATTGCATGAGTTCAAGCATTTTGGCGGTTTCTAGAACATCCGCATCGACTTCCATTGTTTCTTCTACGGCAGGCGCTTCGACAGTTTCAGCTACAGTTTCTTCTACGACAGGCGCGTCGACAGGTACAGCAGGTGCTTCAATAGCGTTATCTACTGGGTTAGCTACTGCACCATCGTTCGCCACAACGTCAGTGACTACTTCTTCTGCTTCTTCTTCGATAGATTGGCTGCTTGCGTCACTCTCCGTGCGATTGTCTTCTTCGTCTTCTTCCTCTTCAGCACCTTCTTCCTGATCTTCCTCTTCAGCACCTTCTTCACTACTAGGTTGACTGTTGGTTTCACAGGAGTTTAGCGCAGCCCTCATACGATTGAAGCGACCGAGCTGAATTGCCATCATGGATCCAAGTACAACAAGCGCAATCGCAAGAGAACAACATATAGATGCCACTACACTCATCATAGTATCAAGTGAATACATAGATTTGAGCGTTAGCATAATAATGGAAGAGAACGCAATAGAGGCCTGGGCAATAAGTAATGTCGTAATTCCAACAACAAAGGGCATCGAAATCGCAATAGCATACCGCGCATATCCCATATCTTTCGGAAGCCCAATCGCAAAGATAGTCCCTACAAATATACCCATCCACCCACCGTAACCAAGGCACCAATGAACAAGAGCAGCTGACATTTTATGATACTTAAATACAAACACTATACCCCTCCCTTTGACAACAAAACGCACAGTCAATTTTGCCACCACATGACGCAAAAAATGACACAAATCCACTGTAGTTTATTGTTTGGATAGATTGTATAAACATGAGTACGAAATTTCTTCCCCGAATGCAGGCAAAAATGGCAGATGGAGTCGATTCAGCAGAGGTCGATATGAATAGTGCGGAACCGGTCGTTGTGGATAGCATTCCAGTAGTTAAAAAGGCAGTGGAGCGACGCAGACGGGCAAATTCCGTGGATAGTGGAGCAGCTCTTTTGTCAAAGGAAGAGCTTCCACCGATTCCGCATCGTAGAGAAAAGAAAAAGGAGGAGCCACTTTTGACTGAAAATCCGAATCGGTTCGTAATCTTTCCGATCGCGAATCAAAAAGTATGGGAAATGTACAAGAAAGCGGAAGGAAGTTTCTGGACAGCGGAAGAACTTGATCTTTCGAAGGATCGCGCACATTGGGAAGCCCTTACTACGCAGGAACAGCACTTTATTAAGCACGTTCTTGCGTTCTTTGCGGCATCCGATGGTATTGTCAATGAAAACTTGGCGATGAATTTTATGAAGGAAGTCCAATGGCCAGAAGCACGCTGTTTCTACGGATTCCAGATCGCCATGGAAAACATTCATAGTGAAGTCTACAGTCTTCTCATCGATACTTATATCAAAGATACAACCGAGAAAATGAAACTCCTGAATGCCATTGAAACCGTACCGTGTGTAGCGAAGAAAGCGCAGTGGGCGATCCATTGGATGCAATCGGAAGACGCGGACTTTGCGACCCGTCTTATGGCCTTCGCCGCCGTAGAAGGCATCTTCTTTAGCGGCGCATTCTGTTCGATCTTCTGGCTCAAGGAACGCGGTATCATGCCTGGGCTTACCACAAGTAACGAATTCATTAGTCGCGACGAAGGTCTACATACGGAATTCGCCTGTTTGCTGTACAGCTACCTCCAACATAAGCTCAGTAAGACCAAGGCACATAAGATGATCCGTGAAGCCGTAAAATGCGAAAAGGAATTTATTACGGACGCCCTTCCTTGTTCACTAATTGGAATGAACGCCAAGATGATGAGCCAATATCTGGAATTTGTAGCGGATCGCTTGCTCGTACAACTTGGATATCCCAAGATTTGGAACGCTACGAACCCATTCCCGTTTATGGAACGCATCAGTCTGGAAGGAAAAGATAACTTCTTTGAGAAACGCGTATCGAACTACTCGAAGGCGGGTGTTGGTAAGAAAGCGGAAGATATGTCCTTCTCTACGAACGCAGATTTCTAAAGACGTCGGCATAATAAAAAACGAAAAGTTGACAACATACGTAGTATAAATACAACAAGTTTTTGAACCTGGTCAAAATTGACGGCACCCTGTGGACTGATTGTTCAAGCATCAGTTGTTAGAATGTCCCTTGCTAAGATTGTATTTTACTTCCAAAAGAACGGCCACAAGGATGATATCCTTCGTATCATCCCTGATGATGAGAGTGATGGCTACTACGTTGAGCTCAAGCAAGCTCAAGTGGGTGTGTCCAATTCTCGCTATGTCAAGCATCGTGATATCATGAAGTACATCGATCTTGTCTTCCAATCTGTGGTCTATGATGAAGACGGCCCTGATAACATCCAGATCGATTGTCCTACCTATCCTTCTGTAATTCTTACTCGAGATGATCTTGAAGATTATCTCGATGTACTTGAAGATCAAATTGACTCCCTACAAGATTATTGGCCTGAAGAAAGCCATTATACTGCCAAGTAATGCTCTTCTCATATAAACATTCGTATATAAAAACTTTTTGCGTACTCCTGGTACAGAATCATCTGGGATTCGGAAAAAATTGACTGTTGGATTTATTGGAACAGTCAATGTCGGTCCGCTCTCCAAGTTTACCCACGCTCAAAAAGTTTTAAGCGTTCTTTCCTCCTTCCTTCCTTTCTTTCAACTCTTCCTTTCAAGATGCCTCGTGGTTCCAAAAAGGGTCGTCTGACCGGTGCTGCTCGCCAGCAGATTAACGCTCGTCGTGTGAATGACGCTATGAACGGTAAGGTAACCGACGTTGCCTTCGCCCGTGTGACACGTATCCTCGGTGCCAACCATGTACGTGTGGCGATTCCGTCTAAGCATTCGCCTATCGAGGTAAACGCACGCATTCCAAACATCTTCGGCCGCAAGGGCTCTACTCCCATCACTACACGCGATGTAGTCACAATCTACGTCGGCAAGGACTTTGACGCCGATACCAGTGACTACAGTACCGCACACTTTGACATTACTTCCATCTTTACCCAGAAGCAGGCTCACGCTATGTGGAAAGAGGGCACTATTCCTCAGTGGATGATCCACGAGGATGGTAGCGCTGTGGCTGCTACGATCGACAACGAGGGTGGCTTCGAGTTCGACTACAGTGCCGTAGACGAAGAGGATGGTGGTAAGCCCGATGACAAAGACAAGATCAGGGGTGGTGCCGGCGGTAGCAAGTACGACAGCGACGATGATGAGGTCGATGTCGATGCTATCTAAATACACAAAACACAGAAAAAATGAAACAAACCTAGAAAACAAAATACAAAACGAGAAACGCGGTGTACCCACACCCGTTTTTCATTATGGCGGATCTGGTTCGATACTTCTGGATGACAAAAATTGATAATTACATCAGATTCAGACAGAGTTGTTGTGTTTCTTTCTAGTAACAACAGTATTCACGTCTATCTAGAGATACCTTCCTTTCTTCCCTCCAATCAATCATGGCTACCAAACATCTGTACGAATGCGAAGATGTTGCCGCTTCCCTCCTGTACGGCCTTAACGAAGGCGATTCCATTCTGGCAGTTCGCGCCGCGAAAGAACTGCATGTAAGCGGTGAGACAGAACTACTACATCGTCTTCTTACCCTTGCATGGCTTCTGGATGATCCGGATCATCCAGATGAGCTACATCGCCTGAAGGCTTTCTGCGCCCACGATACGCAGGCATTCCTGTATCTTCTGTGTGCGTCGCAGAAGCATACCCTTCCCTCACTGCCTGAGGAGAGCGATGCGCAACCTCCTACCATTCGAGGCACTGGTCTCGCAACCACAGAGTGGGAACGCCTGCCGAATGGATGGACTGCGGAACAGGGGGCTCGTGCCTTTACAGCCGTTCGTCATGCGCTTACAAAGAAATACTGGCAACACGCCGTATATATCACGAGCCCACTCATTCGCGGAAACACCTATGCTCTCATCTCTCTTCTCCACACGCTGGGTTGCCCGAAGGAACTTACCGCAATTCTTGAAACAACCGTATACACTCCTCTCGCCACTCGCATCCTTATGCACGCCTTCGCATCCCTCGTCGCCAGTCCGAGTGCCCCGCCCCAACCCGAAAAGCGCGTCTGTGCGATCTGGAACGCAGCTGATCCAGTGGGAAGAACCGGTCGTACACTGGTGATCCAGGCGACTGCTCTGTCTATGTGGCGTCTGCGCCAAAAGGCAGTGACACGCCTTGTAGGCGCGCCGAGTCTTGTTCTACAAGAGGATGCTACCACCTATTGGCATACTGCGACCATAAAATGCGGTGTGACTCTAAAGGACAACGAGCTCTGCTTTGCGGACGACGATCAACAGGAAAGCTTCTACGAGAAGTACTTTCCTGATGATATTCCTGATGAGTGGTCTACGGAGGAGCGCGCAAAGAGTCATGGAATCGAGTCCTCTCCCACACAAGAAAACCCCTGGCAGACCGCGTTTCTCCTTTGCTGGGCTTAGCACAACGCGTTCCGAAATGTTCTATCATATCCGCGAATGGCCTCATCAAAATTTGTTTCTGGAAAAAACGCAACCGGCCTTTTCGCACGTATATGACGTATAACTTCGTCCACCGGTTTTTGCGTCATAGTAATCAGAACCATTGCCATAAGTGCAGCACTACGCTGCATACCAGCATGACAATGGATCAAGATCGTTTCACCGCGATTGTATTCCGCAATGACTTTGTAGACGGCTTCTGGCGCCCACGTTTCCATATTCTTAATTTCTGCGGCCTCTAAATTATCGTCGACCGGCAAGCGATATTTCCGTAACACACTATCATGGAATGGTAGTGTTTTCGTACAATTAAATACAGTAGTTACATTATGTTTACTTAAAAACTCCCCATCCGCCGCCGCTTTACGGTTTCCTAACCATAATCGGGGTAGAATCAGATTCGCATGTGTATAGTCCATTCTACACGTGTGTTATAGTTTCAGATAACACAATCTCGTCCGGTGCCGAAGTAGGAGTCGGTGATGCACGCTTACGTATACTGCGTTTAGGCTGTTTAGACCACCAAGTACAGGTTTCATTGTACAGTGTAATCAAATCCTCGTCCACTTCATGGATTGGCTTCATAGACGGCGATAAGACATATCGATAGGTTTGAAATATCCAATAGGTTAAAATAATATCATCCCATCGTTTCATCAATTCTGCCGACAATGATCGTAGTTCCAGTTTTCGCTTCACTAAAAACCATAAATTTTTCTTATTCGGTATCAATTGTTCAAGATCATCATAGACTTCCAAATACATTTCAATTACATCTGGATCAATGTGATTGGAAAAATACGATCGTGCCGCGGCAATATTCAGCGAACTTGTATTGTTTGTATACATTTTCTTAATATCGTATCCGCTTTCACGATAGATCTGTGCGAGAAATGGCAGAAATGAATGCGCACGTATTTTATGGTATACGCATTGTTCAATAATCGCAATCAGTTGACCAATCGTCCATGGAACATTTGTATACGGATTTTTTGGCACCTGCGGGCTCGAAATACCAAACGAATTATACGATAGACTCGATACGAATGTTCGAAGTATAGTATTTACATGAAATACATACGTTGTGCGGGTCGGAACATCGCATACTTGTACACGAAATTGTTCTGGAATCGGATTCATTGTGTACAGATCGACATCTCCAACAGTTCGTCGATTCATGATGCGCTTGCGCGCGGACGCCAACCAAAAACGGAAAAATCTACGAATTCGTAAATTTTTGTAGACAATCCGTTCCATTTCATCCGCGTGGTCTTTTAGATAGGAAAAGGCATCACGTATATACGGAAGTGTAGTAGAACCTGGAAAGAGTGGTTCTCTTTGTCGACGTATCAATTCCCGCCATTCCGCAATTGTTCGATCGTGCGAATGGATTGTATTATGTAACCATTGCCCATTTATAACAGCATCATAGTTTGTTGAATAATAGGAAGGGACTACAATACGTATCGTTCCAGGCAATGGACTTCCAAGATCGACCGGATTTCCAGAGGATACAGCTTGCATAACACGCGCAAATCGATCTAGGATTCCAGGATGGACAGGTTCTCCTGGAATTGTATTGCGCTTTTTCTGTTTCTTCTGCTTTTTCTTCTTGAATGGAAATGCTCCAATATGAAAAAGAGGCGTTTCTATTGATATGTTTAATTCCATGGTTCACTTGATTCTGTATCAGTAATCCTTGCATCATCTGCGGTCCTTGTTTTTAAATCTACGGTCAATCCTTTTACGACCTCTCCAGATCCAGATAATACTTCTCCTGATTCCGAAACCCATACAAGTTCGTCATCCAGTCGTACAGGCCATCGCTTCGGCAGTACAGCGAAATAGGAATCATCGTAACGCCGCATTGTATGAGATACTTTAAAATGTCGGTGCTTCCAACATTGTCCGTGAGATTCACAGTAGTCGCCGCATCGACGCCACATATTTCCTGAACCGCGTTCCATAATGGGACACTGTAATTCAGACCACCATGGCCCGCGTTCCACTGCGACAGCAGTTGGCTGTCCACGGACTCCTAAAATCCGTTTCTTTAATTCTAAGGCGGGGACACCGATCAACTTGGATACATCCGCAATAAATCGTATATCCTGCCGGTAACATATTTCCTGTAAACTATCCCACAGGATTGCGGGGATTCGCTGCGTTTCTGTTTCCATAATGAACAAAGGTGTCGATCATTCGTGCGAAAAAAACAGCCTTCAAATTTATCCAACGTCAATAAGATGGATACCGATATAGCAAGTAAACCCGGTTCTCCATACTACTGGGGCCCACGCGTATGGAAGATTTTACATTTACTTGCCGAATTTCCCGTACAGACAATCAATGAAGGATGTTGGAAACATATTATACACAGAACATCCTATGTAATGCCATGCGAAGTATGCCGTGAACATATGAAAGAATATTTCCAGACACATAAAGTCACATCCAATATACGCGAAGAATTATGGGACCTCCACAACAACGTAAACGAGCGTAATATGAAACCTAAAATGTCATATGAAGACCTGAGTGTATACACGAACGTTGCGCCGCGTGAACGAATAGAAGAAGTAAATCGATTGATGTTGGAAATTCAGGAAGCATGGACATCCGTTTCACATATTATATCACATCCATTATTGTTCAATGAATGGAAAAAATACATATTCTTGTTTGTAAAACATATAAAAGACCAACATAGATTCTAATTATTTGATGTTTCCTTGACCAAGTACTTTGATATTTGTCTGTGTGCCTTTTATATTAGATTGTATTAAGGTTATTCCAAACAATCGAGCATATTTTCGTTGTAAATAGGATTCGATAGATTTACGATCGGGCTCAGAAAGAACCGAATTATACACAATCAATTCGTAGATTGTGGCATTAATTGCACCCACCCCTCCTAATTGAGCCGCGCCTATTACAACCAAGTTTCCTGTAGCAGAGTTTGAACTCGGATTCGAATATACTAGATTGCCTTGATAATATCCCGCAAGTGTGGTGCTTCGTGTAAAATCCGCTAAAAAGGGGTCCGCCGGATTTGTAGAAAAGGCAAATCGATCTGTCCCGTTAAAATATTCGAGCGAATTTCCGATATAGTTTTTGATAAACGTTGGGCCAGCACCAGGCATATCTGTGCCATAATAATAACACTCTGGTGTAGTCGACGGTGATGCTACCATAAATAAAGTGGTCGCACTTTGTATAGGTACGGATAATGACATTCGTGACGAATTAAAATAGATGCCTGGATTCGCTTTTGTAGGATAGGTTCCGCCAAAATAGGTGGCATTACGACCAAGACCTGATTTGTCTGCCCACGCGGTCACATTTGCTCCACTTGTTGTAATCGTCGAATTGTCTGATCCATCTAGCCATAAGGCAAGTGTTCCTATATTCGTTGGTATGTTCATTTATTTCTTATTCTGGATGTATGTTTTAGACTTGTATGTATTCTATACACATAAGTCTATTATGTTGTGTTCTCCAATAAGGATGAGAGAACCCTTATTTTGTGTTCTCCAATAAGGGCGAGAGAACCCTTATTTTGGAGGAGGTGTACACACAATCGGTACAACCTTGCCGGATGACGCTGGAGCCATGGATCCTACAACCTGTAAGATATCGGGTATGATACCACTGCCACACGCATCGAGCAAATGCCAGTATCCGATCGCAATACCACCACCAAACAGTATACCAAGAGATCCACCCAACCAGGTTTCGCAACCACTGAATCCACGTGATAAGATCAATAAGAAGAAGGCGAGAGCGATCACAAATACGGACATCGAAAAGGCACGACGAACGTTTACCTTTTCATCCGATACCCCCTTTTCAGGTGTACGTAGTGTAACACGCACCGAGTTATAGATGATAAAGATAGCAAAGAATGCCGAAGCAGCTAACCAATGACTGGGCGCTACCGCCGTTATTTCGGATCCATCACTACTACGAATCACTTCGCATGCCAATGATCCTGAAGGTACTACAACTTGACCCCATGTAGGAAACAATAATGTTAATCCTTTTTGTACGATCGATACCGATAGGCCGTTTAATATCAGACCTAATGCTACCCATACAAGTGATAAGTATCCTGTAATACTTCCAAGTACTAATGAACCTGTAAATAATACGTTCGGGAGATCATGATACGCCCCCAATAAAAATTCACGTGCTCGTGCGAGACTCATTTCCTTGCTAAGGGTGTCCAGAATATCGTTTTCTGAAAACGATATGTCGAGAGAACCCTTAGCACACAAAATTGCTTTTCGTTACGATTTACTTTATACAGCTTTGGTTCGCTCGCATACATAAATAGGCTTGCCATCCGCCGCTTTGCTGCGAATCAGAGGGAAAGACAGTATGTTTGTAACACGGCGATCCGAAATCCACGCCAAAAATACTACAAGTGACAACCCGATAACAAGGCCGCCCAGTAAACCAAAGAATATACCAGACATACTGTCGCACCCACTGTACACACGATAGGCCGCACAGATCACAATCACCAAGGAAAGAACAACTAGACCGGTGGTTGTTGCGGCTTGACGACGCGGAGATGCCGCCAATTCCTGTTGATAGATAACGGGAAGAGCGCCAATGTATCCTCCTAAGAAGCCAAGGAAGGTTGGATAGTAACTAGGCCATGCTGCCTCGAGAGAGCCAAACGAAGAAGAACTACTCATTCCAATAAGACGCTCGAAACTAACGCCGGGAAAGCGTCCTGTACAACGGGCCGAATCGTCCACATCCAGCATGTCCCCCACAAAACTACTTAAGAATTTTGCGAAAACCGGATGTATAAAGCTCAATAGGATCATACATCCACTGAGCGCCGCGAGCGGTGCCGATTGGAATAATAACGTAAATAACATTGCCGACGCTGTGATCGTGTCGGGGAAAACTTGAAGGTTGTATTTAAATCCATCGTTCGCAAAGTTAACAAAGGAGCCGAACTCTTTCAGTATTTTATTGGCAGCCATGGGAATCCCCTCTTTCTATAAACACTTGCTACAAACTATTACGGGCCTGGTCAACAAGACCCGCCTAAAAGGCAGCCCACCCAACGTCTTCGCATTGGATTTGAACTGTGCGATCTATCATTGTGTCCATAAACTACAAAAAAGACAGCCTTACAATGAAGATAGTAAACTGCGGTGGGAAGCACAATTAATCGAGCAAGTCATTGCCTATATTAAACAGATGACAACCCTAGTCAAACCTACGGATACACTGTATATTGCGGTAGACGGCGTTGCGCCCATGGCAAAGATTAAACAACAACGTATGCGTCGATTCAAATCCGCTGTACAAGCCCAGGAAGAAGGGCGTATTCGAGCGGAAGCAAAGAATATTCCCTATGTCGAACAACCGCGCTGGGATACAAATGCGATTACACCTGGTACAAAATTCATGACCGCCTTAGCAACCGCGCTCCGTGAATACGGAAAAACGAAAACCAAAGAAGGCGCGAAAATTGTTGCGAGCCCCGCCGATGAACCTGGCGAAGGCGAACAGAAGATTATGGACTATGTTCGAAAACACAGGCCTGCAGATGTCGTCGTGTATGGTCTCGACGCGGATCTAATCGTGTTATCACTCGCCGGATCCACCCTCGGTATCAATATGGATCTCTTTCGTGAAGAAGTCGAATTCAATGGCGGCGGTGTCAAAGAAGATATTCACGGCGAAGAACAATTCCTCTATCTCCATATCAATATGCTCGCGGAAACTCTATATGAAGCCTATAAGAAACCGGAACAATCGCAGAATGAATTTGTGACTGATTTCGTCGCGCTCATGAGTCTGCTTGGAAACGATTTCGTACCTCACGGCCTCGCCCTAAAAATCAAAGATGAGGGTATTGAACGTCTCCTACGCATGTACAAAGACAAGCTCACGACACCGCTTCTTACCCAACACGAATACAATCCGGTAACCTTACACGCACTCTTTACTATCTTGGCGGAAGAGGAACCGACCCATATTCTTCGTGCTGTGAAAAAGAAACTGACGGCTCGCGTAGGTGTCACCGGATCCAAAGACGTGGAAGACCAAGCTCTCGCGAGATACAATGATCAACCCGTCCTTTGGGCCGCGGAACGTGTTCTTGTGGACGATCTGTACGTACCTGGATTCGAGAAACCGCAGATGATTCTACGAGAGGGTTGGCAGCAAGTCTACGATAAGGAAACGTTATTTGGAACGGAACCTAAGAATGCCGCACACCGCTATCTGGATTCGCTTGCATGGACACTTGCGTATTATACGGGAGAGCCAGTCGATATGGAATGGTATTATCCGTTCCCCCATCCTCCACGCATGGAGACAGTAAAGCAAGTGTTGGAAACACAGACATCTATCAAAGCCCCTGCTACAAAACGTCAGCCGCTTACACCTGTACAACAACTTGCTATGGTCTTGCCACAATCCTCCTTTCATTTGCTTCCTCGTGAATATGGCGCCCTCCAACAAGCACATCCTTACGCATGGCCCACCTCTTGGTCTGTATATTCCTTTGGTCGTCGATTCCTATGGGAATGCGAACCTCTGATTCCACTCGTACAACCTGGACAGATCCGCCAATGGATCGATGCCCTTTATGAGTAATCATGATCTAAAAAATTGCTACATACATGTTATCATATCCAATACGATAAAATGTCTTTTTCAATTGTGTACATTGGAGCCAAATGGTGCGCAACCTGTAAAGTTATCAAACCGAAGACGGAAGAACTCGCCAAAAAATTCTCCGTTCCTCTCAAAGTTCTGGATCTGGAAGAGGATTTAGAGGACGAAGAACAAGCCCTCATTCTCAAAGTCCCTACGCTTCGCATCCTGAAAGAGGATTCCGTAATCGCAGAATACAATGTCAAACAAGTGGAATCCCTACAAACATGGCTACAAGAAAATGTTACTCTTCTTCCGTCGGATCCGTCGGATGACTTTTGATTTCAATCTCCGTATCATCGGCAGCAGGCTCTGGATGCACTTTCTTCTTTTTCTTATCGCCGGCACTCTTTTTCAAGTCCTCGATGGGATTGACATCGATTTCCATTTCAAATGTACGGCCACAGCATTTCGCGCGTATATGTTTGTGATTAATGGCCGCATAAATCGTTCCACAAAGTGTTAGAAATCCAGCCAAGCCTCCAAATACGGCACCGTTTGTATCAGCCATTCAAGCCCTCTTTATTTGATAGTCGCGAGAAATTCAGCAATCGGGGATTACGGGTACAAATTCTGCATCCCATTTATTAATTCGATGTAACGTGTATCCCTTTGTTTGTAAAAAAGCCTGTATCGTGCGCAAATGATCTGTATTGGATCCACCCCATTCGATTGTAAGAAATTTAAAGGAATAGACTGAATAATCCAAACCAACCAAAGCATCTAATTCAAACCCACCAATATCAATACTTATGTAATCAATGACATTCGGAACATGATTCTCTTTAAAAATCTGCGTAAGCGTTTTTGTAACGACGCGATAGGTTTTATTGGTAGAAAATTGTGAAGCAAAACTAGTATTGGTATCAGCCTTGATGCGTATTAATAAATCATTGCCTTCTGGTATTGGGTTCGCGAGAGGAACCACAATCTCTTTCTCTATGTCGGATTCACGAAATACACAGGCATGTACACAAGTTGCTACACGATTCCGCTGTAAGCTTTCGAATAACCCCCCATCCACTTCAATACATAATCCTTTCCATTGAAGCTGTTTTTCCAATGTATATGTGTTTGAAAATGTGATTCCGTTATGTGCACCAACCTCTACAAAATATCCAGCCTTACGGCCCTGATTGATATTTTCAATAAAATACCTATCTTGGCCGATTTGTGAATAGTATTTTGTTGCGTACATCTGTTCTGGCATTACTGGTTTATTGATCGGTATAATCGAATCTGGCTTGGTGCCATATTGTATAGCATCTAATGCGAGTAACGGTGTCGTATTCATAAAGCCTTTTATCCATGTCAAATCTAATTGCGTTGTACTGTTGGAAAATGAAAAAGCAAAGGGTATAGAATCGACAAACATATCGATCGCCTTTTGAACAATATGTCCGTATTTATATTCATTTTCATTTCGTACGACTGTTCCTGAATTTCGCAAGCCTATAATTCTACCGCTGTAGGATTGAACGTAGGTTTCATAGGAAAACCAATAGCGAGTCTCTCCATATTTTAAAAAATAATACAATGTATCAAATATATCCCGTGTTGGACCCTGCCCCTCACCATCATACATAAACAATAATACATTTGGTAACTTGCCGAATAGTTCTAAAAACAAATTGCGTCCACTACAAAATGAGCCATTCAAATCGATAAGCAATGTGTTATCATCATAGTTTTCACGAACATATTGCTTATAACGCGCATCATTTGACTTATTCAAATAGCGCGAGGATATAAAACTATCCGTATTATAGTGTGGAAATAATTTCTGAAATATACGTTGATTTATTTTATTATCACGCGTCAAAAACCGTATCTTTGTCAACCCTTTTTCTTTGGCAATCGTATCAATATAAATAGAAAAGAATACCATGGCAGGTATGATATGCCCCATCATATCATGCCATAAATCACGTTCGCATTTCGATTCATAAGGCGTATCTAATCGCAAACGTCGCAGAGTATGTCCTAGAGAAGCAAGCCCATCTTTTTCAATGAAATATTTCTCGATCTTCGAAACATCCGTTAGTCTTGTTAATTCTGTTGGAATACCGTGTTTTTTAGGAGATTCTATGTCGGATATAGGATTGTCTCCTAGATGTAATGTAATATTGTATCTTGATAAGAGTGGTGCCCAAATCGAGCCATTGTGTTTTCCACCAGGCGTCACAAAGAGTTTAATATTTTTCTTATCAAATCCTATAAACTGTAGAATATCCATAAACGCCTTTTCTGGCAAATACATATCACTTACAATTATGTCACCATCCCTTACTCGCCGAATATTTTCTTGAACGGGTATGATATACTTGATTTCTGTGATGATTTCGAGTTGTTTTACATAAGTTGTGTATTCGGCGGACCACCCGTAATGTTTCTGGAGTTCCTCGTATATGGAATCAAATGTGCCGTTGGATCGGCGTTCTGCTCGAATTCTCTCTTGCTGAAAATCCGGCACAAGTCCGTTTTCTATAGCCATGTACTGGAATATATCCGTCGGGTGTAGACATTCTCTCGCAACAAGAGTATCCCAAAAATCAAAGGATTGTACAGATTCCATTATATATTTATTAACGTCTATAAAGTAATTATATGTGTTTATACGCGATTGATTATCATTTGACACACATCTGTTAACCAGGCATTCATGGTTTCTTGCGCCAGAGGATTCGCAATTTCGATATGCGCCGGCAACGTAACCCAACCGCGCGCAGAAGGATGCCCTTGTATTGCCGCTTCTTTCACACGTGAAAGTTCCTCCGCCGTAATATTACCAGGCACAAGACGAACTGTAAGAGGCACAGAGAAACCATGTTCTTCCAAGAATGCCTTCACGGATTCGTATTCGTTAGGAAATCGATAATCGGAGAAGACAAATCGGGTCTTTCCTTCTGCGATTTCTTTCCGTAAATTGGAAATCGTAGCATGTGCCCAAATATCATCTGCCACCATATTTCGCATAATATCGGTGCCAAACCATTGGAGTAACACGCGAGGACTAAAAGGGCGTCCTGCGAGTACTAGATCACGAATGGGTGCTTCCTTCTTCACACGATCCTGCGTATCCTCAATCGTCATGGTAGGAAGTTCAGAAGACATGGAGGCGATCCCGTTCCACATGGCGATCGCACTCTCACGAAGAGCGGATGCGAAGGACAGTTCCACGAAGCCATGCTCTGTAACAAGATGATTTGCGACAGTCGATTTGCCGACACCTTCAGTGCCCATCAATAAAACAACGGAAACCATAGTTATCTAGCGAATTGGAAAGAATTTACTTGAATAACCGTATGGCAATTTTTATGATACGTTATTTCTGTAAATTTATATTTCCAGAAATAGTGCGTTTTTGTCCGATTATTTGAACCGCAAAACGGGGTAAGAAATGGGTGCAGCTCAATCATCGTTTGATCCGCGCCATGTGCGCATATGGAACATTTTATCGTCCATTGAATCCACAAATGCCCGGATAACGCAGTTGGAAACACTCTTTTCCGCACAGGAGTATGTTGCAGCGGCAAAGAAAGCGGGCCTCTACGGAACACTGTTACAATGGATGGCAGCACAACGTCGAGGCGAGTATTATCCTTGGCCTATTGTTGGTACTGCGAATGCTGCGAATACACCTTCGTTAGCACCACGCCCTGTGCCCGTAATGACACGCACTCCGTCAAACGCTCTCGCCACCATTCCACCCCCAAAACGTGCTCTGGATGCCCTCCACGAAGCCTATCATGTGCTTGGCCTCGATGATAGTGAAACACTTACACACGAACGGCTCCGATCGGCGTATAAGAAGAAGGCGGCCAAGGCACATCCTGATAAAGGTGGAAATGCCGAACTCTTCGATAAAGTTACGCGCGCCTTTTTGTACATTGAAGAAGTCTTGAACAAGTTCGTTCCCAAGAATGCTAGAAAATCGACTCCGCAGCCAGAATCACGTCGTATTGTCAATACAAAAATGGAGAATGAACTTGTACTACGAAACAGCGCAACAGAACTCGCGCCTGCTTCTTCACCTATGACTATGCCTGTAGTCGCACCCATGTATTCACCTACGGTTCAAACACAAACAAAAGAAGTGGAAAAGGTCGCGCTCAATCCCAAAAAGCTCGATCTAGCACTCTTCAATAAGATGTTTGAAGAGAATCGTCTACCAGATCCAGAAATGGATGAAGGATACGGTTCCTGGTTAAAGAGTGAAGAAACCTCGCATAAGGCATCCACCTCCGCAAATGCCGGTGCGCTGCGTTCAAAATACAACAAGGATCTCTTTAATCAAATGTTCGAGGAAGAATCCCGTCGAAACGCCTCGAATTCTGGTGGATACAATCCGCCGGCGGAAATGGTCATGTCGCCTGGCTTCGGCACAGAACTGTTGGGCGGTAAGCCTAGTCAGTATACGAATGTAATGGGGGCGGGCGGACTGGGGTACACCGACTTGAAGTATGCCTATGATGAGGGGAATACATTTAGTCAACAGGTCGCACATGTATCGCTGGATGGTCGTCCAAAAACGATTGAAGAGGCAAAAGCTGCGTACGCGAAGCCACCCAAACCGCTCACGGCGGAGGAAATTGCCGCCAATTCCGCCTACGACAAACAACGAGAACTCATGGAACAACAGCGTATTCAACGCCTGACGGATCGTGATCGGCAGGCCGAAGAATTCGATAAACGACTCAAAGAACGCCTAACTATTACGAAATAGTCACCCCAAATAGTTTGTGACGGCCTCCATACCGCCGAGATCCATGATGCGTTGGATGCGCGCAGGTTCGTAACACTTCTCAAATAGCCCGTTTTTCCAAAGAAGGTGTGTCTGAGCAATCTTGGCAGCCATCTGCGGAAGATTCATGCCTGGAAGGCGATCCTTGAGCACCTCTTCTAGAACATCTTCCCATAGAAAGTTGGGAAGACAGACGGGATCGAGGGAAATATGTTTGGGTTCCAGGATCTGTGTGATTTCGTCGCTACGAATTAGTTCAACGTACCACATATGATAGGCATTGCCCTTCTTTGTAAAGGCAATAACCGTCTTTGTTTCGTAAATTTCGCCAGGAATGGAATCGTCATGTTCTTCGTAGTGCGTGTAATAGAGCTCATGATCTGCGCCAGCGGTATCGTGGAGTACAGAAATAATGGAATCGAAATCGGAATCCATGCGACGAAGAATTGTAAGTTCTTTGTCATGTGTGTCCTTCCAGCGCGGAAGGAATTCTTTGAGAAGGGGGACAAGGCTCATTTTGGAAGGAAGGAAGGGGAAAGGAACGAGAAAGCGAGAAAGGAATGGTCAAAAGACACCCAATCGCACAGGACCCATCACTATGTTCAATTTTTCTTTGAGAATATACTAGGCCTACAAGATCTAAACGATAAATGTTCTATTATACCTATAAATAATGACCTGTATAATAGGACTCATTTTGCGAGACACAGATGCCCTGCGCGAATTCGCCATTTTTGTAAAGACGCTCGAACAATGGCACAAGGATGCGACCCTGTGCGTTTTTACGGATTCGGATATGGAAGCAAAAATAAAGGAACAGAAATTCGCGGGGTCCTTGGTAACAAAGGTCGCACTCGACGCGTACAAGGGCCTAAGCAAACAGGATATGGAAGCAAATCGAGGTATCATTTACGACAATCAATACAAAGATTTTTGCTATGAAAAGGCAAATCTATTGGATTGGATGTTTGAAACACAGTCCTTCGAAAATGGATTCTGGTACATGGATTGTGCCGTGTCTTTTCTAGCCCCATTACCGGAAATTCCTGCGGGTAAAACGATTGCCCTCTCTCCCCATTACATGCGGCTAGGCGAACAGAAACTCTATGGAATCTACAATGCTGGATTTCTGTGGATCAAGGATCGCGAGTTTCTAAAGGTATGGCGAGCCAATGGGCACGGAGCAAACTATTTGGACCAATCTGCGCTTGAAGAAGTCGCTGTACAAGCAAAAGCAAACGAATCCTTGTATGAATTTCCAGAACAAGTGAACTTTGGGTGGTGGCGTATGTTCCAATCCTCGGCCTTCCCTGCGGATATTGGAAATAAATTCAGTATTTTCCGCGGCGATCAGAGTCTTGGTATTCGCTACGATGGAAAACCGCTACAATCCATTTATACGCATTGGCAAGAAAAGGAATCGATGACTGCGGCATTCAATACATGGCTAAACGGATATACCTTGAAATTCGCCAGTCATAAACCGATTGCTTACTACAGAAAGATCGTAGGGATCGAAGTGAAACCGGCTGCGCAAACACAAGACACAAAAGACAAAAAAACTGACGGCAAGGCAAAGAAGAAAGTAAGCAAGTAAAAAATGTTTACGATTCTTGTTGTACGCCCTGAATTTGAAGCGTATGCGAACATTGTATATGGTCATTTAGACATGGCCGGATACAATGTAAGAAAAGATAGTAATTATGAGCTATCGCTAAATGCCCGTATTAATACACACAGCGCGACTACGATTTGTCTAGTTGGCTACGAAGAACAAGAGAATCGCCTTGTATCGATCAGAGAAGCCGATGAACTACGGACGATATCTCTCAACGAATTCTTTGCGAAATATCGTTAAAATAAGGTAAACGATTGCGGAATACCAACATTATAATACGGTTTACATTGTTCAATGCGTGCCCATGTCAAGCGGAAGAGCCCTTCTGCTGAAGCATAATTGCGCCACCAATTACGACCGGCAGCGGACATTGTTACCCATTTGTCTGGAGAGGTTGTTTGTACGATGCGTTTCACGTCCTCGATAGAAGACGCTTTCAAGTAATGAACACCTTCAATTGGAGGCACAAGATAACTCTTCATATCGACACCATCCGTGATAATAGGTACGCATCCGCATGCGAAGTATTCGATTACACGATGACATTTTTGACCAGTCCCAGGAAGACAGAGACCGAAACGCGCAGAACAGAGTTTTTCAAGATATTCTTCTTGTGTAAACGGATAAGGAGTATCCGTAGAATCCTGTGGCATGGAAAAGAATTCCACAGCCTTGGACCAATCTGTTTTACAGCGTGCGGCTTTTTGTATTCCGTTGCGAACACGCCCTAAAAAGAGAGATGCAATCGGGCGGGAATCATAGCCACGCATATTTTCGACACGTGTCGCAATACCTTCTACGATATGGGGGTAACAGGGCCAAAAGGACCATACAGATTGCCGCATGCGTTGTTGGTCCATACCAGGTGGTAGGCAATTTCCAAATAACGCCATTTGATACGATGGTACAGGGTTCCACCAGCGTGTACTTTCACGATCATATAATAATACATCGCCAATCCCTCCCCACCAACAATAGGGACTATCTTCCGTTTTCACAATATTTACATACCCTCGTTCTGCCCATATTGATACAAGGTCGCGAAATCCGTTTCCTTGATGCGCATGTATGCCTTCGAGCGCTTTTCCAGATGGAATAAAAATACGCGGTTTTTCTGGAAAGAGTGTATGAACCGCATCCAACATATCTTTGAATCCAAATAACTTCACGGCTTTTCCCACGTCAAGAAGAGCATTTTGCCGCTGGAATACAACCGGTTCATCTGTATTTATGAGTGATGCGACATATCGAAGCGATGCCGCGCCGGCCAAATGTACATGATCCTCTGAACAACTCTGCGCCGTTGTAAATTCGAGAACATGCGTTCCTTTCTGCGCATACCATATCCAATCAAGCGCCGCACCGGCACCCACAATCCATACTGCGTCTTGGAAGGCCTTACGGCGGACGCTTGGCAAATCGGTCTGACTCACATACCGCACAATCCATCCTTTGGGCATAATCTTATCCGCCGTCTCTTCTGCCCATCCGCGTGTACATACCGCATCTTCATTATCATCCACGCAAAAGACAATAATCGGTGCTTTTATAACCGCAGATGTAGTCGCGGGCGGCGGCAATAAACTACGAAGCATCGCAATATCTTCCGCGGTAGTATATTCATGATTGTTCGTAGGCGGTGTCGCCCACACAGATTCGGAGTAATACGTCATGTCTGATAACATAGGAGTCACCGTAATGTTCGCATTTTCCTCATTCCAAATACAATCGTTCAAAAACGCACCAATATCTTGATGTTTGGGAACAAGGAATTCAGGAACAGGCAGTTGGGCTTTTTTAACAGTTGATCGAATCGATAAGACACGCGGCAAATAATGTAGGACCCATTTACTCAGCGATAACTCACATATAGGATCACAGGGGCATGCGATCAAATTCGGCACATGGATACTAGGGCTTAGCAGGGAATGTTTCGCAAGTTCCCATTCGGACTGCCATTCTGTATGCGAACCGACCATGAGTTCTGTAAACGACGCAATACGACCATCCGCAGTTACAAAATGACCGCCTTTAAAATGGTATAAGGGAGATCGTACCGATGACGGTGTATAGAGATTTTGCTCATGTGGAATATAGGTTTTTCCCTGTAGACGCAGCATATCGCAGATCTGTTTTGTATCCGCATCACGAATACCCAGCAAAGGTCTAGGAAATGATGAACCGATAGAGGACGACCATAGTTTGTTCACCGCACTAGGAGCTATCCAATGTTCTAAATTACGCGCGATCTTAATCGGCTGTATAGTCGTAGGATCAATATATAGAAAATGTGAGCGATACAGGATATCCTTCGGATCATAATTACGTACATTTGAATTGTGTAAATGCATAGCTTGGATCGAATATGCGGGGTTTGTCACTAAGAACCGTTTACTAAGCATGACGAGCGCAATTGCGTTATCACAACCCGATTTCCCAAACGGAAATCCAAAGTCTTTCTCGGTAATGGCAAAGGTGACAGAATCGCGTGCGACAATCCACGCATCCTGAGAATCGGCGCGCGGTCCAAATAAACTCGGTCCGCCATTCGCATTATCCTCCCATCGTAACAAGGCCAAAAACAAAGATCGCTCCTTTAATCCAATCGACCATATGGATTGGAGAGTCTCATTGAACCAAATATCCGCATTTGAGAAAATGACATACGCGCCACAAGGAATATCTGTGGTAATCGTCTTCATCACATCGTAATAGGTTATTCTATGCGGCAACAGCTTCACAGATAGTTTAGAACATGTAGGTAATTCACTGTATTCCTGCTCATTCAATAACAATATATGATCGATAGAGTCGCACGCAATATTCTTTTCTAAGCAAGCAAGGATTTCGTTCGCGCGACGATTATTCGCAGAGCGAAAGTATTGTTGGATTAACCATGTTTTAGGAACAACCGAATCATCGGCATCCAGTGATACGGATTGTAAGACACCATAATTACACGCATGCATCCAGGCATCGTACTGCGCAAGGCATGTGCTGGCCATAGATTCGCGTGTATCGACCCCTGTCCATACTAACTTTGCGATACGAAAAATATGCGCGATACTGAGGATGACCTTTTCAGGTCCATCGTTGGCTTGTAACGGTTCTCCTAAATACGGATAATAATCATAGAGATCTTCGAAACTAAAGGCGTGTTCGGTTGTAATTCCCTTATCGGCTAGCGCCGATACAATAGCTTGAGGGGCAAGCAAGAGTGTCTCAGAATCAGCACGAAAGACTGTAGGAAGCACAGGAAGCCATTGATCAATATTCGCATCGTGCGCAAGTACGACCATATTTACAGATCCACCGCAGCGCGAAATGGCCTCTACTTCTGTAACAACGGTAAGCCATCTTGACCATCGATGACTCGCCTGAAAATCTTTGCGGATCCATACAAGTGTTTTACGATCGGATGAAATTTCTAAACCGGTTCGTAAAATGCGAATCGGTTGTCCAGTAGTTGGATGATGTGCGAGCATTCTTTGGTTAGTTACTAGCTAAAGAATGCTTAAATGGTTGATTGGTCTTTGATTTAAAATCGGAATACCTGTGTTAATGCGGATCCAGTTACATTGATTGTACTACCGTATGTAATACCACCATAGGATAAATTGGCATTGATTGCCATACCATCAATATCGCTTGGATTGATTGGCGCATTGGAAAATCCGTAATATGTAAGTGTACTTACAGGATCCATACGTGCGGATAAGGCTAATCCGTTAATATTCAAGAAGGTCGCTGGATCTGGGTTCGCCGGCCCAGCAGGACCCACGAATGTACTTTCATTGTATAACACAGACGAAGAAATATATTGTAGTGGGCTGTATCTGTAACGAATATAACAGGTCTGACCGATTGTAGTAAATGTATTTGTAGTTTTTGTAATGCTGCTATTAAAAATACGATATAAATTGTTATTTATATTTGTAATCTGGCGTGCTGGGAATGTATACGCATTTTGAGCATTACTGAGTGTGAATGTAATCTGACTGCCGTATTGTTGTAGTGTGCTTACTTCAGGGAAATAGTTGTTCAGATTGACATAGAAATCCGCAAATCCACTATTGACCGAGTTTTCGGAGAACTGTCCAGATACATTGGAACCACCATAAATAATAAAATAGGGGTCTTGACCTAGAGCACCGGCACGATTGAGAATACCATTTATTAAGTTTTGTGAGGCATAACGAGGATCGCTGTTAAAGGATAGGACATTATTATTCGTGGCAGTTACGATCGAGGTTGCGTTTGCCATTGGATAACGAATGGTATCTGTGATTGCGACAAGTTCGGTACCACCCATGAATTTTGTAGCAGCTGGATATCCCGCCGGTTGTAAAACCATATAATCGAAGGTTGGTAATACAGTATTAAACGATGTTTCTGCGTATCCACGTTGGTTACCAACAATATACGTACGAACATATGTTGGGATTACAGGAACTAACTGGTTGGACAAATACGGTGCGAATATAGTTGCGGTTGATTGCGAGAGCGGGTATGGGCCATATTCCGCAATTGTACTATTGTTCACAATCACATCAATACCAATTTCAGGATTGTAGGTGGGAGAACCAAGTGTTCCAAAGGGGAATTGACTGTAATTGGACCATCCAATTTGTACAGGTGTTCCACGCCAGAAATGATTGGATGAATATGCGGAAGTATTATCAATATAGACATTCTTTACAATCGACGATATTTGTGGATTACGGATCGCTAGACGTGGATACACGTTTAACAAATTCGTATAGATTGTTTGATTCTGGATCGTGTATTCATACTGCATAATATAATCGGCATTGCTGATGTAAGGATACATGTTTCCGTACACAGTTGTAGGTATACCCCAGCGATACACGTCGAAACGAAGCTGGCTGTTGTTATTTGTGTAGGCAGAGCCGACTGTGCTTACATTGATTGTAATAATTCCTTTACGCATTTCCAAGCCGTTCAACGAGTTAATAGGATAATTTACACGATAATTGGAGGATCCGTTAATCAGATTATATACGTTAATATTGAAGTTACGGAAATTTACCATATCCATAGATCCGACGAAATTACTGCCCGCTAAATCTATATTTTGCACAGTGAACAGCGAAGACAGAGCAGCTGTAGCAGATTGATTTGTTAAACTTGCCATAAACGTATTGAACGCAAAAATGGAAGATGCTTGGACTGTATTAATTGTAGACGTGATAGCAAAGGTTCCAATGCTGTAAATGCCTGTATTTGTGGAATTGATGACATAATTCATTGAACTGGGGAAGCCAACTATAACAGTTGAATTATACAAGCCTTGTTGAGTACTTGTATTGTTCGAAAACGTCGTTGAGAACGATGATAGAATTTGCGTGTTTGCCGCGAGAATGGAGCTTAATGCGTTTGTAGTAGACGCGTAGAGACCAATCGACGAGACTTGGAGAATATTAAATGTACTCTGATTGTTTTGGAAGCTTGAAATGAATTGTCCTTGTTGCGTACTAATTGATGTCAGGCCAGTAAAGAGCAACCCGCTTATGAGATTCGCACTATTTGTAGAAAATGTACTTAATTGCTGTCCTGACGGATTGACCAAATAATTCAAAATACTGGACTGCATTTGGACATTTGTCGACAGAACGATCGCATTCGTTACGCCCGATTGTGTTGAAATGTACTGGTTGGATATCGATGTCATTGTCGATGTCAGCGAGGATGTCATAAACGTATAACTCGTACTATACAGCGTAGATACCATGGATGACGTAAACATAAATGTGCTTGGTATCAGTGTACTCAATGTATTATCGTACATGGAGCTTACGTAGAAATTAAAATACGAACGAGAAATAGACGCATTTTGTAAAACAGTCGATACATATAATGTGGATTTGAAGGTATCCGTTGTCGCAATCGTGCTACCAACAAGCGTAGATGTATATCCTTCCAGACCTATAAACGTATCATAAATTCCAGATAAAATTGAACTTGTTGTAATAATACTAAATTCGTATTGTAGGCCTTTAATTGTGGAGTCGTTTCTTGATACAATTGAATAGGCCGAACTAAGGTTGTTTGTAATTGTCGAGGCAAAGGTTGACAAGTTATTCGCTACATTTACTGTGGACAATGCTACATTTCCAATATTTGTAGACACGTTGAGAATTGTCGATGTTGTATAGACATCTTGAATGCTCTGACTTGTACTTACAAAGGATGAGATCCAAAAATTATTGATTGTAGAAATGGATGTACTGAATTGCTGTAAATCAAATACATCGGTAGACAAGTCAATAATGTTTTGTTCTGCGCGTCTTATGGACGAATAATAGATCGTACTCGTATACTCTGTCATCAGTCCATCACTTGTGCTTTGACTATTGTATAAACCAGTCGTTGTGCTTAACAATTGTCCTGTGATAATAGAGCTAAATGTGCTAAGATCTGTTTTGTTTGTTAATGCGGTTGAAACGGTCGATAATTGATCGCTTACAACTAGATTTGTGGATAAGATCGCATATTGTATGGCATCTGTATAGTTTGTAGTTAGTGTACTGTATGTCGACGCATTACCAAGCATAGTTGTAGTACTCAGTGTCGAATGGAGAGCATTGGTTAGAGTGCTTAATCCATCAATTTCATTAATAAAGGTGGAAAAACTACTCACACCGTATAATGTACTTTGTACATATCGGATTGTACTTGTATAAATAGCATCGACACGCGCGGCTAATACGTTACCAAGTTGGTTACTCAGCACGTTAAAGTTGTTTGAAAGAATATTGATCGAATTGGATTGGGATTGATCGTTCGCAATCAATCGTGTGGTTGTCGATACAAGTCCATTATTCAGTCGAACGATGCCCGTGGATTGAATTTGGATTGTGCTTTGCATAAAAGCCATCGTAGAGAAGGCGTTGCTATCGTATTGTGCGGCATTCGTACTTAATCGGAATACGTCATTCGCAATGGCTGTACTTAATGATGAAACGTGGTGTGGAGCGACAGAATTACTCCAGTATGTTTGCCCCTGCCCTGATGCGTAGAGTGTATATTGTGACGAAATCGCAGCATTTGCCGGAGTTCGAAACGTAATACCCCGCAGGAGTATATTATCAAGTGTTTGTGTCTGCGTAAACGCCATTCTATCGACTGTGGGGAAAATACCGGTCTACAATTAACCTTAGTCGTAATCGGGGGTCTACATAGGCGCGCTCTAAGCGCGATCTAAGGCTTTGGCCGGCCGATCGCGTGTATACAGCGCGATCTAAAACAAGACTCAACAGTAGAGTATTAGAACTATGTCTAATTCAGGAGGTTTACTACAATTGGTCGCAACTGGGCGCCAAGATATCTATCTTTCCGGTAACCCACAAACGACATTTTTTAAACAAGTATACCGTCGTCATACTAATTTTTCCATCGAAACACAGCGTATCCCGTTCGATACAGCCGTAGATTTTAATAAGCTCATCACGACCACGATTCCGCGCAGTGGTGATTTATTGAGTCAACTGTTTCTCGAAATACAGCTTCCCGAAATTACTCCGGCCGGGCCTGTAAAACAACATACAGATTCGTGTGGGATTGCCACAGAACCGCCTACCGATTATGCGAATGTAGTCGAATCCGTAAGTTGGGTCAATGGTGTCGGCTACGCCATGATTGACTATGTCAGCATTATGATTGGTCAACAAGAAGTTGACAGACAATACGGTGAATTCATGTATCTATGGACACAGCTTACTACACCGGGGTCTAAGCGAGCCGGTGTAAGCTTTATGACTGGGCAGCAAGAAGTGTTTAACGATACGTCACAAAGTCACGCACTACGACTCTTTATTCCACTCAATTTCTGGTTTAGTAAAAACCCTGGTCTAGCCTTACCTCTTGTCGCATTACAAGCAACACCAATTCGTATTTACATCAAACTCAAGAATGGCCGTGATATGGTGTTTCGCAATTCATTGGAAAATGCCGTATTAAATGAAGCCCCCTGTCCGGCGTCCATTATTGATCAACCGCCATTTGTTACGGATATGATCTTGTGGGGCGATTTCATCCATTTGGATGAAGCCGAACGTCGTCGATTCGTATCCTCGAAACACGAATACTTGATCGAACAAGTCCAACAACAGAAACGATACAGTGTTCCGAAGAATGCGCGTACAGCGACTGTACCACTTGTATTCAATCATCCGTTGAAAGAAATTATATGGGTAGCGAACCAAGATCGTATGTTGGACGCACATGAATACTTTAACTACGGAAGTCGTATGTTATATGAATATGGGATACCCAATACGGATTTGATTTCTTCGGCGGTCTTACAATTCGACGGCTATGATCGATTCGAAGAACGTAGTGCTGAATATTTCCGCCTTGTTCAGCCTTGGCAGCGACATACCGCCGTTCCAAACGATTTTATTTACGTTTATTCATTTAGTCTCGCCCCGGAGGCCGCGCAGCCACAGGGGTCGTGTAACGCCAGCCGCATCGATTCCATGGTCCTACAAGTGAAGATGAACCCACGTATTACATCACGGCCTGCTGGTATTACTGTATATGCTGTGAATTACAATGTGCTTCGCATTGTTGCCGGAATTGGCGGCGTTCTATTCACAGTTTAAATTAAGAGAATTGACATTAGAGGATGCATCACATTAGCGATGTAGATACATGGGGTAACCCCGATCGAAATTACTACGTATTCGTAGCGATTTCGGTACTATTAGGCTTTATTGGCTTTGATCATTTCTACTTGCGTAGTTTTGGAACAGGAACACAGAAACTTCTTGTAAATTGTATTACACTTGGGTTCTGGTATCTATGGGATTTGATACAGATATTCAAAGAAGGGCAAAAGATTCGTAAAGATGGATTGAATTCACCTCTGGATTGGATTCAGGGCATTGGGCGCGGAGTCTTTACACCTCTTCCCTCCGATAAACAAGAAGCCGAACAAAAGCAAGACGGCGGTGCCTGTAAACCGAACGCAAATGCAAACATACCACAATTTGAAGCAAAGAAATCGTATCTTATATACACAGCCCTCGCGGTATGTCTCGGATGGCTAGGTGCGGATAAGTTTTATATGGGTGAAACATGGCAGGGTGTCGCAAAAGTACTCAGTTGTTTCAATATCTTCCTGTTCTTATTCGGATGGGCATGGGTCATCTGGGATGCTGTACATGCCTTCTTTATGACAGATTCGATTATGGAGAATGGTATTTCAGTACCAATGCCATACAGCTTTGTCTTCCATAAGAAGATTTGTCCTTCGGTATTCAAAGTTGTACCGTTTGATCCGAACGCGGCGCCTCCAGTCGAGGAAAAGAAATCCGGCGGATTCGGATTGGGCTTCTTATTGGATTGGCTACCGTTACCAAGTGTGCCACAGGGATTCTCGATGCGCGAAATTTACCGCGAACTCTTGGCGCCTCTCATGATTCCTCCTATCATTAAGAGTCTCAAGGAAATCAATAACCCTCCTGCGCCTTCGATGCCTTCCGTAGAAATGTCAGGTCTTTCTTTACCCGAGAATCCAATGGCCGGTATGATGAATAGTGCCGCAGAAACCGTCAATACGGCAAAAGAAGTCATTAAAAACGGAGCCGCAAATTCACTCCATGTTATTAGTGACGTCGCAAAACAGGCCGAAAAGGCGGTGACGAAAATGTCTGGAGGAGCACATATGGAGAACCAAGAAGGTGGCGGCGCAGGTAGCGCAGGCGTAAACACAGGTCCAGGACCCGTCATTGCCGGCGCCTTAACCGCCGTCGTCTTAGCAGGAGGTCTAAAGGGATTTTATGACTTTATTAGTAAACAATACGGATAATATGAAATTGTTAGATACACAGGAACAATTTGAAGAGATGTGGTTCCAAGGAACCCATCAGAAGGAACCCGTAGAACAATGGATTGTCTATTTTACCGCGGCGTGGTGTAAACCGTGCCAAGCATTGGATTGCGCAAGACTAACCCGCGTTGCCGAAGAAAAAGGTATTCCCATCTTCAAATGCGACTATACTCGCAATGAATACACGCCTGGATTCTGTGGTATCAATTCCTTTCCAACCTTCATGTGCTTTTCCCAAAAGAAAGTTCTTGCCAAATTCCAATCCAATAAAACTACCGATGTAGAACAGTGGATTGATAGTTTAGTATAAAAAGAGTATTATTGTACAATACTATTCTTTTTAAAAATTAATTTAGAATAATTTATGGACAAGTGAACTGAATTGACCGCGAAGTGCATCGAGTTCTGCTTCCATTTGTTCCACGCGTTTCGCATATCCCTTGTGTTTTGCCAGTTCTCCTTCTAACATCTTAATCTTTTCATCTTGTTCTTTTACAACGGGCAATAACAAAACCCCAATACGATCGTATTGGACGGCCTTGAATCCCTTGTGTTCTTTTACAATCAGAGGACAGACTTCTTCCACTTCTTGCGCAATTAACCCAAATTCTATGCTTTCCGGATTTGCGATATAATTATACTGATATGTGTCGAGTTTCAAGACATTGTGTGTACTGCGATAAGGTACAATGTTTTCTTTGAGTCGTTTATCCGAAAAGGTTTCTAATGACGTTGTTACGATATTATCAATAGAACCAACACCGCTTACATCGAGCGATAAGGTGGGGTCACTTGTAGTTGTTTTTCCAATCAGAACCTGACCACCACTATAATAAATATTACCAGTATTCCCAACATATCTCCATGGACTCAGATTACCGAAGGTACCTCGGTATACATAGCATGATACTGCTGGGGGATTGTTCGAGCCAATCGTGTTAGGAGAGAGTTTATAACAGTCTTTTTCGTAACATGTAAAAAATCCGCTGTCTGAGTCGAATATGAACGCGAATTGGGTTTCTTTAATTGTATCCGTCCCCGCCCGAGAAAGTTCTCCCGAGGGCGTGGTTCGATGAAATTGTCCACGCCATGATCCAGCACCAAAGGCGAACGGAATCGAATTCTGTAAAAGATTCACTTTTGTACGGGCCGTGATCGCTGTAAAGGTTAACGACGGATTGGATGGCCATGGGCGCAGCAAGCAGTGATTAATCTTGTAAATGTGGGGATGGGCTGTGGATTTTTCGATCGAAAAACTTCCAGATCCATTTTTTGTGGTCTGAAATTGCGCAATTTCATCTAATCCGATTCCAAAATCAGCAGAAATCTCATCATTAGATAGTTGCACAAAATCTGTCGGGGGTTGTTGAGGAACGGCATCGCTTACAACTTGTTCGGGGTAGATATTTGGCGTATATAAAGGTTCATTTATGTGTGAAGTTGTAAAACCAGTGTTTGCTCGCCAGAAAAATTTTTTCAGTAATAAATTCGCTGTTTCCTGAGAAGAAAACCCTTGCGAAACGTTATCGTACTCTAGAGCCGATGAAACGAACTTTTCCGTGTTCATATCTTCTTGATGTGGTGTAACATTTCCCGGTAAGTTTCTTATCCGCAGTTGTTTTCATTGTTCACAGTAGCAGAGGATGTCAAGTCCATATAAATCAAATATCGCACACCTTTCCACGGGGTATATTCATTTTGCCGATCCAACAAAACCATGGACGCCTAATGATTTTCCAACTCTCCCCTCCACAACCCTCAGCTTAGGGGCACAAGGCCGCATCGAAGATGCCAATATACAGGCACTCAGTTTTACGAATGCTATATCGTATGAACCGTACGAACCGCAGGCAATCAAGCCAAGTCTGTCAAAACCCCTACAAGTCAGTCAGACAGGTGTTGTTAGTTATAGTGAACCAAAAGTCGGGTTCGTAAGTACTGTAAGCGCACCATTTCATGGTGATGTGCGATCCTTCCAAGTTTCAACGATTGGTGGCGCACATATTTTGGATGTTACCAATCCGATTCCTGATACTATTACGAACGCGCTTGGTAAATTAGATTCATGGATTGCGAACGCATTCTTACTCCAACCTCCTGCGATTCAACCTACCGAATCCGAATCCACTTCATTGTACAGTGGCGTTCGATGGGTAAATTTTAATACCTACAACATTCTCGATAAATTTGTACCCTATGTCACAAACATTATCCTTACGATTGGTAATGTTTCGACGGGGAATTATTGTACTCTTAAGATTACAAACCCCGCCTTATTCCCATACAAAACATACAGAAATGGAATCTCTCCGCAACAGACTCCGTTAGTCAAATTACGCATCTATTCCGATTTCTTTGTACAGACTGCGGATTCTCTCTACACAAAAGATTCCTTGCTAAGCAACGGATTCACAATTCTTAATGAATATGGCGACGCGCAAATTCCGTCCAGTGGTAACGTGTTCGCAATCGACAATACGAATCGTGCCTATACCTACACAACTCTTTCTGTGTATTTGCCGAATCTCACAAACAGTTATCCAAAGAATACACCTATACCTGTAAATATACAATATAGTAACAATACGGATGGATTTATTAATATTGCACACACGACTTTAACACAGGCTACAGTTGGTGGCCCGAGTGCGCCGATCTATATGAGTAGTGTGACCTCTGGACTTTCTACACAAACTGTGGAACTTCAAAACCCTACGTATGCGGATGTAAATCAATCCGTACAAGATCCATACTTTAGTTCCTATTCTGTAAAGTATACTCTGAAAGAAATGCTTGCGCAAAATCGTGTCGTGAATACTGGATTCCGCTATGGGATTCCGAATATACAATCTCTACCAAATTCGTATTCGAATGTGGCCTATCAACAGGATATTCCCTATCAATCATCGATACAACAATCCGTTCTGCGTGGTACACCGGATCATCCCCTGATTCCTGGCGCCGTCTGGTCGACAAGTGTATACGCAACGAATCTCGGTAAAGTGCAGGGCGCGGAAAAGGCGGGGCCGTTTCTCTCGACGCTCTTCCCCGCAAATACTCTACCAAATATCTCTTCTATCGCGATCCAGCCTTCCGCTGTCTCATATATACAACCGGCGAATAACGGGCGTATCAAAACAATGAATTATAGTGGAGGTGTTTGGACAACAGGCACAAATGTAAATACCGATGTGTATTATATTTCGACCCCTACTGCGCTCGATTACCGTTTGTCTACAGCAGTACAATTTAATGCGCATCCAGGAGACCAGAGTACAATTACAGCAAACACGTTTTTTACGGGTGTAAATGAACAACGGGTAAATCCAATGTCGCTACAGCTCAGCACATTCAATTACGATTTCCCTATCGGATCGAACTTGTCCTTGGCAAACGGATCCAATCAACTCAATGCGATAGTGTCGGATACACAGGCTGTCAGTACATTCCAAAAATTCTTTTATCAAGTCGACGTATCTGGAACACAATACATTAGCAGCATAAGCAGTCCTACACAATCGATTGAGCTCGCTCTTACAAATCGCACGGCATTTGGACAAGTCCAAACCTTTTCCACGAGCGCCTACCAATTCAAAACAGAACCCCTGTTTGGGTGTTCGACAAGCAACATTATCTACAAAAACACATGTACAAGCACAGCACAGATTTGTGGGTTGTACAGTCCGGCTATAGGAGGCGCCTTACAATATGATTTAGGTGGAGCGAACTTTGCGAATCTGTATGCGAACCCTCAATTTGGTACAGGCGCACTCTATATGAATAGCAACTCGATTGGCCCCTTAACAGGCTATAGTACTCATAAGATCTTTTCAGGCGCAACGGAAATCACAACTCTTCCTCTTCCACAAAATACGGTGTTGACAATTAGTTCCTGTGCGGCCTATATCGGATCGAATGTCTTCCAGAATCCGTTAGCACCCTCTGCGATCCGTATAGGCGCATCCGTGATCCCCGCGAATCCCATCAATATGCCATCTACCCTCTATTCTACTGTCCAATCCATGTATATCGATACAACATCACAATCTGTCCTGTCTTTACAACAAGGAACTAGTAATGCATACGGTCTTCGAATCAAGTCGTTCTTACCGCAAACAACACAGTTTAGTACAATTAACAATATTGGAGATGGTGTGGATAGTAACGGAAATTTCCAAGGAGGATTAAATATCCCGTTAACGGGTCTTGTTTCTGTGAACAGCAATGGCGTCTTATCTGTGAATAGCAATACAACTTACAATCATACATCGACACTAAGCACAATTTATACAGATACATACACTCGTGAATTGTTATTTGCGAACGGTACATTTGGTCATCCGAACGGGTTGGATTTCTCCCAATTTAGTGGGCAAGTCCTTGGCTTATCGAACGCCCTGTATCCTGATTTTACCGGTGATCTTTCCGCGGATTCCAACGGCGGGTATCGATATGCCACCTTCTTATATGAGAATGCATTTGGTAGCCCACAGGCAATACAGTACTTGAATATTCGGTTTAAGAATCCCAGCCTTGTCTCGACGATTACAACCACCCGTTCTTCGAATGCCTATTTTCCTGATTGGCCGATGAATGAATATTTTACATCGTCTATGATGATTCGCGTACACGCAAAAGTACTTGGTTCTTACAATGAAGGCCCGAACCGGCAAATCGAAACGGCGTGGGTAAACGTCTTGAAGGAACGTGACGATTTTACATTCGATGATACCGTCTACGATATTGGTACATGTGCCAAAGTCGCAATGGACGGCAATGACGTCATTTACACGGCACAAATCAATCGCAGGTACTTTACAAAAATATGTCCGGTTATCCGTGTAGGCATTAGTCGTGATGCTGGTCTCGCATCCGCTAAACCCATTACCTTTGATGGAATACAAGTTACGTATAGTGACACATATACAAATAATCCCTGTTAGTAAATAAGAAGATACATAATGATGTATGATACAGTTATTGTTGGAGGTGGCTTAGCCGGCCTAACAGTAACATTGGAACTCGCCAAACGTGATGAATCTGTATGTCTTCTCGAACGTGAACCGACGGTTGGTGGGCGTGCTCTTACATACCAAGAAAATGGCTTACAATATGAGATTGGTGCGGGTCGTATTTACAAAGATCATGCACGGGTAAATGAATTGGTCGCACGATACAAGTTGAAGACGTTTCCGATTACGTCCGAATCGCATTACGACGCGGAACCAAATCCATTTCTAAATATGATGCTGCCAATCTTGCGTATTCTTGAAACACTTCCACCACATGAACTGAAAAAGAATACACTCGGCACGTTGATTCCAGACACATTTGCTCCGCTCTTCGCGATGTACCCGTATACATCGGAACTCCATGTGCTTCGTGCCGATCAAGCGTTAGAAGCCTTCCGTAAGGAAATGGGCTCCACGGGCGCTCAGGATTATTATGGCTTGGTCGAAGGTATCCAAACTCTTGCGAACCGTCTGGAACACGATGCGCTCAAAGAAGGCGCAATTATAAAGACAGATTTTAAGGTCACCGATGTCAAACGAATCAGAGATGAATTGTTTGAAGTCACAGGAAATCGTCAGACGATCCAGGCAAAACGCGTTGTATTTGCCACCGATATAGACGCGTTACGACACTTTTCACTTCTTAAGGGCAGTCCGTTTCTACAGCAAATCCAATCCGCACCACTCCTTCGCATGTATGCTGTGTATCCGAAACACAAGGACGGAACTGTTTGGTTTGCCGGTAAACCAAAACGCGTTACGGCGGGCAAATTACGTTATGTGATACCTATCAATCCAGAAAAAGGGCTCATTATGATTTCGTACACGGATGGAAAGGATACGGAATTCTGGCGTAACCTAGAAGGTCGTGCGCTTCACACGGCATTAGCAGACGAAGTCGCAAAGGAATTTCCTGTAGACACGATTCCAGAACCCACCTATGTAAAGAAACACGATTGGCATTCTGGATGCGCGTATTGGAAGCCAGGAGACTACGATGTGAAAGAAGCTTCCCTAGCAGCACACAATCCTTCCAAGGGCGTCTACGTCTGTGGGGAATCCATCAGCTTACACCAAGCCTGGTTGGAAGGCGCCCTGGAATCTGCCGAAAAACTTCTACAACTATTATAAAATGACATCCGTGAAAATCACGACTTTGTTACGTGATATAATTGGTAGTAAAACTATCAATTATAATCCTGGAAAAGGAACCGTAGATACTCTACTGTCAAAAGAACAGTTCTACACATGGGAAGCCCGATTGGCACAGAGTGCGTTCCTCTCCCGACTTGTTTACTGCCCATCGGATGTCTTCCTACGTGGTATCCGTTTCTTGGATTACGCTCCAGATGTATGTAATGATATCATAACCTTACTCGAACATACATCGTACAAGACAGCGACATTTGATTCTTTGTTCATATCCCAGGGCCCTGATGTCCCTACACAGGGAATAAAACGCGGTCGCTTCTTTCCTAGAACCGGTTGTGCGATGTTCCAATACCAAGATCCTGCATCCAAGATTAACAGTGGAAAGGTATGCTACATTGTATTCAAAGGATCGTCTTCAATGCGAGATTTCATGAATGACGCCAAACTTGCAAAGATCGATTTAGCCACGATTCCACAGCTCGCAGGTCTTCCTGGAACAACCCATGCGGGATTCTACATTCACATGAAGGATGAATTAGACAAAATCTTCCAACAAGCGCTTGAATTAAGCCAAGGTTGTGAAAGTGTCTATATTACGGGCCATAGTTTGGGTGGTGCGATGTCCACTCTCTTTTCCCTTATGCTCGCAAAAGCCAAAGCGGAAGGAAAACTGACCCAGAAACTTCACTGTATCACCCACGGAGCTCCAAACTTGTTTAGCGACGAAGCCCGTAACGCCTACAATAAATATTTATTAGACGGATCGCTGACGCTAGATCGTGTGACAACCAATAAGGATATTATCCCACCTATTCCTGGTGTGTATTTTAGTCATCCAGGATTCACTCTCATCAATACGGAACTCTTCCCTACCAAGAAGACGGGGCGTGCAATTAATATCGACGAGGTTCGCGCTGTCTTTTTAGGAAAAGGAAACGTAGTGCAACAAAAGGGATTCATGGGATCCCTTGGGCACAACAACGAACTCCCAGCGGATCCTGTCTTCTGGAATCTGTTTAAACAAGTTCCAGGCGACGTTTCGTTGGATCAACGGTTGAAGAATTATGGGAACGTCAAGCGTCAAACTAATGAGGGATTCGCACAATTTGTTCTTGGTTCCGCTGTAAAACCAGAAGATCTTCCTCCTGTGTTATCACCTGCCGATGAAGCCGCAATCCAGAAAATGGACGAACAAGAAGCTAAGACAGAGGAAGCACAACTTTCTGCGTTGGTGTCCGCTGCGGATGCTGCGAATAAAGAACAGAATGGGGGTGCCTTCTTCGAATCGGATGCCAAGAAAGCCTATAAACAAGAGGCATTCCAACAATATCCAAATCGTATTAAATATCAATGCTATTCTAGCATCGCAGCGGGATTCTGTCACGCAGTGTACATGGGGATCGGATTTGTAGGTGGTGTGCGTGTACCAAAACTTGCCCTGCGTGATCCTATTACAAAGAAGATTGCTATCAAACCCGTACGTCGTTTGGAACCTACACAAATTACGGATTTTATTGCTGTTTCGGATGCCTACAGCCCGAGCGTGCGATACTATGCTGTGCCTACTTCAGCCGTGGGTGGACAAAGAAAACGCATTGCTCGCAAATCCCGCAAGTATGTCAATAGACGCAACAAGACACATAAGCGCGGTCATGGGAAAAAGTGAAAGCCCGATAACCTACAAGGTATGACTGGCACACATCCTTCCTCATCTCTTACATCTTCTAATGGATTTCGATCTTCCCAAAAATTCCCTAGATCCTTTTAACTCTACCGATGCTTCCGTTCTAAACCAAAAAATTCATCTCCGTATTCAACAACGAAATGGTAAGAAATGTATTACTACGATTTCGGGGTTACCTGCTGATCTGGATCAGAAACGTGTCTGTAAACATATGCGCAAAACCTTCTGTTGTAATGGATCTCTCGACGATGATGAGGAGCATGGAAAGATTATTCAACTCCAAGGCGATCAACGCGCAAACGTCAAAGAATGGCTGATTGCCAATGAAATTACAAAGGACGCAAGTACAATCGTCATTCACGGAGGATAAATCCTCACCGTACAATAAGAATGTCGTACATTATTCATCAAATCTGGATTGGTCCCGCGACCCCTCCCCATTTTTGGATGTCCACAGTGCGCGATTTCGCAGCGCAATACGGATATACGTATATGCTTTGGACAGACGATAAAGTCAAGGAATTAACTGTTCGAAACCCAGAGCTATTACAGGAATTCCTGGAAAAGAAACGATGGCCTGGAGCTTCCGATATTATTCGCTGCGAAGTTCTCGGACAGTATGGCGGCGTCTACATCGATGCCGATACAGTTGTTATGAAACCCGAGGCCTTCCATACATTCTTACAAAAGCATAAGGATCAGACATTTTTTGGCTGTGAATACGACGATTGCCATTTGATCGCGAATGGTACCATCGGTACTCCGAAAGGATCCGCATTTTTAAAGGACATGTTGGAAGCTATGCCTAAGTATGCGAAGGACAGACCCGATGAACCGGATTACAAGCGTGTAGGACCTTATTTTTTGACGGATTTCGTAAAACATCGCAAAGAACAGGATTATGTAAAAATTCCAAAACACGTGTTTTATCCACAATCCTGGCACGGCATCAACGATCCTTGGCTTCATACAAAAACGTTGATTCCTGAAGAGTCGCTTTTATGGCAATATGGATATTCCACAAACGGATTTGGCGTTATCTTCAAATATCGTAATGTCCTTGCCCTAGTGCTCGCCATTTTGATTCTCTATGTTGTCCTTCTGAGTCCGTTACCGAAAACGTATGCTCCTTACGCTCTTGGATTCATTATTATTGTGGCCATCTGGATCAAAACATATTATATTCACTAAATAAGAATGCCTTTCGCCATGAAATGGAATACAAAAACAACCGTTACTATTGCGATTGTTTTCGTAGCGATTCTGGTCGTGTATCTATATCAGGATCACCGATTCAAACAGAGACCGCATGTAAAAGATATTTGGATTATCAATTTGGACAAAGATAAGGAGCGTTTGGCCAATATCTACACACGAACGGGACATATACAGGATATCGTGAACCGGTGGCCGGCGACGTACGGAAAAGACCTGACACGTGAACAGTTGAAACCAGAAGGCGTTGGATACGCGATGACCCGAACAGGGATACAAAAGGATGATCTTGCGGGCACCTTACGGAATGCCGGCGTCGTTGGATGTTGGCTAAGCCACAAACGTTTATTAACGCATCTGGCTTCGTTAGATGTTCCGGAATATTACGGACATTTGATCGTGGAAGACGATGTCGATATTCCAGCGGATTTCTTGAAACCCAGCGACGAATGGCATAAAGTCTATACACGCGTTCCGACGGATTGGGATATGGTTTACTTTGGGTTGACGCAACCTTTGGGGGAACCCATCGGTGAACGGATTCTCAAGGCGTACTCGGCGAAACCTGGCCATGAGGGCAATTGGGGAACCCATGCGTACATGGTTCGTCATGGATCCATCAAGACCAAAATCCTGCCCGCTCTCGAATACATGACCGATTCCATCGATGAACAATACAACGATCATTTCAATGAGTGGAATGTCTACGTGGTGGAACCGGCGATTATTAAACTGGATACAGAAATGAGCGCGAATTCTTCGCTACTCAAAGTCAATGCGGGCGCCAGCGATGATATAAAAATGTCGTACTAGAGATTTTCTATCTCGAGTACTCTACCGCGTTTTTGTCGGATTGATCAATCCGACAAAAAATACGGTCTTACTAGAGAAGAACAACGAGAATGGCGGAGGAGATTGTTCGAAATTTTAAAAGCTATGTGAATGCTGGGAATTTAGAGGATTGCCAGGATTATGTACAGTTTCTCCGCGAAGAAGGTGAATCGTTAGCATGGGATTATATCTATCAAAAAGTGTATCTACACGCCTGTTTACGCAAACAAAAACATATTGTAGACTGGCTTATGGAATTGTACAAGGAACTGAATCCGATTGAACAGATCGCAATCCGACAAATCTTTCCTTACGGTCGTTATTTATTGGCCAAGTAATCAAGAATCAAGAGCAGCGCCTAGACGTGCTAAACGATCCGCTTCTTCATTTCCCTTAAGCCCTGTATGCCCCACAATATGTTTAAGTTTTACAGTTGGACCTAACGAGCGAAATAGTTCAATTGTAGGTTGAATGAGATCGAGATGGAGAATTGGTTTTTTGTCGGATTTTCGCCAACCGGCTGCCTCCCAGGCCGGCGCCCATGTTTGTAGGCAATCAATTGCATATTTGGAATCCGTGAAGATGTTGGCCTTGACACCAGATTCTCCTACATAGTTGAGAGCATATTGGATTGCGTACAATTCAGCGCGTTGATTTGTTTGCGGATCACCCGATGGAACACGTGCAGAATGAGAATGGATTTCCCGCCCATCACGAAGAACATAGATTCCATATCCGGCGCGCGCTTCGGCTTTTCCATTATTTGTACAGGAACCGTCGCAATACACTGCGATATCTGGATAAAACGGCTCTAAAAGCGCAGTATTGGAAGAAATTTGGCCAAATTCTGGTGTCCATCCACAATCCGTAGCTAAACGCGCACTAAAGACGAGATTCGCAATAAGCGGATCATTGGCCGCCGCATTTCCCGCCTCGGCACTATGTCGTGCTTCCGATTCGATCCATCGTGCCGTAATACGGGCTAAGAGTTCATTTGTACGACCTTGATCCCGTTCGATTAATCGTTCTAATTGCGCTAGAACAGTTGTGTAGTCCATCTCTGCCTGATCTGCTTACAAAATAAAATCGCATCATTTTTTTAGAAGTATGTCCTTGAGCCCATCACAGATCCACCTCGCCCATCTTGCGGCATTTGGGCCCCTCTTTCTCTATGTTGGCCTAGCGCGTGATAATGTGCCAGATCAACTCTTTAATGTCCTTGGATTCGTGGCAGTCGTAATGCTTGTCTATCATGCCTATCGGGCGTACACAAAACTCAAGGAAAATAAGAGTGCCTGGATCAATTGGCTCCATATTTTCCTAATTGCGCCCTTATTACTGATCGTAGCCTATCTGAAAAAAGACGCAAATCGTCGCTATTTCGAGATGATTCTCTTAGCCGGTTTTGCGGCAATCGGATATCACGGAACTTACTTGATACGTGATACCATATTTAACTGATCACATGACGCGCGTGACTTGAAACAAGCCGGTGCGTGATAGAGATAGGC
>JACCDP010617469.1_pt1 | contig 39688 bp, 33 predicted proteins | sample 7445841 | NCBI WGS metagenome assembly JACCDP01 (sample SAMN15323441, study PRJNA562643) | freshwater metagenome | isolation source: river surface water | place: USA:Blue River Watershed | collected 2017-08-17 | reverse complement strand
GACCGAGCTCTGTCATCTTCCGCGCGCCGCGGCCGCCGTAGTAGCCGGTGCGGAAGATCTCGAGTCGCACCTTCCGCGGCGGATTGGCGGAGAGCATGAAGTCAATGGACTCGCCGGCGCGCACGCTCTGGCGGGAGCAATAGCCCTCGACTGCCGGCGAACGGAAGCCCTCGCGGTCGACCTTCACGCGCGTGAGCTGCCAGTCACGCGACCCCTCACGGGCGTTTTCCTCGGCGATGATGCCGCGGCGCGCAGCGCCGGTGGCGGTCGCAGTCGCGGCCGGAAGTTGCGTGGCTGCGCCAATCACGGCGGCGGAAGCCCCTGCCTGGAGAAAATCGCGACGGGAAAGCGGTGAAGAGGTGGGCCCGGGGTTGCTCATGGTTTCCAATGTGCGGACCGATCGGCCGGCGCCAAGCCGCGACCGCGGGCATTGAAGCCACGACGAAACGCGCGGGGGGCGCTCATCCAGAATCGTCTCGAGTCGACTCCGGATGTGACGGAAGCCGCGGAAGGCTGGGCGTGGATTTTCCGCGGCTGCAGCCGCAGCCACACCTGCGGCGTTTCCGATCCCCTCGCCGCACGAACTTCCAGTGAGATTCACCTCCGATGTGGCTGCGCCGGCAGGCGCGGAGATTTCACGCCCGACCTCCCCGCCGAAGGCTATTCCCAAACCCCTCCGAAAGACCTCCCTTCGTGTCCGCGGCTGCAGCCGCAGCCACACCTGCGGCGTTTCCGAACCCCTCGCCGCACGAGCTTCCAGTGAGATTCACCTCCGATGTGGCTGCGCCTGCAGGCGCGGAGATTTCACGCCCAGCCTCCCGGCCGAAGGCCAGTCCCCAAACCTTTCCGAAAGACCTCCCTTCGTGTCCGCGGCTGCCGCCGCAGCCACACCTGCGGCGTTTCCGATCTCCTCGCCGCACGAGCTTCCAGTGCGATTCACCTCCGATGTGGCTGCGCCGGCAGGCGCGGAGATTTCACGCCCAGCCTCCCGGCCGAAGGCCAGTCCCCAAACCTTTCCGAAAGACCTCCCTTCGTGTCCGCAGCTGCAGCCGCAGCCACACCTGCGGCGTTTCCGGACCCCTCGCCGCACGAACTTCCAGTGAGATGCAGCCGCAGCCACACCATGAAAGGCTCAAGGGAGGCGGAAACCCGCGCGGGCCCGCCACCACCTGACCAACCCGGCCCACGCTTGGGCCCGGTGGCTGATGCGGCGCTTCACCGCATCACCCAATTCGGCATAAGTCTGCGTGTGGCTTTCGGGAATGAAGAGAGGATCATAACCGAATCCGTCGCCTCCGCGGGGTTCGTGCCGCAAGCGGCCCAAGCAACGCCCTTCGAAATATTCCTCCACCCCGCCTGGTCCTGCCAGGCAGAGCACGCACAGGAAGGAAGCTCCGCGCCGGCCCTCCGGCACCAGACGCATCACGTCGACCAGTTTCGCCAGGTTCGCGGCGCTGTCGGCCTGCGGCCCAGCGTAGTAGGCCGACTCCACCCCGGGCTCGCCGCCGAGGGCGTCGACGCACACGCCGCTGTCATCGGCCAGCGCCCACGCGCCCGCGGGCAGCACGCCGAGCAGCGCGCGCGCCTTCTTGCCCGCGTTGCCGCGGAAGGTCCCGGTGTCCTCAACCACGGGCGGCATGCCGCCCGCCTCCCTCGCGGAATGAATGCTGACCCCGAGCCCCGAATCGGCCGCGAGGTCGCGCAATTCGGCGACCTTATGGGCGTTGCCCGAGGCGAGGAAGATGCGGATGGGATTGGCGGCGCTCACGCCTCGCAGCAAAGGGATCCGGCGTTCGGCGAAAAGGAGTAATCCTTCGCCGGGAGCCTCAGCCCGCCTTCATCCGCTTCTGCAGCGCGGCCTTGGTGAGACCCAACTCCTTCGCGGCGGCCGCGGCATCGCCCCCGTTCGCGGCCAAGGCCCGCGCGACCAGCTCCCGCTCGACGAACGCGAGCGCGCCCCCCTCGGCGGAACGCGCCGCCGCGTAGACGGCGTCGAACGCAGCCGGGAGGTCAGGCGCGGACCTCACGGCCGCGGCCGCCTCGGCGAAAGCCACGCCCGGCGTGGCGTCGGCCGGAGCGCTGGAGGCGCCCCCGCCGAGCTCGGCCGGCAAGTCCTTCACGAGGATGGCGTCGCCCTGCGCGATGACCGCGCTGCGGTAAACGACGTTTTCCAACTCCCGGACGTTGCCGGGCCAGGTGTGGCGCACGAGCACGGCCATGGCCTCGGGCGAGACCTTCCCGACGCGCGCCTTGCGCTGCTTGACGAGGTTCTGAAGGCAGAAGTCGACGATCTGCGGGATGTCCTCACCGCGTTCACGCAGGGCCGGCATGCGGATGCGCACCACGTTGAGACGGTAGTAGAGGTCCTCGCGGAACGTCTTGGCCTTCACCATCGCCTCGAGGTCCTTGTTGGTGGCGGCGAGGATGCGCACGTCGACACGGATGGTCTCGGTGCCGCCCACGCGCTGGATCTCGCCCTGCTGCAGGACGCGGAGGATCTTGGTCTGCGTCGCGAGCGCCATGTCGCCGATCTCGTCGAGGAAGATGGTGCCCCCGTCGCACAGCTCGAACTTGCCGAGCCGCTGCACCGTCGCGCCCGTGAAGGATCCCTTCTCGTGACCGAACAGCTCACTCTCGATCAGGTTGTCGGGGATCGCGGCGCAGTTGACCGCGATGAACGATTTGCCCGAACGGTGGCTGTGCTTCCAGATCGAGCGCGCGACCAGTTCCTTGCCGGTGCCGCTCTCGCCCGTGATCATGACGGTGACGTCGCTCGCGGTCACCTGGCCGATGACCTTGAACACGTCCTGCATCACCGGCGAGCTGCCGACGATGCCCTCGCGGTAGTCGTCGGGGTTGACGGAAGGCTTGTAGTCGCCGACGGCGCGGAGGTCGGCGTGGGCCTGAAGGGCGTTCTGCGCGAGCGAGAGCACCTTCGCGGGATCGAAGGGCTTCATCACGTAGTCGAACGCGCCGTACTTCATCGCCTCGATGGCGGTCTGCGCCGTGCCGAAGGCGGTCATGAGCACCACCAGCTGACGCGGGTTGGCGGAGCGGATGTGCTGCAGCGCCTCGATGCCGCCCATGCCACCCATGCGCACGTCGAGGAAGACCAGGTGCGGGAACGGTCCCTTGCGCACCATCGCGACGCCCTGCTCCCCGCTCCCCGCCTCGATGACCTGGTAGCCGCGCGAGGACAGGACCCGCGAGAGCGAGTAGCGAATCTCGGCGTCGTCATCGACGACGAGGATCGTGGGGGCCTTGTTGGAATCGGGCATGATGCGGAATACCGGAGCAGCAGACTCCGCGCCAATGCGCGCTGGCTTAAACCCGGGGCGCGACTTTGTTGGAACGGATGCTGGGTTGGTCAATTAACCTTTTCCGGATCGGCGGGATCCGGCTCGCGGTGCATTTCTCGTTCGTGCTGCTGCTGGCCGTGAACGCGTTCGACGGCTACGCCGACGCCGGCTGGCCGGGCCTGTGGTGGAGCACGGCGTTGCTGGTCGCGTTCTTCGTCTGCGTGGTGCTGCACGAGCTCGGTCATTGTTTCACGGCGATCCGCTTCGGCGTGCACGTGCCGCGGATCCTGCTCCTGCCGATCGGCGGCATGGCGGAATTCGACGGGATCCCGCGCGAACCGCGGCGGGAGATGCTGATCACCCTCGCCGGTCCGGCGGTGAACTTCGTGCTCGCGGCCCTGCTCTGGGCCGCCCTGCCGCCGGAGGGGGAAGCAGGCCAGACCGCGGTGCCCACGCTGCTGGAGAGCCTGCACCTCCTGCTCCGCTGGAACCTCGCGATGGGGCTATTCAACCTGCTGCCGGCCTTCCCGATGGATGGCGGAAGGCTGCTCCGCGCCGCCCTGGCCACGCGCCTGCCCTACCTGCGCGCGACCTTCTGGGCGGCGACCTGCGGCAAGGTCGTCTGCGCGCTCGGCGTCGGCACAGCGGTGTGGCTCGAGCAGCCCCTCCTCGCCGTCCTCTTTGCGTTCATCTTCTTCGTCGGGGAAATGGAGTACCGCGCGGCGCGGCGGCGCGAATTCGAGGACGCCCACTGGCGGACCGTGCTGGCCCGGCACCTCGCCGCCGCCCCGAACGGTGAGGACGGCGCCATCCCGCGGCCGCCCGCGGCGGGTTAAGGCGGGGCGCTGTGCGGCACTAGTTCCGCTTCGGAACCCCGAGCGTCGCCCGCGCCTCCTCGAACATCTGGTAAAAATCGGCCAACGTGACGCCCGTCGCGGTGCCGAACGCGGCGTCGAACGTGCGCCCCTTCGCGACCTCCCGGTAGATGTCGAGGAACCGCTCCATCCCGACCCGCGCCACGAGGAACTCGGTGGCGATGTGCCCCAAGCCGTACGGATCGTAGTTCGGCGGCACATTGGAGACGATCTCCTCCAAGCGCAGCGTGGCGCTGAAGCCCGAGTTGGCCCGGTTCACCATCGTCTGGCGGCTGGTCGCGAGGTACGAGTTGAACCCGAGGTGGTTCGCGGTCTAGTGGCCCACGAACATCGCCGGGCCCTCCCAGAACCACTGCGGGATCAGGCCGGGCATGACGGGGCCGGGACCGGTGGACGTGACGCGGCCGCTCAGGTAGCGCTGCACGATGTGGAAGAATTCATGCCCGGGCGTCTGCGCCATGCCGGTGGGGTTGTTCTGCAGAGCGTTCGTGCGCCGGACGGCGTCGAGGTTCCAACCGTTGGAGGCCACCGTCGGCGAGTCGGCCCACGCGGGGCTGCCGGCGTCCCAGGCCGTTCCCTGGAACTGGCCCACCGCCGGACCGTAGATGCGCGCGAAGGTCGCCACGAACCACTCGCGATCCACCCCGGCCACCGCCGTGTAGGGCGTAATCAGAGGCGGATACGAGAACGCCCGGGCGACCAGCGTGACTCCCTTTGGAATCCATTCACTCCAGACCGCCTCGGCCCCCGGCTGGATCTCGAACGCGAGGGGCACGTTGGGCGTCCGCACCGCCGCCACCTACCCGGCGAACGCCTGGGTAGCGGCGGTGGCCACCGCCGAGGCCGAGGCGGGCCGGGTCCACCCGTTGCGCGACCAGACGTCCGGCGAAAGCTCGTAGACCTCCACGATGGCGCTGCCCGTGCCTCCGTCGGCGCCGGAAACCTGGATCGTGTAACCGCCGGCCGGCAACGAAACCACCAGCGCGGCATCCCGCCCGCCGGCGGTGAGCGGAAACGCGCCCACCGAGGCGAAGGTCGACGCCAGACCGGCGTCAAAGTTGTCGTTCTCCGCCACCTTCACGGCCGCGCCGTCGAAGATCTCGACCTTCGGATCGCGCAACGTGTCCGGAACACCGAGCGCCCCGAGGCTCGGACCCACCGCGCGCACCAGCAGGGCCGCCCGCCCACCGCCGGAGATCGTGATCCCGGCGATCAGGATGTTGCCCCCCGTTCCCACGCGATTGAGGGCCGAGAGGTTGATCAACTTCGCCGGACTGGCCGGGGCCACGTCGTAGACCTCGACGAGCACGTTTCCACCCACGGGGCCCGACACCTGCGCGGTGCGCCCGCCATCGGCCGCCACGAGCAACGCGGCATCCGCGCTGCTCGGGCCCGCGAAGGGGAAGGCCCCGGCCGACCCGAAGGCCGCCGCCAACGCGGCCGTGCCGCCCCAATTGTCGTTCCCATCGACGCGGGTGCCCTCGCGAAAGACGGCGAGCGCCGGATCGGACATGGCATCGCCGACCCCGAGGGCGCCCAGGCTTGGTCCCGCGGCGCGCACCAGGAGGGACTTGGCGCCGCCCTGCGCCGTGAAACCGACGGTCAAAACCTGCCGGTCTTCGAGCGTGGTGCGAACCGAGAGGTTGGTGAGCGTCGCCGCCCGCGCGAGGGCCGCAGGCAGCGCCAGCAGCATGAGGAGGCGGACGAAGGAAGTCGTGAACCGCATGCCCGAGTCCTAGCGCTCCGGACCTTGCAGTCGTCAACCGGCCTTTTCCACCGAGCACCTGATTCGCTTCGCGAGGATGTATTCTTCCCTCGCGGCTTGCGCGTGCCGGCGGAGCCGAATTGGTTTTCGGGGAATTTCTCCGATCCAAACGCCCAAACCCACCTTCATCATGGAAAACCACCCTGAATCCACCGGCGGCAAATGCCCCTTCCCTCACCTACACGCGGGCGCCAAGGCGCGCTCCAACCGCGATTGGTGGCCCAATCAGGTCAACTTGAAGATGCTGCACCAGAACTCGTCGCTTTCCGACCCGATGGGGCCGGGCTTCGACTACGCGAAGGAGTTCAAGCAACTCGACCTCGCCGCGGTGAAGCGCGACCTGCACGCGCTGATGACCGATTCGCAGGACTGGTGGCCGGCCGACTTCGGCCACTACGGCCCGCTCTTCATCCGCATGACCTGGCACAGCGCCGGCACCTACCGCACGGGCGACGGCCGCGGCGGCGGGGGCGCCGGCCAGCAGCGCTTCGCGCCGCTCAACAGCTGGCCCGACAACACCAATCTCGACAAGGCCCGCCGCCTGCTCTGGCCCATCAAGCGCAAGTACGGGAAGAAGCTCTCGTGGGCCGACCTCATGATCCTCGCCGGCAACTGCGCCCTCGAGTCGATGGGCTTCAAGACCTTCGGCTTCGGCGGCGGCCGCGCCGACGTGTGGGAACCCGAGGAGGATGTCTACTGGGGCGCCGAGGACACCTGGCTCGGCGACAAGCGTTATTCCGGCGACCGCCAGCTGGAGAACCCGCTCGCCGCGGTGCAGATGGGGCTGATCTACGTCAACCCTGAGGGCCCCAACGGCAACCCCGACCCCGTCGCCGCGGCCCGCGACATCCGCGAGACCTTTGCCCGCATGGCCATGAACGACGAGGAGACGGTCGCCCTGATCGCCGGCGGCCACACCTTCGGCAAGACCCACGGCGCCGCCCCCGCGACGAACGTCGGACCCGAACCCGAAGGCGCCACCATGGCTGAACAGGGCCTCGGCTGGACCAACCGCCACGGCGCCGGCAAGGGCGGCGACACGATCACCAGCGGCCTCGAGGTGACGTGGACCACCACGCCGACCAAGTGGAGCAACAATTACCTCGAGAACCTCTTCAACTACGAGTGGGAGCTCGTGAAGAGCCCGGCCGGCGCGCATCAGTGGGTCGCGAAGAATGCGCCGGACAGCGTGCCCGACGCCTTCGATCCGAAGAAGAAGCACCGTCCGTCGATGCTCACCACCGACCTCGCGCTGCGCTTCGACCCGGCCTACGAAAAGGTCGCGCGCCGGTTCCTGCAGCATCCCGAGAAGTTCGCCGACGCCTTCGCCCGCGCCTGGTTCAAGCTCACCCACCGCGACATGGGCCCGAAGGCGCTCTACCTGGGAGCGGACGTTCCCGCGGAGGACCTCATCTGGCAGGACCCGATCCCGAAGGTGAATCACCCGTTGGTCGATGCCGCCGATGTCGCCTCCCTCAAGGCGGAGATCCTCGCGACCGGTCTCTCCGTTCCCGAGCTCGTCACGACCGCCTGGGCCTCGGCCTCGACGTTCCGCGGATCCGACAAGCGCGGCGGCGCCAACGGCGCCCGGATCCGCCTCGCCCCGCAGAAGGACTGGGAGGTCAACCAACCGGCCCGGCTCGCGAAGGTCCTGCAGGCGCTCGGCAAAGTGCAGCAGGAGTTCAACGCCGCCCAGAAGGCCGGGAAGAAGGTTTCCTTGGCCGACTTGATCGTCCTCGGTGGCGGCGTCGCCATCGAGCAGGCCGCGGCCAAGGCCGGCCACCAGGTCGTCGTTCCGTTCGCGCCCGGTCGCACGGACGCCACGGCCGAGCAGACCGATGCCGCTTCGTTCGCCGTCCTCGAGCCGGTGGCCGATGGATTCCGCAATTACCAGAAGACCCGCTACACCCTGCCCGCCGAGCACCTGCTGGTGGACAAGGCGCAGCTGCTTGGCCTCACGGCGCCGGAGATGACCGTCCTCATCGGCGGCCTGCGCGTGCTGAACGCCAACCACGGGAAGTCGCCGCACGGCGTCTTCACCGCTCGCCCCGAGACGCTCACGAACGACTTCTTCGTCAACCTCCTCGACATGCGCCACGTCGTGCGCCCCACGTCGCGTTCGGAGGAGGCCTTCGAGATCTGCGACCGCGCGACCGGCGACGTGAAGTGGACCGGCACGCGCGTCGACCTGATCTTCGGCTCCCACTCGCAGTTGCGGGCGATCGCCGAGGTCTACGCCGAGACGGGCAACGAGCGGAAGTTCGTCGACGACTTCGTCGCCGCCTGGACCAAAGTGATGAACACCGACCGATTCGACCTCCGGTCCTGAGCTACCGAACCGCCGCGGCCGGGGATTCACCCCGGCCGCGCGCTTTTTTTCCGGTCAACGCGGCGGGCTGAGATGCGCTCCGCCGGAGACTGAAGTCATGCCCAGCTTCGGGCATGCGGAGAACGACCACGCGGCGGGCGAACGGAACCGCCTCGACCGGATTTCATCCGCGAGGCGCCCCAAGTGGGTTCTTCGCCGCAACGCCTCCCGGACATGCAGCCGATTTCAGTGCCGGGGCCGAGCAAGGCGAGCTGCGGGGCCACGGGCGACCGGGGTTCGAGACGGCATCAAAGCGCGGCTCCCATGCTTTAATGCCGCGATCTGACTAGCGACAAGCTGCCGAAGCCTACCTGCACCAAGCGGATTCCGTTCGACCCGATTTGAGACGGCGGCTCACTCCTGCCCTCAACCCCTCCCTGCCAATGGCCCATCCACGCACGCTGCTGCTCGCCTTCGTGATCACCATCGCCTCGGCGGCGCAACCACCCGCACCACTCAGCGACCCATCCACGTCGAGACCGGAGAGTGAGGCCCTTGAGCTTTCACCGTTCCAAGTGACGGCCGAGACGTTCAAAGGCTACTTCGCATCCCAGACGCTGGCCGGCTCGCGGCTTAAGACGAACCTGGATGAGGTCGCCGCCTCCATTCAAATTGTAACCCCGGAGTTCATGCAGGACATCGGGGCCACGTCGCTCAACGACCTGTTCCTGTATACAACCTCCACTGAGTCCGCCGGCATCAACGGCAACTTCAGCAACTACAACGTGGGATCAACCTCCACGGGTGACGATAGCAACCGCGTTAACCCGCAGGGATCCCAACGCGTCCGCGGGATCAGCGGTGCAGACCTGACGCGCAACTACTTCCTGACCCTCATCCCGTCGGATCGCTTCAACATCGAAATGACGGAGATCAACCGGGGGGCAAACGCCATCCTCTTCGGCCTAGGCAGTCCCGCCGGTATCGCCAACACGCAGTTGACCGGCGCTCGCTTCCGGAACGGGTATCAGGCCCGGGCGGACGTGGACTCCGAGGGATCCCTGCGCGCCGAGGCGGACGTGAACCAGGTGCTGGTGCCGCGCCGACTGAGCATGCGGCTGTCCACCGTGCGGGATGATCGCCGGTATTACCAGCAACCCGCCTTTGACAATGATCGCCGCCTGTTCGGCGCGTTCACCGCGCATCCTTGGCGTAACGGCACCATCCGGGGCTTTGTTGAGAGCGGGAGACGAGACGCCAACCGGCCCAACACGATTCCACCCGCCAGCACCATTTCCAGTTGGTACTCCAACCAGCCGCTCATGGTGCAACGCATGCGGGCCGCCGTGGCCGCCACCCCCGGGGCCAACCTCACGGTTCCCGACAATTACCCGCTCATCTACAGCCCCATCGCCCAGAGTTGGAAGGCGAGCGCCTCTTACCTCACCAATCCGGCCCTCTCCAACGACGTCAAACTGGCGATCCTGCGCAATGACGTGATCTGGCACAACAACAGCGCGGCCAATCCCCGGGTCATCTTCCACCCGAACATGTCGCGCCAAATCGCCGCGGTCTATCAGCCCGGCGCCGTCGAACCCGGGGGCGCCTCCTCCGGAGGCGGCGCGATCGAGAGCAACATTCCCGCCATCATCAATCCGCCCCTCGCCATGAACCCCGACGGCGTGGGATCCACCGTCGCCTACAACTATTTCGCCCCGGAACAGCCATGGCGGACCAGCCCGGTGCTCATTCCCGTCTCGCTCACCAACCTCTCGATGCTCGACTTCACGCGGCACATGATCTCCGGCGGGGCCGCGTTCCAGAACGACAATTGGAACCACCATAACCTCGTGCTGGAACAGACCTTCCTCGACCAGCGCGCGGGACTGGAACTGGCCTACGACCGACAGGATTACCGACGCGAGGTTTACGTGCCTTTCCAGAATTTCTCGGGGATCTTCGTCGACCTGATGGCCGACTACCTCGGCCGGCCCAATCCCAACCTCGGCCGGCCGTTCCTGATGGATCGCGTCGGCTTTCGTCGACTGGAGGACGAGCGGGAATCCTTCCGCGCCACCGCATTCTACCGGATCGATCCGGAACGCGTGCGGGGGTCCGCACGGATTTCACGCTGGCTTGGCCGGCACACGTTTACGGGGGTCTATAGTTCCTACGAGCAACGCCAGGAAAGTTCCAGTTGGGGTCAGTACTACCAGAATCCCTCCGCCGGCTTCGTGTTCAGCGAATCCGATCCGACCGGTTCGAGTCGTCGCAAGGTGAACAACATCGTCTACCTCGGGGACTCACTCCTCGGCGTGCCAGAGTCCTCCGCACGGCTGCAGCCCCTCACGACTCAGGCCCTCTGGTCCCCGGGCCGAAGCATTCCGCTCAACACCTACAACACCGTCACGCGCGCCTATGAGACCGTGATGCTGCGGACCGAGGAAGAAATGGAGAGCCTGGGCCGCGAGACGCAGAGTATCGGCTCCGTCGCCGGCACCTGGAACGGCTCGTTGCTGGGCAACCACCTCATCGGACTCTGGGGCTGGCGGGAGGACCGCACGCTCTCGGAGCGCCGTCAGGCGATCGTCGGCGCCGATGCGCTCGCCGACGCACGGTCCATCACCTCCCCGGGCGCCCTCCTGAGCCGGATCGACGATACCTTCCGCACCTCATCATGGTCCGTCGTCGGCAAGTGGCCGGACCGCTGGGTCCCGCTGCCGCTCGGAGGCCGGCTGAGCGCCTATTTCGGCCGATCGGAGAACTTCAGTCTCAGCGCCACCGCCAACGATATTTATGGCCGTCAGCTTCCTTCGCCCTCGGGAAACACCCGGGACTACGGGGTCACACTGAATCTGCTCGAATCGAAGCTGGTCCTCCGCCTGAACCGCTATGAATCCAGGCTCGCGAACGGCGCGGCGGACTCGAAGTACTCCACGTTGGTCAACGAAGGGATCCTCAAGCCCTACCAGTTCCTGCTTGAGGCCCAACTGCTCGGCAACCAGGGCGCCGCGACCCCCAACTATGCATTGGCGATGGAGGCCTTGGCTAGGCTCAAGGCCCTCATACCGGCTCGGACCGCCTCTGCCGCCGGATTTGATGCGCCGCCCGTAGGGGGAGGCCTCGAGCGCGTCGGCGTCACGAATCTCGGCGACACCCAGGATGTCTTGGGCCGCGGTACTGAGCTCGAACTCACCTTCAACCCCAGCGAGCGCTGGCGTCTCGCGCTCAACGTGGCCAACCAGGAGACCATCATCGACAACTACGCGCCAAACCTGGCCGCGCTCTGGAGCCGCGTGGAACCCATCCTGGGATCCGGCGGATTGATCGGCCACCTGCGCTACTTCAACGACGCGAATAACGCCCCACCCGCCTTCATCAGCCATCCCGCTCCCGTGCCCGGAGATAACCAGATGACCGTGGCACAGTGGCTGGAGACGAACGTGATGTCGTCCTACCGGAACCAGAAGAAACAGGAAGGTCGGGTGTCCACGGAGCAGCGGGCTTGGCGCGTGAACCTGGTCACCCATTACTCCTTCACCCAAGGCCGCCTGCGGGGCCTCGGGGCGGGCTCGGCGGTCCGGTGGCAAGACGGGGCAGTGATCGGCTACCCCACCCAACTCGTCGGCGACACCCTCGTGGCCGACATAGCCCGCCCCCATGTCGCCCCCGCGATCACCAACATCGACGTTTGGCTTCGGTACAAACGACGCCTCTTCGAGCGCAAGGTCGAGTGGACCATGGAGTTTCGCGTCCAGAATGTGAACCATACCGCACGCGATCTCATCCCCGTGCGCGCGGAGCTTTCACCAGCCTACCGGGTTGCACAGTACCGGATCGGGCCCCCAAGGGTCTTCTCGCTCGGAAATTCCTTCCGGTTCTGATCACGCGCGACCAGCGCGATGAGTCGCGGAACATCTCGACTGCGACCCGGGGCCTTTCAGGCAAGCTCGCGAAGTAATAGAGAAACGCGACGTCTCGGAGGACGGAAGGACGCACCCGCCCTGCCGTTCGACGGCCCATAGGGATGCGGAAGTGCCGCGCGATTGATCCCACCAACCGCATGCCAACGTCCGAACACGAACGCAGCAGACACGACGGGGAACGGTGAGCCGAGATATACACTTGGACGGCAGGGACTCGCCTCAAACCAGTCCGTTTCGCTTCCTGGGACCAGGCAGCCCAATCGACCAGCCACAACAGGCTGCACCGGGCTAACGTCACGTAAGGTGGTGGACCCTAGCGGGTTCGAACCGCTGACCTCCTCAATGCCATTGAGGCGCTCTACCAACTGAGCTAAGAGCCCTTAACACCTGCGAGCCTCTAGGAAAATCAGTGCTTAACCTCGCAACGCAAGGACTTTTTCAGCCCTCGCTCAACTCCCGCATCGAGAAAGCGAATTCAACCGTCTCCGCCTTCTTGTCGGGGCGCGCGGGCATGCGCATCCGCCGGATCGCCTCGATCACGGCATCATCGAACTGGCGGCTACCCGAGCCCTTGAGCACCCGCGGATTCGTCAGGCTGCCGTCGGGATTGCTCCGCACCTGGAAGGTGGCCTTGAGCGTTTCGGCGAGCCCGGGCGGCGGGTCGAACTTCCGGCGCAACTCCTCCTTGAAGAACTGATCGTAGGCCGCGAGCACATCGTCGCTGTTCGACTTGAGCGCCTTGCCACCGGCGCCTCCAGACTTGTTGGCGGTTGAACCGCCGACCACGCCCTTGGCGATGCCTTCGGCGTCGACCTTGGCGACCCGCGTGCCGCCCGCCGCACCCGCCTTGCCCTTCTGCGCCCGGTCGAACTCCTCTTTACTCATGCGCTTCTTCTCAGCGGCCAGCCGCTTCGCCTCGGCCTCCCGTTCCCGCTTGATCTGCTGCTTGGCCTTCGCGTCGCCGCGGACGATCGCGTAGTCGATCTTCTTCTTGAAGTTCGGAGGAGCGTCGTCGGCCTTCACCGCGTCCTTCGCCGCAGGCGCCTTGGGTTGGGGCGGCGGGACCGCCACCGGCGCGGGCTGCGGTTTAACGGGGTCCGGCTCCGGTTCCGGCGGGCGAACCCGCTCCACCACGGGCTCAGGGACAGGCGCCGGCTCGGGAGCGGCACGCGGCATCGGAGATGCGGGCACGGGCACGCTTACTCCGCCGGGCACTCCCAGGGCCGGCGCCTCGCGGGCGGAGATATTGTCGCCCTCCCCCGCCACCAGCTCGATGACCTTGCCCACGTCCTCCTCCCGCGTCGCGCTCCAACCCGCGAACAAGACCAGCAACACGACGGCCGCGTGCAGCGAAGATGAAAGGACGAACGCCCGAACGGAAGTGGGACTGACGGCTTCGGCGCTCATGCGGCGGCGTGGGCTGCGCCCGCGGTGTTCACTCCGACTTGAAGTCGAACTTCACGCGCGTAAGTCCGGCGCGCTGCACCTCGTTGATGAGGTCGGCGACGCGCTGGTACGGGACCGCGGCGTCGCCGCGGATGCGGATGACCGGCGGCTTGGCCTCGGCGGCGAACGCGCCCAGCCGCGCGCGCAGCTGGGCGAGCGTGAGCGAAGTGCCGGGCGAATCGACGTAATAGCCGCGGGCGTCGACACCGACGGCCACATGGCGTTCGTCAGGCGTGTTCTTCGGCTGCGAGGACTTCGCCACGCTGGGCAGGTTCACGCCCACCGCCTGCTCCTGCTGCATGAGCGGGGTGGCGACCATGAAGATGACGAGGAGCATGAAGCCCAGGTCGATCAAGTTGGTCACGTTGAGGTCCGCGATCGGATGCGAGCCGCGGTGGCGGCGGAAGTTGCGGGCCATGGCGGGCGGCTCAGTGCATCTCGAGCTCGATGCGGTCGGCCAAGGCGCTGGCGTAGTTCTCCAGCTCGGTGATCATGCGGCGCGTGTGGCCGAGGAGCAGGTTGTAGCCGAACACCGAGGGAATCGCGACCACGAGGCCCGCGATCGTGGCGAGCATGGCGCCGGAGACGCCGGGGGCGAGCTGCTGAATGCCGGCGGTCTGCTGCGTGGCGACGGCGCTGAAGGCCTCCATCACGCCCCAGACCGTGCCGAGCAGGCCGATGAACGGCGCACCGGAGACGATCGACGCGAGGAAGATCATGTTGGATTCGTAGCGGAGCGTCTGGCGGCCGATCGCGCGCTGGATGGCGTTCTCCGCCTGCTCGAGACGGGCGCGGGAATTGAGGGCCTGCCCGCGCTCGCGCTCGAAGGCCGCGGCGCGCCTGTAGCTCTCCAGCGCGTCGGCGAAGATATCGGCGTACGGGATCGATCGCCGCTGCAGCCAGGACTCGGGCACGTCCACGAGGGCGCGCTGGTCGCGCAGATGCATCTCGAAGGACTGGTTCAGCACCCGCAGCCGCTTGAGCTCGTAGTGCTTTCCGAACATCACCGTCCAGGCCACGAGGCTGCAGACGCCGAGGCCGAGGACGATCACCTTGTCGATCGTGCCGCAGCGCTCGAAGATCTCGATGATGTTGGCGGCGAAGAAGGGAGTGACCGGGAAGGGCGCGGACATGGAGGTGCGCGAACAGTTGCCGGCTTTGGCGGCGGCGTTCAACCCCGATCGCGCCGGGAGCCGCGAATCTGTTTGCCGCTCCCGAGCGGCGACCGTGTCCTCGAAGGGAACGACCCTCGCCATGTTCCGCCAACGCACGCTCCAGCAGGTCTCACGGAACCGCGGCGCCCTTGCCGGCCGCCGCGCGTTTGTAGGTTTCGACGGCTTCGTCGACACCATCGTCACCCCCGTCGGCCTCCGCCGCGCCTCGGGCGACGCCTTCACGCCGATCGCCACGCTCACGGAGCTGGGACAGCGCATCGTCGCGGCCGCCGGGAAGAGCACCAACATCGAGCTTTACCCGCGCCTCGACAAGCTGGGCGGCAACGGCCCGATCATGGCCAACGCCCTCCTCGGCACCGGACTCGGCGTGACCTACGCCGGAGCGCTCTCCTCGCCGGTGCACCCGGTGTTCGCCGACCTCGCGCGGCGCGCCCGCACCTACCCGCTCTGCGCGGCGGCCAGCACCACGGCGGTCGAGCTGCAGGACGGCAAGCTGATGCTCGGGATGATGCGCAGTCTCGACGAGATCACGTTCGCCCGCATCCGCGAAGTGATCGGCGACGCGCGTCTCGACGAGGAGATCGGCGGCGCCCAGCTGCTCGCGTTCGTGAACTGGACGATGATCCCGCACATGACGGCGATCTTCAACGCGCTCGCCGACGAGGTGCTGCCGCGCCTGCCCGCGGTGCCCGACCGCGTGTTTTTCTTCGACCTCGCCGACCCGGAGAAGCGCTCCGCCGACGACCTGCGCGGCGCCCTCACCGCCCTCGCCCGCTTCGGGCGCTTCGGTCGCGTCGTCCTCGGCCTCAACCTGAAGGAGGCCCAGCAGGTCGCCGCCGCGCTCGGCCTCGCCCAGCCCGAGCGTGACGAAGCCTCCCTGCGGGCGGCCGCCGCCGCGATCCGCGGCAAGCTGGGCGTCGCCACCGTGGTCATCCACCCGACGGAATCAGCCGCCTGCGCGACGGAGGCTGGCACGGCCTGGGTGCCGGGACCGTTCACCGACCGGCCTCTCATCACCACGGGGGCGGGCGACCATTTCAACGCGGGCTTCGCGTCCGGCGCCGTGATGGGCCTCGACCCCGAGGGTTGCCTCACGCTCGGCGTCGCCACCAGCGGCCACTACGTGCGCACCGGGGAAAGCCCGACGCTCGCGCAGCTGGAAACGTTCCTCGCCAACTGGCGCTGACCAGCCATCTTCAAGCCATGCCTCTGAAGCAGAAACCAGCCGGCCGCCTCATCTCGTTCGAAGGCTCCGAGGGCTCCGGCAAATCGACCCAGATCGCCCGCCTCGCGGCGCACTTCCAGTCGCTCAAGCGCGAGGTCGTGACCACGCGCGAGCCCGGCGGCACCGAGATCGGTGAGCAGATCCGCAACATCATCGTGCACAACTCCCGCGGCGACGAGATGTGCGCGGAGACCGAACTGCTGCTGTTCACCGCCGCGCGCGCCCAGCTCGTGCGCGAGGTCATCGCGCCCGCCCTGCTCCGCGGCGCGTTCGTGCTCAGCGACCGGTTCCTCGACTCCTCCACGGTTTACCAGGGCATCGGCCGCAATCTGGCCGCCGACCCCGTCAACCAAATCAACCGCTTCGCCGTGGGCAACGTGATGCCCGACCTTACGATCGTCCTCGACGTGCCCGAGGCGGTCAGCCTCGCCCGGCTGAAGCAGCGGGCGTCCGACCTGCCCGACCGCATGGAGCGCGAGAACATCGATTTCTACCGCAAGGTGCGCGAGGGCTACCTGCTGCTCGCGCGCGGCATGCCGGAGCGCTTCGTCGTGATCGACGGCACCAAGGATCAGGACTGGATCGAACGGCGGATCCGCGCCGCCGTCGAAGAGCGCCTGAAATAGTCCGCCCCGCATGCCCGCCGCCGCCCCTTGGCCGCCCCGACTCGCCGGCACGCCCGCGGTCGCCGTCATCGAGCAGGCGATCGCGCGCCAGCGGCTCTCCCACAGCCTGCTCCTGCAGGGCGAGGACCTCGGCACGCTCACCCAGGTCGCCCATGCCATCGCCGACCGGCTGCTGAACGCGCCGGGCTCGACGGCAAGCTTTCCGCCTGATGCGCATCCGGACTGCTTCCAGCTGCGCCCCACCGGCAAGGCCCGCATGATCCGCATCGGCGACGACGCGCGCAGCCCCGCAACCATGCGGGAATTCATCTCGCGTCTCACCGTCAGCCCCGCCGTCAGCCGCCGCAAGGTGGGCATCGTGCACGAGGCCGACCGCATGAACACCGAGTCGGCCAACGCTTTCCTCAAGACCCTCGAGGAACCCCCCGGCCACTCGACGCTGCTCCTCCTGACGACGCGCCCCCACGCGCTGCTGCCGACGATCCGCAGCCGCGTGCTCACCTTCCGCTTTCCCGGCGCCGGGGAGCCGATCGCCGCCGACGGCTGGGAGGCTTGGCTGGCCGATTACCGCGCGTGGCTCGGCCGCCTGGTCGAGGGCGTGGGCGGCGACCGCAAGGCGGCCTCCGCCCAGGTGATGGGGCTCTACGGCCTTTTGGCGCGGTTCGGCACGGTCCTCGACTTCGCCACCTCGGAAATCTGGAAGGCCCGGAAGGCGAAGCTCCCCGAGGAGCTCTCCGAGGATGAGGCCGTGGCGATCGAGACCGGGATCGCCAACGGCCTGCGCTCGCGGCTGTTCGCCGAGGTCGAGCGCGCCACGCGCGACTTCGCCGTTCCCCGGCTCACGGCGGGAGACGAGCCGACGCGGCGCGCCCTTGTCGCCGCGGTCGCCGAGCTGGAGCACCACAGCGGCCTGCTGCGGCTCAATCTGAACGAGTCGACCGCCCTTGAGGGCTTCCTCCTGGCCTCGCTGCGGATCTGGTCGCGCCGCTGACCGCGCTCAGCGGCCGCGTCCCGGGGAGAACTCCATCCCTTCCACCGCGCCGAGCAGCTGGTTGTAGGCCTCGTCGGCGAAGCCTTCGCCCATGATCTGCACGTCGACCAGCACGTCGGGCGCGAGTCGCACCTTGCCCACCGACATCACCTTGTAGTTCCCCTTCTCCGACGGCCGACCGCGGAGCTTCGGGTCGGTGAAGCTGCAATAGAAACCGTAGCCCGAGGTCAGCGCGAACTCCCGGCCGTAGGCCTTTCCCTCGACCGACTCCTGCGCGATCCCGTGGCAATCGGCCTCCACGCGCAGCTTCAGCCGCGCCTTGGTGTCGAAACGGTCCGCCTCCGGAAAGGTCACCGCCAACGTGAGCGTGGCGTTCACGGCGTCACGCCGCGGATGCACGGTGAGCGTGAGCTCGGAGGCATTTCGCGTGGTCGAGGTCTTCCACTCGCCGGGCAGGTAGAGCGTGAGGCGACCGTGAGGACCGAGATCGAGGCGCTCGACCTGGGCCGCGAGCGGCATCGTCAGCAGGCACAGGAGAATCAGCAGACGCGTCATGAAACCGAGCGAAACGCGCACGCCGAGCTTGGCAACGCCGCGGCGCCGCCGGCGGCGGGATTTCCCTTTGACCGTCATTCCACGCCACCCTTACCTCGACCGCTTATTCCCGCCATGTCCGCCGCGAAACCGACCATCATCTACACCAAGACCGACGAGGCGCCCGCGCTCGCCACCTACTCGCTGCTGCCGATCGTGCAGGCCTTCACCCGCCAGGCGGGGATCGCGGTGGAGACGCGCGACATCTCCCTCGCCGGCCGGGTGCTCTCGGCGTTCGCCGACCGGTTGCCGGCCCACCAGAAGGTCGCCGATCACCTCGCCGAGCTCGGCGCGCTCACCCTCAAGCCCGAGGCGAACATCATCAAGCTGCCCAACATCTCGGCTTCGGTGCCGCAGATGAAGGAGACCATCGCCGAGCTCCAGTCCCACGGCTACGCGGTGCCGGACTACCCCGAGGCGCCCGCCACCGACGCCGAACGCGACGTGAAGGCGCGCTACGACAAGGTGAAGGGCTCCGCGGTGAACCCCGTCCTCCGCGAGGGCAATTCCGACCGCCGCGCGCCGAAGGCCGTCAAAGACTACGCCCGCGCGCACCCCCATTCGATGGGACGCTGGTCGCCGGAGTCGCGCACCAACGTCGCGACGATGGGCGCCGACGACTTCTTCTGCAACGAACGCTCCGTCACGCTCGGCGCGGCCGCCACGGCCCGCATCGAGTTCGCCGCGGCCGATGGCACGGTGAAGGTGCTGCTGCCCAAGCTCAGCCTCAAGGCCGGTGAAATCCTCGACGCGACGGTCATGCGCCGCCGCGCCCTGCTGGGTTTCTACGAGCGGCAGATCGACCGCGCCCGCCGCGAGGGCCTGCTCTTCTCCCTGCACCTCAAGGCGACGATGATGAAGGTCTCCGACCCGATCCTCTTCGGCCATGCCGTACGGGTCTTCCTGAAGGACTTCATCGCTAAGCACGGCGCCGCATTCACCAAGCTCGGCGTCGACTTCAACAACGGCCTCGGCGACCTCGTGGAGAAACTCCCGCGCCTGCCCGAGGCCGAGCGCGCCGCGATCGAGGCCGACCTCCGCGCCGCCTTCGCCGCCGGCCCCGCCGTCGCGATGGTCAACTCCGACCAGGGCATCACCAACCTGCACGTGCCCAGCGACGTCATCATCGACGCCTCGATGCCCGCGATGATCCGCGCGGGCGGCAAGATGTACGACGCGCAGGGCAAGCTGGCCGACACCCTCGCGGTCATCCCCGACAGCTGCTACGCCGGCGTCTACCAGACGACCATCGAGTTCTGCCGGCGCCACGGCGCCCTCGATCCGCGCACGATGGGCTCGGTGCCCAACGTCGGCCTCATGGCGCAGGCCGCCGAGGAATACGGCTCGCACAACAAGACCTTTCAGGCCGCGGGCCGCGGCGTGATCCGCATCGTCGATGAGTCGGGCAAGGTGCTCCTCGAACACGCCGTCGAGGAAGGCGACGTCTGGCGCGCCTGTCAGACCAAGGACGCCGCGGTGCGCGACTGGGTGAAACTCGCGGTCAACCGCGCCCGCCTTTCCGCCACCCCGGCGGTCTTCTGGCTCGACCGCCGCCGCGCCCACGACGCGCAGGTGATCGCCAAGGTCGAGGCTTACCTGAAGGACCACGACACCGCCGGCCTCGATCTGCGCATCCTGCCCCCGGCCGACGCCTGCCACCTCACCCTGGAGCGCATCGTGCGCGGCGAGGACACCATCTCCGTCACCGGCAACGTGCTGCGCGACTACCTCACGGACCTTTTCCCGATCCTCGAGGTCGGCACCAGCGCCAAGATGCTCTCGATCGTGCCGCTGATGAACGGCGGCGGCCTGTTCGAGACGGGCGCCGGCGGCTCCGCCCCGAAGCACGTCGAGCAATTCCAGCAGGAGAACTACCTGCGCTGGGACAGCCTCGGCGAGTTCTTCGCCCTCGCGGCTTCGTTCGAGCACCTCGCGATCGTCGCCCGTCATCCGAAGGCGAAGGTCCTGGCCGACACGCTCGACGCCGCCAACGGCCGCTTCCTCGAGCAGGACAAGAGCCCCGGCCGCAAGCTCGGCACGAATGACAACCGCGGCTCGCACTTCTACCTCGCGCTCTACTGGGCGCAGGCAATCGCGGCGCAGGACGCGGACGCGGACCTCAAGCGGAAGTTCGCGCCGGTCGCCTCGGCCCTCGCCGCCAACGAGGCGAAGATCGCGCAGGAACTCATCGCCGTGCAGGGCAAGCCGGCCGACGTCGGCGGTTACTACCAACCCGACGACACCAAGGCCGCGGCGGCGATGCGCCCCAGCGCGACGTTCAACGCGATCCTCGCCGGGCTCTGATCGCGCGCCGCCCCAACGGCGGCGCCTTCCGTCCCCGAGTTCTCCATGGCCGGCAACCGTCAACCGTGGCCGATGAAGTGGATCGTCGTCGCGATCCTGCTGATGGTCGTGCCGTACACGTTTCTCACGCTCCGCTACCGCAAGGAGGCTCCGGCCTTCCAACCCTACGAGGACATGAAGAGCCGCGCCAACGTGAGCCGGCTGTTGTCCGCCGGTTACCAGCGCGTGACGATCCCCGCGCAACGTCCGGCCGGCCGGACGGGCGCCGCAGGAGGCGCCGTGATCGGCAAGGCACCGGGCGGCGTCCCGGAGGACCTGCGCTCCACGCTGGTCGAGCCTCCCCGGCTGCCGACCGAGATCACGGCGGTCACCGCCGCCGCCGCCACGAGCACCCTCACCCCTTACCAGATCGAGCTCAACTGCTCACTGCCCGACGACCGGCACCAGCTCGGCGGCGCCGAACTCTACCTGAAGGGCGACGCGCTCGTGCTCGCGCCCACGCTGGAACGCGTCGGAGGCGAACTGCTCACGCGCTCACGGCAGTCGGCCGTGCTGCTCACCTTGCCGGCGGGAACACTGCGCCCCGGCACCTACCGCGTCACGCTCGCCGCGGAGCTTTCCTCGCGCGCCTGGACGCTCGAGGTGCGCTGAACGGCGACGCGCCCGCGGCGGCGCGACTATTGACGCGCCGCGCGCGTTGCCCGACAACTCGCGCGCGATGAGCACGAGCAACGGCAACGGCCAGACCCCGCAGGCCCCGGCGACCGCCACCACGATCAAGCCGACGGACCTGCGCGGGATCCTCAAATACGTGCCGCGCTTCCAGGGGCAGATCTTCGTGATCGCCCTCGATGGACCGGTCATCGCGGACGACAACCTCGGCAACCTGCTCGTCGACATCGCCGTGCTGCGCTCGCTCGGCATCCGGCTCGTGCTGGTGCACGGGATCAGCCACCAGCTGCGGGAGCTCTCCGCGCTGCGCGGCGTGCCGATCACCAACGCCGACGGCACGGGCATCACCGACGCCGCGACGCTCGACCTCGCGGTGCGCGCCTCGTCGCGGGTCTCGCACGCGCTGTTCGAGGGGCTCACGCAGAACCAGCTGAAGTGCGCCATCACCAACGCGGTGCGCGCCCTGCCCACGGGCATCATCAAGGGAGTCGACCAGCAGTTCACCGGCAAGGTGGACCGCATCGACAAGGACTTCATCCTCGAGCTCATCGACCGGCAGATCGTCCCGATCGTGTCACCGATCGGCTTCGGTCCCGACGGCAAGTCGCTGCGGATCAATTCCGACCTGCTCGCCGCCGAATTGGCCGAGGCGCTGCACGCGACGAAGGTCGTCTACCTCACCGCCGCGGCCGGGCTGGAGATCGACGGCGAGGTGCGGCGCGAGATCTCCATCGCGGCGCTCAGCCGGCTGATGCAGGAGGAGCCGCAGCGGCTGGCGGAGGATTCGCTCAGCAAGGCGATCCATGCCATCAAGGCCATCGAGACCGGCACTCCGCGGGTGCACATCCTCGACGGGCGCATCTTCGACGGCCTGCTCAACGAGGTGTTCTCCAACGAGGGCGTGGGCTCGCTCGTCTACGGCAACGACTACCAGCAGATCCGGCGCGCGCGGAAGAGCGACGTGCGCATGATCTACAACCTCACGCGCAACGCCGTGCGCCGCGAGGAGCTCGTCCACCGCACCCAGCAGGCGATCGAGAAGAACATCGAGCAGTTCTTCGTCTTCGAGATCGACGAGAACATCATCGCCTGCGTGACGCTGTACTTCTACCCCGACCGCCCGCTGATGGCCGAGGTCGGCTCGCTCTACGTCATGCCGTTCTACAACAACCGCGGCATCGGCCGGAAGATGGTGGAGTACGCCGGCGTGGTGGCGAAGGAAAGAGGTGCCGACACACTGCTCGCGCTCTCCACGCAGAACTTCGGCTTCTTCACCAACGTCTGCGGCTTCGAGGAGACCTCGAAGGAGATCCTGCCCGAGGCGCGGCTGCGCTCCTACGAGGAAAGCGGCCGCAACGCGAAGGTGATGGTCAAGCGACTGTAGACGGACGGTCCCCGGGGGCCGCTACAGCACGCGGACCGACCTTAGCTTCCCCGCCGCCTTCTCGAAGGTGGCCATGGCGCCTTCCCGCGACGCGTAGGCGCCGTGGATCAAATGGTCTACCAGCCCGGGCTTCGCCCTTGCCAGCCCCGGCAGCGCCAGAACCTCACCCGCGGCCCCGCTCGACTCGATCTCTCCTGCCGCAAACATCTGCCGCAAGGCGGCCTGAGCCTCCGCCTTTGGAACACCATAGTGATGCTGCAGGGCGAAGTAGGTTTCGGCCACGACGAGGTCGGACACCACCGCCCGCGCGCCTGACCTCGCAACCTCGTCGAGGAAAGCCTCAGTCGCGCACCTCGGCGACGACCTGCACCTCGACGGTGGTGCCGCGCGGCAGGCCGTTCACCGCGACGGCGGCCCGCGCGTGGCGGCCGGCGTCGCCGAAGACCTTGACCAGGAGATCGCTCGCGCCGTTGAGCACCGCGGGGCTCTCGGTGAAGCCGTCGACCGCGTTGACGTAGCCGCTCACGAACACGATGCGCGTCACGCGATCGAGCGAGCCCACGGCCGCGCGGATGTTGGCGAGGGTGTTGAGCACGCAGACCTCCGCCGCCTGGCGGGCGGTCTCCACCGTCTGTTCGCGGCCGACCTGGCCGACGTGCGTCTGCACGCCGTTGAGCACGGCGATCGTGCCGGCGCAGTAAAGCAGGTTGCCGGTGCGGACGGTGGGGACGTAGCTGCCCGCGGCGGCGGGCGGCTGGGGCAGCGTGAGACCGAGTTCGGCGAGGCGGGCTTCAGGATTCATGGAGGAAGGAAGTCGTTGGGATGCGGCTCCCGCCGCCGGCGCGCAACGGGAAACCACCCGGCGCTCTGCCCACTTGCCTCGCGACCACGCGGGCCCGAGCCTCGACGCATGACGTTTGCCGAGTGGCAGTCGCTTTCCCCCGCCGCCGCGGCCCGCGAGGTGCACCGCCGCGCCGACAGCCTGCTCACGCCGCCGCAGCGCCGCGCCGCGATCGCGCTTCTCCATCCCGAGGCCGAGCTTGCCGCCGCCTTCGAGGCCGCCCGCGGCGCGGGCCCCCTCGCCGGCGTGCCGTTCCTCGCGAAGGACCTGTTCGACTTCAAGGGCACGCCGACATTTGCCGGATCCACCTTCCTGCCCGAGGTGCGGCCGGCGGGCGGGGTCGACGGCGCGTTCGCGCGCGCACTGCGTGCCGCCGGAGCGGTCTTCACCGGCAAGACGCAACTCCACGAGTTCGCGTACGGCATCACGGGCGAAAACCCGCACCACGGCGACTGCGAAGTGCCGGGGCGCCCCGGCCGCACCACGGGCGGATCCAGCAGCGGATCCGCGGCGGCGGTCGCGGCGGGCATCGTGCCCTTCGCGCTCGCCTCCGATACCGGCGGCTCCGTACGCGTGCCCGCGGCGTTCTGCGGGCTGCACGGCTTCCGGATGACGCCGGGCCACCCATGGATCGCGGACGCCTTTCCCCTCGCGCCGACCTTCGACACCGCCGGCTGGTTCACCCGCGACGCGGCGGACATGCGGGCAACCCTTGCGGCCCTCGTGCCCGGCGACGAGCGCCGGGAACGAGCTCCGCGCGGACTCTACCTTGATCTACCGGACGTGGATCCCGACGTGGCGGCGGCGTGCCGCACGGCCGCGCTCGCGTTTGCCGAACCGGCGCCGCGGGAGTTGGCCGAGGCGCTGGGCGTCGCGTTCGCGCCGGCCTTGGACGCCTACCACACGATCGTCGCCTGCGAAGCGTGGGAAGTGCACCGAACCTGGGCGGAGGCCAACCGCGCGCGCTACGACCCGCTCGTGTGGCAGCGCCTGCAGCGCCATCGGGAAATCACGTCTCAGCAGCTGGCGACGGCTAGGCGGGTGCTCGCGACGGTGCGGGAAACGTGGGCGAGCTACTTCCGCGAGCACGACTTCCTCGCGATGCCGGGGTGTCCCGCTCCGGCACCAACCAAGGCCGGCTGCACCCTGGAGATGCGCAATCGCCTGATCCGCATCACCGCGCCCGCGAGCCTCGGCGGGATTCCCGTGCTCACGTCGCCCGTCACCCTGGCCTCGGGCCTGAGCGCCGGGTTGCAGATCATCGCACCCCGGGCGGGTTCACCGGCTTTCCCATGGGTGCTCGGCGTGAAGTGACGAACCACGGAAAACTTCAAGGTAAGGCTCGACCGGCGCCGGAGAACCTCCGTAGGAAATTGCTGCGGCCTGACTTCGCGGCCCGCCAACCCGCAACTCCCCCCTACGATCCAGGTATCCCAGACCTCTTCTCCACCGTCATCCCGACGAACCAAATCCTTTCCCCATGAGCGACAAATACGCCTCGAACTCGCACTCCAACTCCCGCCCCGAATACACTTGGGCGTTCCTGATCCTCCGCCTCTGGCTCGGACTGAGGACGGTCCTCGCCGGCCTCGAGAAGTTCGAGAGCGGCGGCAGCTACTCTTTCGCCAACTACTACAAGAACATGGCGCGGATGGCGCAGGGCATCACCGGAGCTTCCTTCATGCCGCTGTGGATGACCAAGACCTTCGCCTTCTCGCTGGGCTACCTGCTCCTCGTCTTCGGAACCTGCCTGCTCCTCGGCATCAAGACCCGCGCCACGCTGCTCTTCACCGGCCTGCTCTATTGCGGCCTCTCCTTCGGCCTCATGGCCGTCCAGGAAGGCGAAGGCACCGCCTGGCTCGGAATGCACGTGCTGATGATCGCCACGGCCCTCACGCTCGTTCGCAACAACCGATTTGCGCTCGTGCGCGACTCGGCTACCTGAGCTGAGAAACACACTCCACCCACCATGGCTGATACACCCGCCCTCTCCCGCCGCGACTTCCTCAGCACCGGTGCCAAGCTCGGGGCCGTCGTCGCCGCCGCTCCCTACGTGTCCCGCGCCGCCGACGTCGGCGCCGCCAAGGGCGCCGATACCCTCAACGTGGCCCTCATCGGCTGCGGCGAGGAAGGCCGCATCCTCTCCAACGCCGCCCTGAACATCCCGGGCGTGCGCTTCCAGGCCGTCTGCGACATCTGGCCGTACAACCTCACACGCACCGAGCGGCTCCTTAAGAAGTTCAACCACGCCGCCCAGCCGTTCGAGGATTACAAGGAGATGCTCGCGACCGTGAAGGACATCGACGCCGTGCTGATCGCGACGCCTGACTTCATGCACGCCGAGCACACCAACCACGCGCTCAAGCTCGGCAAGCACGTCTACTGCGAGAAGCTGATGTCCAACACCGTGGAAGGCGCCCGCTCCATGGTGCTCGCCGCCCGCGAGGCCAAGAAGCTACTCCAGGTCGGCCACCAGCGCCGCAGCAACCCGCGCTACCAGCACGCCCGCGACAAGCTGGTCCGCGGTCAGCGCCTGCTCGGCCGCCTCACCAACATCACCGGCCAGTGGAACCGATCCGTCACCGACGACTTCGGCTATCCCAACGGCCAGGCCATCCCAGAGGCGAAGCTCAACAAGTACGGCTACGCCAACATGCACGAGTTCCGGAACTGGCGCTGGTTCAAGAAATACGCCGGAGGTCCGGTCTCCGACCTCGGCGCACACCAGATCGATATCTACAACTGGATGCTCGGCACCAACCCGCGCCTCTGCATGGCCTCCGGCGGCGTCGACTACTACACCAAGCACGAGTGGTACGATAACGCGTTCATCATCTTCGAGTACGAGACCAAGGACGGAATCGTCCGCGCTCAGTACCAGGTGCTCACGACCACGAGCGCCGGCGGCGGCTACCACGAGTACTTCATGGGCGATGAGGGTGCCCTCAAGATGTCCGAGAACCCGAAGTACACGAAGATCTACCGCGAGGCGCGCGCGCCCGAATGGGATCCGCTCGTCGCCCAGGGCCTGATCTCCAAGCCCGACTCCGGCGAGGGCGCGCCCGCCCCCGTCAAGCCCTGGGAGAAGCCCGGCGTGAAGAAGCTCGGCGGCCCATCCCGCGGCGCCACGGTCGATGTCCGCGAGACGGCCGCCCTGTCCGCCTGGGATATCCCCGTCACGCTCGACAAGGCGATCCACCAGCCGCACCTCGAGAACTTCTTCGACGCGATCCGCAAGGGCACTCCGCTCAGCTGCCCGGCCGACGAGGCGTTCGCCTCCGCCGTCACCGTCCTCAAGGTCAACGAGGCCATCGCCGCCCGCAAGGCACTGACCTTCAAGCCCGAGGACTTCATCGCCTGACCCGTGGGCTCCGCCGCCCTTCGTCGGAGCCCGCCGCCTTCAAATATTCGAAATCGCTGTTTCCCGGCGTCCCGCCCGGGCGTCTCCAACCGCAATCCCCCTCCTATGCAAAAACGCATCCTTCCCCTCATCGCCTCGGCGCTCGCGCTCACCGCGCACCTCGCCGCCGCCAACGCACCCCTCAAGGTCGAGGTGCCGAAGCCGCTCTTCGCCGGCACCCCGCGCCCGATCTCCCTCGCCAACCTCGAGCCGGCCAACACCAAGCGGCCCGATATCATGGTCGCCCCCGACGTGAAGCTCATCTCCAAGGGCAAGAAGGTCACCAGCAGCGACTCCCTCCCCGTCATCGGTGAGCTCACGTTCATCACCGACGGCGACAAGACCGGCATCGACGGCGCCTACGTGGAGCTCGGGCCCAACACCCAATGGGTGCAGGTCGACCTCGGTTCCTCCGCGAAGATCGCCGCCGTCGCCGTGTGGCACTTCCACTCCCAGGCCCGCGTCTACCACGATGTGATCATCCAGATCTCCGACGACGCCGAGTTCAAGAAGGGCGTCACCACGATCTTCAACACCGACGACGACAATTCGTCCAAGCTCGGCAAGGGCGCCGACAAGTCGTACGTCGAGACCAACAACGGCCGCGTCGTCGACGCCAAGAACGCCTCCGGCCGCTACGTCCGCCTGTACAGCAACGGTAACACCTCGGACGAGCTGAACCACTACTGCGAAGTAGAGGTCTTCGGCGTCCAGAAGTAATCCGTTCATCTTCCTCTCCGGGCCGGCCCGCCTTCGCGCGCGCCGGCCCTGTTTTTTTGGCGCGGGTCACCGCCCTCCCGAACCCTCCGAACGGAGGCCCATCGCCCCCTCGCCACCCTTGAGGCGGAAGCCGGGGGCACTTTCGTGCTTGTGCCACTTTTTTTTCGCCGAAACCCTCGCGCTCCGTCCGCGTCTCCCCTTTCACCCTATCCCACCATCATGAGCAAAGTGTTCCCCTCCTCCGGCCGCCCCCGCACGGTCCGCGCCTTCACCCTCATCGAGTTGCTCACCGTCATCGCGATCATCGGCATCCTCGCCGCGATCGTGATCCCCACGGTTGGCACCGTGCGCGAGAAGGCCCAACGCGCGGTCGACGCGAATAACCTGCGCGAGGTGCTCAAGGCCGCCCAGATCTACGCCGGCGACAACCAGGACCGCCTGCCCGACCCGCAGAACATCGCCACGAACGTGCTGAACGCGCCGCAGCGCGCCTTCCTCTGGGCCGGCATCCTCGCGAAGAACAACATCCTTTCTGACCCGACCTTCTACTTCGCGAAGAACGACCCCGCCTTCAATGGCACCTACCCGCAGTTCATCATCAATCCCTCCGCCCAGCGGAACACGCTCCACACCTCGTTCACGACCGGGCGCTCCATGTCGTGGGAGTTCGTCGGCGGCGTGAAGATGGGCGACACACCCACGACGCCGGTCGTCTACACCCGCGGCCTGCAGACCAACGGCCTCTGGAGCGCGACCTCGGGCGTGTACAAGGACACCGGCGGCTACATCGCCTTCCTCGGCGGCGCAGTGTCTTTCTACCCGAACGTGAGTTCCAACTCACCCTTCTATTCCAACAATCCCAACAGCACGAGCACCACCCGGCCCACCAACATCCTCCAGGCGGTCCCGTTCAACACCGCCAACACCAACCTGAGCGGTCGTATCTATGGACTTCCCCCGAGCTCCGGCGCGGGCGGGATGATCGGCACCGCCAACGGCACCCTCGCCCAACGCGGGCCCTGAGTCCCACCGACTCCTACGTCTGCCCAACCCGGCCCTTCGCGGCCGGGTTTTTTGTCTTCCCGCTTTCCCCGCGGACAAAACGACCCAACGTTCTGACCCTTTTTCATGACACCTGATCGCCCGGAAGCCTCCGCCCGGGGCAACTCTCCCACCCAGCCGACCCCGACCTACGTGGTCGGGCACCGCAACCCTGACGCCGACGCCATCTGCTCGGCCATCGGCTACGCTGCGTTCAAGGAAGCCCGCGGAGAGAAGGGCTACATCGCGGCCCGCTGCGGCAACTCCAACGCCCGCATCGACACCATCCTTTCCCGCTTCCGGCAGCCCCTGCCCCACTACCTCAGCGACGTCTCTCCGCGCGTGCATGACCTCATGACGAGGGACGTCATCTCCGTGCAGGAGGACGCCACTTGCGCCGAGGCCCTCGAGCTCATCGATCGCCACGCCGTGCGGCTACTCCCCGTCACGACCCGAAGGCGTAAGCCCGTGGGCACCGTGTCCCTCGCCCACCTCGGAGGAGTCTTCATTCCCCGCGTCTCCGAACCCCGCCTGATGCGGCAGGTCCACACGTCCCTCGCCGCGATCTCCCGCGCGCTCAAGGCCCGGCCGCTCGCCCTCTTCCAGGAGGACCGCGTGGAGGACCTGTTCGTGCGCCTAGGCACGATGGATATCCGGTCATTCTGGAGCGTCTCAGTCCGCGAGAACATTCCCGCCGCGCAGTCGATCATCATCGTGGGCGACCGCCGCGACATCCAGCGCCGGGCGATCGAGCTGGGCATCCGCGCCCTTGTCATCACGAGCGGTCTCGAGGTGGCACCGGAAATCGCGGCCGAGGCGGCCGCCCGTGAGGTCAGCATCATCATCAGCCCTTACGATTCCGCCACGACCGCATGGGTCGTGCGTACGGCCTCGAACCTCGAACGCGTCGTCGAGCGCGAATTCGCCACGGTCGATGCCGACGCCCGCATCGCCGAGGTGCGGAAGCGCTTCACGGTCTCCACCCACGCCCTGCTGGTCACGAACGACGAGGGCGCGCTCAGCGGGATCCTGAGCAAGAGCGACATCTTCAAGCCCGTCCAAACCCGCCTCGTCCTGGTTGACCACAACGAGCTCACCCAGGCGGTGCCGGGCGCCGACGAGGTCACGATCGCGGAAATCATCGACCACCACCGCCTGGGTGCCCTCCACACCTCCCAGCCGATCCTGTTCATCAACGAGCCCGTCGGTTCCACCTGCACCATCGTGGCCGACCTTTTCCGTCGCGAAAACCTGCAGCCGAGGCCCGACATCGCCGGCATCCTGATGTCCGGTCTGATTTCCGACACCCTGCACCTCAACGGCCCGACCACGACGGGCAAGGATGCCCTGATGCTCGCCTGGCTGTCGGAGATCTCCGGCGTGGATTCCAAGCGCCTGGCGGAGGAGATATTCAACTCCGGATCCGTGATCCTCGCCAATCCGCCGGAGCGGATCGTGCGTTCCGACTTCAAGGTCTACGACGAGGAAGGCGTGCGCTTCGCGGTCTCGCAGGTGGAGGAACTGGGCTTCGGTAACTTCCAGGCGCAGGCGCGGCCGATCGCGCGCGCCGTGGATGAACTGCGTGAGGCCGAGAAGCTCGCCTTCGCCTGCCTGCTCGTCACCGACATCAACACCCAGAATTCGCTGCTGCTCGTTAAGGGCGACTCCGCCTACATCAACCGGATCAGCTACCCGCACGTCGAGCAGGACGAGATCTTCGACCTGCCCGGGGTGGTGAGCCGCAAGAAGCAGCTCATCCCCTTCCTCACCACGCTGATCAAGGAGATGGCGGCGGAGGGCGCCCTGCCTGCGGCGGGCGGGAGCAGCGCGCCGTTCCGGCGAAAGCGGAAATAAGCGACCGCCGCGGGGCGGTCAGATGTGGATCGCCTCGCCGGCCGTGGCGGCCGCGGCCTCCATCAGCGCCTCGCTGAGCGTGGGGTGCGCGTGGATGGCGCGATGCACCTCCTCGGCGGTGCCTTCCATGTTCATCGCGAGGACGTATTCGGCGATGAGCTCGGGCGCCTCGTTGCCGAGGATGTGCACGCCGAGGATTTCTCCGGAGGAGGAATCGGTGATGACCTTGACGAAGCCCTCCGAGTCACCCGCCGCCACGGCCTTGCCCGACGCGGTGAACGGAAACTTGCCCACCTTGATTTTGAGGCCCTTGTCCCGGCACGCCTTCTCGGTGAGGCCGGTGCTCGCGATCTGCGGCTGGCAGTAGGTGCAGCCGGGGAAGATCTTCACGCGGCCCGCATGGTGATGGCCGAAGATGGCGTTGACCGCGTTGACGGCCTCGAACGTCGCGACGTGGGCGAGCCACGGCGGGCCGATGATGTCGCCGGCGGCATAGATGCCCTTCACGCTCGACTGGTAATTGTCGTCGACCTTCACGTAACCGCGGTCGAGTTCGAGCCGCACCTTCGGGGAGAGCGCACCCTCGAGGTTGGGCGTCACGCCGATGGCCAGCAGCAGGCACTCGGCCTCCACCTCGGTCGAGTTGGGCTCGCCCGCCTTCACGAGGCTGAGCTCCACCTTGGAGCGACCGACGCGGATATTCTCAACCTTGGTCGCGGTGTGCACCGCGATGCCCGACTTCTCGAACGAACGTTGAAGCGACTTCGCGACCTCCTCGTCCTCGACGGGCACGATCTGCGGCAGCATTTCGACCAGAGTCACCTTGCTCCCGAAGGCGTTGAAGAAATACGCGAACTCCACCCCGATCGCACCCGCACCCATGATCACGATCGAACGCGGGGCCGCGGCGCGCGGCTCGAGCGCCTCGCGCGAGGTCATCACCCGCACTCCGTCGACCGGCACGTCAGGCAACCGGCGCGGCTTGCACCCCGTGGCGAGGAGGACATTGCGGGCGCGCAGGAACTGCCCCTTCCGCTCGCCCTCGGTGATCTCCACCATGCCGGGGACGGTCACCTGCGCCCGGCCCACGATGTAATCGACCTTGTTCTTCCGGAACAGGAACTCAACGCCCTTGGCCATCTGACCCGCAACCGTGCGCGACCGCGCCATGACCTTGCCGAAGTCGAAGCCAAGGCCCTTCGCCTCCAAACCGAAGGCCTCCGCTTTCTGAAATGACCGGTAAAGCTCCGCGCTCTTCAGAAGCGCCTTCGTCGGGATGCAGCCCCAGTTGAGGCACGTGCCGCCCGCACGCTCCAATTCGATGCAGGCAACCTTTTTGCCCAGTTGCCCGGCGCGGATCGCACCCGCGTAGCCCGCGGGACCACCCCCAATGACGACCAGATCGTATTCGATGGGTTCAGACATCAGGCCACCGTCACGTCGGCCGAAACCACCGTCAAACGCTTTCTCCGAAGTCGGTACCCCACCCCGACCGGAACGTTCATCCAACGAATGAAATCACGCTTCGGAGTCCAAATTCTCGCTTGCGCTCGCCCTGCAATCGCTGCTTTCTCCGCCTCCCTCACGCACCCGTAGCTCAATTGGATAGAGCATCTGACTACGGATCAGAAGGTTTGGGGTTCGACTCCCTACGGGTGCGCCAATTTCCCCCTCGCCGTCGCACGCGAAACCTCCGCGGCAAGGCCAACGGGCATACCCCCGCCTCGTTTCAATACAGTTTCCGAGGATGACGCGGACGGGGGAACGATCGACGTCCGCCAAGTTAAATCCGCTGATCGCAGCTATGAGGCAGGTCGCCTCGTATGCATGGGGAGGCCGACCGGATTCGTGTCTTTGCGCTTCAATTCGTCGATGTCGATGATCCAGCCCGTGCCGTTGCCACGCTTAACTCCGTCATACGTCTCGCTCCGAATGCGTCCGCGTCGCAGCAGTCGCCTTCCTACCCGGCCCGACCAACGATCGCGGCGGAAAGGCCGGGAGAGCGGAAACACGGCGCCCTAAAGGGTCCAGCGTATCAAACGGCGGATGCGGACAATTTTCGCCGCCGGCTTGCGCTTGACGGTAGGTGGGGTCCCCTGTGCGCTCGCTCCGGGAGACCCGTGTACGCTGCTGACCGGAGCGTCAGCCTCGTCCCCCAACCCACACCCATGCCACGACCCACCCACCGCCGGCGAATGCTTCCGGTCTTCCTGCTTGCGCTGTGCGCGACGGCTCAGTCGCTGGCTGCCGCCAACTCCGGCTCCATACAAGTCAACGCGTTTGGACACGTCGAGGCATTCGCCAGCCGACCAGCCGACGAGATCGACACCTCGTTCGCGCTGGGCGAGCACAGCCTCTTCGTGAACTCCGGGCTGAACGAGCGGATCTCGTTCCTGGGCGAATTCGTGGTGCGCTTTAACACCGCGGGTTCGAACTATGCCTCGAGCATCGAGCGGGCGTTGGTGAAATTCAACTACACCAACAACCACGCGGTCATTGCGGGCAAGGTGCACACGCCCGTTAACTACTGGAACGATTCCTACCATCACGGCCGGCTCTTCTTTCCCGTCATCGACCGGCCCACCTCGTTCTCATACCTCGTACCCCTGCACACGCTCGGAGTTCAACTGCAGGGTCAGAATATCGGCAAGGCTCGCTGGGGCTACGATTTCATGCTGGGCAACGGCATCGACTCGACGGACGCCCTCCAGGAGGGCCACTCGCCCGCCGCGATGATCGCTTTCCACGCCCGGCCCATCGACGGACTTCGTGTCGGCGCATCCTACTTCTACGACCGGCTCGAGACCAACACCCCCGGCGCCCACAGCGGACACGGCATCGCCCCTGGATTCAACCGGGCCAATGCCTACAAGGGCCCCCTGAACTTCCACCTCGTCTGCGCCTCCTTCGCTTGGTTCGGGCCGCGTCGGGAGTTCCTGAATGAGTTCAGCTACAACGCCTCCGACACGGACCTGAAGGGCACGGCGCACAACTACTCGAACTTCACCTACGCCGGCTTCCGCATCGGCGAGCACTGGGTAGCCTACGGGCTCGCGGAGTACTTCCGCACGGCCGACAACGACCTCCACTCCTATCCCCTCAAACGCCAGAAGGCCGCCCTCGGCGTGCGCTACGAGTTCAACCACCTGATCAACCTCAAGGCGCAGCTCGAGCACGTCACCGAGCATCACGCGATGATCATGAACGGCGCCGTGCACCACTGGCACGTGGACCGCATCCCGGCGGTCAGGCTCCAGCTCGCCTACGGGTTCTGACCGGCATGAACCCGCGCTATTTCCTGCTGGCCATCCTGCTCGCGCTCTCGGGTACCTCGTGTCCCGGAGTGGCGGAGGCCGGCCCCCCGTCCGCGACGGCCGGCGAGACCGGCTTCGTCGTGATCGGCAACGCGACCGGCCTGCAGACCTGCGATCGCGAAAGGGCGCGGGACATCTTCCGCGGCGGCCAGACACTCTGGCCCACCGGGGAAAGCGCCAAGGTGGTGTTGCCTTCCGCCCGCGCCGATTTCTCCGAAGCGTTCGCTCGCGGCGTGCTCGACCTCTCGCGGACGGCAATGCAGCGCTATTGGCTCGCGCTCGTCTTCCAGGGGCGCGCCCGTCCTCCGGTCTTTCTGAACACCGCCGGCGAAATGGTCGCGTACGTGCGCACAACGCCCGGAGCGATCGCGATGGTTCCTGCCGGCACTCCCGGAATACCGGCCGACTTGGTCATCCCGGCGCGCCGATGAAGCTGGGCCCGATCTTTCGGGGAATCTCGTTCCGCATCTGGCTGCCTTTCGCGGCCGCTCTCACCCTCTCGATCGTCGCGCTCGGACTCTATTACCCCCGGGTGCAGGAGGAACTTTTCCGTCGCACCACGCGGCAGAAATTTGCCGAACTCGCCAAGGCCACCGCGCTCAGCGTGGAACTCTCGATCGACCGCGAGGCGTACGCAGCCCTAGCCAAGTCGATCGAGATCACGACGGCCGCCAACAGCTTCGCCTTCGTGGCGATCATCCAGCGGGATGCCGCGGGAACCGAGACGGTGTTCGCCGCCAATCCGCCGGACACCCCGCCCGCTCGCATCCTCTCACGGAACGATCCGGGACTCCTCTACACCGCCGCCCCCTTCCGCAGCGATGCGATGGCCGGCTCCGTTGTGCTCGCCGCATCCGAAGCCCAGCTCGCGGCGGATATCCAGGCGCTCAACCTCCCCGTCTATCGAGCACTCGCCGTCATCCTGGTGCTGTCCCTGGTCGCGGTCACCCTCCTCGCCCGTGCCCTCTCCCAGCCCATCAAGCAACTGACCCAGTTCGCCTCCTCCCTGCGTAGCCACGACTACTCCGTCGCCCCGCCGCCCCCACCCTCCGCCACTGAGCTCTCCCAGCTCAACGCCGCACTCGTGGAACTGCGGGACTCCCTCTCCGCGGCCCAGCGCGAAAATGCGGAAGCCAACCGCCGGTTGGTCGAGGCCCGTGACGCGGCCCAGTCGGCCGACCGGGCCAAAGGCGCGTTCGTGGCCAACATGAGCCACGAGATCCGCACACCTCTCAACGCCATCCGCGGTCTCTCGCACCTCTGCCAGCAGACGGAGCTGCAACCCAAGCAGCGCGAATACGTGTCGAAGATCGGCCTCGCCGCCCAGACCCTGACCGGGATCGTGAACGACATCCTCGACTTCTCCAAGATCGAGGCCGGCGCGCTTGAGATCGAGGCGGTGCCCTTCCGCATCGGTGAAATCGTGGCGCAACTGGACGCGATCGTCGGCGACGCCGCGCGCCGCAAGGCCCTGCGCTTCGAGGTCACGGGCGTCACCGAGGCCGACATTCCGCTGGTCGGCGACGCCCTGCGGATCCAGCAGGTCCTGCTCAACCTCACGGGCAACGCGGTCAAATTCACTCCCCGCGGCAGTATCCGCGTGAGCGTCTCGGCGCGCGACCTGGGGGATGGTCGCGTCGAGCTGGGGTTCCGCGTGGCCGACACTGGCATCGGCCTATCCGACGCCCAGCGCGAGCGGCTCTTCCAGTCGTTCAGCCAGGCCGACGCGTCGACGACCCGTCTCTACGGAGGCACGGGACTCGGCCTCGTGATCAGCCGCCGCCTCACGCAGGCGATGGGCGGCGACATCACCGTCGAGAGCAGGCAGAACCACGGCAGTACCTTCAGCTTCCACGTGATCGTACGCCGCGATTCCCAGCCGGCGCCAGCCCCGGTCGATGGGGTGCGCGCGGCTCCGCCAAACTTCTCCGGGCGCCGGATCCTGGTCGCGGAGGACAACGACTTCAACCAGCAGATCATGCGGGAGCTGCTCGAACGCACGGGCGCCGAGGTCCTGCTCGCGGAGAATGGGGCGGAGGCCATCAGCCGCCTCGGAACCAATCCTGGAATCGAACTCGTGTTGATGGACGTGCAGATGCCCGTGATGGACGGCCTCGAGGCTTCCCGCCAGATCCGCCGAAACCTCAAACTCCCCTCAGTGATCATTGTGGCTATGACCGCGAACGTGACGGTCGAGGACCGACGGATGTGCGAGGAGGCGGGCATGAACGACTTCCTCGGCAAGCCCCTCGAGCCCCGCCGCGTCATGGAAGTTCTGGGGCGCTGGCTGAAACCCAAGGCTCCCTCGGAACTCGGTGACGGCACTGCCCTCGGGGAGGGAAATCCGTCTTAAAGAGGACCCTCAACTCCTGCTGAGCGCTGCCACGAAACCCGCCGTGATGGCACGCGGGCGCGTGATCGCCGTTCCCACGCACACGGCCCAAGCCCCGAGTCCGAGGGCCCGGGTGGCCTGCGCCGGCGTCGCGATCCGGCCCTCGGCGATCACAGGAATCCGCACGGACCGAATCAGGGACTCCAGCACTCCAAAGTCCGGACCGTCACCCGAATCGGCCGCCGGTCCTGCGAGCGTTGGCAGCACCGCGTCGGCGCCGGCCTCCGCGGCGATCAGCCCGTCCTCCCGCGTGGCGACGTCCGCGAAGACCGGCAGCCGGGTGGCCGCCTTCACCGCCTGAATAAGTTCCGCCGCGCTCCGGCCCCCCGGACGCGGGCGCCCGGTGGCATCCAGAGCGATCGCATCCGCCCCGGCCGCCGCGACCCGCTGGGCGTCCTCCAAGGTGGGCGTGATCCGCACGGCGAAACCGGGCACGTCACGCTTCAGGATGCCGATCACCGGCACGGCGACCACCGCGCGCACGGCCGCGATGTCGGCAGGCGAATCCACCCTCACGGCCACCGCGCCGCCCCGCACCGCAGCGGCCGCGAGGGCCGCCATGATTGCCGGCGAGTTCATCGGGTCAGACCTGCGGTCCTCAGACTCAGGCTGGCAGGACACGATCAGGCCGCCGCGCAAGCGGGCGAGCAGCATGGGCGTCGGGTCCATCGTTCGACTCCCGCGCCGGTCGCCCGTGATGTCGAGCCGCGAGTCCAAGCCGAGGCGGGCCGCAAACCGCGCATCCCTTCCCGCAAGATGCGCCGCGCAGAACGGAAGGGATGGGCGAAGTTTCACGCGCCCAGTCACGTCCATGAAACACATCCGATTCATCCTCAGTCTCCTCGGCGGCGCCGCGCTCCTGTTCGCCGGCGCTTGCTCGACCCCTGCCTCCCGCATCAAGGCCAATCCCGAGGCCTTCGCCCGGCTCAGCCGCGACCAGCAGGTCCTGGTGCAAGCCGGGCAAGTCGCGCTCGGCTTTGAGCTCGAGGCCGTGCGCTTGGCTCTCGGAGAGCCCGATCGCATCACGACGCGCACCGACGAACGCGGCCAGACCACCGTATGGCACTTCCTTAGCTACGAGGTAGAGGGGAGAATCCTGTTTACCGGCCACTATCACAGCGGCCGGAACTGGTGGGGCTGGGGCGCCTCGTACCCGTACTACCTAGATTACCCGTCGCGAACCGTGCGCGACCGTTTCCGCGTAGAGTTCAGCGCCGGCCGGGTTACCGCAATCACACGCGAGGAATCGCGTTGAGCCGCGAACCCCCGGAGCGACTGCCCTGCGGGCTAAGCCAGCTGCCGTCGACGGGCCGCGGTGGTCAAACCGGGGAACGACGGTTCCTCCGCGGGGAATTGACAGTCATCGCCCCGCACGCCTTGCTTCGAACGACGCATGTCTCAACGCGCTCCAGAGCCGCCGACGTCCCGCGAGTTCGTGAAGCAATCGACGCTCTACCAGGAGTTCTTGGCGGAACGGGAGGAAATACTCCGGCACAAGTGGCTCGAATCGGAACGACTGGGTTACGACATAGGGTTCGAGCGCGCATTACTCGATTGGATCCGCAAGCACCGCGAGGGATGGAGAGCGGCCCGTAGACAACAGAGCCCGGCCGGTGCCGTGCAATCCGCCTCTCCCTTCACGACGGCCGACGGTTCCGGCGCGGGGTCTCCTACCTGAGTCGGGGCCAGGCGCCCCACGCGCACAAAAAAAGAGCCGGGGAATCCCCGGCTCCATCGTAATCGCCCTGAAACGAAGGGCTTGTTACTTGATCTCCTTGTGGAGCGTATGGCGCTTCAAGTACGGGTTGTACTTCTTCTTCTCGATGCGCTCCGTGACCGTCTTCTTGTTACGGAAAGTGAGGTAACGGGAAACGGGTTTCCCTTCCTTCTTCGCTTCGGTGCACTCCAGCGTGACTTGCTCTTGCATGATGTGGATTGGATGAAACTGCGGAGCAAAGGCCGCCCGCCGGGAGGCGCAACCCCAAACTAGCGCTGCTCCGGGAACGTGGGCACGGCCTCTACCGGCGCCTTCTGCCCGGCTGGAGGTTGGGCCGGACGCACGAAGACCGCATCGTCGATCCCGGGATTAGCCTCCACCTTCAGGATCTTCGTCTGCTGGGTAGCCTTCCCGTCGATCGACAGAGTGATCATGTGCGGAAGCAGTACACCCTCGACGGGGCGGTAGTCGGCATAGTTCGTCGTGACCCGCACGCCCCGACCCCCGGCACTCTCCCGCTGCTCTACGCGCATCAAGATGAGTGTGGTCTCCTCGTCCACCAGCAACGTGAAGGTCTCGACCATGCGGCGCGTGACGAGGATACGCAGCGTCCGCCGTCCGTCCGCCTCGAATTCGCCCGCGAAATCGAGGGCGTAGCCCCGGGAAGGCCCCGCCACGAGGGGATCGTCAAACTCGGCGTCCGCCATGAACGTGCGCGCCGCGCTAGCGGCGATCTCCCGGTAGCGGGGCGGCTGGGCGCCCGAGTCGAGTTCCCAAGGCGCGGCGTTGCCGTCCCATGCTTGCACCAGGGTGCGCCCTCCCCGCTCGGTCTCGAGCCTCACGCGGTTGGGACGCGCCGCGACCAGGGTGAAACGCACGAATCCGGCGGCAGTGGTCACCTGTCCCTCCGCCCGGAACGACCGCAGCGCCTCGATCCGATCCCCTCCTCCCATGACCGCAGCGTGGATCTCCGCGATTTCCGCCGCGCGATCCGCCCGCAGGCCGGAGCCCAAGGCCAAGGCGAACCAGAGGAGAACGAACCGGGACATCCCCCATCCCTGCCCGGTGCGAGTCCACGGCACAAGCCCGCGCCATCCACGTTCGACACGTGACGCGCGCCGCGTCTGATTCGACCGCATCCCCGTGCCCGCCTCCGTCATCCGCATCCTGTCCGACCTCCACTTCGGCGAGCATGCGAGCCGGGTGCGCCACCTCGGGCAATTGCGTCCGCTCCTGCAAGGGACCGATCGCCTCGTCCTCAACGGCGACACCCTTGATACGCGACCCAGCCGCGACGAGGCGCACACCGCCGCTTGCCGCTCCGAGGTGTCGCGCTTCTTCCAGGAAAATGTCCCGTCGGTCACGTTCCTTACCGGCAACCACGACGCCGACCTCAGCGGCGAACATCGGCTCGACCTCGCGGCCGGGCGCGTGCTGGTCACGCACGGCGACATCCTCTTCGACAATATCGTCCCGTGGAGCCGCGACGCCGCCGACGCCGGACGGCGCATCGCAGCGGAGCGCGCCCGGGAACCAGGATCTCGAGACGACCTCGACCGACTGCTGGCCATCCACCGGCGCGTTGCGCATGGCATCCCGCAGCGGCACCAAGCCGAGCGCCACCGGCTCCGCTTCATCATACGTTACCTGGCTGACACCGTCTGGCCACCGCACCGGATCGCACTGGTGCTGGCCGCATGGCGCAGCCTCCCTTCGGGGGCGGCTGAACTGGCTCGGCGTCACAAGCCGGCGGCACGCTTCATCATCACGGGCCACACCCACCACCGCGGGATCTGGCTGCAACCCTGCGGCCGCCACG
>JACCDP010085439.1_pt1 | contig 39737 bp, 69 predicted proteins | sample 7445841 | NCBI WGS metagenome assembly JACCDP01 (sample SAMN15323441, study PRJNA562643) | freshwater metagenome | isolation source: river surface water | place: USA:Blue River Watershed | collected 2017-08-17 | reverse complement strand
GCTCTCCGCGGAAAGGACTGTCTGGACCGCTGCCCAGCATCGACCCTTGTTGGAACTTAGGATTGGCTGAAAACATAAAATCTGTCTGTGCAAATCCGTTGGCAGGATCTCCGTTGATAGGAGTTTTCAGATGAACATTATCACCAGATAGCTTGACAGATTCTTTGCCAAATATGGATCTCAGTTTATCTGCGAATTCTGCTTTGTTAATCTCGTTAGCATCTACAGAAAGATCTAGATCTCCCGAATCTGCTTTACGTCCTGTGGTGCCTAGCCATTTGATAGGTACACCTTCTTCATCTTTGTCTGTGCTGAAATCCACACCTGTTTCTTTTTCTAGATACAGTATGGTGCTGGGGATCTCTGCTCTAGTGATCCTGCGGGTCAGAGGTTGCTTGTCTGGGCCTTTGAATACATTGCCCCCTTCAAATAAATCAGTCATCTGTTTCGTCCAAACGCTTATTGGTTTTCCTGCTTTCTACGATCTTTCGGATGCCTCGGGTGAATTTAGCAGGATCTTGTCCACGGATGGCATTAAGGAAACGACGCTCGAGCTCATCGGCCTGCTCTGCTGTATAGTGCTTTTTCAAGCTTTCTAATAGATTTACCGCAGAATCTATGATGTTTACTGCTCGGCTCTCGAATAAGGCATCCTTGTTGCGGACTTCAGCCAATTCATTAAGCTCTTGTAATATTGAGCGTGTTCTTAGTTTCATTCTGTGTTCCGTTTTATTAGTTATTTAACCTGATCTGCAGTTAGATTACAGTATTATTTTATTCCTGTCAAATCTGCCGATATTGTGCGGTGCGCAACATCTCAGTATAAATACTGATACACATACACTAGGAGACAAATATGTTCAAAAAGTTTTTCAAAGGCGTTTGGGATTTTTTCTGTGCTATCGGAGAAGCCCGTTATGCCGCAGAACTAGCCCGCAATGGCGAGTGGAAAAAGGCGCAAGACCTTTACAGAAACTAAATGTTCTGCGATTTCGAAGAAGTACCTTATCATCGCTGGGGTCCGTGGCGCAATCATTGGGGTTATGTCACAGAGATCGCCCAGTTTGATGAGGATGATATAATGCTGAAAAGCCTTACACCCTACAACAGTAAGATCGTGCGTAGGTTCACAGACTGGGAAGACTGTGAGAAGTTGATAGAGCTGATCGAGCAAGATCGGAGGTTTTAGGCAATGTTGACTCTTGATTTCTTTCCCGCAGGGATATATAATACTAATTACACATACACACAAGGAGAAATTATGTTTACCCCTCATTTTTATATTGATTCTTTTCAAAACACTAAAAAAGTAGTTGCTGATCAGATCTTCAAAGACGCTGCACTAAACAAAGCAGCCCACGCATATATCGATGCACAAACACAGTTTGCCAAGATGGCTGTCAACAACACTATCGACATGGCTAAATATTCTGTAGAAACAGTTAGCAAATATCTGTTTCCAAAGAAGGAAGGTACTGCCTAAAAGTACAAATTGACACATACACACAAGGAGAAAATTATGTCAAATCAATTATTCAATGCACCGGAAATGAAAGTTCCAGAAGTTAAATTTAATAAAAACGGTTATGAGATCCGTACAGAGATCTTGGAAATGGCTAAAGATCTAGTTGGACAAGAGTTTAGTTATAAATTCCAAGGTTGGGAAATGTCAACTAAGCGTGACGAAAAGACTGGTCAGATCATTACCAAGGTAGATATGCCTGAATTCCCAGGATTAGATAAAGTACTAGAGACCGCTGAAAAGATGTACAGTTTTGTAAATCAGACCAGCGTGAAGAAATAATATTAGGCTCATAGAGCATTATATATGAGAAAATAAAAACCCCCGAAAGGGGGTTTTTTATTATCGAAGTTTAGCTAATTTACAGAATTCAAGGATTTTGATATAGAACCAGCCAATATCAAACTCATACCAACGCTGTTTAAACTTAGCTGACGCACCATTGGCGTGATGGTTGTTGTGCAGCTCTTCGCCGCCGATCCATACAGCCCACGGCCATAGATTTCTGCTGGTATCTTTGGTGTCTGTGTTTCGATATCCCCACCAATGACTGAGTCCGTTGATTACACCCGCTGCCCAGAAGGGAATCCATATCATCTGGACACCCCAGACCACGAATCCCACAGGGCCAAAAAGAGCAAGATCTATGATCAACATTATGAGAATCCCTAGGCGACTGTGCGGGGTGTATAATCTTTCTTCGATCCAATCATCGGGAGTACCTACTCCTAGTTCTTGGATCAGTATTTTATTTCTAGCTGCCTTCACATACAAGAAAGCTCCACCAAACAGCACACGCCATATTCCGTAGATCTGTGGAGAATGAGGATCCTTTTCAGTATCTGAAGCCTGGTGATGTTTTCGATGTATAGCCACCCATTCCTTGGTGACCATTCCCGTTGTGAGCCACAGCCAGAATCTCATAAAGTGTGCTACCACCGGATGGAACTGTACTGCACGATGCGCTTGGCTACGATGTAGATACAGAGTCACACAGGCTATGGTGATTTGTACCATCACCAAGGTATAGATAATTGCTGTCATTAATAGTTCCCAGAGGCTAGAACTATTTTACAGATATGTTCTAAACGCTCGATGTGTTCAAAGGATCTCCAAGGTGTAGAGTCTATTGCTACAACTCCGTGTCCTTTGATACCTACGATATCGTACTTAATCTCTCCTGTCTTAGGATTTAAACCCAACTTTTCGTGGCATTGATCTCCAAGTTCTTGTGAGATTGGAGGGACATCTCCTACATTAGGTGCTACACGAGTATAGCGACTGAGTTCTGGAAAATGGCGAACCAGTTCTGATAGTTCGATACCGGCATGCATTGCTGCTACGATATAGGTAGGATGTATGTGAGTCACAACTCGAACTTCATCTGTGTGTATCTCACGCTGTAAACCGAAGTGTAGAGGCATCTCACCTGTAGGCTTTAAGCCAATAGAGATATCGCTGTAGGGCATTTCTTCCCAACCATACAGCATTTCTGCTGTGCCTGCACCACTGTTGATGGTTCTATGGATCTTGATCTTCTTAAACTGATCAGGCTGTAGTGTCTGCTTGCGAACGCCACTGGGTGTGACATAGAAATGATCTCTGTCGTGATGACGAATAGAGATGTTGCCATCCCTACTCGTGATCCAGTTGCGCTTATATGCTTCTACTAATATGTCGCAAATAGTTTCTAACATTAATGAAATTGTTCCTCTTCTGTAGATCCTTTCAATGCCTGTGTTGATGCGTCCTTCTCCACAGTGGTAGTGATAAGATCGAAGTAGCCAGTACCAACTTCACGCTGATGCTTGACTGCTTCAAAGCCAATAGCAGCGTTGGCAAACTCTTGTTCCTGCATCTTAACAAATGCTGTCATACCTTCGCGAGCATAACCGTGTGCTAGTTCAAACATACCATTGTTTAGATTATGGAACCCTGCTAGAGTGATGAACTGGAACTTGTAGCCCATGGCACCTAGTTCTCGCTGAAACTTGGCGATAGTGGCATCGTCTAGATTCTTCTTCCAGTTGAAGCTAGGTGAGCAGTTGTAGGCTAGCATCTTATTTGGAAAGTGCTTGTGTACTCGCTCGGCAAATTCCCTTGCGAATTGTAAGTCGGGCTTGCCTGTTTCGCACCATACGAGATCTGCGTAGGGACAGTAGGCAAGGGCTCTGCTGACTGCCTGTTCGAGTCCGTTGCGGGTTCTATAGAAACCTTCGACAGTTCTTTCACCAGTAAGGAAAGGAATGTCATTAGGATCAATATCGCTTGTGATAAGGTTGCCAGCTTCGGCATCAGTTCGTGCGATAACAAGAGTAGGCACGCCCATAACATCAGCAGCGAGACGAGCGGCAACAAGTTTATTGACTGCTTCTCTGGTTGGTACAAGGACTTTTCCTCCCATATGACCACACTTCTTAGCACTAGCCAGTTGGTCTTCAAAATGGACACCTGCGGCACCTGCTTCGATCATGTCCTTCATTAATTCATATGCGTTTAATACTCCGCCAAATCCTGCTTCAGCATCGGCCACGATCGGTGCGTAGAAATCTTTCTCTTGACCTTCACTCCATGCTATTTGATCTGCACGAGCAAATGTATTATTGATTTTCTTTACTACTGCTGGCACTGAATCTGCTGGATACAGACTTTGATCTGGATACATATCTCCGGCTAGATTAGCATCTGCGGCTACCTGCCATCCTGATAGATATATTGCTTTTAGGCCTGCTTTGACCTGTTGCAGTGCCTGCATTCCTGTCAGAGCACCTAGTGTGTGGACATAGTCTTCTTCTAGAAGCATACGCCATAGTTTTTTTGATTGTTCAACAGCAAACTGATTGGGGTAAGTCTTTGAGCCTTGTAGGCGTACGACTTCCTCTGCTGTGTATGGTCTGCTTATTCCATTCCAACGAGGATTTAGGGTCCAATCCTGTTGTAGAGCCTGCTGTCTCTGTGTGCGATTACTCATTATTGCTTCTCCTTGTGTGTGCCAGTATTTATGGAAGTTCACGATCGTTGACAAAATCATTAACTGCGTATATAATAGCAGTATGAAAAAAATCATTTTAACTGATGCAGACGGTGTTCTGCTAGATTGGGAGTTTGCTTTTTCCGTTTGGATGGAGCAACACGGATTCCAAAAACAAGAAGACAGCCAGTTCAAATACGACATAGGCAAACGCTATGGCATTGAAAAAGAACAGGCTAAAAAACTAATAAAGATGTTCAACGAATCTGCGCATATGGGATTCTTACCTCCCCTGCGTGATGCTATGTATTATGTGAAACGGCTACACGAAGAATATGGTTATGTGTTCCACTGTATCACTTCAATGAGCTCAGACGAAAACGCACAGGAACTGCGCAAGATGAATCTGCGCAAACTATTTGGCAAGACTGCGTTCACTAAGTTTATCATCTTGGAAACGGGTGCAGACAAAGACGAAGTCCTAGAACAGTATCGTGGTAAAGGCTATTGGTGGATAGAAGATAAGATTACCAATGCAGAAGCTGGCCATCAAGTAGGATTAAAATCACTGCTGATGGAACACGGACACAATATGGATTTTGAACATCCAGAGATCCCTAGGGTCAAAAACTGGAAAGAAGTGTTTGATCAAATCACTGCTGCATAAACTGATCTACGAAATCTAACAAGTATCTGTGATGTCGACCTCCGTGCCAGTGAGGTCGCATATATTTCCTATCATACCAATATCTAGTGCTTTCTAAGTGGCAGGCTATCAGTGCTAAATTGTTCTGAACTATGGCCATAGGATCCCCATTGGCATAGGTGCTGTGACATCTAAATGTGTTGCCCGTAAATGTGCAGCCATCGTAGAAATACATCCGTTCATCTTTGCCCTGCCATTTCACAGATATAGCTTTGGTATGCGGTCTACGAGTGTCTGTGCCGGGTCTTTTGATATACTGCACTGCTCGTACATTGCTTAAGATATCTAGGTAATCTTTGTCCGCCCAATAGGCGCCCATACAGATGCCTAGGTACTTACCGCCACGCTCTATGTACCGTTTGACATGATCAGCATTGTGTTTCATCACTGTGTCATATCTATCTGCGTCACCTATACCTCCTGGAAAGCAGACTAGATCTACATCGCGAAAGAATGTAGGTTCGACTTCGTCTTTGGAAAAGAGTTTGAAATTATAGTGCGGACTGAGAGCCTGTATGACACCGTTGGCTGAATCCACGGAACACACAGGCTGATGTATGAAAATGGCTATTTTCATTGCTAGAACTTTCGCTCACTTTAGGATGTTTTGGGCACGACTCCATCCCATCCTGGCCAGCAGCCGGCCACACACCGCAAGTTTAACGGTCCTAAGGTGTGTTCTTATGCACCTTCCCTTTGTAGTTGGAAAGTGAAATCGTTAAGGTCAACATTGGGATGCCTGTTCAATAGCTGCTGCTGTGCATCCTCTCTGTTCTGTGCAGGTATCCTAGCTGTTCTGCCGCTGGGCGTATGAGTGACTAGGTATGTGCCTTCGCCATCTTCCTGTTCTTCTGGTGCCTGTGCCTCTGGTTCTTTCGATGCCACACTCAATGGAAAACGCTTCTTGATATCTGCTATGCTCTGTTCTATGTCGTAGCCACCAGGTACGATGTCTACGCTGGCTTTCTTGATCTCTGTGCTTTTGCTTTGCATAGCTGCGATAATTTTAGTCATCAATCCTGGAAACAGTTCAGCGAACTTTTCATCGCTGCGAACGCTTTGATTACCATTGTTTAGCTGATTGGTAGGGGCATGCATCTGCCACTTACCGTTGACATCTTCTGAATTGGCCTTGTCTATGATACTGACGATAGGACCGTCATCTGCGTATCGATTAAACCAACTTAGTCCTGAACTAGATCCTGTACAGAAACTGGCCTGATAGCCCATCTCATTGTTGAATGTGTAGCAGGCGCCGTAGTTGAATGGCACTGTGACCAAGAAACGATCGTCATCTATCAGTGTTAACTCTTTCTTTTCACGCTTGTGTTTTTCAATGACTTCAGCGTCTTTGATCTTCCTTAGCTCGTCTCTGTAATTACTGTCACGAACGATAGTTTGTATCTGTCTTAGATTTTTAAACTTATTAAAATCCTGATGTTGTGGTTTTAACTTATTACGAATACTCAGAGATTTCCAAGCACCTAGAGCATCTCCGCCCTCGCCGTTGATATCTTCGTAATCTACAATGCCATTGATGTACAATCTGGTCAGCCAATCGTCGAACTTACCGTCTGCTGATATGTCACCGTAGTCTGTTGATCTAAGGCTAGCATCTAATACTTCACTCCATAACTGTAGAGTAGCTTCGTCTGTTGGTTTAGGTCCTAGCTTGGCCACTGCCTTTGGAGGGAGTGTGCCGTCGTGTCTCATTGCGATACCTAACATCTTAACGGTCTTGGGATCTTTGATCTTGGCCGCGACATTGGCTTCTATGAGTTGGTGGTCGTTTAAATCTGCTGTTCTCATCCTGAAATCAATGCCCTTTTGAAAAATGATAAAATGGTACCTACTTTAGCGGTATCACCTTGTTCAATATCTGCTAGAAGTTTTTTAGTACCTTCGCCTGTTGGTACTAATCCTGCATCACCATATCTACCTCGTTGAATCTCACCGGTCTCTTCCGGGTAATGATATGATGCTGCCATCACTATCGCATTTTGTACAGCATTCCTAATAAAACGGGGAGTATCGTCGAGTGTGCCCATTTCGATACTTTCTAAAGCATTCTGCAAAGATTCGATTTGATTAAGTTTCTTTTTGGCTTTTTCGTATGCATCATTTTTGATCATATTAGCCACATGACCTTTGCCATCTGCTATAGCAGCTTGTATTGCTTTGGCCCACAAAGGTTTAAACTTTTTAATCAATGTGTCTGCATCAACTTTTTTAGCATCGGCTCCTGCCTGTCGTTGTTGCCTTGTTCTTTGGATATCGGATACACTTCCTGATTCCTTGCCTACAAAGAATCTACGCAACTGCCCTATATTTCCTTTGAGAAAATCTACAATATTGCCGCCACGATCACTAGTAAAAGATTTAATTTCGCCACCGTCGCTGGCTACTGCTTTATAGGTCCTTCCGTCGTATTTAATAGCGCCTGTGCCTTTGTCACCGTGAATGATCACCCAAGATCCTTTGTAGCTGTCTTTGAGTTGGCTCCAACTGATCTTTTCAACTGGTCCATATTTTTGTTCGTGGCTTAAACCCATACTAGTATGTAGGTGTTTAACAACTTCACGTCCTCCAATTTTGGATTTAACCATATCCATTGTGGAACTGACTTCGTTGACGATTCCCTCACACATCAGGGCGAATATTTTATAAGTTTCTGGTTTCATAAAATTATTTAATCATTACTTAATTACACCAGCTCTGTTTGGCTTCACCGTAGTACTCACGAGCAAAGCCGTTGGCAATTAGTGCTGCACGTAGACTCTGTCCGTTGACTAAAATGTCCCCGAGAACACGACCACCAAACTTGTCCCATCCGTAGAGTGTAGCTTGAAATTTACCACCGCTGGCTGCGGCTTGGGCGATTGCATTTTTAGTAAATGCTGAGGCTGCTTCTCCTCGTTGTGCTTCGCTAGGGCATTGTGCTCTATGTCCTTTCTCTGGTGTGTCAACTCCGTAAACTCGAACAGCAAGTTCTGGCTTAAGAGGCGGTGGTAAAAAGGGAGCGGCGATAACAACTGTATCGCCATCGCTCACTCGTAAAATCTGTGCATCGTATGTCACACCTTTAGGTGCTTTCTGTGCCAGGGCTAATGCGGGCACGGCCAATAGTAGTAGTAGTAGTTTTTTCATTTCCAAATCACCATTTTAAATTGTTCTTTAGGTATACCAAAAAAATCGCATTTCCAATCACTCTGAGCGAAGAAATCCAACTTGTGCCATTTATCTTTATATTTAATCAAATCCTTGGCCGCTTGTGGCCAATCTATAGACAACAACACGGGTTCTATGTGTTGTTTAACTGCGCATATTTCTTGGTAGTCAAAACAGTCCCATTCCCAGTGCAGGATCTCAAAAGCGTTGCCTTCACAATCAACATAATCCATACTGAAGTCTAATCCCCATTTAGGGCGCATAGCGATAATTTTGTAGATCAAGGGCAGATCACGGGCCCAATACTTCAGCTGTTCTAAAGCTTCTCCTGTGTAGGCCTTGCGTTCAAACAATAGACTGTGATTTAACACAGCACCTTCTTTGGCAGTTTCCTGTGTGAACCAATCTTTCTTTATGGCCTGTCTGTGAGCTCTGTGACTGCGTATCTCTTGATCGTTGCTATTGGCGAAGTGCTGCTCTAATATCGTAAGATCGTAGCCGTTCTGATCAAACAGATCCAAATCCTCCGGCAATGGTATGAATACCATTTTGTCCATAGGCTTTGACCAGAAACCGTCGGGATTAAAACTATTATTGGTCAGCGTGATCATTTGCTGTCAGGCACTGGTCACAGGCGCATTCTGGGCAGTGATCGCAGGTTTCATCTACACAACCGTGACCACAGTGTGCGGGATGTTTGCAATGATTACAGATAAGTTCTTCGCTCATAAAACTTCCTTACTTGACAATAGGACCGCCGGTGATCCATAGTTGGCAGGATCTTGTTCCGGCGCATTTAAAATGCAGTAGATTACAGTAGCCTAAATCTGCGGCTTCTCTAGTTTTTTCTTCTTGGTAGGCTTCTGCGCCCATACCATCGTGTATGCACTTGTACATATCATCTGTAATGATAAAGGCAGCACAGTTGCCGCAGGTCATAGTTTTAGCCGTCTTTTCTGAAATACCCCATTGACGGGCAGCATCCTTCCAGTAGTCACCTGGTTCGTCGGGATTAGCTGGACCATAATGATGTTTGTCTATGGCTGCCTGACGATTCTTTACATTGACTTCTAAATCGTGTGTGGCTATGGGACAACCTTTGTTGGCTGATTCTACGATGTTGATATATTTTCTGTAAGTCATCTCTGTTCGATCCAAGTCATTGCGGCCAAGGCTGATTTGTTAGCGTTAGGGCTGGCTATGGCCAAAGTTAATGTGTCGCTGACTGTACCTAAACTACTGCGACCAATCTGGTACACAGTATCTTTGTCCAGTCTAATGCCTGTGCCACCGCCACCGATAACGAATCCCGAATCTAGGTCAATGCCACCGGTATAAGCAGTGGCTGAAATGTCGTATTGGGTAAATGCGTTCTCATCAGGCATATCTACAAAATTAGCATTGGTCAGTGTGGCATTACGAACCAGTTTGTAAAATACGCTGGTATTGTCTACGGTAGCCGCTTGGAAAAATGTGGGCAAAACAATACCTTTTAATGAGGCACTTTTTAATCTAATAGACAGTATGGGATAGAATGTATTAGCATTGGTCATTGTTCTGCCGGTGATTGGGCCAGTGATGTTTTGTGCGATACCTAATTTAGTCGCTTCACCTTCTGATATAAGGCTGTTTGATCCCTGATAGAGGTAATGTGTGCCTGCCACACCTGTGAGATTTTCTAGCTCTAGTCTAATGGGCAGGAAGGGTGTTGAACTCCAAGGCACAGTATTGATGTTAGCGTGATTAAATGTGTGTACGATGTGTGTGAATCCGTTGATCACATAGCCTATGGAAATCTGTCCAGCACCATACCACTCGTATTCAAAACTTACCATCTGGGTTTTAGTGGCATCGGCCACGATACCACTGTCTCCTAACCCGTCTAACCGATCGCCGTTCCATTGACTGCGTGGTACTCGATTTTCAACTAATACACCCGATGTGCTGGTGCGCACTACCACATTATATTCTGGTAAGCCATCGGCACCTATGACTCCTGCGTCTTCAAAATAAAAGCCGTTGGCTTCATCAAACAAACCAATGCGTCTGCGTATGCCTGTCACTGGTGTTTGAAATCTCACAGCATAGGTCAATGAAGAACTGCGTCCTGGAATATATCGCATAACATTGCGAGTCTGTCGTATGACTTTGGATCCTAGTGTGCCGTTCACGCTCATATCCACCCAGTTGGTATTGGTGTTCCAGGTAGCTGAACCGCCTAATGTGGTGCTTTCGTCCCAGACATCTGTTTCTTTACCGTATTGGAATGTATTGAAGAAATCAGTTTGATAGTTTGATATTTTCAGTCTATTCTTACTGGTATAACCTGCCTGTGCGTCGAGGGTCCTTACTGTTGGTTGCCCTTCAGCATCATACTGCATGGCCTTGTGTAAGTTTAGGATGTTAGGTTCATCGTTGTGAACATAGTTAGTACTGTTGGGATTGCGGATGCCCATTAATTAGCTCCAAGGTCTACCGTCTAAGAGTCCGCCGGGATTAGGATTGTCTGTGACTGAGTTCCCTGTGTATTTGGTAGGTAGATCATCTCTGTTATAAGTGTCAGGTCTACCAGTTCTTGCTCGGTTGACTTTAGCTATCTCTAACTTTTGTATCTGGCGATCTTCTTTGGTGCCCACTTGATTGGGGGTGCATAGCACGGTATCGCCATCTACTATGCCCATAGCTGTCAGTGTAGTCGAACTGTCACCATAGGTCACGTCATTGATAGCAGGATTATTCAATAAACTGATTTTGTAGTAATCGGTTGGTAATCCTTCGTCAGCAGCGATAGCAGCAATCAGTTGATCGATAGTGATAGTCAGTGCAACTGTCACTGAATCTTTGACGCTGCTCAATCCCCAATAGTTTATTGTGGCCATTATCTAACTCCGTAGACTTTACCAGGATATAGGCTTGGATGTTCGCCTCGGATATCTGCAGGATCTTTGGGTGCCTGCATACCGCCACCTGCTGCTGTGGTCACTGAATTTAGGCCAGCGTATTCTTCTTTGGGAGTGTTTGAGTATTCTGTCTGTTCGCCCTGATCAGCTAGATCTACTATCTGTCGGAATCTGCGTATGTCATCTGGAGCGAACTCTTCTTCTGCAGGCTTGCCCTGGCTCTGCATAAACCCTACGATCTTGTCGTAGTCTGCCATAGTCACAGGACCCTGCTGTGACATTTTAATCACGATTTCTGCTACATCGTGTATGTCTGCATCCTGTTTAATATCTTCTCTGCTGAGTTCCAATAGTCTAATAAACAAGGGAACATCTAACTGTACAATATCTGCCATAATCTCTTCCTCAGTCTAATATTTAGCGGCTTAAATACGAATATGATAAACAAAGAACCTTTCAAACAACTGATCTTAGATCTTAAAAGCTCAGGAAAATACAGAGTTTTTAACGATATCATCCGTGAGCGCGGTGATTTTCCCAAAGCTATCTGGTATGGTCCCTATAATATCAAAACCATAGTAAACTGGTGCTCAAATGACTATCTAGGTATGGGTCAGCACAAAGTGGTTTTAGATGCTATGCACACGGCCTTAGATCAAACAGGTTCTGGATCAGGCGGTACACGCAACATAGGCGGCACCAGCCACTACCACGTGGCCTTAGAACACGAGCTGGCTATGCTGCACAATAAGAGCAAAGCACTGTTATTCTCATCAGCTTATGTGGCCAATGAATGGACTATCATAGCATTGAGCAAGATCGTTCCAGACATACAGTTCATATCAGACTCTAACAATCACAACAGCCTGATCGTAGGAATACAACACAGTCGGGCACCTAAACAGATCTTTCGACACAATGATCTACAGGACCTAGAAGACAAGTTAGCCAATGCGAGGCTCACAGGACATACACCTTGCATAGTGTTTGAATCAGTTTACAGTATGGATGGGGATGTGAGTCCGATCCGAGAAATCTGCGATCTCGCAGACAAGTATCAGGCTATCACATACATCGACGAAGTACACGCGGTAGGGCTCTATGGAACCCACGGGGGTGGGAAGGTTGAAGAACTCGGGCTCGAATCCCGTATTGACATAGTCAATGGTACCTTAGGGAAAGCCTATGGAGTCCAAGGTGGCTATATCGCTGCCGATGCTGATGTCGTTGATGCCATCCGTTCTGTAGCTGCGGGATTTATCTTTACAACATCGATGAGCCCTGTGGCCTGTGCTGGTGCATTGGCTGCGGTTAAATGGCTGAAAGATCACAACGAAGTACGGGTCAAGCATCAAGAACGAGCACAACGATTAAAACAACTATTGAAAGAAAATGAACTACCGTTGATGGATTGTTCTACCACACATATCGTTCCCTTACTGGTAGGTGAGGCTAAGAAGTGTAAGTCTATGAGCGATCAACTGTTAAACGATCACAGCATCTATGTACAGCCTATAAACTATCCTACGGTTGATGTAGGCACAGAGCGTCTACGCTTTGCACCTACACCCTATCACGATGACTCTATGATGAATGATTTGATTGTTGCGCTGAAGTCTGTGTATCACCAGGCGCAAGTCTAAATCTATCTTCCACATAGTCAGCAGTTCCTACTTCAAAGATAATACTACCATCAACTAATGCTTCTACTTGATGCGGACCCAATGGTCCAAAGTCTACAGTTTTGCCTTCGTCTAGTATGGCTTCTTTAGGTTCTCCTGTGGCTACATCGATAAATCTAATTTTGAATTTTCCTGCATTTACAAACCAACTTTTAGATTTTTCCTTATGAAACACTAGACTAGTTTTAGAGCCAGCCTTTTCAAATACTAAAAGCTTACCACAATATTTTTCATTGTTGGCCCAGACAATTTCAAAACCCCAACCTTTCTTCACCTGTCCTAATGTTTGTAGATTCATGGTCTTTTCTCTATGATTTTATCGATCAATCCGTATTCTAACGCTTCTTCCGCTGACATAAACTTATCTCGTTCCATGTCGGCAGTAAGTTGATCAAATGTTTTGTTCTTGCTGTTATGTTTAACATAGATCTCAGTCAAAGTCTTTTTCATTTTTAGTATCTCTTCTACCTGTATCTGCATGTCTGTAGCCTGCCCACGAGCACCACCACTAGGCTGATGGATCATATGTCGAGCATTGGGCAACATAAAACGCTTGCCTGGTGCACCTGCCTGTGCTAATAGACTGCCCATCGAACAGGCCTGGCCCATAACATATGTAGCAACATTTGGTTTGATAAACTGCATAGTATCATAGATACTCATACCGGCAGTGACTACTCCGCCGGGGCTATTAACGAATAAGTTTATATCTTTGTCTGGGTTTTCTGATTCTAAAAATAATAATTGTGCAACTATCAAATTAGCCATATGATCTTCTACAGGTCCATTTAACATAATGATACGCTCTTTGAGCAATCTGCTATAGATATCATAGGCACGTTCGCCTTTGCTTGTTGATTCGACAACTACCGGGACTAAAGCCATATTGTTCCTTTTCTGGTTATAACAAACATATTTTATACAAAAAGCTCTTGCAGAGCAAGTAATATGGCTATATAATTATTGGAGGATTAAATATATGGACACCAACCAGAAATAGATCAAAATGAGTACCTTGTTATTAAACGCAGATATGCAACCCGTTAGTTTATTGCCTTTGTCAGTAGTAGATTGGCAAGAGGCCATAAGATATATGGTGTTGGATAAAGTTGAAGTTCTTGAATGGCACGATGAATGGATTGTAAGGTCGGCCCGATGGGAGACCCGTGTCCCTGCGGTTATTATGCTCAAGGAGTATCAAAAACCAAAAAGCACCATGCGTTTGAGCAAAAGAAATATTTTCTTGCGTGACGAATATCACTGTCAATACTGCGATACACTCGTTAACGATCAAACTGCTACATTAGACCATGTGCATCCTGTTAGCTTAGGTGGCAAAACAACTTGGGAAAATTCTACTACAGCCTGCAAACCCTGTAATTATCGCAAGGCGGCTCACGTTGGCAAGATGAAACCAAAAAGAGCTCCCTACAAACCTCATTTTTGGGATCTTGTAGAAAAACGGAAACGCAGAGGATTCCATATACAACACGCTAGCTGGAATGATTATTTAGGTTGACATTTTAATCTGTAGATGTTATACTATTATCATAGTTAACTTTCAGGAGCCAAAATGCCTCGCACACAACCAGAAATAATCATCCAGCGCCTCGAAGCAGATAACAGCCGTTTGGCCAAAGAAGCCGTATTAACCGAAGCCATGAACGAAGGACTAGATGAGTTCTTTGAAGGTGTTCGTATGGCTTTGGACAAACTGTATACATTTGGTGTCAAGCAGGTTCCTATCAAAGAAGAAGACGGTGGCCAAGGATTGAGTTGGGATAATTTTAAACAACTGGCTGAAAGCCTATACCGTCGTGAACTCACAGGTCATGCTGCTCGCGATGCTATTGCATTAGCTATGGGTGTGGCTACTCAGTCGCAGTGGAACGATTACTACCGACGCATCCTTATTAAAGATCTGCGTTGCGGTGTTTCGGAAAAGACAGTTAATACTGTTTCTAAAAAACAAAAAAAGACTCAGTATGCTGTGCCTGTTTTTGAATGTATGTTAGCACACGATTCTGCCAATCACGAATCTAAAGTCGTTGGTAAGAAGATAGTTGAACCTAAATTAGATGGTGTTCGCTGCCTTACAGTCATAGATTACGAGCAGAGGACTGTGACACAATACACTCGCAACGGCAAGGTGTTAGAAAACTTTGGACATATTACTGAGTATCTCTCTGGATTTATGGACGAGTTTGGACGCAGTTATGTGCTAGATGGTGAGATAATGAGCAGTTCCTTCCAGGACCTAATGAAGCAGGTACATCGCAAAGAAAATGTAAATGCATCAGATGCTGTGCTTAATCTGTTTGACATCGTACCTTTGGTAGAGTTTAAGCAAGGTAAGAGTATTATGGGTCAGCGTCGTCGTTCAGAATTCCTGAAGAACTTTCAAAATATCTTTGCAGATTCAGGATTCATCAACATCGTTCCACAGCGTGAATTTGATCTAGATGTATTCACAGACGAAATCGAATTCAAAGATTATATGAAAGAAATGGTCGAAGCAGGATATGAAGGTATAATGATCAAAGATCCAAATGCCAAATATGAATGTAAGCGTAGTGCGGATTGGTTGAAAGCTAAACCGTTTCTAGATCTTAGTTTGGAGATAACCGATGTTGAAGAGGGCACTGGACGCAATGCTGGAAGGCTTGGTGCGATTGTCTGCTGCGGTGTGGATGATGGTAGAACGATTCAGGTCAATGTTGGTAGCGGTTTCACTGATTCTGACCGTAGCGATTATTGGAATGCACGTGATACTCTACCAGGTCAGATCGTTGAAGTGCGAGCAGATGCAATCACCCAGAATCAAGACGGTACCTACAGTCTCAGATTCCCTAGATTCCTGCGATTCCGTGGTTTCAAGGTCGGTGAAAAAATTTAAAACTATAACTGAATGGGATGAATGATGGAAGAGCAAAAAGAACATTTACTCTGTAAAGATTGCGTTCATAGTTTCAAAGACTGGACGGAATTCTTTTTCGGCAGCTACTCGTTTAGATGTAGGAAGTATTTCAATCCTCCTAAACAAGAATTAGATTTGGTTCTAGGGCCTCAAAAAAAAGCTGCCTACTATGAAAGATGTAGTGCAGCCAGAGGTAAATATTCCGGAAAATGCGGAGAGGAAGGCAAAGAGTTTACTCCCAAACACAAGAAACATTTTTTTGCGTATCTAAAACAGGTAGGACAATGAACGAGAAGTTTGAATATAACAATGAAGAAGAGGCGGAGATCGCCCAGATCAATAACCTCCAGATGAATTCTATGGCTGTGGACAATGTCCGCAAGCAACTAGAAGAACAAAGAAAGCGTCCCAGCAATACAGAGTGCGATGAGTGCGGAGAAGATATTCCCAAAGCCAGACAAGAAGCTATCCCTGGTGTACTGCTCTGTATCTATTGTCAGGAAAGATTTGAAAGGCTTAAAGCCAACTATCGACGGCCTGGTGAGAGCACAGAGTAGTAGCTGACTCCCAAAGTCTATCTACTGGGGTTTCTAAAAGCCATTCTGGTCCAAGATTCTTAGCTACCAACCAACTGTTTTCTTTGCGCCACGGTCCTAGCCCTTCTAGTTCACAACGCAATTGATTTTCACCCCAACTGCAATATCCAAACATTATACGAAAATGTTTTGGAATGTCTCCTTCTACCATCTTTTCGAACATTCCCACATTGCTGGTCATGGCCCAACCATTGCTGAGTTCTACAGTTTCACCTATGCTCCATTCGTTGCTGTGTAGCATCCATATGGTCTGTTGACTCACAGGACCTCCCCAATAGATAGGAAAGTTTAGATTTATATCTAATCCCGTGTTTTCTAGTATTTCGTCTATGGTGTGTCCAGTTTCTCTATTGACACAAAGAGCGAATGATCCAGCTCTGTGATCATGTGTGAGCATCAGTACTGTTCGCTTGAAGCGAGGATCTGGAATGTTAGGAGGGGCTATTAGTAAGTCAGTTTGTTTTGGATATGTCATTATGACCAGTCTGGTAATGGTCCGCCATATTTTTTGCCTTTGATTCTTTTGCCACGAACTTTGATCCTATCGGATCCAACTTTGTGACTCTTTCCACCGTCTCTGGATCTGTATCCTTGACTCTTGCACGATGCCAGTTGGCTTGCTCCCAGGGCGGAATCTGGTTTGCCGCTATTACATAATTCACGGCTGGCAGGTTCTTCGTCAAGGTTGTCTTGAGAACTGACTCCATACATCAACTCATCGTTGATCGGAAAGTCAAGCTCTACAAAACGTTCTGGTAATTCTCCACTCTTAATAATAAAGTCTAGTTCTTCTACTGTTGGGTGTTCTTTCATCAATACCTTAGCAGCTTCGTCGTGTGCATCGGCATTGTCCCAGATGTTAATTTTATAGTGGTTCTGATATAGTTCAGCCACAGCATCCATAACCTTGTGATAATCACAAGTGAAGATATTTTCATTAATTATTTCGTAGAATCTCATGATAATTTAGCTGCTGTCATTACGCAGGCGACTAACATATTCTTTACATCAATATCGTCTGCTTCATTATTTAACTTATCTGATCGAATAAGGTCAGCCATTAATTCTTGATATTCTGATTCATCTAGGCCGCCGCCTTGAAACTGTTCATAGATAGCCAAAGCCATCTGTGCTCTCTGTTCAGCCCAAGGACGACCACAGGTACATAGTTGTTGTAATTGTTCTACCATTAGTATCTCCCTAACACACCAGCAGCAGCTCTTTCAGCCTGCTGTTGCATTATTTTCTTTTTTAATTCGCAGTAGGTCACTGATCCTTTGCCTTCGCTGTTTCTCTTAAACATATCTTCAACAGTTTCCTGCATAGGACCTACTAGACGCAACACATCTTTCTGTAGTTTTCCTTTGCTCTGTGAATACAATTCAAACCAACGAAGGTCGTCCCGTATCACAGTTATCTGAGCTAATTGATCTGATTTACAATCTAATCTATCTACTTTTAATCTAACATCGATTATCTTGGCGCTTTGGTTATCATCCCAGAAGCTAGGAATCCAATTGGTCATTGTTGAACACCCACTGATCAACACTGCGCAGAGAATCATCATGACACGCATTATCTCAACTCCGCCCAGAACACGATACTGGTACCCGCAGCAGCCTGTATACGATAATAGGCATTGTTAGGAATGATCACAGGTCCAACACAGGCATCGATATTGCCAGTGGTACCGTTTGAGAAATAGGCCACAGTGACACCCCCTGTGGCAGGTGTAGTAGTGCTGACCCAGAATCTAGGATTGTTAGCACCTGCTGTGACTGTACTCAATGTGACGCTGACAGAGATCGGACGACCTGTGGTATTCTGATAATCGGTGTTGATAGCTCGACTGGCGCTATAACTGGCCCAGGTCTGTCCTGCACCATTAACTCCGAAGGCATTAGCTGCTCCCGAAGCGGTGGTTGTTCCTGTTCCACCGTTGGCTATGGGCAACACTCCGGTAGACTGTAGGCCTACGTTAATAGTGCCAGCATAATTGTCTGCGGAGCTGGCATTCGAAGCATTACCGCTGATATTGATGTTCCATGTGCCTGTGGCTCCGGTTCCGTCGTTCTTGGGTACATCGAAATTTGTTCTAACATCAGTGGCGTTATTAGATCCAGTGCCACCGTTTACGATAGGCAGAACTCCTGTGACATCAGTGGCGAGATCCGCAAATGCAAATGAAATCGAAGTTCCGTTGGTTTTTAGCACTCTATTAGCTGTGGTACCACTGGCAAAACTAGGAATACCTGTAGCACCTGTGACTAACACACTGGTATTTGATGTAGTCACAGCACTGATGCTGTTGGCGGTGGTCGTGTATAATAGGGTATTTGTACCTCCTATGCTAGATAGACCCGTTCCGCCGTTGGCTGCGGGCAGAACTCCTGTGACATTTGAAGTCAGATTACAATAAGCAGTGACACTGGTTCCTGTTCCGCCATAGGCAATGGCCAACGTGCCTGAACTGATGTTGCTGGCTGTGAATCCAGAACTGTCTAATTTACTATTAACAGCTGTCTGTATATTAACCAGTTCTGTGTCAATTTCTGATCCACGGATACGTTTATTTGTATCTCCACTGACTAGGCTGTCTTTGGCTAAGAAATTAGTTGTTTTTGTATAATTTGACATTGGTTATTTAGGCTCCGCTACTGTTTTTATTTATTGGAAATTGTCAGTATCTCAAAACGTGATCTGTGTTTTTGTTAAATAAATGACTATGCCAGTAAATGACAAAATACTTTATACAGATTACAACACAATACAGAGCGGAATCGCTAGTATTCTAGGTACAGGATCGGGATCTTTTGGCTACGGTCAACGAGTGCTGAGTTCTCCTGTTTCTGGAGCCAGCGGATCGGGTGGTGTGCTTGGAGGAGGATCAGCGGCCAGCAAGATCACTCCGCAAGAATATACCAATCTAAGATCTGATATAATCAGCGTCTATAGAAAGATATACGGTACTGATCCCACTCCGGCTCAGCCCATAGACGGGCAGACAGTGCGATACGTGACCTTGGCGGGCGCAGTGACTTCGGAATACAACGTATCTGAGTATAACATAGCAGAATACAACTCTACTTCTATCGGAGGTAGCAGTGATCCATTTACACAGTATTCAGTGTTCCTAACAGATGTACAGAACAATAGATTTACCATAGCTACTAGCCAAATCAATACCATTGCCAAAGGCAGTGCTGTTAGAACAGCGGCCTGGGGTGGGGGTCCATCTAGTATTTCTGTTAGGGTTTCCTGCAGTTGGAGCAGCTCAGACAAATGCAGAGCATTTTTCAATACAGGTGGAATTATAAGGATAACCAGCAGTAAAGGCACAGCATCAGTGACTAGCCAAAATACAGCCTGGACTAACCTTTTGAACGGTGTGGGCAGCAAGGATTTTGGTGCTCAGACCCCTACTACAACACTGACTGGTACCAGCGGTCAAAACTGGTATACTCTAACCAATAGCTATCAAACCTGGTATTCAGTCACTGACAGCAGTCCTTATGGCCTTAACCAATATCGCATTCAGGCTCGCACACTGAACGGTGGCATCACTAATAACAACACAGGTGCTAGCAATGGTGTGGATTTCTTAGTGATATTCACTGATAACTATATTGACCCAGATACCACAGCAGCGCCTGGATCTATTCCGGCAACAAATCCACCCGGTGACTCTGTAGACGGTACTCTCACTGTGTATGCTGCTATCACCAAGTGTGTGACTACTCTACACCCAGACAGCGCAGGCACATTCGTCATAGAAGAACCTACGGTTACGTTTACGGCTACCACTTCCGGAACAGCCAACACCATAGACTGATCCTAATAAATATCCTTGCGTGTGAGGCGATCTGAGCTAGGCCTAAATCAACCTTAAGGAGATTTAGATGTCTAGAACTAAAAAGCAGGAGGCAGCCCCTGTAGAAACTAAAACGGATACAGACATGATCCGTGAGCTGCAAGAAGAACTTAAATTTCTAAGAATGGAACGCGAAAGCCGTTCTGCCGATCCTGATCAGATCCGCAGACAGCAAGAGCTCGTTGCCCGTAATACCCGCAGAGCCTGGGACAGTGAAGCCGTTGTACAATTCAATGTAGCGCAGGTACAGGTAGCTCGAAGCATCGTAGAAGAAAACGTCACTGATGCTATGCAGAGCTATACTATCAATGCGGGCGGTAATCGTGAGCTGATCATGCGCACTACAGATGATGTCTATCGCAACCGTATGATGATGCTCACACAGCTACAGCCCCAGAACCCCCAGCAGGCCTTGTTCCAGGATTCAATGATCACCAAAACCAAGTTGGACTATCTACACCATCGCAATCATGTGAACCAAGAAATGGTAGAGATCATCAAAGAGATGGCTGCTGCGATCCGTGCCATAGGTGATGTATCAGAGCGTTTCTATGCTATTAATGAACTGATGGTAGAACACTGCGATGACATCAGTGATGAAAACGCTCGTTGGTTTGACGGTGAGCTAGACACAATGATGAAAGCATCCACTGTGGACGGTAATTCAGAGCGTGTGAACACATCTGAAACTGAAACAGACATCCTGCTCAAAGCCGCAGAAATCAACAAGCTAGAGATCCGAGCATTGGCAGGACTAGCAGACAGCCTAGGCAGTCACTTGCAGGAATGCCAGGAGCACGGCAACGAACTGCGTGACGAAGTCATCAGTCTCCGTGAGAAAGTAGACGGTACGCAGAAGCGCATTGCCAATCGTATCGCACCCTCAAAATGATCTTCCCGGACAAACCTAGGCCTGCCTGGAAACAGCCTAGACCCGTCCGGGTCACAGCCAGGCCCCCTGAGCCTCCGCCCAAAGAAGTTAAACCTTCAAGGCCCCCGGGCTATTGGCGGGAGCGCATAGAGTTTGGTCTGATCGTAGTAGGTATGTATTTTTGGATACAGTATTGGATGCAGTATCAATAGTGTTCGATGACCTGGGGGTAGAGTTGGTAGTGGCCTATCGTCGCTGGAGCCGTATACGCCGTATACGCTCGGCGCTGAGAACCCTGCGTAGGCAATACCCTCAGATCAAATTTACCAGCCAAAGAACAGATCAACTTATCCGTGTTGACTTTGTCACAGAGCTGGATCTATTTCAGTTTATGCTGGTATGGCCCTCGGGCCTGCCCAAGTGGCACAGAGTCACTTGATACCTTTCTTTCGATTGGCTTCATCCATGCCTGACTGTATCATCTTTTTAAACAGCAAGACCACACGCTGTTTTTCCTTTTCGCTGAGTATCTTTACCAGCATCAATTTATCGTCATAGCTTTTGGCACTGTCTAGAAAGTCCGTGGGCACGGTCATCTTGGGCTTCTGGCGTTTTAGGTCTTTCTTGGCCTGTTCTAGGGCCTGTTTGGCAGAATCATCCATTGGGTATCTCGCAGTCTATCCATTTTAGGTTATTATAGTACTCATAGGGCCACTGGCCCTTGGGTATGAGGCAACGGCCCAGCTCTGGGTGCTGTTCTATCCTTACCTGCACTATGGCCCAGATCAACCATACCATGTACACTGTGAATACGATGATCACAGTGTAGCGCCATATGTTAGATTTTAAGTGATCTATCTTGCGCTGTCTACGTTCTCGGGCTAATCTGGTGCGATTCATATGGGCAGCTATGGCACCCGCCTGCTCCCGGCCCACACGCTTCATCATTTCTTCCACTTCAGTCCACAGTGCGCCCAGCTCTTTGGGGCTGTTATAGACCATGATCTCGCGCAGTTCTGAGCTCATGGCTTCCAGCTGTTTTTTCAACAGCACTCGCTGTAGGGCACGACGGCCCAGGCTTTCTTCTCCAGTGTAGACTTCTTCACGGCTGCGGCGCTCTTCTTCTTCTAAGACTGCCATGCACTTGTAGTAGTTGTCAAAGTATGCGCCCAGCTGCGATCCGATCTCTGTGTAGATGTTGGTAGTATCACCGCTCTGTTTATTGAGCTCGATGATGCGATTCTTTTCCTGTATGTACTGATTGCGCTCAGCTACTGTGGGCTGTCTGTCCCGAAACTTGTTATGGAATTGGTCATCGAGATCGTCCAGGACACCCCGGATGTCACCGGCAGCACCTTTGATATCTTTGTAGAGTTTACAGCCTTCTTTGACTAGTTTGACAGCACCATTAGCCAGGGCAAACAGTGTTAAGGGATCCAACTCGCGCTCCTGGACCAAATACCGCCGGTCCTATCTGTATTTACCCGGAGAGGCAGCAAATTTTAGGCCCAAAAGGGGCGCGGAAAATTTTTAACCGCGAAGCGGCAGCGGTAGATGATTATATGTAGTCACGATCAGGTCGGCGTTGCAAACAAGGAAAAGCTAGCTGTAATAAACTGCTGTACTTTCTGGGTATGTAAAAGTCTATGCTGGCTAATCTGGGTTCCATGAATCCCCGATGACGATCTACGAACTGCCATACTGATTCCTCATCATGCTGCCCCCATAGCAATCTATAGCAGAGTATGGTAGAGTCGATCATAGAAGATACAGCATGGTGGCCTGTTCCGCACGACACTGCACTAGACAGATGTAGTGATCTTCTTGATGATTGGTATCATCTGACAGTACGTGTATGATACGGAAGAACGGATCTCGACTGGCATAGACTCGTTCCTGCACACGATTAAGTTGATCTAGAGTAAGATCAAAAGTCCATATGGTTCGGTCCATACTGTATTTAAATATGTGTATGCTAAAATGGATCAACACTATCTGCGACAACGACTTATACTATGTGCTATTCTTAACTGGGCTGTTGATCACTGCTTGGGATCTGGGTCTGATCATAGGTTGGTTAATGATATCGTTATAATATCAAAGAACGCTGCGCGAGCCCAGAGATCTGTAAATACTGTTATGAATACTATACTTGAAGCGACTAAGTTCAGCGTACTAGCACTGATGTGGACACTGTATCAATTGGCCAAACCTACTGTGATAATACTGCTAATAGCACTATGCATAAGACTGTTTACTTCCTAGTGCATAAAGACACAGGTCAAAGACTCAAATACTATAGTAGCCTTGCAGGAGCAAGGATAGCCCAGCACTCGCGTAATGCTCGTTTGGGCTTTCGTAATAGAATAGAGCGTGTGACTCAGTTTGAAAACTGGGAAGTAGAACTGTATGCAATGGATGATCTTATCTTAGAAGGTACTTACTGCATAGTAGAAGATACTGTAGAGCAAGAAGACTTACTGGAAGATAAGTCGACTTACTGAGCTAAGAATGGCATAAACATTGGGGTGTAGCGAGATGGCTAAATGGATGATATTCATATTCTTTTGTGTATGCATAGTAGCAGCTATGCGACTCAGTGAGCTTTGGTCAGTGCTGATATTGATACCTGTGTTTGCCATACTGTATAACTATGCAGAATGGTTAGAGGATCAGGGTTAACGGCTGTGGCCCCGCTGCAGGATCGCACACATACACATTATATAGACTAAATGTGTCAGTAAGTGTGATTTACTGACCCCCAGATTGCGTATAGACACCGCAAACGGCGAGTCAAAGTGCAGAAAAGTGTGAAAAAGTGTGGAATTGTGTGGAATTTGTACTATACCTCTCATACCACCGGCCTAGAGAATTTGATCTACAGTGATTTCTAGCCTAGACCACCCTAATCTGAACCGTTTACCACCATTTCCCACCCTAGAACCAGCGGCTTGGACCGTGTAAACTGTTCATATGCGGTGGCCCCGCTGCTGTAAATACAATACTATGCAGAAACCTAGACTCACAGTCACATATGATGATCACTGTCCCACATACACTGTGTACGATCGCTGGGGATCTATCATGATACGCACTGGCAGTCTGCGCACCGCTGATCAGTTCGTCAAGCTGGCACAAAAGGGCATATCGGCTCGTGTCTACTACTGGCTGGAACGCTGGAACTATCGTGTGCCCAAAAGATTCGTAGATCGTGTCTAGGCCCCGCTGCTAGGGAGTTGACAGCAGATCAGTTTGACTGTATAATATTGACATATGCGTAAGAAAAGGCTATTGGCTAGGAGCAGAGAAACCGTGACACTTCCCGACGAGCGATACCGAGCAGTGGTGCAGACCAGGCGATTCTTGTTGGATCTCTGCAACCCAGAACACACACCTAGAGTGCCCAAATTGATCCGCGAAACAGCGAGATCTATGCTGCGTCACTATCCCTCTGACTGGGACATGCAGCGAGCAGCTGAATCCTGCCCTGAGGTATTTGCTGAGAGGATGGAGCCCCTGTATCGCATGATCAAGGCCCACGAACAGGTTGACAGAGAGGACAAAGTCAAGTAATATACAGATCACGGGCCTCTAGCTCATGTTGGTTAGAGCAGCGGACTCATAATCCGTTGGTGCCGAGTTCGACTCTCGGGGGGCCCACCAAATTCCGCCCTTAGCTCAGGGGATAGAGCAACAGCCTTCTAAGCTGTGGGCCGCAGGTTCGATTCCTGCAGGGCGGGCCACGTTAACACCAGGGAGATCCGAGTGCAGCAGCCCAATCCATTAGACCCACTAGACTCGTACAAACGTTGGTATCGATCACTGTGGCCCGCGGAACGTGCTGCTGTACTAGTGGGCATGGCTGCTGTGATCGTGACGCTGCTGCTGTGGGCCTGTAGGTAAGCACTGACTGACTACAGCAGCTGCCCCGGCTGCGCTGCAGAGACGTAGCTCCGTGAAAGACCCTACCAGCTCCAGGGTCGGATCATTTTGGTTGACAGCAGGGCTGTTTGGTGCTATACTATATGCATAGTGAAGGAGCGAACAGTGCGAGCGAAAAGATCAGATCGTAATCACATCATATATGAGCTGCGTGTGCCCGCAGGCAACTACATCGGCGTCACTGCCAAGACTCTGAGCACTGTTAACAAGTCAGTGCTGGCACGTGCCGCTAAACACTACTATCGCGCAAAAACTGAGACTAAGGATTGGCTCCTGTGTCAAGCACTGCGCGAGCTAGCATCAAAGGACGATATCACAGTGATCGTGCATGAGATCGTCCGCGGCAAGGCAGCTGCACATCGTCGTGAAGTAGAGATACGCCGTGCTGTACAGCCCAATTTAAACACTGACACCAGAGGAGATTGACATGCGTAAGACCGTGAAACCCTGTCTAGAGTGGACCGTGGAGCTGTACAAGATAGATCGTCGCTGCAAAGAGGGCATCAAGCTTGAGTCCAAAACAGACTACACTGACAGGACCTATGCTGAACTAGAGCTGCTGTACCCCCGTCGCCCTCGCTACATCGTGAAGATCACTGAGACCTACGTGCTGCGTAAGAACTTGATATCAGGGGCTGAGTTCCGTGAACGCTACGATACCCCCTACTTCTGCTCACCTAGCTCAGAATCGTACTGGAGCATGTAGGGGTTGACAACAGTGCAATTTGGCTGTATACTATAGGCTACAGTGAAAGGAGCGACTATGAGGCACTGGGAAACATTGCTGGAAACAGAGAGAGATGGATTTACTGTCATCATAGACAAGACCTGGGAAGATGTGCATCCCGGAGACTGCTTCGATGACTCAGCATATGATATCAAAGACATGTGCAACAAGATCGATCGGGGTGTGCTGGATTGGTTCGTGGCTCGCGCCCGTGTGCTGGTAGACGGCGTGGAGCTGGGCAACGCCTGCATAGGGGGTCTCTTGTACGAAGATGCACGTGAGTTCCTCACGGACAGTATGGGAGAAGATCTCGTGTTAGATGCCATGCAAGAGGCCAAAGATCGGTTGACAGAGTTGGCAAAGAAGTTTACAATGTTGGCTATTAAACACTCATAGGAGCCTGATATGAACTGTAGTCCTACACTGTCTGCAGAAGAGTTTAAAGTCTTGCACAACACACTCTGGGAACTGAGCCGCATTGACGATCTCAGGGTACAGAGCCTGGTAGAGCGTATCCGAAATGAAGCCCTCAAGGGTGCCTATGCTCAGGATCATGATGCGTTCGAACGCAAGCACGATTGTTTCAGCCTAGCCCAAAAGACCTGGGGGCTGCGTTCTATCTGGAGCCTCTATGAAGTGGAAGATCTAGAACAGCAGCATCCCTTCGTGAATGCACGTGAGATCTGCTACAGGGATCACTGGGGTGAAGCTGCTGTCTACGAAACCATCCAAACCGAGGGCCAGGGTCACGGCACGTGGATGGATCTGTGGCGGGCTGCTGATCGCTGCATACGCAGATCGGGTGATGATCATCATGTGTTCATCGAGAGCTTTCAGCCTGTGGCAGATCAGCCACACCAGCTGAGGTTGACAACTGGCTCATAAGGTGCTATACTAGCACTTCCTTTAAACAACCTAGGAGCGAAAAATGGAACAAACCCAGCGTGAGTATTTCGTGCGTCGTCTTAACGAGATCGCACAGGAAAAGATCCAGGCCAAGGCCGTAGAACTGTTTGGACCCACAGGCCGTCCGCAACAACCCACTTGGGGTATGGTGTTTGAGGGCATCCGTTCGGGCGAGATCACTCTTAAAGAGGACAAAGTAGACTACACAGGTCCTTATCTTAACCCGCAGGATGTTGTGTGGCCTGCTATGGAAGCCAAAGTAGAGGCACTGGAAGCCTATCGCAAAACCGTAGGCGCTGAGAAGCAGAAGGCTATGGACGCCTGTATGCTGGACGCAGACGCACAGAAAGCCCTTACAGAGTTCCAGGACATTTAACAAAACGGTTGACACGGGCTCCGGCCCGTGTTATACTCTAGGCTAAGTTAACAACAAGGAGCGAGCAATGGCAACACGCAGCACTATCGCTATGGAACAGCCCAACGGTGAGATCATGCAGGTCTACTGCCACTGGGATGGCTATCTGCAGCACAATGGCCAGATACTGCAGGAAAGCTACAACGATCGGGCCAAGATCTATGCCCTGATGCTCTTGGGGGATATCTCTAGCCTGCGCAAAGAGATCGGTGCTGCACACGACTTCGACGCTCGCTACAACGAGGGCGATCACCGGGAGGATTGGTGCGTGGCCTATGGACGAGATCGTGGCGAGCCGGGCACTGACGCTCGTGTGTTCAAGAACTGGGCAGACTATCGCGATCGCGCCCAATTTGAAGAATACAACTATTGCTATCGTTTGGACGGGCAGTGGTATGTAGAGTTCTACGGACGCTATGACGGCCCTCTGGCACAGGCGCTGGCTGAGGAAGCAGCAGCAGAGGACGCATAACCCTAGGAGTTGTAGGGTTATTACTGAATGGGGTTGACAACAGCCTCATTTGGTAATATAATAGAGGTATGTTCAATAAACAACAGGAGCGAACTGTGTATATTACTTTCACTGAGGGTTATTACAATATTAAGGGCCAACCCACTAATGTTGCAGGTCTCACTTTCAAGCTTGTCGAAGACTACAAAGTCTCTAAAGATGGCACAGGCTATGTCACTGTCGAGGGTGGCAGTCAGCCCGGATTCCCAGATCGCTCTATCCGCATCAAGTGTGCTCAGGGTGCCTACAATGTCGCGGGCTCTGCTAAGCCTGTGCCCGCAGGCGTTTCTATGTTAACTGCCCTGCAGACTAAATCTGCTAAGGGTGCCGAGGTCACGGACTTCACACAGGTCAAGGTCCCCGACGCCGCTGTAGCGCACGAAACTGACGAAGAGATCATCGAGCGCACCCGTATGCGCTTTGAGATCCTCAAAGATATGACCAAAGCAGTCAAGAACGGTGATGTGCGAGCTATGATCGTCACTGGCCCTCCGGGTGTGGGTAAATCGTTTGGCGTCGAAGAAGTGCTAGCTAAGGACGATCTGTTCGATATGATGGGTCAGCGTAAGCCCAAGTACGAGATCGTCAAAGGTGCTATGAGTGCCATCGGCCTGTACTCGAAGCTCTACAAGTATTCGGACGCTAAGAACATCCTTGTGTTTGATGACTGTGACTCAATCCTTTTGGACGATATCGCTCTGAACATCTTGAAGGCCGCTTTGGACAGTTCCAAAAAGCGTACTATCTCTTGGAACACCGACAGCCGTATCCTGCGCTCTGAGGGTATCCCTGACAAGTTCGAGTTCAAGGGTGGTGCTATCTTCATCACGAACTTGAAGTTTGAGAATGTGCGTTCTAAGAAACTGCAAGAACACTTGGCGGCTCTAGAGTCACGCTGTCACTATATCGATCTGCGTATGGACACTGATCGCGAGAAAGTACTGCGTATCAAGCAGATCGTCAAGGACGGTATGTTGGACTCGTACGAGCTCGAGCAAGTGGCTAAGGACGAAGTCGTAGACTTCATCGAAGACAACCGTAGCACATTGCGTGAGCTGAGCTTGCGTACTGTGCTCAAAGTAGCCGATCTGCGCAAGAGCTTCCCTACTAACTGGCAGAACATGGCCAAGGTCACTGTTATGAAAGGTGCTTACTAATGGTAGACTTGCCCATCCGTGAGTGCCAATACATAGGGCCAGATCAGGATCCGCTCAAACACAGCCCCATTAAGTACTGTGGGGCTGGTGTGATCGAGGGCAAGAGTTATTGCCACGATCACTATTGGGTGGTCTACAAGAAAGGCACTGCGGTAGCTGGCCGTAAGAAAGAACGGGCTATCGAAGCCGAAATTGCTGCACTGAAAGCAGCACAGGAGGAAGACGATGAGTAATATCATTAAATTATTGATGATCGCGACCGTGATCGTGTTCTTGATCGCGATCGGGCCGCTGGCATTCATTTGGTCGTGGAACACGCTGTTTGGATCAGCACTGGCTATCGAGTACACATTTTGGACTTGGTTGGCCGCTGCTGTGTTCATGGCCGTGTTGGCCCCGAATGTTAGGATTTCCAAATCTAACTAATTCGGTAAACCAGTACTTGACCTAGGATCAAAGTTGTTGTATTATTATTGAACGCTGAATAACATTTTATCAGCTTTAACTTTTAAAAAAGGAAAACACACAGATGAAACGATTCAATCCCGAATCCAAGACTTTCAAGGTCTTCAATGCACTGTACAATGGTGCTGCTCTTACAGCTTCACAGGCTAAGAAAATGGGAGTTAAGAACCTCTCAGCAGAAGTCAGCCGCATCCGCCACAGTGGTTATGCTGTTTATGCTAACAGCCGCACAGCTGGCAATGGCGTGACTGTCACTGAGTATGTGATGGGCCAACCAAGCCGTGAGATCGTTGCTCTTGGCTATCGTGCTAAAGCAGCTGGCTTGACTTTAGAGACTATCTAAAGACAGTTTTCAAACTCCAATCCGATTCGCTCCCGGGGCGGTGTTTGAGGGTGTTGTGTAAAAGCAACACCCTTTTTCTTTGGCCGGCACTCCCGTCGGTTGACAATTTGGACAGGTAGTGCTATAATACGCACATACTAACTAGGAGCGAAACTTGAACAGACATGCTATCATTGCAACTCTGGAAGAGTACTGGTACAACTTCTACAAGCAAAACCCTGACGAGCCCGTGGGTGATATTCCTGCTGCTGTCCACTACTATTGGTCGCTCAGTGACGAGCTGCTGTTGCAAGAATACAACACTCTAGTTGGTTGACCGTTTGGACAACTGGCTATATAATACTGATACTAAGACAACGGAGCGAACTATGGAATTTACAGCTGATCAAGTCTGGGCCTGTGCCGCTGCTGCAGATCGCATCAACGGGGGCTACTGCAAGATGGACGAGTGGATGCACAACGCCACTCCTCCATATCGCTCCAAGGTAGCCAACAAGACTCTGGTCAAGCAATGGCTACGCGAGAACGATTTCACGGAAGTCACAGAGGTTGATTACACTGCGGGCCGTACAGCTCGGGATCACTTCAAAGGCTACACACTGCTGGCCATCGCGGGCAAACTCAACGAGTTCCAACAGACTGCTATGCGCATCGCTGCCAAGGATGTATTCACAGGCCGCGATATGTATGATTTCGCTGTGATCAGCTGCTTGCCCTCAGTGGCGCTGCGTGATGCTGCACACACCAAACTCAAGCGAGAGATCTACGAATCTGAGCAACTTGTAGGCAATGTAGGTGATACCATCCAGGGAGATATCACTGTGATCCGCACACGGTATAGCAAAGATTACAACAAATACCGCATCGACGCTCGTATGGGCGAAAGCATCGTGGATTTCTGGCACACCCAGGAGCTAGCAGGGGAGCTTAAGATCAAGGGCAAGATCAAGCAACAGCGTGGCAATAAAGCCACACAGCTCAACTATGTGAAAATCATAGGTTGACAACTGCACCGAATGGTGCTATACTAATGACACTGAGAGAGTAGTTTTGTTTAATCTTTTTTGCGAGGTCTAAATGGCAAAGTCCACTGATATTTCCGTCCGCACCGTAGGTCCTAAAGCCGCGAAGCGTTCAATCCGTAAGGCGATCCAAACCCGCCGCCCTGTGTTCCTGTGGGGCCCTCCAGGTATCGGCAAATCCGATATCGTCAAGCAGATTGGTGAGGATGCCAATCGCGAAGTGATCGATGTGCGCCTAGCACTTTGGGAACCTACCGACATCAAGGGTATCCCCTATTACAATGCTGATGCAGGCAAGATGGTGTGGGCACCGCCCGCTGAACTGCCTGTGGACGAAGACTCCACTGCATTGATCTTCTTGGACGAGCTGAACTCTGCTCCTCCGGCTGTTCAGGCTGCGGCCTATCAGTTGATCCTTAACCGCCGTGTTGGTACCTATGTCCTGCCCAAAGGCGTAGACATCGTTGCCGCTGGCAACCGTGAAGGTGACCGTGGCGTCACTTACCGTATGCCTGCTCCGTTGGCTAACCGCTTCGTCCACTTGGAGATGAAGGTGGACTTCGATGACTTCCAAGAGTGGGCCGTTATGAATAATGTCCACCCTGAGGTTGTTGGTTATGTTGGCTACGCTAAACAGGACCTCTACGACTTCGATCCCAAGAGTGCCTCTAAGGCTTTCGCAACTCCTCGTTCTTGGGTATTCGTCAGCGACCTCCTGCAGGACGATGACACTGATGTAGATACCCTGCAGAACTTGATCTCGGGTGCTATCGGTGACGGCCTGGCTGTGAAGTTTATGGCTCACCGTAAGATCGCAAGTAAACTGCCTAAGGCAGACGACATCCTCGATGGTAAGGTCAAGGACCTGCAGATCAAGGAAGTGTCAGCGATGTATTCGTTGACGGTATCTCTGTGCTATGAGCTCAAGGATCGTGCAGAGAAGAAAGCCAAGGGTTGGGATGATATGGCGGATCGCTTCTTCCGTTATATGATGGATAACTTCCCGACTGAGCTGGTTGTTATGGGTGCTAAGACAGCCCTTACCAACTATGACTTGCCCTTGGACGCTACTAAGATGGCTTCGTTCGACGAGTTCCACAAGCGTTTCGGCAAGTATGTTTTGAAAGCGATGGAGAACTAAGACCTCGCCCATCGCAGGGTGGGCAGGTTCTCAGGCTTGCCCACCCACCTTTTTTGGTTGACAAAGAAGCCCTGCGATGCTATAATAGATACATACAGTAAGGAGAGCGACTATGTCAAACATTGTAGAAAAACTAACAACTGCCCGAGTAGGACTGCTTCTTAAGGCGCCTTTCTTCGGCAATATGGCTACCCGTATGCGCCTAGTCTGTGCAGACGATTGGTGCCCGACTGCGGCCACTAACGGCCGTGACTTCTATTACAACACCAAGTTCGTTGAGAAGCTCTCAGAGAAGAAACTAGAGTTCCTCTTTGGACACGAGATCCTCCACTGCATCCTAGACCACTTCGGTCGCGTAGGTAGCCGTGATCGCACACTGTCTAACATCGCACAGGACTATGCCGTAAACCAGATCCTTATCGATGAACGCATCGGTGACAAGATCACTGAGGTTAAGATCTGCTACGATCCAAAGTATCGTGGTATGGCCTGGGAAGAGATCTATGACGAACTCTGGGACAAAGCAGAGAAGATCTCTATGGAGGATCTGCTCAAGCAACTGGGCGATCAATTGGACGAGCACATCAAAGAAGGCGACGGTGAGGGTGATGGCAAAGGTAATCGTCCTACTATCTCTAAAGAGGATGCACAGAAGATCAAGGATGAAATCAAACAGGCTATGATCCAGAGTGCCGCGGCCGCTGGTGCAGGTAGGACTCCTGCAGGCATTATGCGTATGATCAAGGACTTGACTGAGCCTAAGATGGACTGGCGTTCGTTGGTCCGTCAAGAGATCCAAAGCATCGTCCGCAACGACTATTCCTTTACCCGTCCTAATCGTAAGAGTATGCACTCAGGTGCGGTTCTTCCGGGTATGAAAGAAGCAACCACTATCGATGTTGCGATCTCAATCGATATGTCAGGTTCTATCGGTGACGATGATGCTCGTACATTCTTGAGCGAGATCAAAGGCATTATGGACCAGTACGAGGACTTCAAGATCAACCTGTGGTGCTTTGACACAGAGATCTATAACCACAAGGCTATCACACACGACGAAGCAGACGACCTGCTGGAGTATGAGCCCCAGGGTGGCGGTGGCACAGACTTCGAAGTCAACTGGACCTTTATGCAAGAGAATGGTATCCAGCCCAAGAAGTTCATTATGTTCACAGACGGCTATCCCTGTGGTGGTTGGGGTGACGAGGACTACTGCGATACTATCTTCATCGTTAAAGGCAACGAGCAGGCTGAAGCACCCTTTGGTCAGACTGTGATCTACGAGAAGGAGACTGCATAACCGGAGTGCCTGGGGCTGTGGCGAAAATGCCACTGACCCCGCTGCTACGTGTGTGCGTGTAGGCAGGTATTGACATCTATCTAGATTGATCGTATAATATACATATCCTAACACAGAAAGGAGCGGTACTATGAAAGTCCTATTAGCTTTTATTGCTGGTATGTTCGTAGCAACTGTTGGTATTTCGGGGGTGGCCTCAGCTGTAGATAAGGCCGTTGGTAAAACTCAAGAAGTTATGAAAGAGACTGTCAAATGACCTATTGGAAACTTAACGAAGATCCTTTCTATGACGAGGACGGTGTTCTCGTAGACGAGGATGCTGATTGGGAAGACATCCAGGAAGAGGCTAAGAAACAAGCACCGGAGGCGTGTTATATCCAGGATTGCGATCCGTATAGCACAATAAATAGTTGATGAGCAAACTAGAGTTCCTCTCAAGGCCCTTAGTGGCCTTTGATCCTCATAACAAAGATCACAGACGCTGGTATGCAGAATTCATAGAGTATGGCGGATGGGGCAAATGTCCTGTCCGCTTTATTGTACCTGAAGATGTAGGAATGGATCTACCTACTATGATCCGCAACAGACTGATCGAGTACTACATAGAACGAGAGTTTGGTGGAGGTCGACTAGCTGTTGCCCGTGCTGAGTCTATGAGTGAAGCTGCTGATCGTATGTACAGGGAAGCAGGGCAACTGCGCAAAGAAGCACAGGCACTACTCAAACCTAGAAGGACCTGATATGCGGTATTACATCGTCAGCTGGGACTGCCACGGTGTGGAGTTCCTAGAGGAAATCACCGAACATCATCCCGACAACTGGGCCAAGCAGCATCTCTTTGACTCCATCAAGAATTCAAAGGTGGTAGAGAAGCAGATGGGCTTCAACCTAACAGCCCTGAAGCTGCGAGCCCAGTACAATGCTCATCGCCACTATGAGATCTATGTGTTCACCTCGGACAGCAGCATAGGTCCCAAAGAGATCCAGGAATGGTTCACTGCAGATCCACAAGGATTCGCTGATTGGGTACGAGAGAACCACAGCTACAAGGTCCTTGACAACAGGGCTACACAGAAACCCGCCATCGTGTAGGGTTATTCCAAATATCGGTTGACATTTTGGCTCAGAGGTGCTATACTATGGGTATAGTGAAATAAAGGAGCGAAAATGTATATCAAACTAGAAACAGAAACAGAGCAAGAGCGTGTGGTCAAAGCCCTCAAAGGGTTTCCATTCGTTCGCGGAGTCCACGGATGCTTGTTCGATCGTGGCTCAGCAGATTCCTACTACGGTCGCCCACGTGACCCTCACTATGGTGGAGTTGGTGGCGATTCAGGTCCCCGCGTTAAGGTAACTGATCCAGAGTCAGTGAAGGAATACTTGGCTGGCTACGAGGACAACGAGCGTAATGGCGATAAGAAGGATTGGCGTTAATGGAGGCCGTGCGTGAAACGACTGTTTGGACGGGCGTTGACTATAGGCAACCCAACCACGACTACCTACTCGACGGCGATCGAGTGGTTGCCTACAGGCCCTGGGGCACTGGTCCAATCCAAATCTGCTCAGGCAAACTCAAGATTGATCGCAGGGGCCGTAAGTTCGAACGGCTCACAGACAACCCCTTTCATGCAGTCATGCATGCGAAGAGGGAAGAGCCAGTGGTTCTAGAAGTCAAGGGTTCTAAGGGCAACTCCTACTTCGTAAACAAACAAGAAGGAACCTGTACCTGCCCAGGGTTCCAGTTCCGTGGCAACTGCAAACATTTGGAGACCGTATGACCCCACAAGAGTTTGAATACATTCGCCGTGCTGTAGAGGCCTTGGAAGATCCCCAGATGACTCCCATGGCACAGCGTAAGGTCCTAAGGACTATAGAGCAGATCTGTGGCAAAAATGCCACAGACATCGAGCTCAATCTCGAGGGTGCCGTAGATGCTAAGATCTCACGCAACTACCAAGATCTGCAGAACAAGAAATTGGTTGACATTTTGAGCCAGTGATGCTATACTAATGATACTGTGAAAGGAGCGACATATGCCTAATTGGTGTTCAAACTGGGTGGAAGTAGGCCACGAAGATCCTACTAAAGTTCAAGCATTAGCAGATGCTATGAATCGCGGTGAGTTCTGCGATGCAGTGATTCCAGTGCCAGCGATCCTTAAAGATCCTGAGACCACTACTAACTACGGTGATCCTGTAAAGCAGGCAGAAGCCGATCGCATCCGAGAGGAAGCACAAAAGGCAACTGGTTATCAATCCTGGTATGATTTCTGCACCAGCCGTTGGGGAACCAAATGGGATGTAGGTGGCGATAGCCAGGCTGATGTTTCGGATGATGGCCTCTCGATGACCGCAAGTTTTGATTCAGCCTGGGCACCACCCGTAGGAGTCTACGAGGAGTTGGTCCTACAGGGTTATCAGGTCCGCGCCTATTACTATGAATCGGGTATGTGTTTCGCTGGCATCTACGATAATGGCACAGATGATTGCTACCAAGATTGGGGTGATTCACAGGGTGCCAAAGCCACGCTTCCGGCAGATCTCGACGATATGTTCTGCATATCCGAATCGCAGGCTGATTGGGAAGCCGAGCAGGAAGAAGACCTTCACAAGTTTGTGCGTGAGGGCGGTGAGAAACTGGGTTTGACCACGCTATGAATGTTGTTAAACTGAACAGGAACTACAACGGCTATGGCTTCTTTAGCCATAGGGTTGAGTTCTACGGTAGCCAGCAGATCAGGTTCCGGCAGTGGATCAAGGCCCGCAACTGGCTTTGGTCGCAGTTTGGACCTAGTGCTGAGCAGGCGTTGGCCCGAGCTGAATACTTCGATGGGGTCCAGCCAAAATGGGCTTGGGACTCAGAAAAGTCAGCTATATATCTGCGAGAGGAAGCATACACGATGTTCCAATTGCGCAAGGAGTTTTGGGAAAATGCCGAGAACTTATAAATTTGCATTTGAAGTGGTGTGCGCCGGCGAGGGCACACCCGAAATGGCCAAGGTCGAAGATATGATCGATCTGGCCATGCAGGATCTGGTCTACGACGACGAATTCATCGCGGCCTTAGACGAGAAAGAGGCGGTAACCATCCAAGTATCGCAAATTGGATAAATGAATGGTTGACGCTTTGGTCTATTCGATGCTACAATATGTACTCGAGTAGTTGGTTTTATTAACACACACACTTTGTAGGAGTATTTTGAAATGGCAACTGATAAGCGTTTTTCTGTAGCGGGTGTATCAACCCTTGATGGCAAGACCAAGATCCGATTCGCTAACGATGTTATGCGCATCAAGATCCTGGCTAAGAACGGTCACAGCGATGTGGATCTCGTTGAGCTGCCCTCTGAGATGACCAAGGCTGAAGCTGTACAGCACCTCCGTGCCGTGGGCTTTGGTGCCGGCAATGCCGCAGTGCAAGCAGCTCTTGCTTACACTGAGAAGAAGAATCCAGCCCCCAAGGCTGCAAAAGCTACTGCCGCGAAGGCAGAGGCCATCACCGCCTAACCGTAGTTCGCTCCCGGTAGCGGTGATCTTTGCCCTGTTGTAGAAATACAACAGGGTTTTTTTTGGTTGACAGCAGTGCCAAAAGGTCGTATAATACTAACATCAAGGAGCGACTATGATCACAGCAGACAGACTACAGACATTAACAACATTTACTCCCAAAGCACTGGCCGTGGCTCTAGCACAGAGCGGATACACTGGTTGCGCATTTGAGCGGGCAGAGTTCTTGGGCATCACCAACGGTGGACAGTTCTGCTACAAGGTCACCTACTTCGACGATGCAGGTACTGGTGAAGTAGAAACGGGCAAGGTGTTCCTTACTTATCACACCGAAGGCTACGTCACAGCAGACTATTAAATAACATTATGGAAACTATCCTTATCGCCGTCATTGCATTCTGGTTAGGAGCTCGATTCAGGGCCGTGTTCGATCGACTCCTGTTCCGGGAGATCCTTAAAGATCTAGGCATCACGGAGCAACAGCTTCGTAACCTAGCCCGGGACAAACAGGCTCTCATAGATGATTCCGAAGAGATCCCTGAACATGCAGCGAGCATGCAGCCCCGGGATCACATCGAGATCCGAGTGGAACAGCACCAAGGTCAGCTGTATGCGTTCCGGATCGACGACAATCGCTTCCTAGGGCAGGGTGCCACGCCCGACGATCTCATAGCCCGTATCGCAGAATCATACAAAAATACTAAGTTCACAGTGGCCAAAGATCAAGGCGCAGATCTGATGAAAAACGGTTGACATTTTGGACAGTTTCTGCTATACTACTGATATGAATAAAGCAAATGACATAATCCAATGGACAGGCACAGCGTTTGTGCTGGCGATGTACGCGGTGATGAACCTTTTCCCAAATCACATCGTTTTCATACAACTTTTCGGACTCTTGGGAGCCATAGCGTTTTTCACGTGGACTGTCAGAGTCCGCAACTATCCGCAGATGACCATTAACGCAGTGGCCATGACACTGTGTGTCACAGGATTGATCCGCAACTATGCCTAGGCTGATCCCACTCATGATCGCATGCTGCATTCTCGTGGGATGCACCACGTGGTACGATCCGAGGATCAAAGACGCGGAGATGCGGGCCGCACACTATCAAAATGTGTTGCGAGATTACAACATCCAAAACCGTTGACATTTTGGATCGATGATAGTATACTATAAACATAGTAAAGGAGCAGACTATGAAACGAGGCGAAATGTTAGACAGGATGCTGGTGCTGGCTACTAATGCCCATGCTGGACAGTTCGATCGTGGCGGTCGTCCTTATATCCTACATCCGCTGCGGGTGATGAGTTTTCTCAAGACCGATGATGAGGAACTACAGTGCATCGCCCTCGGACACGATGTCATCGAAGACACCAACACCACCTACGCTGATCTTAGAGCGGCCGGCATGTCAGAGCGTGTGGTAGAAGGTATCCGTACACTGACCAAAGTGCCTGGTGAAACCTACGATGAATACAAACAGAGAGTATTCGCTTCCGTGGATGCCATGACGGTGAAACTGTGTGATCTACGCCACAACACTGATATCCGCAGGCTCAAAGGCGTCACAGAAAAGGACATAGCTCGGATGGCCAAATATCATCAGTTCTATATGGAGATCAAGGCAAAATTGGTTGACAATTTGGAAGATTGATCGTATACTGTAAACACTGAAACAAAAGGAGCGAAACTTATGATCACAGCAACCCCCGAGCAGATCCCCCAAATCGTTGAAGAAGCCAAGGCCGCTGCATACCAAGCAGCTGAGCAGTACTTCCGTGAAGTCCTAGGTGGACAGGATCGATTCGCCTGTGGTTTCGCCTGGGTTAACATCTATGGCGTCCGAGGCAACACCAAGCTGGGCAAGGCCTTGAAAGCCTGCGATATCCGCCCAAGCTACTCAGGCGGTCTCCAGATGTGGAATCCTTCAAAGTTCGGATGCCAGAACGTGGACACACTGGAAAAGGGAGCTGAAGCCGCAGCTGAGGTGTTCAAGCGTTACGGCTTCGAAGCCTACGCTGGATCACGCTTAGATTGATTTTGGTTGACAAACCAGCCAAAAGATCGTATACTGTAAACACTTAGATAAAAGGAGCAGACGATGAAAACAAACACAGCATTCGCACTATTCATCCTGGGCTTGATCCTTACTATGTTCGGCGTGGGCGGCGTAGAGAACAGCCTAACCGATCTGCAACTGTTGAGCTCAATCGCAGTATCCGCAGTGGGCTTACTGATCATGTATGTGGGCACACTGGGAGTCCGCAATGGGAGCTACTACGATGAGCGTTAAACAACAGTGCCTATATGCCCTATTATTGTATGCGATTCCGCTGGCAGTTTACTGGGGATATCAATGGCTGAAATAACCATAGAAGTGCGAAGCCCATTCCAGCGCATGATACTAGACACGCTGTGGCAGTTCGATACATTTGAGCAGTGCCTAGCATTCAGGGACAGCTTACCTACACAGCAGCAGCGAGACATATGCGGAGCTATGATAGACATGCTGATCGCTGCCCTATTCGATCAAAGTATACAAACGGAGGCGGACTGTGAGACTGCTCGTGATATCCTTAGCCGTGTTTAGCTGTGTACAGCTACAGGGCTGCGCACAGCTTATGGAAGAGCTCAAGAGAGATCCTAGAGACGCGGCCTGGGATCCTCCCAGAGGTCAGAGGATGTTCGATCAGCTGCCGCCCATGCAGAAGGATGTCTGTGGTAGATTCAATGGTCGGGCACCTGGCTGCTGAGGCATGGTGGCCGGTCGGTGAGGTCAAAAAAAAGCACAGCTATCACGCTGTGCTTTTGATAGCTGTGCGATCTATTACACAACACCCCCATCGTAGTTCTCATAGTCAAACAGTGCAACTAACTTGCCGTTCTTATAGTAATTAACAACAGCACCTACATCTTCTGCACAGTCATATAGACCCTTAATTGTTTTAGCAAACTTAGCAGTATACTCTTCTGCTAGATCTGCGTAGTCTTCATCGTTGTTATAGCGTTTTTGTGCTTCTGCTAAGTAGTCTTGAGTCTTAGTTAATTGCACTTCATTGCCGTCTCTGTCAATACAAAACATACGCTCTCCTT